>Ga0209483_1000611_pt1 | contig 30143 bp, 21 predicted proteins | sample NGEPerA_FD_184508 | JGI IMG/M metagenome (GOLD analysis project Ga0209483, IMG submission 184508) | Arctic peat soil microbial communities from the Barrow Environmental Observatory site, Barrow, Alaska, USA - NGEE PermafrostL2-A... | ecosystem: Environmental > Terrestrial > Soil > Wetlands >... | reverse complement strand
AGGGTGGCGGCTTTCAGCCGCCGGCGTTGCAGTGCGTTAAAATCGCGTTTTTGTCCTTTGGGAAATCCCATGCAAGATCAGACAGCATACCCTTAAATACGTTCACTTTATTATGCAGAAGTCAATAGATGGAGAAAGAACGAATGTGTTCCAGCGTCATTCGGGATGGTGAAGGTAACAGTGCCGTTTCCGTTGTCGGTTGCTGATGCCCCAGCAAATCCCCCGACCTGTGCGGCGGTGCTGCCCCACCCAAAAGCACCCGGCTCAAGAATCGTTTCCCAGTAGGCTCGGACCGTTCCGTATTGGCCGAGTTGTTCGCCGTTGAATCCCTTACAGCCGTTCTTGTAAAAGTTGTCTCGAAGCCTCTGCCCAGGTGGTGAGTTACTCATTTCCTCTGACTCGGTAGAACCCGGAGGGTAGTAGCGGTTATTATCGCCCCGACCAAGTGCCCAACTCCAAAAGAAGTTCCAGTTGCTGCCCCACGTCAGTCCATCAGGATCAATGAGATTTATTGGATTATTGACAACGTAAGTATAGAGATTGATTCCTCCGATTTCTTGAATCGGGTCTTGATTCAGCCACCGATCCAATTCGGAAATGTAAATGCGATAGAGATATTGCAAGAAGCCGGCATCAGGGTCATAAAGCTGACTGGAAAACCAAAACGGATTTACGAATGCTTTTGCTCCACTTTCCCACAGAGGATTGCCAAACGAGTCGTAGCCGTATTTTCCAACCGGAAGCTGATACGAGTTAATTAGCATCGTGATGTTTCCATTCCCGTCGCTGTGATAATAGCTGTTCGCCCCGGAACTTTCCGTCATTGCCAGCAACCCGCCAATGCCACCAGCACGTTGCAAGCTGCCGCTCAAATCGCTGCCCCTCGTGAACGTGAGCGTCGGCACGTTGTTCGTATCGCGCAGTTGGATGATGACATTGCCATCATAAACGTAATGGATTTCATTGGTCTGAGTCCATGCGCTACTTATCCAGCCGAATTCCCTGCGAATCCGCAATCTGCGCATTCCATCATAGACAAACTCTTTCTTGAACTGATTCGTCACCGTGACTCGAATCAATTCATTTTCATCGTCATAGTCCAATACTTGCAAATTGTTCGTCAGCATGTTCCCGTTCAAATCATAACCATAATTGACCGTTGCCGGCAAGTTCACTGTGATGCTGTTGGTATCTTTTCTGCCGTAAGCATCTTTTGCAATCGCCGTGAAGGTATTATTTCCATTGGCCAGTGTGAAGTTGGTCGCGGCAAACGTAGTATCGGCATACAAAAATGCGTTCGTTGTATTAACGGTCACATTCGTCGCCGGACTGGTGGTCGTTCCTGCCACGGTGAATGTTCCGCTTCTGGTCACATTCGAAAGTTCATTGAGATTATTTACAGTAAAATTCTGAATCAGCGCATTGTTCGTCCGATAATTCAAGTTTTGCGCCGCGTCATACGCATAACCATGTTGCTCGTGCCAGCGGTTTGTTGTTCCACCCGCTTCCTTGCCGATGGCCGTTTTCAACTCATTGATGCTGTCGTAAGTGTAACTGCGATAATCTCCCGCCGTGTTCGTTTCCGACGTTCGCTGGTTGCCCTGATTGTAGGCGTAGCTTTCCGCGTCCAAAATCGAAGAACTGGAATTTATCAATTTGGTCGAAAGCTCTCTGGCAACACTATCGTAGTTGTTCGTGATATAAGCGGAGTTCGGTAGCAAAATGGCCGATGGCAGTTGGAAGTTGGCAGATGGATACAGATAGCCAAATCCGCCCGCCGGTGATGCCGTGTCCGTCAGGCGGCGGGTTATATCATAACCATAACTTTGCGTCCACGCTGAACCGCTTGGCTGGCTCAAACTCATCGCCGTCCTCAGCCGATTCGCATAAGTGTAGTTCAAAGTGTCGTTCGCCCTCGCTCAAAAGTTCGTTCACGGAATCCCAGGTGAACCTTGTCGTGCCCACGGCATCCGTCATATTGGTCAGATGATTCAGCAGGTCGTATGCCAGTGAAATCGCCGGACTGGTCGGATAAACGATGTTCGTCAGGTTGTTGACCGCGTCATATTTCAAGGCCGTGCTCCCTTTGGCCGGTGTCCAGCGGTTCGTCAATCGGTTGTTCGCGTCATATTGGCCGGCAAAAATGAGATTGTTCGCCGCATCCACCTTGTTCGTCACATTGCCGTAAAGGTCAATCCCAAAACCCGTCGTCTGGTTCTTGCCGTCCGTGATCGTCAGCCGGTCGTTCGCGCCGTTGTAGGTGAATGAATTCGTCGTCACGCCCACAGACACTTCATTGGTCTTGCGGTTCAGCGCGTCCAGACCATACAACGTCACATTACCAAGCTGGTTCGTGTAACTCGTCGCGCCGGAAACATTCAGCGTGTAGCCCCAATGTTCTACCCCGCCGTCGGGATAACTCTTCGCCAGCGGACGATTCAAGTTGTCGAACGCCAGGCCGATGTCCACGCCGTTGGCATCCACGCTGTTGGTCGCGCGGTCAAGGATGTCATAAGCCGCGCTTTGCACCTGTCCAAAGGCATTGCTCGACATAACGGGCAATCCCTGATTGTTGAAATAATTCGTGACGCCGTAACCCCCGCTGTCCGCGACGATGACGGCCTGACGCAGCAGATTGTAAGTCTTGGTGACGGAATAACCATCGGCGTAAAGCGTATTGGTTGTATTGCCTTGATTGTCTTGATTAAAATAAGTGAAATTGCCCGCCGCATCCTGAATGGATTCCAGCGCGCCGCAAGTGCAGTAGTTCCAAAGCGTCACCGCGCCAATGGCATTGGTCTCCGCCACCTTCCGCCGCATGGAGTCGAGGCCAAAATAAGTCCAGTTGCCCATCCGGTCTTTCGTGGCCGTAAGGTCAAGGAAGGTGTAGACGTTAGAAATCGAACTGTCATCGGGGAAAGCCGTGCTGGTCAAACGATTCAGGTTGTCCCAAGTGCTCGTTGTGGTCAGCCCCCGTGCGTCGGTGTGCGTGAACACCAAGTCATTGGTGTAGGTAAATGTGTTGGTCGTGAAGCCAATCGCAATTTGTTGGGCTGGAAAGTTGTCAGCCCTGTAAATGTTGGTGGTAACCAGCCCAGTCGGAATGGTAATGCTCGTGACTTGCTGGTTGGTGTTGTAGGCGTAGCTTGTCAATTCTCCCAAAGCGTCAAAGTGCGCCAGCACTTCGTGATAAGCATTGTAGCTGTTGCTGGACACCGGTATGCCCAGGGCGTCGGTCGCAGTGATCAAATCAATCCCATTCGCGTCATAGCCAAATAAATTGGTGCGCATGCCCCCCGCATAAGTGCTGATGTTGGTAACGACATTTCCCAGCAAATTACGGTCGGTGCGCGTGAAGGCCGTCGTGCCATCAGGCAGAATATAAGCGGCGAACAAAGGAAGGATTTGTGATCCCTCATATTCAGAGTTGGTCTTGCCCGTATAATCCAACCAGGTTTTCTGGCCTTCAATGGATCCACCACTGTCCGGGCTGGGTTCCCGTTCCATGGAAACGGTCATCCCCACATTTGTGCCGGCGCCGGCAACCAACCAATGCCACATCCGCGTCAGCCGAAAGTCGTTGGTCTTAAATCCCCAAATGTTTGTCGTGGACAAGGCGGCGTATTGGCGCGGCCCCCAATGAAAGGTGTTCCGCACGTTCAAGTCGGCATTATCAAGCGTGTTGGTGAACGGGCTGGTGGCGGGAATCTGGTTGGTAGCGTAAGAACTGGCAACGCCAGCAGCCTGGTCGCTATAAAAGAACAGTTCTTGAGCGCTGTCTGGATGCGTAACCAATATCGAACGTCCATTGGGACCAGATGAGTCGGTAAAGCTAAAAGCAGTGGTGCCATAAGGCGTGACCAAGCTTGTCACCCGGTTGCTGGAATCGTAGCGCGGTGAACTGGAGATTCCGGCAACATCAGTTATGTTTGTCAAATCACCATTGCTGTCATACAACAGCGTGCAACAGCGGCCAAAAGGGTCTGTTACTTGGCTGACCAGATTGGTGCTGTAAACATTGTTTGTGGTATAAGATAAAGAATTGGTTCCGCCATCACCATCAATGACGTATTGAAGCCGGATGACAGGGCTGGCCGGATTGTAGCCAGCATAGTGCAGAAGTGTCTTCTGCGCTTGAGCGTTCCAAAGCTCGGTCAGGAGCGCTTTTTGAAATACGCCCAAACTGTTGGTCACAATCAAACCATAAATTTTTTTGCTGCCGTCCGGGTAAGAGACGGTGAACCCGTTGGTGGTGTCGCCCGTCAGCCTGGTATTGGTCAAATAATCGTTGGTGGTGAAATATGTCCGGTTTCCACCGTCCGGAAAATAAACCACGTTGCTGCCGGATTGGTCATGAGCGACGTAAGAAAGCCAGGAACAATTCCACCTCTTTCCAAGGCTGAACATGTTGGGATCATATCCCGCAGATGTTTCCCGCTGACCAAAAGACGCCTTAAACGAAATTCGGGGGCCGACGGCAGGCTGGTAGCCCAGCGGCTCATCGTGCAACCACAATGAAACATAAGGTTCCGTAACATTCCAGACCGGCATTCCGCAACCCGGATCACCGCTCTTTCCCAAGTCGTTGTTATTATTTACTTGATTATGTGAAAAAGGGACGGGGAAAACCGAATTAGGAGGACCGCTTATTTTTTGACCATTAAATATAATCCAGATTTCACCACAACACCCCGGTATGCAATCCAAAGGCAAACTGATGGTGCCATATGCGTCAACGCAGATAACAGGTCCATAATTAGCGCCGTAACAGGAATAGATGCCCCAGACATAATCACCGCATATCTGGCTGCCGCTTGGATTTGACAAAGTTATTTCTGCTGCCGCTGAAATAGCCGACAGACAAAATGCGACAGCACAAAAAAACCGCCGCGCCAATAAATGGACTCCTTTAAGATTCATATTTTGTAAAATCTGGTTCAAGGTAGATTGTTGCCATTGCGCGGACTGAAAATCAGCACTTTCAGCCCCAAATCACCAACGATGTTCCAGCCGATTTCGCCGGAATCAATCAAGCCATTGCCGTTGGCATCCTCCAGATAATCGGGAATCCCGTCACCATTGGTGTCCAGCGGGTTGCCGTAGGCGTCGGTGGCGACGTAGTGATAGCCGATGTCCACGATGGAGTTGGTTTCCGGCACCTGGCTGTTCTGCATCGTGAAGTGATATAGCCCAAATTTGTCCGCCGTCGTGCTTCCAGCGTCAATCAATGGACTATAATAGTTATAGGGCAGATCACGCGCGTCCGGCTATAAGTCGAACAGCAGTAATTGATTGGAGCTAATGGTTTGTGGTATTTTGAACTCTATTTCTGTAAACAGCTCATGCAAAGGCACTTTCTCAAATGGATGAACACTCAAAAGTTGCAACGTTCGGTGCAGTGTTCCGGGCAGGCGCAATTGTTTGTGGAGGAGGGCGACCATCAGGTAAACGGTGATGGCAATCCAGATTTGGGTCTTCACCGCGTTGGGGCTTGTTCCGTAGCAATGTTTGATCCGCAAGTGACCTTTGATCCAGCGGAAGAACAACTCGATGCGCCACCGCAGACGATAAACCAGGGCCACCGTCAGCGCCGGGATTTCGAGATGGTTGGTCAGAAAGACCAAATCCCGTTTGGTCTGGGCGTCGAAGTAATGCACCTTTCGCAACAGGGCCGGGAAGGCCGTGCGCGCTTTGGCCAAAGTGGGTTTGCCAGTCTGGTCGCTGCGCACGTCCGCCAGAGAAGCCACCGGCAGCGAGCGTTGGCGGGAGAAGCGCAGGTTGTCTTTGGCCCGCGTGACGAAGAACGCGCCGGCACCGGCGATCCGGTTCAGGCGTTTGAAATCCATGTAACCGCGATCGATCACGTAAAAGGCTCCCGGCTCGAAGAGGAGTTCGTCGAGCCGGCGAACGTCGTGCTGGCGGGCGTTGGTGATGTGAATGCAGGCGGGAATGGGACCGCGCAAATCGACTTGGGCGTGCATTTTGATGCCCGCCTTGGTGCGGCGGAAACCGGCCCAAGGAAAGAGCGTGAGCGAAAGATCGATGATGGTGGAATCCAGCGCATAGACCGTGTTGGCCAACTCCAGACCGGGGTCTTCTCCGGCATGGAGAACTCTGGCCTTGCGCATGAGGTTCTTCGCCAAGTCCTCCCACAGCCGCCAGTCCCGTTGTTCGTTGGCATCGGCCAAAGTCGGTTTGGCCACCGGTTCGCGAAAGCCCAAGTGGTAAAGCGCCTCCGGCCTGGCATTCAAGCAGGTGGCGATGTCCCGCAGTCCCTCGCGCCAGGTCAGTTGGGCGAAGGCCATGCAGATGAGTTGCTGGCGAGCGCCGAAATGCCGGGCCCGCGACTGGGCATCGTAACGTTCTACCAGTCGGTCCAGGGTCTGGCGATGGACGAGGCCGAGAACTTGAGACAAAATAAAGCGGCCCGTGTTCATGGGCCAAAATCCTGCCGGACATGGAACCAAAATTCAAATGCGTCACATCCGTTTCCATTCGCAACAAGTTCATTTTATGGATATTCGGAAACCGAATGGGTCAATTAACCGGACACCCGTGATAATTTATGTAAATGCTCTGAGTGCGTTATTTTGCGTGATGCCGTCTCCGCGACGAAAATTTCGAACACGCATATCGCCTTTATTTACGGCCTCACTACGCACGTCCGAGCACAAAAACGAAGCGCGCGGCCTTGGCTTCGAATCCCACCCTTCCGCCAATCTGGAAAATCACCGCGTCACCAGATCGTCGAACGTCCACATTTTCCGGTCCTCGCCGGCGGATCGGATTTCCATTTCCTGCCCAGAAAGCTGGTGGAAAAAAAACGGCGTGCCGTAGGCGTCCACCATCTCGCCGTTTTCATTCACGCGCAAACCGGATTCCGCCGTGATGAAATTGATCTGCTTCGGATTTTTTCCCATGAGCGCGGCGGTGATCTCGGGATTCGTGCCGACGGGATTTTCGCCGAACGCGGAATTGTAATTGTGGACGGCCACGCGCGCCTTGTCCAAAACGGTCAGCGGCGGCAGATTTTGAATTTCATTTGACATTGGCGTTAAATTTGGCGAAGCGGCGCGCGAAGCGAGGTCGTTCGGCGAAGTTGTGTTTGTGCCGGCGCCTGCCGGCAAAACTGTTGGAACAGTTCCAGAATTTCTTGTCGCCGTGGGTGCGGGCGCGCGGGAATTATTTTCAGAAACAATTGCGCTCGTCGCCGCATAATTTTCCGGCGCGGATTTTTTTTGTTTCTCCAAAAAATAAAATCCCGCGACGACTACGATGATGGCGGCCGCGGCCCAGAATTTTTTCATTTCACGAAGTTTTCATGAAGCCGAGGCTGGGCGTGGCGAAGCGTCCGATGTTCGGAAAAACGGTGGCCAGATTGCTGTTGTCCACGCCAAACCACGTCGCGATGGTGGCAAAGTATTGGTCAATCGCGGTCGTCGGAATCCAGCGTCCCGTGCCGGTGTCGTCCGGGCCGTTGATGGTGAGCGCAGGCAATTTTCCGTAGGTCTGCCCGCCCAGCACAGAACCGCCGTTGGCCGCGCCCGCGCCGCCGAGGATGAGATGATGGCTGCCCCAGCCGTGGTCGCTGCCCACGCCGTTGCTCGGAAACGTGCGGCCAAAATCGCTGGCAGTGAATGACGTGACGTTGTTTTGCAGCCCGAGCTGCTCCATGGCGCGCTGGAAGGCGAGCAGCGACTGGCTCAACTCGGCGAACAAATTCGCATGCGCGCCGATGATGACGTTGTCCGGGTTGTTGTTGCTGTAATTGGTCTGGCCGCTGTGCAGATCGTAGCCGCCGACCTGGCAGAAAAAAATCTGGCGGCGCATCCCGAATCCGTTCGTCGGATTGCCGGCGGCGCGATTCCCGGCCTCGATGAGCCGCGCGATCATTTTCAATTGCGAACTCAAACTGGAAGTAAAAGTGCTGCCGCCGTTGGGAGTGGTGATGGTGGTTGGAAAACCGGTGCCGCCCACGTTGTTGGTCCAGAAATTTGCGGCTGCGGTGTTGGTGATGGCGCCGTTGAGGAGCGCGCCGGTGTTGATTGAATGGGCGGCAACTCCGGCGTAAGCCTGCGCCTGCATGTTGGGATACGGCAGGCCGAGGATGTTCGTGAGCGCGGCCAGCCGCGCGCCGCTGACGCCGGTCAAGGAAATCGCGCCGCCCGTGGAAACAGAATATTGCGAGACGATGTTGCCGACTTCAAAGGTGTTCGCGCCCGCGAGCGAAACGGAAAGCGAGATGAGCGAGTTGGGGTTGACCGAGTTCAACAAATCCGCGCAGCGTCCGCCCCAGCCGGTGAGCGCGGGCTGGTCGGGAATCGAAGTCTGCCATTGCGTCACCTGGTCGGCATGCGAAAAAAGCTGGGGCGGCTTTTTGCCGCCGCTCAAATACTGCGCGCGCGTGATCGGATAAACGAGCGTGCCGGTGTTCAGAAGAATCGCGAGTTTGCCTTCACCGAAAAGCGTTTTGAGTTCGGGGCACGCCGGATGCAGGCCGTAAGTATGTCCCGCCGGATCGGTGTAGCCATCGAGCGTTTGCAGCGCACTTTGCGGCAGCGCGAGAATGGGCGTGCGGATGGCGGCGTAATTATTGTATTCGGACGGAACGGTCGGGACGACGAGGTTGTTCGAGTCATTGCCGCCTTGCAGAAAAATGCAAACGAGCGCCTTGTAATCGGTGATGTTCGACTGCGCAACGGCGGCGTTCATGAAGCGCAGATCGCGGATGGCGGCGGTCATCGCGAACGTGCCGACAGCGGCGCACGCGGCGCGGCGAACGAAATCGCGGCGCGTGATGACGGAAATGTTTTTTTCGTTCATAGATTATTTTTGGATCGTGAAGTCCGGCGAGTTGACGATCAAATGGACGACGGCGCGCACGCGGTCGCGCATCTGCCCCTGCGTCGGCGGCGAGCTGAACGGGAAATTCACCGTGTTCGTGACGTATTTGTAAATGTTCGTCTGCGCGGCGGCGGACAACTGGCCGGCGAGCAGCACCGTGTTCAGATTGCTCACGAGATTCGGAATGCCGGCGGCGGCAGTGTAATTTGTCGTCATCCACGGGCCGAGGTCCAGAACGATGTCGCCGTCGCCACCGGTGAAACTGGAGAGGCCGTTGGTGTTGCCCGTGTTGTTCAAAATTCCGCCTTCGAGAAAATTCATCTGCAACGCCACGCCCGTGTCCGACGTGAGTTGAAATTCCGGCGTCGTCAAACCGGCGGACGACAGCGCGCCGGGAAATTCGTAGTTCGGAAAATAAAAATTGAACACTGTCGGCGCACGCAGCGGCGATTGCAGCAGACTCGACGACGAGCCGGTGTCGGTGTAGCCAAGGTTCCAGGTGCTTTGTTGAAGAGTGACATTGCCGCTGCGCGTCAGCGGCGGCGGGCCGAGTGGATAAATACTGAAACCGCCTTGCGTCTGGTTCACTGAATTCGTCACAAAAAATGTGAAGTGTGTCGCGTCGGGAATTCCCGCGACCTGATACTGGCCGGGCGGCATGTAAGTCGCGCTCGCCGGAACATAAAACGTCTCGTTCGTGATGAGCGCGTGCGGACCAGAACAACTGACGGTGATGTTTGTGCGCGATTGCACGAAACCGCTGGCGGAAATTTTCGGGAGCAGACAATTGCCCGCGCGCGTCGCGCCATCGGGCGTGGACACGGTGAATTGCGTCGTGGAATTCGTCGCGGCGACGAGATACAAACCGCTCACCGCGCCGCCGGTTGTGAACACGAGATACGCCGCGTTGCCCGGCATCAGCCCGTGGCCGGAAACTTTCACCGTGATGACATTGTTCGTCTGCCCATAAGTGCCGGCCAGCAGATTTGGCGCGTTGACATTGAACGAATTCACATTGGTCACGGTGACGCTGTAATTTTGATTTGGCGGCGCGGGATTTCCCGACGTGTCGGTGAAAGTCAATGCCACCGTGTCGCCGCTGTTCATGCGATGCGGCGCCGGCGTGGTGATCGTGATGATCTGCGAGCCGTTTTCGGTGTAAGTGCCGGTCATGCCCGGCGGCGGTGGAAACGCGCGCGCCATGGCGGTGACGCGCAGAAGCGCCTCGCGCTGCTTGCCATAAGTCGGCTGCGAAATCATGTCGGGACTGCGCGCTTCGTAGTCAAGCAGGATTGCCTTGATGACAGCCTGCATGTCACCGCGCACGCCGTTGCCGTTGTCGTTGAAAACTTGCGCGACGCGATAAACGTAACCGCGGCCCGGATTGCTCGTGACGAGACGCTGGATCAATTGCCGGCAAATGAACGGCCCGACGTTCTGATTGTTGAAAATCGAATCGAGCGCCTGCTCCAAATCCTGCGAACAATAATTATCAAAATTTGTCAGCGACGAATTTGCCGCGCTGCCCAAAGCCGGCGGCAGCACCACGTTGTCGAGCAGCAGTTTTGAATTGAGGTCGTGCTGGAGCGGCACGAGGACCATCGGGTTCGTGTAATTTGCGCTCGGACCGAAACCCGTCGGCAATCGTCCGTTCGATTGATTGGTCTGATGATAATTCCAGCCGGTGAACGTCTGCGCGAATCCGCTGACCGTGCTCTGGCCGTAAGTTGGAACGAGATTTCCGGTCGAATTCAAAATCAAAGTTCCGTCCGTCCATTCGCGGTTGAGGCCGATGGAAAAAAGCTGGTTGATTTCGCGCGCGTAATTTTCGTTCGCGTGCGTTCCGCTGATGATGCTGCCCTTGGCATTGCCCTGCATGTTCAAATACAAGCCCATCGCCGGATGCAGCGTGACGGCCTTGAGCAGCGCGCGGAAATTGCCGAAGGAATTGTCGAGCAGCGTGTCGTAATAGGACGCCAGAGCGGTGGCATTGTTCTGCAACGTGCCGTTTTCGGACACGACCATGACCTCGCTCAAAGCAAATGCAACGCGCTGCCGCAACTGGTCAGGCGCGGTCACGGAATTCCGCCACCACGTGTTGAACCAGTCGGTGCTCGGATACGGATCAGTCGGGTCGGAACTTTTGTTGGCGATGACTACCGGCAGATGGTGCGTGGCGGCGATTAAAAATTGATTGTTAATCCAGTTGGCATAGCCGAGCGACTGCACCGACGCGATGTCATTTGAACTTGCGCCGAACGTCGCCTGCGTCAGGAAACGCACGGCGGCATTTGCGTCGGCTGAATCGTCCGTCCACGACGGCGGCGCGGGCGGCGCGGTGAAATTTTGCGTGCCGGCGGCGATGGTGAAATGCCCGCTGATTTCGCCGTCGGGATACGCCGTGGTCAGCACCGCGAGATAAGCCTTGTTTTCATTGATGATTTCGATGATGTCGTTGGTCTGAAGCGTGCCGGTGGCCTTGATGTTCCAGACGTAGCTGCCGTCGGCCTGCGGTTTCGCGGCGGCGATGTCAAACATCAGCGTCGAAGGATTGTTCAAATAGGGATCGGAATAAATATGGTCAATGTGCGTGCCGGAAAGATTGTTGACGGAGTAATTCAAGATCGCCTGCGTGCCGGCCGCGTTCACGCGCAACGTCGCCGAGCCGACGGCGTCGCTGTTGACGCCGGGCAGCGCGAGCATGTTCGCGGAATAAAGCGTGCCGGAAATGTTCGACGGCAGCGGCGGATAATAACGCGAGAGCAAATAACTCGGCGCGACTCCGGCGGGCGTGTTGTTCGTGCCGGACGGGGCTTGCAGCCACGCGACCGACCAATTGTCGCCCGCGCCGGCGCCGGCCTTGTGCAAAATCTCCAGATAATATTTTTGTCCGGCGGCGAGCGCGAGCCAGCCAGATTTTTGCGACGGCTGCAAATTCCATTGGCGCGATGAAGTTCCGTTCTGCCCGGACGCCGTCGGGTTGTTTGTCGGCGTGACGCAGGCGCGCAAAACTTTGTTGACCGATTCGCCGTCGTCGGAAATCCAAAGCTGCGCCGAGTCGCTGCCGGCGATCCAGAAATAATAATTGCCCGTGGCCGGCGCGGTGAAATAGCCGCGCACGCGCTCGCCGTAATTGTCGCCAAAATCCGTGATGCCTTCGAGCGCGCCGAGTGCGTTCGTAAAATTCGCCGGTGCGGCCAGCGGAATGTCGGAAATATTGATGCCGGGAACATTCGTCCAGACTTCGCGCACGACGGAATTGCTGTTGTTGAAAATGATGATGTCCAAAACCGACGCGCCGATGCCGACCCGGTTGCTCGCGATCAAAATGGTTTGAAAACCGCCGGCGAGCAGTGGCGTGCCGCTGACCAGGCCATTCGTAGTATTAAAATTCAAACCCGGCGGCAAATTGGTCGCCGTGAAACCGAGCGGCGTGTTCGCGCCCGTGACGGTGAAATTAAACGGCTGGCCGACGAACCCGACCGCGCTCAAGGCGCTCGTGACGACGGCAGGCGCATTTGAAATGCTGGCGGCGCCGGAGGAGTTGGTCGGATACAAACAGGTGTTGGGAATGATTTGCCGCGATTGATCCGCGCTATACCAATAAAGATGCACCTGGGCCTTGCCGCCGTTTTGAAGATATTCGAGTTTGATGTCATAACGCACGCCGCCTTGCAGCGCGATGGCATTGGTCCATTCCGTGCCACTCTGGCTTTGCCATTTGTCAATGAGCAACTGGTCGTTGACCCAGAGCTTCACACCGTCGTCGGAAACCGTGTCGAAAAAATAAGTCTCGGAATACTGCGGTTGCACTTGTCCCGTCCAACGCACGGTGTAAAGCCCGTTGCTCAAATCCGGCGACGTGCCGTTCGTCCACGTGAAATCAATTGCCGGGTCAACGCGCGTGAAAAATAAATTGGTGGGATTAAAATTCGCGGTGTTCGTGTAAGTCAGGCTGGAGTTTGTAAAATACTGCCCGAAAAGTCCCGTGCCATCCGCCGTCGCCGACGGATAAATGACGACGCCCGCGCCGCCCTGGCTGCCGACGGAATAATTCGCGCCCGGCAAAAGTTTCAACTGCGCGATGACCGGCGTTTCCAGGTTTGTGTTGGCCAGCGGCGTCACCGTGATCGTTTTTGAACTTGTTCCCACGGACAAAGTGATTGAGGACGGCAGATTGTTGATGTAATCCAAACCCGCCGTTGCAAAGCCAGTTCCAGGTCCGCCGGTTGCCAGATTTACCGTGATTGAATTCAGCGGAAATCCGCCGCGCGAAACGGTGAACACGCCCAAGTCCGTCGGCGATTGTCCGGGATCGGGCTGCGTTGTGACCGGGTCGGTCGCCGCAATCGTGACGACATTTTGCTGCGCGAGCATCGCGGTTGCATATTGATAATCCGTCATCGCGTTGCCGTTGCCGTCGAGCGTCGCGTTGCTCATGGCGTTGCTCGGACCGAGGCCGAGCTGATAGGCTTCCCAATCATTCAAGCCGTCGCCGTCCGAATCCACGTCCGAGATGGCGATGCGATAAAATTTCATCTTTGGGTTCACCGGCGATGGAAAGGTAAAACTGGTTCCCGCGCGCACGACCATGCTGGTTTCCGTCAGCCAGTTCGTGCTGCCAAGGTCGGTGACGCTTTGAAGCTGGTAAAGTTTTCCTAGCTGCGCCGGCATTGAAATGTTTGCATTCGTGCCGGACATCACGACCGCTGAAATTTTTGGGACGGAATTGGAATCGAACGGATTTGTTCCTGCGAGCGCCTCCTGCAAATTGGACATGCCGTCGCCGTCCGCATCGGCGTTTGGATCAAGGTTCGTCGCGGAATAAACCCATTCCCAGATGTCGCTCATGCCGTTGCCGTTCAAGTCCAGCATCTGGGCAAATGCGCCGGCCGTGGCGGCCCCAAAAAACAAGGCAATGGTCGTGCAGGAAACCCGGACAAAGGATTTTGCGCCGCGACGAAACATAATCAAACAACATTATGCGCGGCGGCCGGTAAAATTGCTTTTGTTGCCTTCATGAACGGCCTTACCGTGCATCCGGTTTGGCAGAAAGTCAAGTAATGGGGAAATGACCCGCCTGATTCGCCTTTTCGTGTCAATCAGGCCGCCGCCGCGCAAATTTGTTTTTCCATTCGCCATTCTTCCTTCATCATTCCCGCGATGACACCTCCCGATCCGCAACTGCTCCGCTCGCTGGGAAAATTGGCGCGCGGTTTGTCCGCTATGTTCTGGGGCCTGCCCGCCACGCTGCTCATTTCCGTCGAGACCGCCCGCGCCGACTGGCTCAAGCCGCTCGGCATCCTGCCCGCGCTCGCCATCAATGCCCTGCTGCTCTATGGCCTCTGGCAGATGGGCGATTTTCAAAAACAGGAACGCCCATGGCGGCACGCGCTTGATCGCGCCCTGCTCCTGGCGCTCGTGAATCTCGGTCTCTGCCCGTTCATCTACTGGCACAACCGGATGCCGGGGGAAACTTTCTTCAGCGGGGCCGTGATGGGGCTGGAACTTTCCGCCGTGCTGTTCCTGTTCAATTTGAACCTTGTGCTCAAGCGCCTCGCCGCGATGCTGCCCGACGAGGCCTTGCGCCAGGAAACCCGCCAGTTCACCGCGCTCAACCGCTGGCTGCTCGTCGCGGTGGTTTTTTTCGCCCTCGTCCTCCTCTGGCTCACCCGGACGCCGCATCCGTCGCTGCTCGTCGGCAAACTGTTCGTCTGGGTGGACCGTTTCAGCGACCTGCTGCTCATCTTCTTCATCCTGCTGCCGCTGGCCATGACCATGGCGCTCATCTGGAAAACCAAGGAAGTCATCCTCGACGCCGTCTTCGGTTCGCGCCAATGATCTGGAACAACAAAGCAACGAAGGAACAAAGGAACACAGAAAAGGCGCGCGTGACGAAGCAGGCGCTCGCGGAACATTTTCCGGCGAACGTGGAGATCTGGGAATCCGGCGGCGGACTTTATTTCTGGGCGCGACTGCCGCAGGGAATTTCAGCCGCCGTGAAATCAAAAATGTTTCAATCTGCGCTGAAGAACGACGTGCTCTACGTTCCCGGCGAACTCTGCTCCGCCGACGATCCATCGCGCGCCAAGCCGGACAACGAAATGCGCATCAGCTTCGGCAGCGCGAATGCGGAAAACATCCCGCAAAGGAATCGCGCGGCTGGGCAGGGTGTTAAAGAAATTTTTGTAACCCGTTTAATTTACATTTCCCTTCGCTTTATCTTTTTTAAATCTTCTTCAATCATTTTGCGAGGAATATTTCTTTTGAAAGAAATCTCTACTTCCGTAGGCAACCACATTTCATAAAAAGCAGTTTGGGAAGAAAAACCCGTTGATTTTGCATAATTATTCCAATAGGCATTATCATTGTTGTCTAATTTTGAAAGGCGAATGGCTTCTCTTAAATCAGCCAAACTTCCTTCATAATCGAAAAGTGAATCCTTAATCAAACTTCGCATATGATAGTGATTAGCTATGCCTTTTTTTTGGGTTTTTTCCGATAGCTTTGTTGTAATCTTCCAGTGCCTCAAAAAAACAACCTAAATCATTCAAGCAATCTCCTCGAAGTCTATACACTTCTGATTCATTAAATCCGTGATGAAATACGCTTGGTTCGACAAGTCCTTTTTTGATTGCTTCGTCAAAATATTCAAGAGCTTCCTTTATTTTATTTAATTTAGATTCCTGCCAGCCTATTCCCTTTATGAGAAAAGCCTCGCGGTGTAATTCTTTTCCCTTTCCGAAAGCATCGCAGGCATCAAAAAAATCACGGTCAGATTGGCTTAATGGTTTTGGCCCAAATAATTTTGCGAACCAATTCATATCGTCAGATTTATTAACTTTGCGCCCGAACAAAATTTCTTTCAAGCGCGAATTCAACCCGGCGGCCAGGCCATGTGGCGTCCGCCGAGAATGTGGACGTGCAGGTGCGGCACGATTTCGCCGCCGTCCGCGCCGTTGTTGATGACGAGCCGGCAGACGCCGGGCGTCAAACCCACTTTGCCCCGGAAAAAATTTCTGTCCAGCGCGTTTTCAGCCGAGACAATTCTTTGCTTCGCGGAAAATTGGGTTACATTCGGGCCATGCGGCAACGGTGGAAATTCTTCTGGATGCTGGCGGCGGTGGTCGCGCTGGCGCTGGCGGTCTATCTCACGTTCACCGTGGCGCGCTGGGCGGATCGCGGCGCGGGCCTGCATTTATGGAACACCACCAGCGTCGTCCACGAAGTCCAGCCGCTCGCGGAGCTCGTCACCGTCAAATACGTCATGGACAAGGTCGTGGTGCTGGAGGACGTGAAATGGTATGGCGAAAACCGCGTGCTGCTGCTGGCGCACGGCGTGGTGAAGGCGGGGATTGACCTGAAACGCCTGTCGCCGGGCGACGTGACCATTTCGGGCAAAACCATCACGCTGCGCCTGCCGCCGGCCCAGATCACCGATGCTTATCTGGATGACAAGGCGAGCCAGGTGATTGACCATTCGACGGGACTGCTGCGGGCGTTCGACAAGGATCTGGAACAGACGGCGCGGCAAAATGCGGTGGATGACATCGCCCGGGCGGCGCGCAAAGGCGGCATTCTGGACGACGCCGACAAACGGGCGCGGACGGAACTGGAAACTTTCCTCAAGCGCGCGGGCTTTGAATCGGTTGAATTTCGCTGACCGGACTGCCCAGATTCTGGCTGACGTGCCTCATTTTCACCGGCTGGGCGGATTCGGAAACAAACGCCACCAGCAGCCGGCGCCGCAGCATCGGCACCGTCCGGGCACGCGGCGGAATGCGCAGGCCCGCCAATTGCATCGCTGCCATCCGCAAATTCATCGCCGCGCCGTCAGCCACGTTGCGAACCATTCCTGAAGCATGAAATTTTTTGGCCACGCATGAAGGAACGCAACTCGTGTGCCAGAAAAAAATTCGCCGGGATGGAAAATTCACATCGTCAAAAGAAGATTTCTTCGCGGGCTGCCATCATCCTGACCTGTCCACAACCAGCCACAAATTGCCATCGCCGCTTTCGGCGCGTGAAACTCACGCATAATGCGTGAAATTTTTACGCGCCGGCACGCGGCTTTCGCCGGCGAACCCTGACTTCCCTTGTTTTTCGCTGGTCGGGCGACTGGCATTGGTGCTGCTGGGCTTATTGGCCTCATTGTGTTCACTTGTTTTTTAGTTTTGGCCTCGTTTTGAGTTGCCAAAGCCCGTCAGCCAGAGTTACAAATGTTGGTCACATCAGCAGGCATGAACACTATGCTGTTCGTCGCTTTCGGCGAAGCGGCGTTGCCAAAACTCAAAAGCCACCGGCCATGAAAAGGATTATGAAATTCTCATCTGGAAAATTGCTTTCAACTGGACTCGTCATTCTCATGGCGCTGGCCGCGACGACGCAAGCTCAAGCAGCCTCCTGCACGCCGCCGCCATCGGGCATCGTCAGCTGGTGGCCGGCGGAAGGGAATGCCAATGATATTGTCAGTGGCAATAATGGGACGCTGCAAGCCGGAGTCGCCTTTGCTTCCGGTCTGGTGGGGCAGGCGCTTCTGTTAAACAACAGCACCAACGCCTTCGTGAGAGTGCCCGCCAGCGCGAGCTTGGAAAATATTGAAGTCGCCAACGGATTGACGATTGAGGGGTGGATTGACTTGTCCAATGTCTCTGGATTTCATCCTATCGCAGAATGGAACGATGGGGCGGGTAACGTAGGAGCGCCGTCGCGCAACTGACCTTCGGACCGGTGGCCGCATGGGGAGACAATGCTTTCAATCAGTCGTTGCCGCCGCCGGGATTGAGCAACGTGATTGCCGTCGCTGGAAATCACATTGCGAGCTTCGCGGTGAAAGCCGATGGCATGATTGTTTCTTGGGGCGGCGGATTCACGACCAACATTCCAGCCAGTGCCACCAACGTCATTGCGATGACGGCCTCTGACAGCCCGGGAAGTTACGCATTGCGCAGCGATGGCACCGTCGTGGGCTGGCCGAATGTTTCCGTGCCGGCTTTGAGCAATGTGGTTTCGGTTGCGGCGGGATTCAATTTCGCGTTTGCGCTGCGCGCGGAGGGAACGGTTGCCAACATTGGCGTCAACAAGTCCATCAACTTTCCCGCCAGCCTCAACCATGTCAAAGCCATCGCATGCGGCTACGGCAGCGCCTTCGCATTGCGCTCGGACGGAACGGTGGCCGCAGCCGGTTCGGATGTCACCACGAACGTTCCCGTTGGACTGGCCGACGTGGTTGCCATTGCCGGCGGTTATACGTTTGCCATGGCATTGAAAGCGGATGGTCATGTGGTCGCATGGGGCAGTGGCACGGGCACGAATCTGCCGGCCGGCATGAGCAACATCGTGGCCATCGCCGCCGCCAACTATTTTGAAAATTTTGGGCTGGCCATTCGCGCGGACGAAACGGTGCTGGCGTGGGGCGATAATTTTGGTGGACAAATAATGCCGCCGGCCGCTTTGAACAATCTTAATTCCGTTGCAGTTTCCGCGTCCACGCGTCATGGCATGGCGCTGGTAAATGACGGCAGTCCGCAAATTTTGCAGCCGCCCATCGGTCTTACGGCTTACACCGGGCGCGACGTGACGCTGCAAGCCGCCGCCGCCGGCGCCGCGCCGTTGAGTTATCAATGGTTGTTAGATGGCACGAACATTCCCGCCGCCACCAACCCCAGCCTGTTCATTCCCAATGTCCAATCCGGCAACGCGGGCAACTATCAATTGTTAGTCAGCAACCGCGTCAGCACCGCGTTAAGCGTGGCCGCGCCGCTGAACGTCATCAGCAACCAGACGCTGACTTTTTTGAGCCAGACATCGGTATCGGCAAGCAACGTGTATCAAGGAGGCAAAGTCACTCTCTACGGCGGCGCGGTCCTCGGCAGCGGCCCGCTAAGTTACCAGTGGTTCTTCTCGCCGACAAATAAAAATTACACCGCCGTTCCCGGAGCGATGAACGACACGCTGGTCATGGATCCGGCGCTGGCGATCAACACGGGAAATTATTATGTGGCCGGGAGCAACGGGTTCATCCAGCCGTCCTATCAAACCTACGCGGTCACCAGCGCGCCGGTGAACGTGCGCGTGCTGTTTGCAAAGACATGGGGCTATCTCGCCACTGACCCGCCCTTCAATGTGACCAATGCCACCGCCATCGCCGTGGGCAATGTTGGACTAGGTTCTTCGTCCGGCCATTATCTCGTGCTTAAGTCGGATGGGAAAATAGCCAGTTGGTCGGCCGGTGTTGTCGCTTTTGGCCAGACCAATGTTTCGGCTTTGAGCAATTACATCGTCACCGCCATCGCCGCCGGTTTAGGAGATAGTCTGGCGTTGAAGTCCGACGGCACCGTGTATGCCTGGGGCGACAACCTTTACGGCGAGACGAATGTGCCGGCCGGATTGAGCGGCGTCACCGCCATTGCCTGCGGCGATTATCATGATCTGGCGTTGAAGTCCGACGGCACCGTCGCAGGCTGGGGACTAAACAGCAACTTGCAGACGACCAATGCGGCGGCGACCAATGTCGTGGCCATCGCCGCCAGCGGGCGGGATAGCATTGCCCTGCGTGCGGACGGTTCGGTGGTCACTTGGGGGTTTTTCGGCGGCGGACAAATTTCAGTCCCATTCAATGCAACCAATGTTATCGCCGTCGTTGCCGGTGGCACGCACTTCCTCGCCTTGCGCGCGAACGGAACGGTGGTCGGCTGGGGCGATAATTCTTATGGCCAAACGACGATTCCGACAAACTGGACTAACATCGTTGCCATTGTCGCGTCAGGAAATCACAGCATCGCCTTGCGAGATAATGGAACCGTCCTGACCTTGGGCAACTATTACAACGGCCCCACGTTAACACTTGGATCTGTCCCGTCAGACTTGGCCAACGTCATCGCCATCGCCAGCAGCGGCGACCACGACCTCGGTTTGTTCGGCGCGCGCGCCCCGGCCTTCACCGTCCAGCCGTGGAACCGGGCCGTTCCCAATACCACAACGAGCGTCTGGTTCGTTGGCAAATGCTCCGGCGTGCAACCCGTCCGATACCAATGGCAGTTCAATGGCTCGAACCTGCCTGCCGCGACTAATGACACGTTGACTATGAATGCCACGATTACCAACACCTTTACCCAGAAAAACCTCGTGCTCCCGCTCCAGTCGGGCGTTTATCAGCTCATCGCGAGCAATGCCTATGGCGTTGTCGCCAGCAAATACGCCAAGCTGACCGTGACCATCCCGCTCGGCCTCGCCTTGGACGCGACGAACCTGCCCTGGATCACCAGTGGCAATGCTCAATGGTATGGCGAAACCAACGTCACCCACGACGGCGTGGACGCCGCGCAGAGCGGCGGCATTGGCGCGTTGCAGGAAACCATTTTACAGACCACCTTCGGCACAAATCAGCCTGGCAGTTACAGCTTCTGGTGGAAAGTTTCCTCCGAACAGGATTTCGACATCCTCGAATTCCGCGTCAACGGCATTGTGCAGACGAACATTTCCGGCGAAGTGGACTGGCAGCAGGTCCACATTCCCGTCGCCGCCGGCACTAACATCCTGCAATGGCGCTATTCCAAGGATGTCTCCTTCGATGCCGGGCAGGATGCCGGCTGGGTGGATCAATTCGCCTATCTTCCCGCGCCGCCGGTCATCACCTTGCAACCCGTCAGCCAGACTGTGAACTTTGGAACCAATGTCACTTTCCGCATCACGGCCACCGGCGGCACACCGGACTTGCGTTATCAATGGCGGCAGAATGGAAACCTGATCGGCGGCAACGGCCCATTGTTCACCTTGGCCAATGTCGCCCGCGCGCAGAACGGCCTCTACACCGTGACCGTCACCAATGCCGGCGGCAGCATCGTCAGCAGCAACGCCGTGTTGAAAGTCCTCGTGCCGCAGTTGCTCGGCACGCCGATGATGCTGTCCAATGGCACGTTCCTGCTGACTTCGACCGATGCCAACGGCGGACTGCTCTCGCCTGCCGACCTCGCGAACTTCGAGGTGCAGGCCAGCACCAACCTCGTGAACTGGGCGACGCTGCCAAATGCGTTGAGCCTCACGAACGGGATGCTGCTGCTTCAGGACGGCGGATCGTCAAATTACACAACGCGCTACTATCGCATCATCGAACATTAAAGCTGAAATAAAATTGGGGATGCATCTGCCTGGGCTGCGTTCCGTTTTTATTCTGGAAATTTGGGAAAACAGGTCATCGGCGAGCCAGCCGCTGCAGCAGTTTTGCATGGATGCCGCCGAAGCCGCCGTTGCTGAACACCACCACCACGTCGCCGCCCTGGACATTTTTTGCGATGTGGGCGACGATTGAATCCGCGTCCGGCAGATAGGCCGTCGGCTTGCCAGTCGCGCCGATGTCCTGCATCAATTTTTCGGGATTCAGCCGCTCCTCCGGCGCGAGCAGCTCCAGCCGCGCCACCTGCGCAACCACCACCGCGTCCGCGTCCACAAAGGACGCCGCGAGTTCCGCCTGAAAATAATTCCGCCGCGTCGTATTGGTGCGCGGCTCAAAAATCGCCCAGATTTTTTCCCTCGCGTATTTGATGCGGAGCGCCCGCAGCGTTTCGCGGATGGCCGTCGGGTGATGGCCGAAATCGTCAATCACCGTCACGCCGCCGGCGATGCCTTTGACCTCCATGCGCCGCTTGATGCCCTTGAACGTGTCGAACGCCGACTGAATTTGTTTGTTCGACAAGCCGCAATGTTTCGCCGCGCCGATGACGGCGAGCGCGTTGCGGACATTCAGTTCGCCGACGAGATTCAGGTGAAACTTGAAGCTGGGAATTTCAAACTCCGTCGCCGTCGGGCCTAAACGCAGATTGAAACCCTGCACGGCATTGTCCGCGCCGAGGCCGAAGCGCTTCACCGGGCAATGCGTGACGTTCAACAGCGGCGCGAGATTTGCGTCGTCGCCGTTGCCAAGCAGCAAACCATTGCGCGGCACGAGCCGGATGAAATGCGAAAAAGTTTTTTTGATCGCCGCGAGATTTTCAAAGATGTCCGCGTGGTCATATTCCAGATTGTTGATGATGGCGACTTCCGGCTGGTAATGGATGAACTTGCTGCGCTTGTCGAAAAACGCGGTGTCGTATTCGTCACCCTCGATAATGAACCACTCGCTGTCCGTGAAACGCGCGCCCTGCGAAAAATTATTCGGGATGCCGCCGATGAAAAAGTTTGGATTCAATCCATTGTGCTCAAAAATCCAGGCGAGCAGCGAAGTCGTCGTAGTCTTGCCGTGCGTGCCGGTGACGACGATCGAGCGTTTGCCGCGAATGAAAAACTCCCGCAGCAGTTCTGGCAGCGAGCAATACCGCAGCTTGTGGTCGAGACAATATTCCGCCTCGGCATTGCCGCGCGAAATAGCGTTGCCGATGACGACCAGATCCGGCTTGTGCGCGAGATTTTTTTCGTCGTAGCCGTTCATCACGGCGATTTGTTTCCCGGCGAGAAACGATGCCATCGGCTCATAGACATTTTGGTCGGAGCCGGTGACGATAAAACCTTTGTCCAGCATCGCGGCGGCGGCGGCGGCCATGCCCGTGCCGCCGATGCCTGTAAAATGAACTGATTTGATTTCTGATGAAAACATTGCCGGAATTTATCAGCCCGCAGCCCAGTCACAAAGTTTTTTGAAGTCCGGTTGCGCCGGCTTGCCTGGCATCACCAATTGTGTTGATTGCGTTGCCGTCAGAAATGTGCGAAAAAAGGCTCAAACCATTTGAGCGCGGCAAACCGGATTTGTATGAAAACCATTCCTATTAAGCAATCGAAGGCTGTGATTCTGCTGGCCATTTGCGGTCTCATGCCACAACTCCAGGCGCAAACCAATCCGCCGACCGAATGGATTGACGCCGACACCGGGCATCGCGTCGTGCAGCTTTCGACCGAGCCGGGCAGCGAGAGCCTTTACTTCAACCTAAACCCGTTCACGCCCGACGGCCAGCGCATGGTCATCACCACGCCAAGCGGCATTTCGATGATCAATCTCCAAACGCACGCCGTCGAAAAAATAATTAATGGCCGCGTCAACATCATCATGGTCGGCCACAAGACCGGGCAGATTTATTACGTCAGAAGGCAAATCGAAAACGGCGCCACCAACCGCGTCGTCTGCACGACTGATCCCGCGACCAAAAATACGCGCGAAATTTTCACGCTCGCGCGCGGCGAAAACATTTCAACCGTCAACGCCGACGAAACTTTGCTCGGCGGAACCATCACCGAGAACACCGCGACGAACCGGGAATATTTCGGCGGCGGCCCGAATCGTTTGACCGACGTTCAAACCGCCGACCAACAACGCGGCAGAAAAGGCCGGATGATGACCGACCGCCTCGCCGCGCATTATCCGATGGAACTTTTTTTCTACAACATCGCGACCGGCGAAAAAAAAACCTGCGACCGCTGCACCGACTGGCTGAACCATTTGCAATTTTCCCCGACCGACCCGACGCTGCTCATGTTTTGTCACGAAGGCGCGTGGCACAAGGTTGACCGCATCTGGACCATCCGCACCGACGGCTCGGACATGAAACTCATCCATCAACGCACGATGGCGATGGAAATCGCCGGGCATGAATTCTGGAGCGCCGATGGCAAAACCATCTGGTATGATTTGCAAACGCCGCGCGGCGAGGATTTTTGGGTCGCGGGCTATGAAGTGTCGGACGGCAAACGCACCTGGTATCATTTGCAGCGCAACGAATGGGGCGTGCATTTCAACGTCTCGCCCGACGGCAAATTATTTTCCAGCGACGGCGGCGACGAGAAAATGGTCGCGCACGCGCCCGACGGCAAATGGCTTAATCTTTTTCACCCTGAATTGATTCTCGACAAATCCGCCGACACCATCAACTCGACCAACCTGATCCAGGCCGGCGCGTTCCATTCCGAACGGCTCGTCAACATGGGCAGGCACGATTACGCGCTCGAACCCAACGCCATGTTTTCGCCCGACATGAAATGGCTCATCTTCCGCAGCAACATGAGCGGCGCGAACCAGTGCTACGCCGTGGAATTGCAACGCGCCGACGGCAAATCGGTCTATCAAGGCACGACGAACGCGGATTTTTATTGAGTCATGGCGGCTTTGATGGTCTCCAACCCATTTCGCGAAGGAAGCGTGGATGGTTGCGAGGGCGGGGAATGCGTCCGTGAGAGAAAATTTTCCGTTTCAACCGCCTCGCTTGCCCGACACGAGTCCTCAATTTCCCTTCATGGCAAATTCATTGCCGACGACATCGTAAGTGTCGCCGGACTTGGCGGCGAGCAATTGAAGCTGCGGCAAAAATTTGGCGAACTGCGCGCGCAACGCCCGGTCTTTGATCACTTCGGCGGGGTCAACGTAACCGGGAATGAATTCAGGATTGCTCGCCATGTAGCTGGCGCACTTGTCGTCGAACGCCACGGATTTGTCGCCGAGCATCACATTGTTGTCGCCGACGGCGCGGCTGATGAGAAACGGCAGCAATGTTCCGAGGGCGGCGATGTGGCCGAGAATGTCCGTGACATTTTGGTCGGTGAGCGTGGCGGAGACTTGATTATCGTTTGCCATAATTTTAAGGTGTTGAATTTTTGATTTTTCCTGTGCGCGTAAAATTCAACACATCTCCCTGCCTGTCCGCCATGAAACTATAGTTACAACTTTCTTTCCGCCTCCATGACCAACTTGCTGGATGGAATTCCGAACGCGCGGCTGATGGCTTGGAAACACGCGTGATTTTTTTGTTTTTTTGAGCAGGTTTTTTTGGAGAAACCCACCACCGGCATATTGACGAATACGGTGAGGCACCCCGCCCCCCAAAAAGCTGCCCGACGTATCGGTCGCCCGCTGCTTCGCCCGGTGCCACACATGCAACCGCGCCTTGTGTCCTTTGGGGTGGTTTCCCGGCATAGCGAAAATTTGTGAGCATGTCCAAAAGGGTGGTCCGCTGGGCGGCGCGGAACGTCATGTAATGCAGCATTTCCACGGCGCGATGGACTGGCACCAGCTTGTTTCCCATATACGCGCGCGCGCGAAGGCTCCACTCCCCGTGAATTGCGAGAAACCGGCTGCCACACGTCCGACAGCGAGTAAAATAAAATTCCTTGCCTTTTCCTGCCGCTGATTGCCCGCTATTGACAACGCCGCCGGGAAACGTCGCTGGCAAAAATCCCCCTGCTGGTGACTTCCGACAAGCATCCGCTGGACAGTGACGAGGACGCCTTGCTGCTGGCCTTCAACGAGGCCGATCTTGCGCCGGTGCGCCCGGTGCATCCAAAGCGGTTGCTGCGGGCGTTGCGGTAGCCGCCCGGCGCAAATTCCACTCGCAAAGTTTGCAAATCTTTGCACAAATCCCGGCCAGACTTTCCGGTTTGCACAACTTTTGCACAATCCCGTGGCGTTGCACAGAATTTGCACAGATTTTCCTGCCGCCAGTTGCCCAAAGAAACACAATAAGCATTGGCAGCATTAGCTTTTATCTGCTAATCTATGGGCAATGAAAAGCAACGAAACACCCCCGACCGGCACGCCAGAGAACACCTCTTTCAGTGGTTCTATTCCACTCGCTGGCACCAGCCTTCACCATCCGCCGCGCCTTCGGCGCCACGGGTCGGCAGGCCGATCGTCCACCACTGTTGGAGAGCAACATTCACCCTGAAAACGACGAAAGGTGTTAATAAATTTTCGTTTTCTTTTCCCCGGAACCTGCTAGCATTCAAAACGGTTGGGAAAAACCGGGTTGAACCGGGCATTCAGCCCATAACAATAAGCGACAATTTATGCCACTGACTCATACCAAAGACCTGTTCGCCAAGGCGCTCAAAGGCAAATACGCCCTCGGCGCTTTCAACGTCAATAACATGGAGCTGATCCAGGCCATCGTCGAGGCCTGCGAGGAGGAAAAAGCCCCGCTCATCCTCCAGATCTCGAAAGGTGCGCGTCAATACGCCAATCCGGTTTACCTCAAGAAACTCATTGAGGCCGCCGTCAGTGTTTCCAACGTGCCCATTGCCGTCCATCTGGATCACGGCGACACCTTCGAGTTGTGCAAACAGTGCATTGACGAAGGATTCACCAGCGTGATGATTGATGCGAGCCACGAACCCTTTGAGAAAAATGCGGAAATCACCCGCAAGGTCGTGGAATACGCGCATAAATTCAATGCCTCCGTGGAATCTGAACTCGGTCACCTCGTCGGTGCGCAATTTGATGAAGGCGAAGAAGGCGGCGCCCATTCCACCAGCGGCCACTACACGAACCCGGAGGAAGCCGTCAAATTTGTCAAGGAAACCGGCTGCGATTCGCTCGCCGTCGCCATCGGCAACAGCCACGGCGCTTACAAGTTCAAAGGCGAACAGCACCTTGACCTCGAACGTCTCAAGCTCATCAAGAAGGCGCTGCTCGAAGCGAACCTCGGTGATTATCCGCTCGTTTTGCATGGCGCGTCCAGCGTGCCGAAGTATCTTGTGGATGAGATCAACAAATACGGCGGCAAAATGCCCGACGCGCAAGGCGTGCCGGAAGCCGACATCGAAGTCGCGCGTCGCGCGGGCTGCACGAAGGTGAACATTGACACCGACCTGCGCATGGCCATGACCGCCGGCATCCGCAAGGTGTTCATGGAAAGCCCAAAGGAATTCGATCCGCGCAAATATCTCGGACCCGCCCGCACCCATGTCAAAGACCTCGTCCGCCACAAGGTCAAAAACGTGCTGTGCTGCGCCGGCCACGCGTTTGACTGAAAAACTTTTCCGACCCCAGGCCCCGGATGATTTCGTCCGGGGCTTTTGAATTCTATGTGTGGTTGGACTGGCAGTTGCCTGTCGCACCACTGTGCCAGCCGCGCCAACCAGACCGCCTCGCTGGCACAGTCTTTGTGCCAAAAGTTTTCGACCCCGCTCACGTCCCGAAAACCGCCTGACGTGCTTCCCCTTTGTTTTCAATGGTTTTGCGCCATCCGCGCCGTTGGCATTGTCAAAGCTGAATGGAGAATTGTTGAAACCGAAACGATTAACCAAACAACAAACGAAAGGAAAATGATTATGAAGTTGATGCAATGTGAACGGCCCGGACTGGTTAGACTCGGCTATGGGCGGCTGACGAACTTGCAGGATGAACTAGACCGGCTGTTTGAATCGCCGTTGCAGGCATGGACACCGGCACTGGACGTCCACGAGGACAAGGATGGTTACACCGTCCGCGTGGAACTGCCCGGCATGAAACGCGAGGACATCGAAGTCTCTTTGCAGGACGGCGCGCTGGTTATTTCAGGCGAACGCAAGAGCGAGACCATCAAGGAAGACACCGAGGTTCACCGGCAGGAACGCTACTTCGGACGCTTCTCCCGCGCGCTCACGTTGCCGACCGCCGTGGCCGCCGACAAGGTCAAAGCGCTATACAAGGACGGCATTCTGACCGTCATGCTGGCCAAGGCCGAGGAAGCCAAGCCGAAACAAATCACCGTCAGCGAATAACCCTCGCGCGGAAAAATCCCACAGGCAGGAAGCGGCCAGTCCGGTTCCTGCCTCTTATTTTTTCCGTTGAAAAAGCCAGAAAGTCGGAACGGAAATTGGGGCAACCCCTTCAAATGTCAAAACTCGGCTTCGTCGGCTCCTTGATGCGCCCAAACGAAAGTTTTTCCCAGACGCGTTCGTGGACGTAATACAGGCCGATCTTGGTGAACAGTTCCACACCGCTGATGGTTAGCGCCCATTTCAATTTGCCCGTGATGAGAAAGGAAATGATCAGCGTGTCCACGCTGCCGGTGAGCCGCCAGGAAATGGCCTTGACGATGCTGCGGTAATGTTTGTCGGTTGTCATTTGAATTGCTAAAAGTTGAGTGAGTTCATGGCGTTTGGCAAGTGTGCCGTGCCGGATCTTTTTCTTAAAATGCAATCTGCACGCGCGTGAATAATGCGTTTTCCGGCTGGGCCGCGACGATGCTTGTGCCTGCCGCCGCCTTACCGCCGGTGTAACCGGAGAATGCCGTCCGCGAAAAGCTCACATCGGCGCGGATGTTTTTGTTGAGATACCAATTCAGGCCGATTGACCAGGCCGAGGCCGAGGCCGCTGATTTGGTCGAACTGGCGAAGCCGTCCGTGAACGCCTTGTTATCCACGTTCAGCCCGGCGAAACGCGCAACCAACTCCCACGCACCCCACTGGCCGTGACGCGGATCAAACGGATGACGTGGCGTCAGGCCGTTGTAAGATGCGTTCTCGCCCGTCAGCACCCACCCGCCGGAAATCTCCCACGCGGTGTTTTGCAAATTCGCCGACTTGGTGGCCGAAGCCACCTGCTGGTCGGAAATCACATATTCCGCCAGCAATCCGAACGGCCCGTAGTAATAATATGCCTGCGGCGAAACGCGCCAGCCCGCGCCATTGGCATTCACGCCGGAATTGCAGGTGAAAAACTTCTGCTGGCCGTCCGTCGTATAGCCCGGCGTCAGGCCGGTGGCGGAATTCGTGTTTGGATGATTCGCCTGATAACTGCCGCTCACGCCAAAGCCCAGTCCGCGCAGCGCGTTCACGTCCGAATTTTTCCACGGCTGGAAAAACACGCGGCCGGCGAACGCCTTGTCATCCTGATATGAAGAATTGGCCGCAGTGCCATTGTAATCCGACGCGCCGTTGAACACACCTGCGGCGTAGCTCGCCACGCCGCCGATCAGATCACCGTGCAGTTCCACGCCCAAATCGCGGTTCGGCACCAGATCGGTCGCCAGCGAACGCTCGTTGAACAACAAATCCCGGTCAGTAACCAAGGCTTCCAGCCCGACCGGCGACTTGAATTTGCCTGCCTGCACCTGCAATTCCGGGCGGCAATGGTAATTTACATAGGCGTCAAAAATCTGCACCGTGCTGCCGCCGAAATCCGGCGTGAAATTGTAATCAAAATCATGGAACACTGTGCCGGTGAAAATCGGCCGCGCGCGGCGCAACAGAAAACCGTCATTGCCGTTGATGCCGCCATCATTGAAAAACGACCGGCTGTCGAACTGCACGACTCCGTGCAGTTGCGCGACAAAGTTAGAGTCTGCCGAACCGAAACTGAAACCATCCGAACCGATGATGATCTTCGGCGCGGTTTTGGCGGTGGCGGTTGTGTTGTCCTGGTCAATTTTGCGCTCGCGTTCCAAGATTCGGACTTTTTGGTCCAAGTCCTGAATTTGTTGTTTCAATTGGTCGAGTTCCTGGTCACTCGCAGCGAACGAAGTGAAGGCCAGGTTTAATCCGGCGAGGCCGGCAATCAGTTTCCAGTTCAGTTTTCTTTTCATATTTGTTCGGCTTCCGTTCGTCGCGGTCAGCGCGTTTTGCTTTTAATTTTAATAACGATTCAATATGTCGTTATTAAATCCAAATAAAAAAGCCCGTTTATTCTCCAACTGTTACATCTAAAACCGGCATCAACAATTTTGCCAGCAACTTTATATAAACGACTATTTATGTCGTCATTATGACTTGCCGGCGGTTTTTGTCAACCGGAAAAATGGAAATTGTTTAGATGCCTTCCCCGCCCATGAATCCGGTGGAAACTTCCTGCTTGGAAACGGGCAGCCTTTTGGCGACCTCGGCCAGTGTCGTTTTGTCCATCAAGTTCGCCACATAGTTTCGAGCATCGAAAAAAACCCGGCGGAAACGGCAGACCGGTTCCTGCGAACAGCGTTTGTAGCCGGTGATGGAAACACAGTCAATCGGCGCGAGAATGCCATCGAAATGCCGCACCACCTCGCCCATTGTGATTTTGGCCGGACTCTTCGCCAGAAAATAACCGCCCCGGATTCCCGCCGCGCTGTCCACCCAGCCTTGGGTCTTGAGGCCGAGCATGATTTGTTCGAGGAACCGCTTGGGCACATCGTTGCGCCGCGCAAGTTCGCGGATTGGAATTGGCGCGCCGCCATAATGATCCACCAGTGTGAACAAGGCGCGCAAAGCGTAATCCGTTTTTTTAGAAACGCGCATTTTAAAGACGATAAACTAGGTTGATTTTTAGTCAACCTGGTAATTTCATCAAAATTTAGAACTAACCGACAATACGACCGCCTTCGCTGAGGAAGATGCCTTTGAAATTCATCTCCAGCGCCTGCGGATTGCTGGCTTTGGCGAGCGCCTCCTTCTCGGTGACGCGCCCGGATTTGACGAGGTTGAACAAAGATTGATTGAACGTGAGCATCCCGTCATCCGCACCCGTCTCGATGGCGACGGTCAGTTTGTCCAGCCGGTTCTCTTCCAGCATCTTTCGGATAAGCGGCGAGTTGACCATGATTTCCAGCGCCGGCGTCATCTTGCCATCCACCGTCGGCACCATCCGC
>Ga0209483_1000610_pt1 | contig 30151 bp, 27 predicted proteins | sample NGEPerA_FD_184508 | JGI IMG/M metagenome (GOLD analysis project Ga0209483, IMG submission 184508) | Arctic peat soil microbial communities from the Barrow Environmental Observatory site, Barrow, Alaska, USA - NGEE PermafrostL2-A... | ecosystem: Environmental > Terrestrial > Soil > Wetlands >... | reverse complement strand
ACTTTATCATGATTGGTAGTTTTAGCGGCGGTAAAGCGAGTGGTTCTTGATCCAGCCGTGCGCGCCGCGAGTAATTCCCTGGTCGCCGCTTTGCTTGAGCTCTTCGGCCAACTGGGCATAAGGCATAAGCGTGAAACCAAAAGTACTGCCCTGGCCTTCTTTGCTGCGGACCCAGAGACTGCCGCCATGGGCCGTGATGATGGCTTTGCTGAGGTAGAGACCCAGGCCGGTGCCACCGATTTGGGCGCGGTTGCGGTGGTCGCGGTAGAATTTGGTAAACAGGTTCGGCAGGATACTGGTCGGTATGCCTAGTCCGAAGTCCTGCACGGTCGTTTCGACCAGGCCTTCCTGGTTGAGGTAGGCGTCGATTTTGATTACTCTGCTGGTACCGCTGTATTTGATAGCGTTATCGATAATGTTGTTGACAACTTCGCGGATGCTCAGCTTGTCGATGCCGACGGGCGGCAGGTCGCGGGCGATACTGCATTTCAGAGTGATATTGCGAACTTTGGCGCGCAAACTTATCATTTCGATCGAACTCTTTAGGGTGCTGCTCCAGTCCTCGGAATGGAGTTTTAATTCCAGCTGGTCGTCGTCGACGCGGGCGACGTTTAAGATGTTGTTAACGAAATCCGTCAGTTGCTCGGCCTGAGCTCGCATTTTAAGCATAAAACTCTGCAACTCTGGGTCAGTAATGGTTCCTCCCAGCTCGTCTTCGAAAACTTCGATATAGCCGCGCAGCAGAGTCAGCGGCGTGCGCAATTCGTGGACACTTAGAGCTATGAAACTGATGGCTTGGTCATCCTGGCTGTACTCTTTGGTATGGTCAAACATAACAAGCATGGTTTCGTTGTGCTCGGGATTGTCACGGTTGTAGTAAGACGCTAGGTCGAATAAACGGGCCGGATGGTTATCGCGGACGTTGAGACGGACACGTTCCCAGCTGGAAACGGCCGTGGCGCTTTTGGTTTTGACGGATTTCAACCAACTATCAAAAGTGGCTTCACTGGGGAATGACATGTCTAGCACCATGTAAACGTTTTTGCCGACCATGTCATCAGCGGCTATGCCGATATAGGCGGCGGCTGCCTCGTTGGCGTAACGGATAGTCTCCCTGTTATCCAGTAATATGAGTGGCAGCGGCAGGTTCTGGGCGATGAAATTTTCATGAAAATCGCTGGCTTGGCGGTGCATCTCCAGCTTGGCCTGGTCGGCGGTGTTGACCAATTGGTAGATTCTCGTCGTCAGGTTGGTTACGAGATCGCGGCCCAGATGGAGACTTTCAAAATTAGGCGCGGCGGTGTCATGTTCGGTCGGGCTGAGGTGTAGGACTGCTTGCCAGACGGCTTTTAGGGGCTGTGTCAGGTAATTGCCCAGGCTGGTGGCTATGAGAGTGGTTTCCAGGCCGGCTATGGCCACCAGCAGGATGATTAGTTCCAGGCCATTGAGACCCAGAATCTTATTGCCCAACCACCAACCACCGATAAGCACGCTGTTATCAAGCAGGATAACAATGAAGATGCGCAGCTTGGTTTGGCGGATGAGGTTGTGCAGGTAGTCCATGGAGACTTCAGGGGGTATAGCTGATTTTGCTGGTGCTGCTGACGGCGGTTAGCCAGGTCTGGCCCGGGTTAAGTAGCAAAGGCTTACCAGTGGCGTCGGTGAAAACTATCTGGTCAGTACTGCTGTTCTTGGTCCACTGCCCGATAGTGACGATACCGTCCTGGAAAACGTAGGCTTGGCCGTTGCCAGTAACGGTGTAGTTGGAATAGTAGGCACCGCTGCTATCGAGAGCACCGTTGCTTTCGGGCGTGACCAGAGCGATGACGACTTTGGGGCTTATTTGGGCACCGGTATTGGAGTCCGTGTGAGGCGCGCCGCCCTCGCTGCGGTTGTAGCTGTTAGTAGCGAGGTTGTAGTCGTAATGGGCATTGTAGATAGGTCCGGACAAGGTCAGGTCGATGGACTTGGCAGTGGGTTGCTTGCTGGGCGCTTCCTTCTTGCGCGCGAAACCGGTGAATGTGCTGCTGGTATAGCCTTTGGTGTCCTCGAGCTGGTTGAGCTTGGCGATAGAGGTGTAAACGTTGTGCGGTGCGGCGCGGGTCGGAATGCGCTGGTAAGAGCCGCCATTGGCGAACTGGTCAAGGTCCCGGACACTCCAGCTCTTGATGTCGGCTAGAGCGTCGGGGCTGCCACCGACATGGGCGTAACCGGCATTGAAACCAAGCGCCCATTGCACGTAATATGGCCGCGCGCTGCGAACCGGTCCGACACTGTCCGGACTGGTGTCCTGGTACAAGGCTAGGAAGCGCGTCACGCCACCTTCGGCGACGGCTTCGAAGACGACCATGGCCTGGCTGAGGCCGGACTGGGGACGGGCATCAGTACTGTTCTCTATCATTACACCGGTTACTGGCAGCTTGTTGAGGTCTGGATTGACCTGCAGGCCGCTGAGGGTCGAGGCCACAGTTGTCGGCGGCTTTGGCTTAACTACTTGTTTGACTACGTGGGCGACGGGTTTTTTGGAATGATGGTGGGTTACATATAGGAGGCCACCAATCAGGCATAGGAGTAATAATACGACGGCTACTGCCAGCTCTTTCTTGCCTGGGGGCCAGTGCAGCTTGAGCTTTTGGAGTTTTTGTTGCCAGTCGGTTTTGGTCTTAGGGGCGACTGCGGCGGTCGTTTCTGGCTGGCTATTATCGTTTTTCTCTATCTGTTCTTCCGTCACGTCATCACCGTCTGAAACTAGATCAATGTCTTCATCGGGTGTGATTTGACTATCTGTTTCGACTGGTTCCGGCGGCTTGGTTTCCGGGAAAGCATAAGTTTTGTTTTGGCCTGATACGGCCGGCCGTTTGACAGGCTTGAAATCACTATCCATAGCCTCTATTGTAACAACGCTTATGCTAATCAGCTAGAGCCTAGGGCTGACAATTGCTCGTTGAGGCGTGACAGGCCGCGTTGTTTGCCTAGGACTGCCAGGCTATCGGCCAAGCCTGGGCTGGCTGCCGCCTGGGTGGTAGCAATTCGGATCAAGCTGAATAGGACTGCCGGCTTTTGGCCGGTCTTCTCCAGCAGCCGGTTGAGCCGATCTGTCAGGTCGCTGCCCGAAAAGTCACTCTCTTCAAGAGCTGCCTTGGCTTGTTCCAGAAGGTTTCTCAGCTCGTCGTTTGATAATTTCTTGAGCTGTTTATGCTGGTTTATTAAGTCGGGATTAACTGGCAGATCAGCGAAGAAAAAATCAGTTAGTTCAGGTAGTTCGGAGAAGTATTTGAGACGTTCCTGGACCAGACCAAGCACGCGTTGTTTGTAGTCTTCGTCATATTCGGCGGCTTCGGCCGGCCAAAAGTCAGCGACTTTTTCGTAAAGGTCGGGCAGCGGCATCTGCCTAATCCAGGTGCCGTTCATCCAGCTCAGGCGTCTTTCGTCGAAATGCGCGCCGCCGCGCTGGACCCGGTCGAGGCTGAATTTAGCGATTAGCTCTTCGCGCGAGAAAATCTCCTGCTCGGTGCCGTCGTTCCATCCCAAGCTGACGATGAAGTTGACGAGCGCGTCCGGCAAAAAGCCGTCGCGGATATAGTCCAGGACGTCTTTGGCACCGTCGCGTTTGCTGAGTTTCTTCTTGCCGTCCGGGCCCAGGATATGCGGCACGGTGGCTAGAATTGGCGGCTCCAGCTCGAGCGCTTCGTAGAGGTTCAGGTAATTCGGCACGCTGGCCGTAAATTCCTGCCCTCGGATGACGTGCGTGATCCGCATTTCGTTGTCATCGACGATATGGGCGAAGTTATAGGTCGGATAGCCGTCGGATTTAATCAGGATAAAGTCGTCTACCACTTCCGGTCCGGTCGATAAATCTCCGAGTATGGCGTCATGCCACTTATAAGGTTTGGGGTCGGCCTTAAACCGCAGCGGCTGGCTGCCGTCCCAAATCGGCGGCTGCTCCGGCCGGTGGTTGCGGTACAAAAAAGGCTTCTTAGCCGCCTGGGCCTGCTCGCGAAACGCCTGCACCTCAGCCGGCGTATAAGGGTCGGCGTAGGCCCGGCCGGTGTCAACCAGTTTGCGTGCCCATTCCTGGTAACTCTCCAGCCTTTGGCTCTGCCGGTAAGGCTCGTACGGGCCGCCAATGTCCGGGCCTTCGTCGTAGTCCAAGCCGAGTGCCCGCAAACTGTCCATGACATGCTGGTCCGAGCCGGCGGCTTCGCGTTTCTTGTCAGTGTCTTCCAGGCGCAGGACGAACTGGCCGCCGGCCTGCCTTGCCACTAACCAGGCAAAAACCGCGGTTCTGATGCCGCCAACATGCAAAAAACCCGTCGGACTGGGCGCGAAACGCGTACGGACTGTTTTCATTGGCCTTATTATAAGAGAAAATCGCTTATACGGAAATTAAACCGAAGTAGCAAGGTCAACCAGCTGGCGGTCACTGAGCAAGCCGTTAGACTGGATGACATACCAAACGCCGCCATTGACCCAGGTGGCGTTTTTAGTACCGTAGATATAAATGGTCAGGCCCTTGGCTGAAATGGTCTGGTATTGCGCGTAAGACGGAGAGACGAAGTTATCAAGCAAGGCCGAACTGTCCCATGACGAGCTTTTTTGGGTAATGGTGTATTGGTTGCTATCGCTGCTGCTTCGGAACTGGGCGGCCGCTACTCCCTGGCTGTAATTAAGCTGCCCAAGATCATAGCCTGCTGGATGGTAATTAGGTAGACTGACGTTAAAACCGGCCTTAGAAGAAGCCATCTGCAGGCGCACGCTGCTCAGGTTCTGGGCTACGATTATACCGAGTACCAATACCGACAAGCCGATGGAGGCGCCTATACCCGTATTGCGTTTGAGACGGTCATGGCGTCGTCGGTACTTCTGGCGGGGCGGCGGCGGTTCCAAGTGGCTGGTGGCCTGCTCGACGGCACGTTCCAGGATATCAGCGGTGGTTCTGGGTTTTTTGGCCGGCTGTGCTGGGCGAGCGGGCAGATCTCTGCCGGGGGCTAAGTTAGCTTTGGCGGCCGAAGCTGCCGCGACACTCTTGGCCGGCGAGGGTCCATTACTAAAAGCGTCCGAAGTAATTGACGGGAAACGGCTGATCATACGACTCTTGGGTATTTGCTCGGCATGCCGCAGGCGCTGTTCGTCAAGACGCGATATCGAAGGTTTGACAATGACTTTGCGAAGCTGCCGAAGCGCCAAAGCGTCGGTGTCGCCTTGGGCTTTGTGCTGGCGTTTGAGGCTGGACCCGGGTTTCTTGACTGCTTGCCGCATTAAGGTTCTGGATGACGAGGGCGCGTGCGAAGAAGACCGTTTGGCCGGTTTCCTCGAGACATTGCTTAAAGCCGGTTTGGAAGTTCGCGGAGCTGGCTGTTCGTGACGGGTTGGCGGCTGAGCTTCAGCTTTATTCGGCTTCGGGGTCGGCGAATTCAACAAGGCGCCGGTGCTGGCGTCATAAAGTTTGCCGTTGATTTCTATGGTGTTGTTGTTTTTGCGCATGTATTGCCTAGCACATGGGTTTTAAGCGATGACTACATCTTAAACCCTCTTGTGATTCGAGGCAAGTCAATCCATACTAGTCTTTAGCCGAATCATGGACTATCTCGATACTAAAAAACAGCTTGAACACCGCATCATCCTGCTGGTCGGCTATGTGCTGGTGGCGATCGCCATAGTTACGGCTTCGCTCGTGTTGCTGTATAAGGCCTACGGTTTCGGTATCGGCAAAAACGGTACGGTTATCCAGAACGGACTGACTTTCTTCTCCAGCCAGCCTAATCCTGCCAGTATCTATATCAACAACCAGCTTGAGCCGGTCGCGACCAATACGCGCTTGGCGCTGCCTGCCGGAATTTATCACGTTACGTTGTCGCGCAGCGGTTACCATGACTGGCAACGGACCATCGAGTTGGAAGGCGGCAGCGTCGAGCATTTCGACTACCCTTTCCTGTTCCCGAAGGTGCTGACTACCAAAAAAATACAGACTTACGCCGCCGCGCCCGGCCTGATAACCCAAAGTCCGGACCAACGTTGGTTGCTGGTTGAGGCGCCTAACTCACTGACCAGCTTCGATGTCTACGACCTCAAAAACCCGACCAAGGCTTCGATTGACATCAGCCTGCCGGCGAATTTGTTGTCCAAGGCGACCGCCAATGAGAGCCTGAAGCTCGACGAATGGGCGGATGACAACCAGCACGTGGTCCTGCAGCATAACTATGACGGCAAGACAGAATTCATCCTGCTGGACCGCGCCAACCCCAGCCAGTCCGTGAACCTTAATACCAGCTTGTCGATCAGCCCTAGTAAGCTGACTTTAAAAAATAAGAAGTATGACCAATATTACGTCTATGACGCCTCGACCGCGGCGCTGCAAACGGCTTCGCTCAAGAGTCCGACTCTTATCCCTGTTCTGCAGCATGTCCTGGCCTACCAGTCTTATGGTGATAGTACCCTGCTCTACGTGACCGGCGACGGCGCGCCGGACGGCAAAGTACTGGTTAAATTACGTGCCGGCAGTACGACTTCAACTATCCGCAATTTGCCTACGGGCACGACTTACCTGGTTGATCTGACTAAATATAACGGGGTCATGTACGTTGCTGCCGGCGATACGGCCGGTAGTAAGGTTTATATCTTTCAAGATCCGGCAGCGCAACTGGCCGCCCAGCCCGGTCATGCCCCAGTGCCGACACAGGTTTTGCACGTGTCACAGCCAAGCTACTTGAGTTTTTCGCCCAATACCCAGTTTATTGTTGCCACTAACGGTAATTACTTCGGCGTTTACGACATACAAAACGATAACGGCTATAACTACACGACACCGGAAACAATGGACGCGCCGCAGACTCATGCTACCTGGATGGACGGCAATCGTTTAGCCTATGTTAGTGGCGGCAAATTGGTGGTTTTTGACTACGACAATACTAATCACCAGACATTGATGACGGCCGATAGCCGTTACCTGCCGGCTTTCGCGCCTGACTATAAGAATGTCTACGTATTGACGCCGGGTACATCGGGGCAGTCTGACCTTACCCAGACCTCACTGCTGACTGCTGCCGACCGCTAACCGGATCAGCTCAGCAGGTCGTCTATACGCTTAGTAGCCCATCGGATTGCTACCAAACCGCCTAATCCTAGAACTATGACCGTAACGGCCTTACCGGCGAAGGTACCGATGAAACGTGTCCAAAGTGTCGGGCCGTTACCAGGCAAAGCGGCCGGTTGGGCCGGCACGACGGCAGAAGCGGTCGCCGCGGTATTGCCGGTCGGGTCCGGGCTGACCTGTTGCCCGACCACAACCAGACGATGCAGGCTGGTACCGGGCGGATCGCAGGTAATCAAAGTCGCGGTAGCGGTCTGGCCGGCCACGGAGTTCAGCACGTCGACCTCACTGGGTTCGACGATACGGCGCGAAATAACCTTGTAAACGTACATTTTACCGTTGTATGACAAGTAAAAAGTATCACCCTGCTGCAGTGTATGCAGCAGTACGAAGGCAAATTTATACTTACCCTTGTTAAAGATATTGTTACTGCTATGACCGAAGAAAGCGGCATTGCCGCTCTGCCCGGGCAGCACGGTTGTCGGATAATGGACTACCCCGTTCTGTAAATCATTTTCGATGGTGTTCTCGTCGGTCGAGGTTTCGTTGTAGTCAACCGGTATCTCGACGTTGATTTTGGGGATAATCACCTCTGGGTTGGAGGTCTGGGCGATGCTGTCGCTGCTGATAATCAATGGTGTCGAACTGCTGGTCCGGCTGGGTTGGATAAAGGGGGCGATTACGACTTCGTTGAAGAAACCAAAAAGGAAGATAAGCAGTACGACGGCTCCCATGCCGAGGCCGAATAACAATGACTGCAGGTGATGTTTGGCCTGCAGCTTGCCGCCGGCCGTGACTTTGTTACGGATGGCCGATTGGACTTCTTGGCTGCTGCGAGCGTCCCGTAATTTGCGGGGTTTGGCAGCCTGTTGTTTGTGCTTGGCCAGCGTCTGGGCCGCGGCGACGCTATCAGGATGGGGTTGGCTGGTCAGCAACGGCTGGCTGGCATAAAATTCCTGCCAGACGTGGTGTTTCTCGGCTGCCGACAAACCTTGATAATAATCGTGCCATTCGGTCTGGATGGCTGCCAGGTCTTTGCCGGAGGTTCCCAGCTGGTACATAAATTGCTGGTGCTGGCTGCGCTGATCAGCACTCTCGGCCTCTGTTAATTCCTGTACGGCATCGGGCTCCTCGGCATACAAGCGCGCGACTTTCTGGCGTATCAAATCAGCCGCCGCTCGCGCGTCCGCCGCTTCGTCCGGGCCGGTTTTGGCGCCTGATTGGCCGTCGTTGTTTGGTTGAGGAAATGGATCTGTAGCCATAATTAAACAAAAGCTAATCTAGCTCTGCCTGCCTAATTATAGTACAATTATCCCCTGTAACCTACCTGGCGGCCGGCTCGGGCGAGTGGCGGAACTGGTATACGCGCACGACTCAAAATCGTGTTCCTCACGGATTGAGGGTTCGATTCCCTCCTCGCCCACCACGGATTGCAATATATTAATTGGCGACAAGGCTTGAAGTGGCAGCTTCGAAAAGACTGGCCGGGTTCTGGAGCCACCAGACACTAGCCGCGGCCGCGGTCTTGACGCGCCAGATGTCGATATCTTCTTCAAGTTTGGTACTGCTAACCTGGCCGTTAACGGCCACAAAAATAGTTTGCAGGTGTTTCACGATTATGGCCAGCTGGTGACTGCGCGTGAACTCGTGCAAGGCGTCAATCAGCCGCAGGAAATCCATTTCAAAAGTCAGGGCTATAGGAAAATGGGCTTTGGTAGCCAGTTTCTGCAACTGGGCGAAACTTATGACGAGCAGGCTGTTTTGTCTGGCTAGAAGCGCTTCGGGCGCGTTTATGAAATAGTCCGCGGCGTCTTTGGTGATGGTGAGAGAGCCCAAATATTTACTGGTGAATTTTTCCAACAGGATAGCGGTTTCGGAATTACGGCCTAAATCACCGGCCAGCAGCGTCACGTCGGACCAAGCGCTCATCTCCAGCAGTTCGGCCAAGGCCTTCTGTGAAAAACTGCCGCTGGGCGTGCTGGGCGCGTACTCGCCCGCTTCAAAAACCCGGCCGACCATCTTTTGCAGGCTGTCAGGCAGCAGCACGCGGGCAGTACCAACACCAGACTTGGCGCTCTCGCTATAGGCTTCACCGGCTGCCGCGAAGCCATGGGCGTTGCCGCCGACAATCAGCAGTTTGCCAGCCTGCTTCTTGTTCTCCGGGCGGCTCCAAAGCAGGTCCGGATACAGCGGCTGCCCAACAGCTTGTTTATGCCAATAATCTCGCATAATGATCAATTATAGCGGCGTAACGCTCAGGATACTCCCAGATATCATTGTGTGATCCGGGTAAGCCTATAAATGCCCAGTCCTGTTTTTCGACGTAGGTTTGTAGTTTGTCAGGTTGAGGCCATGGATCGTCCCTGTTAGCTATAAAAACGGTTTGCACATTGCCTAGCTGGGTAGCAATCCGGGCATGCTTGGCATCGCGCACTATATTACGGTTCCTGACTGGCTGGGCCAGGGCGTAATACAAGCTGTAGAAACCTATGACCAGGCCCCGCCATACATGAAAGTGGCGGATAAAGGCCCGGATATTCTGCTGGCGCGCGGCTTTGAAAGTTTCATGCGGGTGGGCTTGGGCTAACGGCATGCCAACGTGTATAAGCAATTTAGCCGAAGCTGCTTTTGGCACCAGCCAACAACCGGCGGAGTGCGCGATGATAATGTCTGCCTGACCAATGCCGCGCGCTTCTTCATAGCCGAAGCCACGCAGATCTTTGCGCAATTGGCGGCTGAGGGCCGGACCGCTCAGGAAACCGTAGCTGATAGCGTAGGTCAGTTTCGGTTTAGCTTGTGAGGCGGTATGTGCCATCGGTTGGCTCCAATCGGTAAATCATATTTTTGCGTTCGACGACAACTTGCCAGTCGTGCTGCCGGGCATGTTCAAAGAGCGTTTGGGTGGGGTTGAAAGCGATTGGTTGTTCGACGAACGACAGCATAGGGATATCGCTCTCGCTGTCGCCGACGGCGATGCTGTCGGTTTGGACGGCGCCGTGTTTTTTGACCAGTTGCTTGAGATAAATTGGCTTACGCTCGCTGAGCAGAACACTGCTCTTCCCGGTAAAATAGCCATCCTTAGTCTCGTACTCTGAACCGCCGAAATCATCAAAACCGTAATAATCGGCCAGCATACCGACAATCTCGCTCTGGGAGGCCGAGATGGCGAATAAGAGGTAATTTTTGGCCTGCAACTCCTTGATCAGATCACGCGTATAGATATAAACCTGATCCTTGTATTCGGCCAGCACGCTGCGACAGGCCTGCTCCAGGTCATCGACCGAAATGCCAATAATCGCTACCCTGATCAGGTTGACCAGCGTCTGTTCGTAGGTCGTGAACGAGTCGGTCCGTTTCTTCCAGTTCATCCTGGCTTCGCGCACTTTCTGGAATTGGATCGGGTCCAGGTGCCCGCGCCGGGCCAACTCATCGGCCAGCGCGTGATAAAGCTGCCAACGGATAATAGTGCCGTCGATATCGAAGACGGCGAAAGGCCGGTTGGGCATTATTCGACTCCTGTTACCCGGTTGACCATCAGGCGGTGGACGTTCAGCGCTTCGTGCTGCCGGAGATGCCCGTTGATGGTCCAGGTCAGGTGGCCGTCCGGCAACTTCTTGTTGAGTTCGTAAACTCCGACCGGCGGGGTCACCAGGTCATAGCGGCCGGCAACCATATAAATAGGCATGGTCAGCTTGCCGGCATGTTTGAGAATATAATCCGCCGGCATGAAGAAACGGTTGGCCAGGTAGTGCATCTCTATAAGGATGGCGCCTGGCTCGTAGGTGGAGTAGTTCCCCGGATAGTAACGGTCATCGAGTTTTAGCAGGGCGAGTTCCATGGTTTGGTAGGCGTAGGCTGACTGTTTGGCGGCTGCCGGATCATCACCAAGAACGGTTTTCAAATGGTAAGCTGTCGGGTTTTGGCGGTGTTTGGCCGGGACGCTGTCCAGGTATTGGTCCCAGACATCGGGGAAAAACTGGCGCCAGCCGCCTTGGTCGAACCAATCGATTTCGGCTTCAGCAGCCGTGAAAACACCGTCAATGACCATGGCCGCGACCCGTTCCGGGTGGGCGATGCCGTAAGCCAGCGCCAGGGTCGAACCCCAAGAGCCGCCGACCAGGACGAATTTATCCAATTGAAGATGTTGGGCGATTGCTTCGATGTCGGTTACCAGGTCCTGGGTCGTGTTGTTTGTTAATGAGCCGGTGGGCAGGCTCTGGCCAGCGCCGCGCTGGTCGTGGAAAATTACCCGTTGAACCGTTGGGTCAAACTTCCTTTTGTCCCGGTCGTCAACGCCGTTCCCCGGTCCGCCGTGCAGCACCATAATCGGCATTTTGGCATCGGCCAGTCCCCAGTCCTGGACGTACAGCCGGTGGCCATCGCCGACATCCAAGAAAAACTCCTGATTGGTGTGTTCGTCGGGTGTCATAACCCTCCTCATTTATATATCCAGTGTAACAGATATAGGACAATGGTCGGAGCCCATGACTTTGGGATGGATGTCGGCGGCTTTGACTTTGGCCTTGAGGTCGGCCGAGACCAGGACGTAATCAATCCGCCAGCCGACATTACGGGCGCGGGAGTTGGCAAAATGGCTCCACCAGGTGTAATAACCGTTGCCCTGCTTGAACAGCCGGAAAGTGTCGATGAAACCAGCATCGAGGAAAGCCTGGAAACCGGATCGTTCTTCGTCGGTGAAGCCTTTTTTGCCGCGGTTGGGCTTAGGGTTCGCCAGATCGTCCTCGGTGTGGGCGACGTTGAGGTCGCCGCAGAAGACGACCGGCTTGGTCTGCTCCAGCTGCTTGCAGTAAGCCAGGAAAGCCGGGTCCCAGTGTTTGTGACGCAATGGTACGCGGCTCAGGTCGTCCTTGGCGTTGGGCGTGTAGACGGTGACGGCCCAGAATTTGTCGAATTCGGCGGCTATCACCCTGCCCTCCTGGTTGGGGTCGCCATAGGTATCACCAGTGACCTTGAATTGCTTGATTATATCCTGGGGAAAGCCGTTAATGACCTGTTTTGGCTTGATCTTGCTCAGGAGCGCGGTGCCGCTGTAGCCGGGTTTTTCGGCAGAGTACCAGAAGACGTTGTAGCCGTTCGGTAGGAATTCGATTTGCTCGGGTTTGGCCTTCATTTCCTGCAGACAGAGGATGTCAGGTTTTTCCTTATCGAGAAATGGCTGGAACAGGCCCTTGTTGGTGACGGCCCGGATACCGTTGACGTTCCACGAGCAGAGTTTAATCATGGAAAACAGACTGCTCCAGCTTGGCTATTCGCTTATCATGTCGCCGAACATCTCGGTTGGTGGCCGTAACGACGTGCCTAATGGTTTTTACTTCTGAGCCCAGCTCATTAAATCCGTCACGTGTAACCATGTCTTCTAACTTATCTTTTATAAAATCCGTGGCTTCCAGAACTAAACCGATGTCGTGCTTGGTCTTTTCGTAGTAAAAGCCGACGGCTCGCTCGGCGGCCTGGTCAATCAGGCGCTCGATATCCTTGTCGTCATAGGTGATCATGCCTAATAGTATAGGCCGTGCCTGACGCGATTGCCATTAATTTAAGTTCTATTTAATACATCAATAAATCGTCTGCTATACTAAATGTCTAGATGAGCACACCGCCTTACAAAAGAGTCCTCCTAAAACTATCGGGCGAACAACTAGCTGGCAAATATGAATTTGGTGTTGATCCAGAAATCGCCGCTTTCCTGGCCGCCGAAGTCAAAAAAGTCGTTGACAGTGGCTGCCAAGTAGTCATGATCGCCGGCGGTGGCAACATGGTCCGTGGCGCCGAACTTGCCGGCCACGGTATCCGCCGGGTGACGGCCGACCAGATGGGCATGCTCAGCGGCCTGATTAACTGCATGGCCATAACCGATATCTTTGAAGCTAACGACGTCAAAACCCGCTGTTTAAGTAATATATTCGCCCAGCAGGTCGCCGAATCCTACTCTTACCGCCTGGCCGAGAAGCATTTGGAGCAAGGCCGCGTCGTGATCGTGGCCGGTGGCACCGCCCGACCTTATGTGACTCACGATACCGCGGCCGTTAGTTTCGCTCTGGAACTTGACTGCCAGTTGGTACTTAAGGCGACTAAATTCGAAGGCGTGTATGACAAAGACCCGGCTAAATTCGATGATGCCATTAAGCTCGACCATGTAACTTTCCAGGACGCTGTAGAGAACAACTCCATCAAAGTCATGGACAAAGCTGCCATCGGCCTGGCCATGGAACAGCACAAACCGATAGTTGTCTTCGACGTTATGCAACCTGGCAACCTGGCCAAGGTCGTAGCCGGTGAAGCCGTCGGCACTATGATTGATTAAAGTTAACTAGGCCTGGATGACCAGGTCTGGCGCGTCCAGGGTGACTTTGTCGCCCGGTTTGGCTTCGCCTCGAAGTATCTTCTGGGCGACGGTATCTTCGACGGCCCGCTGCAAGACGCGTCGCATTGGGCGGGCGCCGAGACGTGGGTCATTACCCTGCTCCACTATTTTCTGGATAGCTGCCGGTGTCAGTTCGAGCGCGATATTCTGGCTAGCCAAGGTTTCGTTGACTTCGCCGACCATGAGCTGGACGACCTGGGCTAGCTCTTCGGGATTGAGCGGCCGGAAAAGCACCATTTCATCGAAGCGGTTAATCAGTTCCGGTTTGAACTGGCCGCTGTTGATAAGCTCGTCGGTCAACTCCCCGGCGAAACTTTCCAGGGCTTCGCCGCGGCTGATATGTTCCCGAATCGTCGACGCGCCGGCATTGCTGGTAGCGATAATCACGCAATCTTTGAATGAGGCCGTGCGGCCGGACATGTCAGTTAACTGGCCTTCGTCCAGCAGCTGAAGTAAAAGGTTGAGAATGTTGGGGTGGGCTTTCTCGATTTCGTCCAGCAAGACTACGGCGAAAGGCTGTTGGCGTACGGACATCAATAAGCTGGCCGTGTCGGCCTCGCCCGTAGAAAGCAGCCGTTGGACGTCATCCGGCTGCTGGTATTCGCTCATATCCAGGCGTATCATGGCGGCTTCCGAACCGAAATAAGTCGCCGCGACAGACTTAGCCAGTTCGGTCTTACCGACGCCGGTCGGCCCGAGGAACAGGAAGCTGCCGATCGGCCGCCGGGGGTTAGTGACGCCGGCCCGGGCACGGCGTAAGGCGTTGGAGATGGCACTGACGGCGTGTGTCTGGTTGATCATGCGCTTGTGAATGTTATCTTCCAGGTGCAATAAGGCGTCGGCTTCGACGGGCGCGGCGCTTTCAGCTTTGACGCCACGGGTTTGCTCGATGGCCCGCTGGACACTGATAGCCGTAACGGTGGAGTTCTCACTGTGCGTGACCGCTTGATCGAGCAGTTTAATCGCCTTGCCCGGGTAGGCTTCGTCCTGTTCGTAGCGGCCGCTTAGCCGGTAGGCTTCATGGAGGGCTTCGTAAGCTACCAGAATTTGATGCCGGCGCTCAAGGGTAATGGCTGTGTCTTCGAGAATGCGCATAACCCCATCTTCCGGCAGTTCCTGCAAAACTACCGGCGTAAGCAAACTGGCCAAGCTCTGGTTCTTGGTTTTGAGCCGCTGGAAATCATTGGGAGACATGGCCAGGATAATCGGCACCGAACGGGCCTGAATGATCGACAGCAGGATTTGCGAAGCGTCAAACGAACCGGGGCCGTCATTGAAAAATAACTGGGCATCATCAAGAAATAGGATAACGTGGCCGGCCCGGGCGGCTTCGTTGCAAAGGCTCAGCATTATCTGCTCAAGCTCGCCCGGCTGCTGGGCGTGCGAAGTTATATTGGTGGCGTTGAGTCCGATTATTTGATGGTAGGCCAGGCTGGGCGCCGTGTTGCCCTCGATCAGCCTCTGGGCTAAGGCATAGACGCTCTGGCTCTTGCCGATACCGTCGGCCCCGATTAGTACTACGGCCGAGGCCCGGTTATTAAATGCCGCCTCGATCGACAGGACGCCTTCGGACTTGGTCAGCCAGCCAAAATGCGCGCCGTGGTTAGCGATCGACAAGCTGATATTCTCGCCGAAACGGTCAAGCAGCGGCGTGAAGCCAAAGGCCCAGTCCCGGCCGATGCCGCCGAAATCGCGTTTAACATCCCGCTCTTCAGCTAGTCCACGTCCCAGCCAGTTGGCAATGGCTTCGACGTCGGCCGGCTGGGCTTTAAGCTGGACCAGCAGTTGTTGAAAACCGGGCGCTGCCAGCATCAGGCCGGCCACCACGAAACCCAGTTCAATTATCGGACTTTCGTTGTTGTCGGCTAGCTGTGTCGCTACTTCCAGTGCTCGGCCCAGCTCGGCCGGGTCAGTACCCAGCTGTGGACCGACCATACTCTTATCCATCAACAAATGCCGCAAAAAGAAATTAGCCTGCCAGTGGTCGCTGATAGCCATCCAAACAGCTTGCGGTTGCTGGGCCGTTTGAGGCGTCAGCCGCGCCAGCACATCTCCCGATAACCGGCCGTTTAAATCATTACCACCGGGCGGCAGGGTCGATAACTGACGTTTCCACCACACGGCCGGCAGATAGAATAACAAGCCCGGCGAAGCCAGCAAAACCGCGTAGCGCCAGCTGGCGGTAAAGCCAAGTACCAGACCGGTCACTGCCGCCACGATGGCCAGGGTAAGCAGGACCCGGTAGCCGGTTTTGCCAAGGGTTCGGCCCAGCTTGGCCTGCTTTGCCCTCGGACTCTGGAGGTCGATAAGTTCACTCATATGATAAGCCCCGCTATCAGGCACCCGGGAATGGCTAACGGCAGCAGTGGCCAAGCGACTATTTCGAGGATGGTGAATGAAGCTACGATTACCAGCACTATCAAAGCGGCCACCAGAACGAAGAAGCGGACCACGAACCCGACTAAGCGGCTAAACACATTATCACCCCAGGCGTGAAATCGCTCGGCGATACTGGCACCGGGATAAGTAATAATCCGCCGCCAGGGCGCGAACAGGGTCCTTAATAATTGCCTGGCCGAAAAAGCGTCGGCTACTTGGTGAAGCCGCGGCCTGAAACTATTGATTACGTGCCGCCACCCTGAACCATACCACCAAGAGAAAAACGAAGACACAAGCATAACCCCAATTGTAACACTTCTTCCAATGAAACCGGACTGGGTATAACTTCGACAGCCGGTACCGTGCCCGGCCGCTACCGACAAAAATCATGGCGGAGGGAGAGGGATTTGAACCCTCGATAGAGTTGCCCCTATACCGCCTTTCCAAGACGGCGCACTAGACCACTATGCGACCCCTCCAAAAACTCGTCCGAGCTTAGGCCAGTATAACAAATACCGCCCTGTGCGAATAATTACTACAAAATACCTTGCCAAGATAGCAAGAACGGGTTTAGACTAAAAGAGAGAATGGCCCTGATTGAATTACAAGACGTCAGTAAACTGTACGGCTTCGGCGATGCCACTACCCTGGCGCTCGACGAGGTCAGCTTAACTATTGCGAAAGGCGAATTCGTGGCCGTCATGGGTCCCAGCGGCTGCGGCAAAAGCACGCTCATGAACGTCATAGGCCTGCTAGACCGGCCCAGCCACGGTGACTATCGTCTGGACGGCAAGTCGGTTGCCCGTCTCCGGCCTAACCAGTCCGCCAAGTTACGGCGTGACACTATCGGCTTCATCCTGCAGTCATTTAACTTCCTGCCGCGGCTGACCGTGTTGGATAACGTGGCTTTGCCGCTGGCCTACAAGGGAGTGTCCAGCTCCCGCCGGATCAAGCTGGCCAGCCAGATGCTGGAACGGGTCGGTGTCCAGGACCGGGAATATTTCCTGCCCGGCCAACTCAGTGGCGGACAGGCCCAATGCGCCGCCATAGCCAGAGCACTCGTTAATAACCCGAAACTTATTATCGCCGATGAACCGACCGGCAACCTGGACAGTTCCAGTTCCCGCTTGGTCATGGAGCTTCTGGCCGATATACACAAGATGGGCAATACCGTCCTGTTCGTTACCCACAATCCGGAGCTGACGCGTTTCGCCACGAGGGTCGTCTATATGCATGACGGCAGCATAATCCATGATGAAAAAACAGCTCTCGGCCAGGTAGCACCGCGTGCCCGCAAAGTGCTCTACACTATACCGACGACCAGCGAAGAAGATGACCTGGCCGGCGTATCGGTCATGATGAAAGCCTTCCCGGACAAAGCCGCGCCCCGACCCAAACGCAAAAAAGCTGCCGCCAAATCCAAATCAACCACCCGCGCCAAAACCAAACGTACAACCGCCCGTACCAGGAGTACCAAATGAGATCCCTGACCAGCGGCCACCTTAGGGCCGGTATCGACTCCGTGCGACGGGCCAAAGTCAGGAGTTTCTGGACCATGCTGGGCGTTATCATCGGCGTGGCCTCAGTCATAACCGTGGTAGCCATCGGCGAGGGCATCAAGCAGCAGATTAGCGGCCAAATTCACCACCTAGGCTATAACCTCATTACCGTTCGCCCGGCCGAATTACATGCCGGCAATGATAATAATGGCAATGCTATTTCCGGTCTGAATGTCAGTGGCACGCTCGGCACCAAAGACATCACCGTGGTCAGCCATACGGCTGGTGTAGCGGCTAGCGCCCCGTTGACCATAGTCGGTAACTCGGCCCAAGCTGACCACCCCTATTCGGGGGGTTTCGTAATCGGCACGACTGGCGACCTGCCCGGCCTGCTCAACCAGTCTTTAGCCTATGGTAACTTCTTCGATGACTCGGATAGCGGCAACAACGTGGCGGTCCTCGGCCAGCATGCCAGCGAGGTTTTGTTTAACGAAGACGTGCCGCTGGGCCGCAGCTTCATTTTTCACGGCCAGCAGTTTACGGTTCGGGGTATATTTAACCAGTTCGAAAGCATGCCGCTTGGCCAGGAAGTAGACTTTGACAATGCTATTTTTATCCCTAACGACGTAGCCGAAAGCCTGAGCAACAACACGGCTCCGACTTACGAAATATTAGCCCGTGCCACTGTCGCCAAATCTACCGGGGCCGTATCCGCCAAGCTGCAAAAGGCTCTCTACAAAGTCCACGGCGGCCAGAGCGGACCAAGCGTCCTGTCCGGCAACCAGAACGTGTCCGCCAGCAACGGCATACTTGATCTGTTAACACGATTGATTGCCGGCGTGGCAGCTATTTCATTGCTGGTCGGAGGTATCGGGATTATGAACGTTATGCTGGTCTCGGTGACTGAACGGATGCACGAAATCGGCATCCGCAAAGCCGTCGGTGCCACCAACCGCCAGATCATGGGCCAGTTCATGATCGAGTCGGCCGTGCTGAGCCTGAGCGGCGGCATAATCGGTATTGGGCTGGCTTTTCTAGCCGACTTGATAATCAGGGTATTTACCAACTTGCAGCCCAGCATAAGCTGGCAGATCATACTTCTGGCTGGCGGCGTATCGCTGCTGGTAGGTGTCATATTCGGTACGGTGCCGGCTGTTAAGGCGGCCCGCAAAGCCCCGATTGACGCCCTGCGAAGCGAGTAGCCTAGCTCTATAACCTGCTAGAACAAACTGTAGATGGCTGCCCCGCCGGCTCCGGTCATTATAAGTGCCAATAACCAGCCGAGTCCGGCCGAGATTTTGCCGTTTTTCCATTCGCCCATAACGCGTTTATTGCGGGCAATCAGCAATATAAGTACCAGTATAATCGGGGCCACCATGCCGTTTAGAACGGCCGAGTAAATAAGTGCCTTAATGGGATTGAGGCCAATGAAGTTCAAGCCCAGGCCGACCGCCATCGAAATAATAATCACGCCGTAAAACGCGTACCCCTGCTTGAGCTTATTGTTGAGCCCCTGCCGCTTCCCCATGCTCTCGCTAATCGCGTAGGCGCTTGAGGCGGCTAAGACAGGTATAGCTAGTAAGCCCATGCCCAGGATGCCGAGAGCGAACAACCAGTAGGTGGCATTGCCGGCAAACGGCCGCAGGGCCTGGGCCGCTTGGGCGGCTGTGGTGATATTGGTAGAGCCATGGACGAACAGGACGCTGGCGCAAGCGGCAATGATGAAAAACATCACTAAGTTTGATAGGAACATGCCTGACCAGACGTCGATGCGCATCTTTTTGACTTCGTCGGTGCTGGCGCCCATACGCTGCTTGAGCGTGACCTGGCCGACGGCGATTTCCTCTTCTATCTCCTGGGAAGTCTGCCAGAAGAAAAGATACGGCGTAACGGTCGTTCCCAGGATGGCGCAAATCAGCAGCAACTGCTGTTTGCTAAAAGTAATGTGAGGCACGACAGAGTTCTTGATAACCGTATGCCAGTCGGGGTGCGCCAGAATTGCCGAGAGGATATAAGCGAATAATATCAAAGCCAGCCATTTGAGATAACGGGCGTATTTCACGTACGGGGTAAATATCTGCAGAAGCAATATGAACAAGGTCAAAGCGATGACCAGCAGGGCGAAGTTAGCCTGGGGCTTTAATAATTGGACGGCATTGGCCATGGCCCCGATGTCGGCGCCGATGTTAAAGGTGTTGGCGGCAAATAGGAAAAGGGTGCTCATATAAAGTACTTTTTTGCCGAAGTGCGTACGGATGTTACCGGCCAGCCCCCGCCCAGTAACCAGGCCGATCCGGGCGCACATTTCCTGTATAACGGCCATCAGCGGAAAAGTAAAAGCCGACAACCAGAGCAGCCCGAAGCCATATTGGGCGCCGGTTTGCGAGTAAGTGGCAATGCCGGAGGGGTCATCATCCGAAGCGCCGGTCGTCAGGCCTGGTCCCAATAGGTACCAATAGTCTTTGGCTTTCTTGAGCGGTTGATGTCCGGTCAGGGGCATGGTTTTGGCGATTTTTTGGCCGCCCTCGACTCCGTACTGAAGCGCCTTGGCCGGGGCTTCTATAGTTCGTTCTATAGTGTGTTTTTTCATGTTGAGATTATCTATATGGTAACAGGACTAGGTAGGATTTAGAAGCCCTTGCCGTAATAGTACCAGAAGTGTTTAAGGATCAAAACGGTGATGATTATGAACCACGATACCAGGATGTCTAGGTGATGGCGCCGTATCCAGGCGTAAATTAACCGTGCCCTGCCTTTGGGCAGACGCAGGTGTTTCTGGTCAATATTGTAAAGCGTGACGTACCAGAAACCGGTAATGCTGACTACCCAAACGGCCATGCACCATGGGCACAAAGCGTGAATGCGGTAAACGCTCTCGAAAAACAGCCAATGGACAAAACCCAGGGCAAACAACAAGCCGGCGTTGAAGCCGAGCCAGAACCAGCGCTTGAATTTGGCGCCGGCCAATATAGCGGCACCGATTACGGCCACCACCGGAAACGCGCCAAGTCCGATAAACGGGTTTGGGAAACCGAAGGCCGTGGCCTGCTTGCTCTGCATTACGCTGCCGCAGCTGATGATCGGGTTGAGGTTGCATGACGGGATGTAAGCCGGGTTTTTCAAGATCTGGACTTTATCGAACATGATGACGAAAGCACTGGTATAGCCAATTAAGCCGACGACCAGCAAGATGTAAGGCAGCGCTTTTTCGAGGGTTAAATTTTTGACGGTCATCTATGCTTATTATAACAAAAGTCGCCCTACTCGGCGCACTGCCCGGTGCCGACGTACCGGTTTCGGGCGGTAGCCTGTCCGATGTCCGACTTAATCTGGTCGGTCGTCAGGGCGTAACCAAACTGCTGGTAGGTGGATGATCTGGCGAAGACGACTCCGATGACAGTGCCGTCTTTGGCCACCAGCGGCCCGCCGGAGTTGCCTGGCATAACATCGGCCTTAACCTCATAAACGTTACGGTTGGTGTTGCCGTGGCCGTATATGTCGCGTCCTGTAGCCGTAAACTCTTCTAGCACGGCCGCCGGGTCGGCCGTGAACGGCCCGCCGCCAGGATAGCCCAGGACTGCCGCCGGGGTACCAGCGCTAACCTGGTTATTGCTGACGGTCAGCGGCCGACCGGCCAGGTTATTAACGCGCAACACGGCGAAGTCTAGGCTGGGGTCAAACCAAATGACCGTGGCGCCGTGGGTGCCATTACCATCCTGTACATAGGGCCATCGTATACCGGCCACGACATGGGCGTTGGTAGCTACTTCCTTGGGTCCGACTACGAAACCCGAACCCTCGATTATACCGCCGCAACCTTGGCCCTCCACCTTAACCACCGAAGCCCGGTCACTATTGATCGCCGCTTGTAAGGCCCCGTATGACGGCTTGTTGACGCTGGACGGCGGACTGGGTTCGCTACCGATGAAAACCTGCGGAAAACCGTTAGGGTCAATCAGGTGGCCTAAACCGGCAATCAATACCGGCGCTGCTGGCAGCTTTTTATTCAGGGTGCTCAATATGCTTGAATCACGGAGGGCTGATTGTAATGATGGGAACGGTAAGGTAGAGACGACGGCCGCTATCAGCCAGGCCGTTAAAAGCAACGATACCGTGCCCAACAAGGCACCGAGCCCATTATCAAGATTATTGACACGTTTCAGTCGCCCGCGCACTCGTTGTTTTATTTTTATCCCAAGATATTCGCCGACGCTTAATAGAATTAAGGCGCAGCCAAGCGTGGTTACCAACGTAACTACTACCCTGCTGGTTTGGCTATGAGCCAAGTTGACGGTATGAGGTTCAAGCCAGGCTCCCAGGAACAGTCCGCCGAAGAAGCCGGCTGTCGAACCGATTTGTCGGACGAAGCCGATATCGCGGCCGCGCAGCAAGGCGCTGAACGCGAAGATGATGATTAAAATATCAACTAACATATCTTAAAAATGGCCGCGCACCAGGCCCAGCAATAACATTGCCGCGCTGGCACCCAGACAGTAAAAAGCAAACGGCCGCAAAGTCTTGTCGCGAAAATATTTGTCCAGGTAGCGCACCGTCAAGTAGGCGGCTATGCCGGCAGCCAGGCCGCCAACCAGGATCTGGCTGCGGACACCGCTATCAAGGTTGCTGAAAAAGTCAGGCAGTTTGATAAGTCCGGCCCCGAAGATAATAGGCGTAGCCAGCAGGAATGAAAACCGCGCCGCGTCTTCGTGGTCGAGGCCGCTGTAGAGGCCGCTGACGATAGTAATGCCCGATCGGCTGATACCGGCGAACAAGGCCCCGACTTGCGCCACACCTATGATAATTGCCCGCCGAAAAGTCAACTTGGAGCTTACGTTTCGGCTGGTGACCGACGTTTGGATAGGTTTTGAGCGGCCGCTTTGTTTAATGTGATGGTCGCCGATCAGCAAGATGCAGCCGTTTATGAACAGGAAAATAATCGCCGACAAAGGCTTTGCGAATTGAGTGCGCAGCTGGTGCTCAAAAGCTAAGCCAGTCACGCCGGCCGGTATAGTTGCTGCTATCAACAGCCAAGCCAGGCGGGCATCGGGCGAATCAATCCGGCGTTTGCTCACAGAGCTGAAGAAGCCTTTTATAATCCGCCACCAGGTAGCCCGGTAAAAAATCAGCAGTGCCGTTGCCGTGGCAACGTGTAAGACCACGACGAACGACAGGAAAAACGATTCGCTTTTACTCTGGTCGGCTAGGAGAGTATGCCAGTTCAGCACCCAAGGCACCAGTACGGAGTGCCCGAGACTGGAGACCGGGAACAGCTCACTAACGCCTTGCAGCAGACCCATGATAATCGCCTGTAAGTAAGTAATCATAATTATAAGTTTAGCAAATTATGCGGGTCTTAGCTCGCATTCGCGTTTGGCCCGCGGCTACCGGGTTCGTATGACAATAAGTCATCGGCCTGGCCGGCCCATTTATCCAGTACGGGCTGGACGATTCGCCAGCTGTCCAGTATTTCAGGGCTGGTAGCGAACAAGGTGTGGTCGCCGCGCACGGCATCGACCAGTACCCTCTCGTAGGCGTTAGGATGGCCGTGGTTATTGAAATCGTTGCTATATGAAAAGTCCATGATGGTCGTCTGCAAATCCTGGCTGTAACCCGGTTTCTTGGTCACGAGGTCCAATTCAATGCCCTCGTCAGGCTGGATGCGAAAACGTAACTGGTTGCTGTCGGCTTCGGGCGTACCGTGAAAAGTCACGCATATTTCAGTCTTGCGCTCGTCAAGCGCTTTGCCGGTCGTAAGTGTCATGGGTATCTTGCGCCAACGTTCATTATCTATAAAAACAGTAATCGAAGCGTAAGTCTCAGTCGCCGACTCAGGATTGTCGACTTCTTCCTTATAGCCCTGGTATTGGCCGCGCACGGCTCTCGCCAGATCCTGCTCGACTGCTACCGGCTCGATTTTTTCCAGCAGGGCCTGCTTGGTGGCATGTATATGTTCGCTGTCCAGCACGGTCGGTTCGTCCATGGCGACAATGCCCAGGATTTGCAGCAGGTGGCTCTGGATGAGGTCGCGCAAAGCGCCAAGCGGTTCATAAAAAGCCTTGCGGCCTTCAATGCCGATTTTTTCCTTGGCGCTAATCTCGATGCTGGCAATATGTTCCCGGCTCCACAGCGCCTCGAAAATCGGGTTGCGAAAACGGAAAGTCAAGATGTTCTGGACAGTCTCTTTGGCCATGTAGTGGTCGATGCGGAAAACCTGTTCTTCTTGGAAGACGGCCGCGGTTTCATCGATTAGCTCGCGGGCCGACTTCAGGTCGAAGCCAAAAGGTTTTTCGACCAGCAGTCGGGTGACGGCTTTGCCATGCTGGCAGCTGGTATTAAGGCCTTGTTGCCCCATCAGGCGTATTACCTGCAAGTAGGCCTGAGGCGGAATCGACAGATAATAAAGACGGTTCATGCAGAGGCCTTTTTGCTCTTCCATAGCATTGAGTTTGGCGAGCAGCCTGTCGTAGCCGGCCGGATCGTCCAGGTCCATTTGGAACATGGTGGTCTTATCGTGCATGGCCTTGAGGGCGTCGGGGTCGCAGACCTTATCGATTTCGTTGACGCAGAGTTCGACCTTTTCGAACAGTTGTTCAGCCGTCGTCGTGCCTCGCGTTACGCCGACTATTTCCGTTTGTTCGTCGAGCAGCCCATCTTTGATTAAATGATAAAGCGCTGGCAACAGGTAGCGCTGGGCCAGGTCGCCGGTAATACCAAAAATGACAATTATTGTCGGTTCCAAACGGGGATTTTGGTCTGAGGCCGGCCTGCTCATTGGCCATCCCCAAACTGGTCGCTGTAGAAATAAGCTTCGGGCAGTTGTTTCAGTACCTGGGCCGGCTGGCGATCAAGCGGCACTGACTGAGTCTGGAGCTTCTTAAGAGCCTCCTTCTTAGTATTGCCAAAAGCGAAGATATATGCGGCGCTGATCCGGCGCAAAGCCGCGAAAGTCAGCGTCAGCCGCGTCAAAGGGTCGCTGCGATAGCCGACTGCCAGGTCATCCGTCTCGGTAGCAGCCGACGAGCCGGGCAAAATGCCGGCGACATGCCCGTCCCCGCCTACGCCCAATTGAGCGACAATAACCTCGTTATCATTAAAGGCCTGGATAGCCATCTGATTGTAGCGGTCAATAGTCTGTTCGAAACTCAGGCCGTCCTCCAAGACCGGCAGCAAAGCGGCTTCCCCGCCCTCGAAACCGGCTCGCAGCAATTGTGCCCAGTTTGATTCGTCATGGCCTGTTTCGCCATAGCGTTCGTCAATCGGCATGACGCTTAGTTTGCTCCGGAGATTAGCTGGAATGTTAGCCATGATCTGGACGGTAGGCATCGTATTGGAGCCGCCACTGGTCAGCCAGAGTACGCGGCGCCCGGCAGCCAGTTCGCGCACCAGTCTCTCGGTCAAATCGGCCACGCCATCCTCCCAGCCGGCCGTTAGGATATATTTCATATCTAATACTATAGCAAACGGATATTAATCCTGATTATTTGAGGATAACCTGTTGGCGCAGCGGTCCGACACCTATCCTGGTAACCGGTACGCCCAGTTCGGTTTCGAACAAATTGACAAAAGCTTTGGCTTCGGGCGGCAGGTCGTCATAATCACGCAAATCGCTGAGTTCTTTCTTCCAGGTTTTCATATTTTGGTAGTTGGGCTTGCATTGGGCCAGCGCCAAGGCCGAAGATGGAGCCGTACTGCGCTGCTTACCACGATAAGTGTAGCTAGTAGCGATCGGGACGGTTGGGCCGAAACGCGGTACGTGGTCCAGCTTGGAAATAGCCAACTCGTCAACGCCGTTAACGCAGATCGCGTTACGCAGTTCGACCAGGTCGGGATAACCGATGCGGCGCGGGCGGTTGGTAGTCACGCCGTATTCGCTGTCGGTTTTGCCGAGCGGGCCGCGGACGGTAGTCGACAGCTTTTCATCAGTTATTTCGGTAACCAGCGGGCCGCCGCCGACATGTGACTTGACCGCCTTGGTCACGCCGATTACCTTGCCAAGATGCTTGGCCGATACGCCCAGCCCGTCCAGCAGGCCGCTAACGGTCGTGGAGGAAGAAGTCACTGCCGGGTACATGCCGTGATTGATATCCAGCCAGAACGCCTGGGCACCTTCAGCCAGTACGCGTTCGCCGCGTTTAAGCCGGTCATTGATTATTTCCGCGGTGTCGGCCAGGTAGGGTTTAAGCGTTTCGGTGGCCTTGAGCCAGGCTTTGGCTTCGGCTTCCATTTCGCTTTTGGAACGTCGCTGGGCGGCTGGGAGTAATTCATTAACCTTTGCCAGACCGTCATAAACATGCTTCAGAAGCATCTTGGGCTCGGCAATTGACTCCAAGCGGACACCTTCGCGTAGGTACTTGTCAGCCGCGACGTAGGCTATGCCGGACTTGGTGCTGCCCTGGGCCGCCTCGCCAGCCTCACGCAAGCTGTCCAGGATAATATGATGCGGTAATACTAAGTGAGTGGCGTCGCTGATAAGCAGGTTTTTGGGTGATACGGAGAGGCCGCCGCGGCGGATGGTTTCCATTTCTTCGATCAGTTTTGGCGGATCCAGGTAAACGCCGTTGCCGATTATATTCAGTTTATCCGGGTAAGCTACGCCTGAAGGTATCTGGTGCAAAGCCAGCGGTTCGTCGCCGATCTTGGGTATGACGGTATGGCCGGCATTGGCGCCGCCATTGGCACGGGCAATAATAGCGTAATCGCCCGCTACGAGGTCAACGAAACGGCCTTTGCCCTCGTCGCCTCTCTGCAACCCTACAATCACATCTAAAGACATACCTGATAGAGCATACTGGTCAACGCTATAATAATCAAGGTCAGATCTGGTTTTGGCCTTCGAAAATAGCCGACAAGGAATTACCGCTGGCTACGGCGTCGATAGCGTCGGCCAAAAGCTGGGCCACGGATAATACTTCGATCTTCTGGGTAATGCTCTGGGTATCTACAGGTACGGTATTAGTGACGACCACGCCCTTGAAGGCCGAGTCCTCGATGCGCTGCAGGGCGGATCCCGAAAGAATGCCATGGGTGGCTAAACCGTAAACTTCTTTGGCGCCTTTATCCTTTAGCATATCGGCGGCGGCGCAGAAGGTGCCGGCGGTATCTATCATGTCGTCTATAATCACGCACGTCCGACCCTTTACGTCACCGATCAGTTGTTTGGCCTCGACGCTGTTATGTTTGGCCGTGGAGCGCGTCTTGTGGATGATAGCCATATCGGCGCCGGACGAGCTGCTGTAGCGTTCGGTCATTTTTACGCGGCCGGCATCCGGCGAGACAAAGACTATGTCCTTGCCGAATTTATCCTTGATGTATTTCTTGAACAGCGGCATGGCGATCAAGTGGTCGAAAGGCCCGTCGAAGAACCCCTGCGTCTGCCCGGAATGCAGGTCAACGCTCATGATCCGATCCGCGCCAGCAGCCGTAATCATGTCTACAAGTAAACGGGCCCCGATTGGTTCGCGGCCCGCTGATTTTCGGTCTTGCCTGGCGTAGCTGAGCAACGGGCACACCGCGGTAATGCTTCGGGCTGAGGCCCGCTTGGCGGCGTCGATCATCAATAACTGCTCAAATATGGACTCGTGAACCCTGGTGCCATGGGTCTGAATAATAAAAACGTCATTGCCGCGCAATGACTCGTTGAAGCGAATACTGACTTCGCCGTTCGCGAAGTTGCCAATCTTCACGTTACTTAACTCCATGCCCATGCAGTCGGCGATTTCGGCAGCCAGTTCCGGATGGGCGCGACCACTAAGCAGCTGCAAGCGATGAGTGGTCCCGACACGATTCATATTCCCAGTGTAACCAGCGCTCACGTCCTGCGCAAGCCCGGATTATTAAAAACTTGACTTTATATCAGTAAAAGCTTAAACTTTTGTGTAATTGAGATGATAATTTTGCAAAAATGATTCATCTCAGGGCAGATAAACTTAAACTTTGAGGCAAATATGGCACTAAAGAGCAAAAACGAGTATGTCAAAGTAGCTTCCCATGAAGGCCGCAAAGGCGAGGTCAAAAAGGTCGTTCTCCTCTATTCCGGCGGCCTCGATACCTCGACCATGGTCAAATGGATCCAAGAAGAATACAAAGCCGAAGTCATTGCCCTGACGATAGATATCGGCCAGCAGACCGACGACCTCGAAGCCATCCGCAAGAAAGCGCTTGACCTCGGCGCCTCAAAAGCCATAGTAATTGACGCCCGTGAAGAATTCGCCGATGAATACATTGCCCGCGGCATCAAAGCTAACGGCATGTACCAGGGCCGCTACTACCTGTCTACTCCTCTAGGCCGGCCGTTACTGGCTAAGTGGGCCGTCAAGATCGCCGCCCAAGAGGGTGCCGACGCCATTGCCCACGGTGCCACCGGCAAAGGCAACGACCAGATCCGCATGGAGGGTTCGGCTCTAGCCCTCAATCCCGACATCAAGATCATCGCGCCGGTCCGGGAATGGGGCATGGGTCGAGACGAGCAGATCGAATATTGCCTCAAGCACGGGATACCGGTTAAACAGACCAAAGACAAGCCTTATTCTTATGACGATAATATGTGGGGCGTGACCGGCGAAGGCGGCGAAATCGAAAACCCCGCGCTCATCCCTCCCCTCGACAAGATCCTCCAGGTTTGCAAAACGCCCGAGAAAGCCAAGAACACGCCCGAGTACATCAAGATAGAATTCGAAAAAGGCCTGCCCATAGCCGTCGACAAGAAACAGATGGGCCTGGTCGAAATCATAGGTGTCCTTAATAAGCGGGCCGCCGACCACGCCATCGGTATCGTTCACCTGCTCGAAGACCGGGTTATCGGCCTGAAAGTCCGCGGCATTTACGAAGCCCCGGCTGCCGAAACCATCGTGACCGCCCACAAGGCCCTGGAGCGCTACACCTCCACCAGGCTGGAAAACGAATTCAAGAGCATCGTCGATGAAAAATGGGCTTACCTCTGCTACGGCGCCCTATGGTTCGAACCGCTGATGGACGACCTGAACGCTTACGAAGACAAAGTCAACGACAAGATCACCGGCACCGTCACCGTCAAACTGTTCAAGGGTCATGTCGAGGCCGTCGCCGTCGAAACGCCTAATACCATCTTCGACGAGAAACTCGCCACTTTCATGGAAGACGGCAGCCACTTCAACCAGAACGCTTCGGCCGGTTTCATCGAGCACTACACTTTGCAAATGAAGTTAGCCCAGCGTCGCAAGCGCACCGCCCTGCTGGCGATCGGCGGCCGTGACAAGAAACTCAAGCTCCTGCCCCAGCTAAAGGTTTTGGACAAGATGGGCTACCAGCTCTACGCGACCTACAAGACCCACAAATTCCTCAAGAGCCACGGTATCGAAGCCATCCTGGTCAACAAGATCAGCTCGCCCGAGCTGAAGCCCAACTTGGCCGACCTGTTGGAAGCCAACCGTTTCGATATCATCATTAACATCCCGACCGACACCGACCGCGAAGAAAGCAAAGCCAAAGAAAAAACTGACGGCCAAACCATCCGCGAGAAAGCCGTCAAAGCCAATGTCACTCTCATCACGACCGTTTCCGTAGCCAAAGAAGTCGTCACCAAGCTCGAAAAGGCCCGGGTTTAGGTTTATAGTGCAGGTGGAGCTCCAATGACACAGCCAGCCTATTTCGATCCCAAACAAGCGCTTCTAGAAAAGATACGCCAGCGCGGCGGCTGGGTTAACGCCCACAGCCACATCGATCGGGCTTATATTTTAACCGAAGAGAACTTCCATCTTTCCAATTCGTCGTTGCAACAAAAATGGGCTTTGCCTGACGAATTCAAGGCCAAAGCCAGCGTCGACGATATCTACAGCAACATGGCCCGGGCTATAGAAACCATGTGCGCCCAAGGTGTCCAGGCCCTTGGCTCGTTCATAGATGTGGATCCGGTCATCCAGGACAAAGCTATCAAAGCCGCCCAAAAGGCCCGGGACAATTTCAAAGGTGATATACAGATCAAGTTCATCAACCAGGTCGTCAAGGGCGTGCTGGATCCCGAAGCCCGGAAATGGTTTGAAGTCGGGGCCGAATTCGTCGATATAATTGGCGGTTTGCCAGAGAAAGACCAAGGCCACGAGGCCGAGCACCTGGACATACTCTTTGAGACGGCTAAGAAGAATGGCGGTAAACCCCTGCACGCCCATATTGACCAATACGGCCTGCCGAGCCAGCGTGATACCGAGCTGCTGACCAAAAAAACCGTCGAGCATGGTTACCAAGGCAAAGTTGTCGCCGTGCATGGCATTTCAATCGGCGCCCAGCCGTTGGAATACCGCACTAAGCTGTACGAACAGATGAAAGCCGCCGAAGTTATGGTTGTATGCTGTCCCCTGGCTTACATAGCCAGCCATCGCAGCGAGGACTTGGCACCTCTGCATAATATGATTACGCCGGTCGAAGAAATGCTCAGCGCCGGCCTGACCGTCGGCATGGGCTGTGACAATATCCATGACATGTACATGCCGTTCGCTGACGGCGATATGTGGTCGGAAATGCGAGTATTGCTGGAAGCCTGCTACATCCGCGACCTGGACGTTTTGGCCGATATCGCCACTGTCAATGGCTTGAAAACATTGTTTTTATAACTAATCCGAGACGCCATTATTAAAAATGCTAGACTAAAAGCATGAAATATAAGATTGCCGTGTATGGTTCGGCGGCCGGTGATTACGAGGCTTTCGTGCCTCTGGCCGAAGAGGTTGGCCGAGCGCTTGGCGAACGGGCGGATTCGGTGATTTTGATTACCGGCGCCTGCCCAGGCCTGCCTTACGCCGCGGCCAAAGCGGCGTAAGGCAGGCC
>Ga0209483_1000609_pt1 | contig 30167 bp, 19 predicted proteins | sample NGEPerA_FD_184508 | JGI IMG/M metagenome (GOLD analysis project Ga0209483, IMG submission 184508) | Arctic peat soil microbial communities from the Barrow Environmental Observatory site, Barrow, Alaska, USA - NGEE PermafrostL2-A... | ecosystem: Environmental > Terrestrial > Soil > Wetlands >... | reverse complement strand
GAATATCCCGGCGGACATTTGCAGCGCCGACGCTCCGCCGAGATCGAAGAACCCATGCCGGGCCAGCCAGCCCGTCCAGATCCATTTGCCGGCCACGGGGAAAACAAACCCGCCCAGGACGAGCGAAGCGATGCATAACGGGAAAAACCGGAACCGCTCGGCCACCACCCCGGCCACCACGCCGCTGGCGGTGAGGAGCATCACAAAATTGAAAAACACGAACGATAGCGAAAACGCCTCCACGTTCAGCTTCCAGCCGAACAGCAAATCCGCGCGAAGCCACAGCACATGATTATGTTCCTGAAAAAGAATGGCCGCCCCGACCGCCCAGAACGCCAGCACGGTTACGCACAGGTCGCAGATGGCGCGCAGCACCGCTCCCGCCGAGTTCTTCGCCCGGACCAGCCCGGCCACATACAGCGCCAGCCCCACCCGCGTCAGCAGGACCGCCACCCCCAGAACCGTAAGCAAATCCATCCTTTCTCCTTCGCTGGCGGTTGGTGCGCCAAGGATAAGCCTACAGCGTAGCGGGCCGGGCCGCGGGTGGAAAGGAGGCGGGTCGTCTATTGCGGCAGGAGTTCCATGCAACACGCACGGGCGGGACGCCCGTGTCACGATCGAGGCTGGATTTCCCGGCCAAACACGCATCTGGTTATGCCGCAGATAAATAGCGCATAGCCGCACACGGCTGTTTCAGGTCATTCTTCCGCGCCGGAAACTAACGTCCCGTCACGTCCACCCGCGTGGTTTCACCGGGCTTGACGGTTATGGTCTTGGCATTGGGATCTTTCCCGCGAAGGGCGGGGCCAGGGTTGGTGGCCATTGCGGTGACGATGTACTGGCCGAGCGGAACGTTGTCGAATGCGAAGGAGCCGTCGGCTTTGGTATCGCCGGAGGCCCCCCACTTGCCGATCTTTTCGCCGGGGGGTTCGATGTTCACGTTTCCGTGCGTGGCGGGCTTGCCAAACTTGCTAAGCACGCGGCCTTTGATCGCGCCGGCCGCGGTCATGTGGAGCGTCAGGTTTTCACTGGGGATCGAACGGAGCTTGAGAACGTCGAGCAACAGGTACGACTTGCCGTAGGCATACAACTGCCCGTGGCCGCGCGGCAGCCCGGTGAGTTGATAGTGGCCGGCGGCGTCGCTGGTTGTCAGCCGGGTGTCGAGCAGAAGATAGCCGCGACCATCAACGCCCAGGCTGTCGGCGCGCACGCTGACGCCGGCAACCGGCTTGCCCTGAGTATCGACGACGGTGCCGCTGATCGTTGCCGCCGGCGAAAGTTGGGGAATTCGACAAAAAGGAGAAATTAAGGGTTTCCGGCCCCTGGGGTAGGCGCCGCTAGCGGCCGTCGCATGAACCTCCGGCCCGCCCCGTACGCAGCCTCGATCTCCACGAGTGTATGCTCGACATCTGACAGCTCGCCGAACTTGCTTTTCCATAGATCGGGAGAAATAAGCCGCGCTGCGTGTGTAAACTGCCGGCCAACGTCCTCCTTATTGAAGCAAAGGACGATTTTTTCATAACCATCCTCCCATTCGGATGATCCCGTCAGCGAGAATTGTTCGCTTTCGGCAGCACTGACAAACGCCGCGATGGTCACGTCCGCAACGACGCCATCTGGCCAATAATCGCCGGCATTGCTGGTGAGGTCTGGCTGGCTCGGCGGCTGCCACCATTTGAGCACCCCGACGGCAAAGCCCATGCAGTTGTAATGTTCACTGGGCTCGCTAGCGGCTCCCCAGTCGATCTTGTCAACATTGATTGCGGGAAAATGCAGCTCAAATAGCCGCTTTGTTCGACTGTGGTCCACTTTGTATCGGCGAGTACCCATTGAACGTTCCCCAATCGATCCATGCCTTCGCGACCGCCGCGAGATCACCCTTCATCTCGGGCAAATGCACCGGATACCCTACAATTTGTTCCAGGGCAAGAAACCACACGCGACTTCCCTGCGCAACTTCCCGTAAAAGATGTGGCACCGCAGCCATGCCCAATCCAATGATCTTCAGATAGGCCGGATGAAAGTAATTCACAACCGACCGCCCGAGATTGTCCTCGCGCCAAGCTTCTGCCAGAGCCTCTATTTTTTCCTCAATGCTGGAAAACTCCACAACCTTCCCATCGACAAGTGCGCCAAGTGATGCGTCGGCCGGACGATTATTTGTTATGAGCGTAGCCATGTTACCTCGATTACTCGATAGGTGAATGTCCTAACTCTCCAGAGCGAATCGCCGCTCAAACCATATCGGGCCCGTGACCTCAAAATCAAATGCATTCAGGCGTTATTTCTTATCATCGTAATCCAAATTGATCCCCTGCAGAATCTTCCCCGCCCAATCCGACAGTCCCTTGGCCTGATCGCAGACGTCCTTGTAATACTTTGGATCGGTGGCGAAGGCGGCGGTGAGTTCCCTGGCGGCTTCGGGGAACTTGTCGCAGGCGGCGATGTCGCCGCGCAGCTCGGCCGATTGCCTGTCATCCAGGCCGCGCTGGCGGGCGCCGGTGGGCGGGCTGTAGGGATTGATCGGGCCGCCTCGGCGGGCGATGATCACGGGGATCAGGGTCATGGCGGATTTGCGGATGCCGTCGATGCGGCCATGCATCACGTACATCGCGTTGTACATCAGTTCATGGGCGTGCTTGGCCAGGCCGGCGCTGAAATCGGTGGTCCAGGAATCGTCACCGGTCACGCCCAACTCAATCGTGTGCAGCCGCTTGATGGCCGGGACGGCCTTCATGATCGGGAGCAGGCTGGTGGCTTGGCTGGCGGCTTCCAGCTTGGGGCGCACCGTCAGCCGCTCATCGGCGAGAAATGTCTTGAGCGCGTCCGCACGTTTGGCGGGGTCGATGATGTCGATGGGATCGGGCTTGTCCTCCTTCTTCGCGGGGCGGGGCGGATACTTGAAGCCGGGGGATTGGCGGATGAGCAGTTGCAGCACCGTGGCGGCGGCGGCTTTTTTCTTGTCCGTGGCTGCCTTGGCGGCTTGTGCGAACGCGGACTGGGCCGCCGAGGACTCCTTTAGCTGAATATACGTGTGGCCGCGGAGCATGAGCAGATCGTAATGATCGACGATGCCATCGGTCCATTGGCGGGATTCGGCGATTCGGTTGAGACTTTGAAGCACCGTTGGATACTGCCCGGCGGCAAACGCCGCGTGCGCCTCCTCCAGGGTCGGCAGCGGCGGCGCCTCGGGTTGTGGGTCGGCGCCGCGGACGACGGGGATCAGGATGCACTGAAGGGTCAGGAGGAATATTGCGAGAAGTGGTTTTCGTTTCATGTCGGCCTCATTCTATCACCATCACAACTGAACCATCCGCAATAGTACGGATTTCCGGGATGACGAACTCGCTTTTGTGTGACACGGGCGTCTCGCCCGTGTCACGACGAAAAGCTGCTCCGCCTGCGCGCCGACGATAGTCCACGTCCGTCGGGTAGCGCCTACTCACCCTGCGAGCGCCTCGCCGCCCAAATCATGGCATTTTCCACAAGTTTAGTGCAGGCGGCGGGATCATATCCCATTACGCCCCAGGTGTTGGTTCCCAACAAGCCTGTCGTCAGATCAAGTGAACTGAAGAGCACCGCGCCTTTTCCAGCGGTCAATCCCTGCATTCGCGGCGGGGTGAGGCGCAGATGGTCTATCGCATACGGGCGCATGCGCGGCGCGTCCGTGGTCTGGGGGGTCATTTCAACGCCCTTGAGCAACGGGTGATCGGCGGCGAGATCTTGCAGGGGCACTCCAGGGAAGGCCTTGGGCAGGAGGGTGTTTTGGATGCTCTGCGCGAAATCGCCCGATCCGCCGCAGTCGTCGATGAGCAGGATGCCGCCGGCTTGCACATATGCCGCCACGGCCTTGGCCTGCTCGTCGGTGAAATCCACCGAGGCGGTGCCGGTGAGATCGGCGATGGGGGCGGTTGAAAACGCAAGGCTCGTCAGATCAACGGGCAGCGGCGCGACGGCCAGGCCGGTGTCCCATCGGCAGGCGCGGGCGAAGCGCGTCCAGGCATGGGGTTCGGGATTCCAATTTCCCGCGTACTTCAGGCGCGCCACGGGCATGCGCGGCGTCTGGGGCGGCGGGGGCCGGGGAAGCACCGGCGAGGAGAATCGGTTGCGCAAATTGGCCTTGCCCGCCGCGTAGAAGAAAATGTTCACGCCCAGGCGAAAATCATCCTTCTTCACACGCTCGAAATGCGCCTGCCAGGCCTTGGCCATGTCCACGGGAGAATGAACCAGCAGAAGACGCGAGCCGTTATCGACGGCCATCAACTTTGTGCCCTCAGCGGGAATCTCATAGTTGACATGGAAGATGGGATGGCCGGCCGACACGGGATTAAGTGCGTAGCCGGGGCATACCTTTGGCACGAGCGTGTCAGTCACCCATTTCGTAAACTCGCTTGAATCGCCGTCGGCATGCGTGAAGAGCAGGCCGCCGGCCTCCACGAAGCCGCGCAATTTTCCGTAATCGCTCTCGGTGAATTTGGGCGGCTTGTGGCTGGCCAGATAGAGGACCGGGCAGTCCATCCAATCTTCCCAGCCATGTTCAAGCGTCACCACCTGCCAATTGAGCGGCCGCTCGGTGTTGTGAGAGGCGAAGTGCGTGAGGCTGGAAATGTCGCGCGGATAATTGCACCAGTAGCCATCGAAGCGCAGCTTGTTCATGAAGACCGGATGGCGGCCCTGCGCGAGGAATGCGACGACGTAGGCCGTGTCGATCAGGGCATCCTGACCCTCTTGCGTGCGTCCCCAGGCGCCGTTGCGCCATTGGCTCATCAGCGCGCGGCCGGCCAGTTCGCGATACCAATCATGGGCGCCGAAATACTTGAACCCGCTGGCCATCGCCACGCGCTCGATGCCGAACAGATCGTAGCCGACGTAGTGGGATTGGCTGGAGCCGACGTTGACGGCGTTGTCGGACTGCTCGAGCCAGGCCAGCCCCGCGGCCAGCGGCGGCGGGGAAGGCTCGCGCCCGATGCCGCCGCGCGAGCCCGTGCTTTGGATGTAATCGTGGGTGACCATCAGCGAGGTCACGCCCGCGCAGGTCATTGCCAGCGAGCCCTGGCGGTCGGGCGCTTTATAGCCCCATTGTCCGTTGCGCAATTCGCAGCGAAGCCAGTGGCCCTCGATATCGCGCCAGTAACGCGCGGGGACTTCCAGGCCGGCCTGCTCGCCGGCCCAGACGCCCAAGAGGCCGTATTGCGAATTGCTGTTGTCCCAGGGGAAGTGAAGCTCCAGGAATTTGGCCGCCGGGCTCCAGGGCGCGGGCGTTGCCGCCGCGACGGCTCCGGCCGCCCCGCCCGGCGGCGCGGGCGGCAGGCCCTGCCAGGTGCCGACATAGGCCCCGGCCGGCGGAATCGTCACGGGCGGCTTGAGATACGCGTAGTTTGCCGGATCCTGCTCACCGATTTTATCCCAATACGCCGTGTTCCATCGATTCGGATGGCACACATGCATCTGGCTGATATTGCCGCGATAGGCGTAACCGTTGTTGGGATCCCCGAAAATGTTGGTGGGCTTGGGGATGCTCCAGATGCCGCCGTAGCTGTAGGCGCCGTCTTCCTCCTCATTGATAAGCCAGGTGACGTCATCCTTGAAGACCTTGCGGTCCACGGGACGGTCGTACACCGACAGGGCCATCGCGCGTAGGCTCTTGCCATATGTGACCGGGTCAAATGGCACCGAGGCGTTGGGCTCGATGCGATAAGCCTTGAGCTTCTCGAGCATGAGCTTCATTGCCCGATTCTTGGGATCGAGGCGATCGTCCTTGATGGATTGCCCGGCGGACAGCAGCGCGTACAGACATAAGGCATCCAACCCGCCGCGACGGCTTTCGCCGCCGGCGTATCGGAGGGTGATCGCGTTCTCCTCGAACTGCGAAAGGATGATATTGATCCCGCCGCGCATCGACTGCTCGATTTGCGCATCGGTGACGCGCCGTTCCGCAGGGAAAGGCGGAGGCGGGCCAATCAAATAAACTGGCCGTGTTGCCGGCCGTGTCTTTGGCGCGGCATCGGCCAACTGCGCCGGCGCCGGACGAGTAGCCGGGCCGGCGGATGCCGCGATCGCGCTGGCGCGGGTCGAGGGGCCCACTGTCCGCGGATCAGTCGCGTCGAAGCGCGCCATGTCGGAGCCCGACGCACGGCGAGTGGTGGGGGCGCCGGGGACCAAATTGGCGGGCGGCACTTGTTGCGTGGCCGGATCATGTACGTCGCCAACCTGCGGCAGGCCAGGGATACGTTGGCTGATATCCGCTTGCGTTGCCGGCGCGGAGCCGGCGGCGGAATGCCCGGGGGGCCGCTGGGCGGGGGCCAACTGCTTTGTGGGGCCGACAAGCTCGGCGTTGCGATCATCGCCATTGTGGATGTGCTTTCCGATCAGCCAGCCCGCACACGCCAATAGCGCCACCGCCAGTCCCGCGACGAGCAAGCGACGAACTCGCCGGCCGCCCTCCACTGTCTCCAAAGTGCCGGGCGCCTTTATGGCGGGGTCAATAGGGTTGCCCCTGCCGGTGCCTGCGCCTTGGGCGCGGAACGGCCCGGCGGGCGGCCTGGAGTCGCCCGCGTGTCTGCGCGCGGCTGGAAGAACCAACTCCGGCGGCAACTCTATTTGGCTTCCGCAAGCCGTGCACATCACGCTCGATCCTTCCTGGGGACGCGTGAGCGTGAATCCCTTGCCGCATTGGGTGCACCTCAATTGGTGGGACATGCGCGGCCTCCTTGTGACTTGGCGCTGCGTCGTAACAGACACCGCCGAACTCAATAGGATAGGTCTCTTGTCGGAAAAGACCAACCAAATTATCCTGCGGCTGCATGCACCTGAAGAATCGCCTATCGATAGCGTGCGGCTGGGTCGCGCCGCGGTTTCCCGGTTCCTTTGGCGCCACATTGTTCCTCCTGCTCGTCTGTGCTTTTGCGCCGACTGCACGCGGCCGCAGCGCCCCCCTGGCGCTTTGCCCGGACAATCCGCATTATCTGCTCTTTCGCGGAAAGCCGGTCTTTTTGTTGGGATCGACCGAGCATTACGGAGCGGTGCTGAATCGGGATTTCAACGATCACCGGTATTTGGATGCGCTCCAGCACGATGGCATGAACGTGACACGGCTGTTCAGCGGCGCGTATGTTGAGCCGGCGGGGGCGTTTCATATCGACAAGAACACGCTGGCCCCCGTCGCGGGGCGATTGCTTTGCCCGTGGGCGCGCGCGGGCGAAGCCGGCTATGCCAACGGCGGCGGCAAGTTTGATCTGAGCCGATGGGATCAGGCGTACTTTGCCCGCCTGCGCGATTTCGTGAGCGAGGCCGGAAAACGCGGGATCGTGGTGGAGGTGGTGCTGTTTTGCCCGTATTACGATGAGCGGCAGTGGACTCTAAGCCCGCTGAACAGCGGAAATAATGTCAACGGCATCGGAACCGTCCCGCGCACCCAGGCCAATACGCTCACGAACGGAAACCTGCTGGCGGTGCAGGATGCAATGGTGCGAAAGATCGCTGATGAATTGAAAGACGCCGACAACATCTATTATGAGATCTGCAATGAGCCCTACTTCGGCGGCGTGACGCTCGAATGGCAATACCACATCCTGGCCACGCTCCGCGCCGCGGAAAAGAATCTGCCGCATCGGCACCTGGCCGCCCAGAACATCGGCAATGGAAGCCAGAAAATCCAAAAGCCCAACCCCGGCGTATCCATCTTCAACTTCCACTACGCCACGCCGCCCGATGCCGTCGCAGTTAATTACGGACTGGGCCGAGTAATTGCCGACGATGAAACCGGCTTCAAGGGGACCGGCGATGCCGCTTATCGCAAGGAAGCCTGGGAATTCATGCTCGCCGGCGGCGGAATATTCGATCATCTCGACTACTCATTTGCCGTCGGCCACGAGGACGGCAGCTTCAAGTTTCCCCCCACCCAACCCGGCGGCGGCGGGCCCGAGCTTCGCCGGCAGTTCAAAATCCTCGCCAGTTTTCTCGCCGGCTTCGACTTCATTCACATGACGCCCGACGCCGCCATCGTCCGCTCGCCGCTGCCCAAGGGCGTCAGCGCGCACTTCCTGGCGGACAAGGGCCGCGCTTACGCCGGGTATATTCATGGCGCGGGCTGCAAGCAGGTAGAGCTGGCGATTGCGCCGGGGGCATACAAAGTGGAGTGGATTGACGTAAAGAGCGGGAAAGTACGCGAGAAGCAGGAGGTAGACTTCGGGGAACGCCATGAAACGCTGACGGTGCCCGCGTATACCCAGGAGATTGCGCTGAGGATTGTGGCGGATAAGCCGTCACCGTGACACGGGCGTCCCGCCCGTGCTGATGGCGCAAATTGCATGCGACGGCGCCTCGCAGTGCAAAGAATGACGCACGGGCGGGACGCCCGTGTCACCAGAAAGCGATCAAACCTCGATCCATAACCATGACCACCGCGCCTCCGCCGTCGGCCGCCGATCAACCCGACTGGGAACAGGCGGCCGTTGAAGTGCTCTGCCCGTTGTGCGAGTACAACCTGCGCGGGCTGACCGAGCCGCGCTGCCCGGAATGTGGGTACCAATTTATCTGGCGCGAGTTACTCGACCCGGCTCGGCGGGTGCATCCATATCTGTTCGAGCATAAACGAGGATTGGCCATCAAGGCGTTCCTGAAGACGGCCTGGATGAACCTGCGCCCACGCCGCTTCTGGGCCACGCTCGGACCGCAACAGCCCTCCAATCCGCGACGGCTGATCGTGTATTGGATCATTGTCACGTGCGTGGCGGCCGCCGGGGTGTTCGGCGAATTTGGCGTCTCGGAATTTCGACGCTACCTGGAACTCAACTCGCCAGCCTCGAGAACCCGATACGGCTTTTTCACCCGGCCTTTGACGCTTCAATACCGCTACCATTGGCACAACCTCGTCCCATACGTCATAACGGCGGCGGTCGTGGTGGCCTGGCCGTGGATGACCGTACTGGCCCTGATGATTTTTCAGATCTCGATGCGCCAGGCGAAAGTGCGCCCCATTCATGTGCTGCGGTGCGTGCTGTACGCTTCGTCGGTCATGCTATGGATGGGACTGTTACTGCTGGCCTGGGATGTAAACCTGGCGGCGACACTACTCGCCTATGGCGTGGGGACGACCCGGCCCTACGCGAACTACGGGCTGCTTTTTGCGATACCGCTTGAGATCACATTCACCTGGTGCCTGATCGTGGCGTTCAGCCGTTACCTGCGATTTTCACACGCCTCGGCGACCATTTTGTGCGGGCAGATTATTGCGATTCTTGGCATTATGACTGCGTTTGTGCTTGCAATCCGCATCGAACGCTGGTTCTGATCGTTTAACTCCTGGATACGCCAACGCATGAGCACCGCCCCGTTACCATCGCTCGCCGATCAACCCGACTGGAAACAGAGCGGCCCAGAAATAGTTTGCCCGTTATGCGAATACAACTTGCGCGGATTGACGGAGCCGCGCTGTCCGGAATGTGGGTATCGGTTCGTCTGGCGAGACCTGCTGGACCCAGACCGGCGGGTGCATCCCTATCTCTTCGAGCATAAGCACGGATTGGCACCTGGGGCATTTCTAAAAACGGCGTTCATGAACCTGCGCCCGCGCCGGTTCTGGACGACGCTTGGGCCGCAACAACCGTCCAATCCGCGAAGGCTGATGGCGTATTGGGCAGTCGTTGCGTGTGTGGGCATGGCGGGCATTTTCGGCGCGTATGGCCTATCGGAACTTCGCGCCTACCTTTTGCCCAAGGCGCCCGCGATCATGGTCACTTTTCGTGCGGCGCGAATCCGCGTCCCAGCCGGGCCCCCCTATGAGTATCAGTGGAAGCATATCTCGCAGTACCTTTTGCTGGCGGCGATACTGGTTGCCTGGCCATGGTTCACGTTTCTGGGCCTCATGATTTTTCAAATCTCGATGCGGCAGGCCAAAGTGCGTCCAATCCATGTGCTGCGGGGCGTGCTGTATGCGTCGAGTGTCGTGTTCTGGGCTGGACTGGTTTCACTGGCCTGGTATGCAGGTCGAGCCGCTATGATGTCGGCGATGGGCGTGAATTCAATCAGATTCCACCGATACGATGCGCTGCTTTTTATGATACCAACGGAAATCGCCTTCACGGCGTGCCTGGAAGTGGCCTTCAGCCGATACCTTCGATTTCCGCATGCGCTCGCGACGATTCTAAGCGCGCAGATTATCGTTGCTTTAACCGTTGCAGCCGCAATTCTGTTCGCACAAAATATCACAAACTGGCCGCCGTGACCGTGTGAACACACTGCAGCTTATGAGTACCGCCCCCCTGCCTTCGCTCGCCGATCAACCCGACTGGGAACAGCCGGGCCTTGAGGTGGTCTGTCCGTTGTGCGAGTACAACCTGCGCGGGCTGACCGAGCCGCGCTGCCCGGAATGCGGGTATCAGTTCGTCTGGCGCGAGTTGCTTGATCCGGCTCGCCGCGTGCATCCGTATCTCTTTGAGCATAAACGTGGATTGGCGATTGGCGCTTTTTTCAAGACCGCGTGGATGAACCTGCGGCCAGGCCGGTTCTGGCGCACGCTTGGGCCTCAGCAGCCATCCAAGCCGCGACGGCTGATCGCGTATTGGATCGTTGTCGCGTGTGTGGCCGGCGCGGGTGTATTTGGGGCGCACGGGATTTCGGAACTTCGCTATTACCTTGATGTCAACGTGGCGACGTCGGGGACCATTATTGGGCTGCCTTATGGGAACGGCATGCCGTATCGGTACGACTGGCGCAATCTAATGCTATACCTTGTGATGGCGGCGGTCATCGTCGCCTGGCCGTGTATCACCTTCTTGGCGCTGATGGTTTTTCAGATTTCGATGCGCAGAGCGAAGGTGCGCCCAATTCACGTTCTCCGCTGCGTGATATACAGTTCGAGCGCGATGTTCTGGGCGGGTCTGGCCTCGCTGGCGTGGGAGGCCGCGCTCTTCGCTTCATTGATTGCCTTGGGCGTTGGGAGGATGGCGATTTACGAGGATTTCGGCCTGTTTCTCACGATACCGGTGGGACTGGCATTCACCTATTGCCTCATTGTCGCTTTCCGGCGCTACCTGCGATTTTCACACGTCATTGCCACGATTCTGTGTTCGCAGCTGATTGTGTTCTTGAGCGTCATGGCCGCGTTCTCGCTCGCGCAGGATGCGTACCGCTGGTTCTACGGCCTTCACGGTTGGTAGGGGCAATCCATCTCACGGCGATCTTCGTATTTCCTGCTTGAGCTGACAGACGACGTGCCGGATATCCAGATGGGGGTTGATCTCAAGAGCCCGTTCGTAACATTTCACCGCCTCGGCCAGATGCCCCTTGTGGGCGTGACAATGCCCCGCCCCCGCCCAGGCGCCGAAATGGCATGGCATGCGCTGCACCGCCTCCATGCAATCAGCCGCGCATTCCGAATAGCGCTCGCCCAGATATTTCGCGATCCCCCGCTGGTTGTAAGGCTCGGCAAACGCCGGATCGATCTCGATGGCCCGCGTGAAATGCTCTATCGCACAATCCAAATCCCGGCGGCTCAGGGCCTGGCTGCCGCGACACAGCTCGTGATTGGCCGATGCGCTGCCGGCACGAAACCAGATCGACCAGAGTGCATGCTCGGCCATTTGGTTGATCACCGGATCGGGATGGCGAAGCTGCTGGGCGATGCACGGAATGGAGCATTTGCTGCCGGTAAGGCCCAGCGCCAGGCATGCCACCTTGCGGGCGTCGAGATCATCGCCGGATAAAATGGATTTGATCTGCTCGTGCGTCCAGCGTGTGCGAAGCAACGTAAGCAGGCCCGGCGCATCCTGGCGTTCCAGCAGCGGCTCAACCGTCGCAACAAACTCCGAGGGATCGATCGTGGGCGCAGTCATCACTGCCAGACTCTAGGCCCGCCGCTTAGTGCGTTCCACCGGCAGACCCCGCCGGGCCATCCCGCGCCATTAATATCCCGCCGGCCCGCGCGGGCCCTCCTGCCCCGGAGCCCGATGCGCGGCGGCGGCCTGGTCGGTGAAGGGGCTGGCATAATACGCCCGCCGTGCATCAGGCGTCGCATTGAGCGAATGCGGCTTGTAGCCATCTTCCATCACCACGCTGCATCCGCCGCACAACACGAGGGCCAGCGAGACGCCCGTGACACGTTGAATCGTTCTCCGCTTCATAAGCAATCCAGCCAACAGGACCAATGGAACACCAGCCGCATCAGAATAACTGGCGCTCGCCGGAAAACCAGCGGCAGAAGGTATTCCACCTGTCTATTGTCTTCACTCCGTCGGCTGGAATCGATTGAGGCATCGTCAATCGCGGCGTCCGCGTTGCCAATCGCCGCGCCGTCCGTATCATGTTCGGCCTCTTACGGAGATTGTCTGGATGAAGGGCCGCGTTTTGATTTTGTTGGCGGTTTTGGCGTACCTGGCGGCGTTCGGGTGCGTGATGTGGCCAACGGCGCCGCCGGCGGGGACGCTGATTGCCGGGACGGGCAGCGACCTGGAACTGACGACGCCCGCCGCGCCGGCGGTGAAACTTGATGAGATGCCGTATCGCGGCATCGTGTTGCAGGTGCAGCGGATCGATGATCCCGAGCCGTATCACAAGACCATTGACGCCATCGCGGCCGCCGGGGCGGATACGATTGAAATCGTCGTCGATTCCCGCGTCGAGAACGGCTCCAGCAGCGTCATCTTCATCGACCTGCGCATGTCGGCGGCGCAGGATAAGCTCACGGAGCTCATCAAATACGCCAAGGGCAAGGGCCTGCGCGTGGTGGTGATGCCGCTGGTGCTTATCGAAAACCCCGAAGGAAACGAATGGCGCGGGCAGATTCATCCGCGCGACTGGAGCATGTGGTTCAACAGTTATCGCGACATGGAAGGGTATTACGCCACGTCGGCGGCCCAGGGGCACGCCGATGTGTTCGTGGTCGGCTCCGAGTTGGTCAGCACCGAGCAATATAAAGATGAATGGGTGCACACAATTTCCGACGTGCGCCGAATCTTCCCCGGATTGCTCACTTACTCCGCCAACTGGGATCACTATCAGAAGATCCCGTTTTGGGATCATCTGGACATCATCTCGACCAATTGCTACTACAAACTGGGCGACAACCGCGATGTCGCCGTTTCGGAGATCGTGTCGCGCTGGAAGGCCATTCAGGCGGATCTGCTGCCGTGGGTGCGCAAACAGGGCAAGCCGTATATGTTTACGGAGGTGGGCTGGTGCAGCGTGGCGAATGCCGCCAGCGAGCCTTGGGATTACACGCAGGAAACGGTGCCGATTGATCTGGAACTACAGCGCAAGCTGTACGAGGGATTTTTCAAGGTATGGTACGGCGTGCCGCAGTTGGGCGGCTTCATGATTTGGCAATACGCCCCCAACGCCGGCGGCCCCGAAGACCGCGGCTACACCCCCCAGGGAAAGCCCGCCGAGAAGGTGCTAAGGTACTGGCTCGGAAAGCCGAGGTGGAAGGTGGATCCGAAATAAGTTCGCCGACCGAAAGAAGAGTTAACCACGAAGGCACGAAGACACGAAGCGGGGGAAAAACCCGAAATCCGAAGCACGAAATCCGAAACAAATTCAAAATTCAAACGGGGAAAGAATAAAACAAAACTTTGTGTCTTCGTGCCTTCGTGGTTAATCATCTGGATTGATCTCCATAAACCGGCGTTGAACCTGCCACTGACAACTGACAACTGACCACTGACAACTGACAAGGCCAAAATGGAAGCAGTGCAAACCCGTTATCGAACCCATACCTGCGGCCAACTCCGCCACGCCGACGTCGGCAGCGAGATAAAGCTTGCGGGCTGGGTGCATTCCTACCGCGATCATGGCGGCCTGGTGTTCATCGACCTGCGCGACCGCGATGGGCTTACGCAGTTGGTTTTTGACGCCGACACCTGCGGGCAGGCGTTTCATGATGAGTCGCGCAAGCTGCGCAGCGAGTGGGTGATCAGCGTGAGTGGGGCGGTGGCCGCCCGCGCGCCCAAAGTTGTGAATCCCAAGCTGGCGACCGGGCAGATTGAAGTGCGGGTGAAGACGCTACAGATTCTGAGCCCCAGCCCCACGCCCCCTTTTACGCCGCACGAGTTTGAGACGGTGAACGAGGAGAAACGGCTGGAATATCGGTATATCGACCTGCGCCGCCATGAGATGCAGGAGAACCTGCGCGTGCGGTATCGCGTCACGAAGATCATGCGGGATTTTCTGGGGGACCTGGGTTTCTGGGAAATCGAGACGCCGTTTCTGACCAAATCGACGCCCGAGGGAGCGCGTGATTTTCTGGTGCCGGCCCGGCTGGTGCCGGGCAGCTTTTACGCCCTGCCGCAGTCGCCGCAGTTGTTCAAGCAGCTTTTGATGGTGGCCGGCTGCGACAAGTACATGCAGATCGTCCGCTGCTTCCGCGATGAAGACCCGCGCGCGGATCGGCAGGCGGAATTCACACAGCTCGACGTCGAGATGGCCTTCATCGACCGCGAAAACATCATCTCCATCATGGAGGGCCTGCTCCGGCAGATCTGGAAGGAAATCCTGGGCCTGGAAATCCCCAATCCCATCCCCCACATCGAGCACGAAGAGGCCATGCGCAAGTACGGCTCCGATCGCCCCGACCTGCGCTTTGGCATGCAGCTTTTTGATATCACCGATCTGGCCCATACCACCGATTTTGGCGTCTTCAAAAATGCCGCCATGGTCAAGGCCATCGTCGTGCCCGGCGGCGCCAAGCTCTCGCGCAAGGAGACCGATGCCCTGGCCGAATGGTCCAAGGGATTTGGCGCCAAGGGATTGGCCGTCACCAAAGTCACGGCCTCCGGTTTAGATACAGGAATCGCCAAGTTCGTCGCGCCGATCGCGGCAAAACTCATCGAACGCTGCTGCGCCAAGGAAGGCGATCTGCTTTGCTTTGCCGCCGACAAACCCAAAATCGTGCATAAAGTGCTAGGCGAGCTTCGGCTGAAAATGGCCCGCGATCTGAAAATCCCGCCCAGCACGCGCTTCGCATGGGTGTGGGTCGTCAACTTCCCGCTGTTTGAGTATGACGACGGGGAAAAGCGTTTCGTCGCCACGCATCATCCGTTCACGGCTCCGCTGGATGAAGACCTGCCCAAGCTGGAGAAACGCGACGACATCGCCGGCGTCGAATCCGCCAAGAGCAAGGCATACGACATCGTCGTCAACGGCAGCGAAATCGGCGGCGGCTCAATCCGTATCCACCGCATCGACATGCAGCAGAAAGTCTTCGCCCTCCTCGGGCTGGACGAGTCGTCGCAAAAGCAGAAGTTCGGCTTCCTGCTCGACGCCCTGCAATACGGCGCCCCCCCCCACGGCGGCATCGCCCTGGGCCTGGACCGACTGGTGATGATCCTCCGCGACATCGCCAACATCCGCGATGTCATCGCCTTCCCAAAAACCCAAAGCGGCGCGGATTTGATGAGCGGCGCGCCTTCGCCGGTGGATGAAAAGCAACTGCGCGAAATCCATGTGCGCGTCGCGCAGCCGGCGGGGAAGTAAAGCATGTACGTCTTTCGGCGGCTCAAAGAACGGCGGGACGAGGCCCGCAACCGTATCACGGGCGTCCCGCCCGTGCGAATGGCGTGGCAGTCGAAGAGTTGCGATCCCGCAAAATCAACACGCCCTTACGCGACAGATGCCCGTGACACAAGAAGCCGCCGGAGAATCCCATGAAAAGAGCAAAGCCGTATTGGGAGATGACAACCGCCGAACTCCGCGGTGCGCCCAGGGAGTTTGACGACCACGAGTACCAACCCCCGCGTTGGCGATGACTCCGCAAGACAGGCTTCAACAGCGGCGTGCGAAAATTAAGGGCCGCGCGGCGAGTAGGGGATCCTCCGCAAGAACGATTTCGCTGAAGATGGAGCGGGATTTACTGTCCCGTTCCGACTCTTATGCCAGACAATTGGGAATCAGCCGTGCGGAACTATTTCGGCGTGGACTTATGGCAATTCTTCCCGCGCTAAAGTCCCAACCCCGAGCCCGCGCTGGATGAAATCATGCAAACAATCCGCACGAAAATCGTCGCAACCATGGGCCCGGCTGTTTCAAGCCCGGAGATGCTTTTTGAGTTGTTCAAGGCCGGAGTTGGAGTCTGCCGGCTGAATTTTTCGCATGGGCCGCTTGATGAGCACCTGCTGCAGCTTCGCAACATCCGCGAGGCCGCGGCGCGGTGGGACCAGCCGATCGCCCTGCTGGGCGATTTGTGCGGGCCGAAAATTCGGTTGGGAAAAGTGGCGGATGTGGATGGCATGGGCGGCATGCCGATCGCAGTCGGTGACGAACTGGTGGTGCAACGCGAGGCGATCGTCGGCGGACAGGGCCGCGTGAGCACCACCTATCCGCATTTCGTGGATGATGTGCAGGTCGGCGATCGCGTGCTGATCGAAGACGGGATGCTACGCTTCGTCTGCACCGCAAAAAGTTTCGGCGAGCTGCGCTGCGCCTGCACCATCGGCGGAGTCCTCAAGAGCAGCAAGGGGATCAACCTGCCCAACACCGCCGTCACCGTTCCCTCGATCAGCGACCGCGACTGGGAATGCGCCGATTGGGCCATCGAGAATGATCTGGATTACCTGGCCCTCTCCTTCGTCCGCAAGCCCGAGGATTTGCAACTGCTCCGCGAGCATCTGGTGAACAAGAGCAGCGACATCCAGATCATCGCCAAAATCGAGAAAGCCGAGGCGATCAAGGCCATCGACGCGATCATCGACGCCAGCGACGGGCTGATGGTGGCGCGGGGGGATCTGGGCGTCGAGATGGACGTGGCGCAGGTGCCGATCCTGCAAAAGGATTTGGTGAAGCGTTGCCAGTCGGCGGGCAAGCCGGTGATCGTGGCCACGCAAATGCTCCAGAGCATGATCGAGAACGCCACCCCCACGCGGGCGGAGGTCAGCGACGTGGCCAATGCGATTTTCGACGGGGCGGATGCCGTGATGCTCAGCGGCGAAACATCGGTGGGCCGCTTCCCGCTGGCGACGGTGCATACGATGGCGCACGTCGCCCAAACCACCGAGGAATATCTGGTGGCCCAGGCCACACCGCGCGAGCCGGCGCTAAAGATCAAGACCACCCCGCTCTCCTCGGCGCTGGCGCGCGGGGTCTGGCAGATGGTGCAGGAACTGCGGGCGGCGCTGGTGGTGATCTGGAGCCAGAGCGGATCGACGGCGCGCATTTTCTCGAAGATGCGCTTTCCGGTTCCGGTGCTGGCGTTATCGAGCGATCATCGGGCGCTGCGGCGGATGTCGCTGCACTTTGGCGTGGTGCCGCTGGAAATGGCCCCGCCCGATGGAATGGCCGCGCTGGTGGCGGACGTGGACAAGCTGGTTCGCGCAAGAGGCTACGCCAGGGATGGCGAGCGAATCGTCATCGTCGCCGGCGCCGCGCTGGGCACGCCCAACACCCTGAACGGGGCGGTGATCCACACCGTAGGTGAGACATGGGCCGCCGCCGCCCGGCAGGACGCCCCGGCGGGCGAGGCGCCGCACGCAAGCCGCGGAGAAGAGAATGAACCGCGGATGAACGCAGATGAACGCAGATAAGAACTTTGAGCCGCGCGCATTGCGCTCATCCGCATTAAGTGTGGATGAACGCGCATCAGGACTCCGATCGATGTTCATGCGCGGTTCACACGAATCCGCGGATAAATGCGTGCAGCAATTCTTATCTGCGTTCATCTGCGGTTCCACACAAAAGCGTCAGAAATGAATCATCGCTGTTTTCGATCGTTCCTCTGTTGTCTGCTCGCCTGCGGCGTTGGCGGTTGCATGGTCTTCAAGCCGGTGAATCCCAAGGCCGCGCCGGCGACGGCGGTGGACGCGAAGCTGGCCAACTCGGAGTATTGGTTTAATCTGCCGGCCGTCGAGCATGTGAAGGCGAACAATTTTGATCTGCTCTGGGATGCGTGCCGGCGGGCGGCGATCACGTCGTCGTTTGAAATCGACCGCACCGATTACCGCCTGGGGCTGATGACGACAAAGCCGTTGGTGTCCAGGCAGTTTTTTGAGTTTTGGAAGGGGGATGTGGCCGATGGCCGCAGCGAATTGGACAGCAACGAGGCCACCCGCCGGCGCGTCGTGCATTTTGAAATTCACAAGTCAAAGGGCGGCGGATACGTCTGCGAGCCCAAGGTGGTCGTCGAGCATTATGCGATGCCCGAACGACGAATCACTTCCGTCACGCAGTACCTGGACGTTTTTTCCATCACCCGGCCCTTGAGCAGCCAGACGACCGACGAGGGCCAGCCGATGCGGATCGAGTACTGGTACGCCGAGCGCCGCGACAACGCCATGGAGCACAAACTCGCGAAAAAACTGCGGTCGTATTTGAAGCCGCGGTAATCCGCCCGAAACAGTCGAAGACCGCGATCGAATCACAGCCCGGCAAGATTCTGGAACTGGGCCGTCGTCGTGGCCGCGGCACTGTCGGACGCGGCGGCCATGCCGACGTACAGGGTGGATGGCAGGGCATCGAGCGTGACGCTGCTGATCTGATACCAGGCGGTTCCGTGCTGGCTGCACCAAGTCGTGAAGGTGTTGCCGACACGCTGCAAACGCAGCCAGCAGTTGGGGAAAGTGGCATATCCCGCCTGTGTCTGCGCGATCGCGCTGCCGATGGCGGCGCGGGAGGTGGAACGGTAGCCGCCCTGGGGGCTGATGGTGAGAGCAACTTCCGGGCTGGAGGCATCCAGCGAGGCGCGGGCCATGAGGCCGGCCTGGCCGTAGGCCCCGGAAACCGCGCTGACGCCCGCCACTTGCACGATCACGTTGAAGTCGCCGGTGAGCTGGGTGTAAAGGAAGCGGAAGGAGTCGGAAGTGCCGGCGAAGCCGGTGCCGCCGGCGGTCATGTTGTACGCCGATCCCTCGGTGACGACTGATGTGCTGCCGGCGGGGGCGGCGGAAATATCAGCGGTATTGAAGGCGCTGGCGGGCGTGGTGATGGCGGCCGATGCGATGCTCGGCGGGCCGGTCTGGCCCGCATCCTGGGCGATTACTTCATAGGCACATGTGGTATTTGGCTGAACCTGCGCATCGACGTAAGTCGCATCGGTCGTGTTCGCGATTTGCGCGAATGAGCCGCCGTTGGTGGAACGCAGGATTTGGTAGCCCGTCACCGCGCCCGAGGGGGCGGCCCAGGTGAGACTCACATTGTACGGGCCATTCGCCGTGGCCACGGGCTGGCCGGGTTGTCCGGGGCCGGTCTGGGCCGTCTGTGTGGTGAAAGTGACGGGACCGGAGTACCCAGAGGTGCCCGCGCCATTCGCCGCCAATACGCGGTATTGGTAGGCCTGACCGGCTGACAAACCGGTATCGGTGAAGCTGGTGGCGGTAAGGCCGGCGGCGGAAACCTGGTGGAACGCGCTCTCGCCGGGACCCATGCGCTCGACGCGATATTCGGTGACCACCCCTGTGGAGGGCGCCCAGGATATCGACAGCGAACTGGTGGTACTTGAAGTCAGGCTGATCGCGCCCGGCGCGGTCGGCACATTCCCGGAGGTCTGCGCAGTGACCGTATTGCTCGCCGCCGACGCGCCCACCGAGTTGATCGCAACCACCTCATATTGATAGGAAGCCCCGGCGGAAAGGCCGGTGTCCTGGTAGCTGGTCGCGGTGATTCCCGTGGCGATCTGCGTGTAGGTATTCGTCGCGGAATTGAGCCGCAGGACATTGTAGCTGGAGGCGGTGACGATATTGTTCCAACCCAGACTCACCGCGCCGGCCGTGGTGGATTGCACCGACAATTGGGGCGCGGGCGGAGCCGCAAAAACGCTGAGATTGCGAATTTGCGCGGTGGTCGTGGTGTTGGGATTGTGGCTGGTGACGGCCATCCCGAAGTAAACGGTCGTCGGCAGCGCGAGGTTGACATTTCCGGTGGCGCCCCAATTCAGCCCGTCGGCGCTGTAGTAGCCGGTGAAAAGATTTCCCTTGCGCACCAGTCGCACCCACACGTTCGGATAGCTGACGACAGGGCCGTTGGCACTGAAGACGGCGGTCGCGTTCATCGCGTTGCGATAGAGGAAGCGGTAGCTGCTGGCGGAGGTGGCGCCGTCGAAGACCATCGGGCTGCCGGGGTCGAGGGTGGTGCGGACCATCAGGCCGGCCTTGTTGGTTGAGAAGGTGTTGACCAGCGATTGCACCTGCATGACGGCATCGAAGTCGCCGGTGATCTGCTGGTAGACAAAGCGGAACCCATCGGCGGCAGTTGAGCCGATATCCGTGCCGCCGGCGGTTATGTCGTAGCTGGCGCCAACCACGTTCTCGACCGTGCTCCCCAAGGGAGTGGAAGCGATGTCCGCGCTCTGGTATGCCGGCGCGGAGGCAGTCGTCGTTACTTGCGCCTGCGCGAAACTGCTTGCGCCGCCCAGATTCTGGGCGGCTACCTGATAAATGTAGGTGGTACTGGCTTGCAGGCCACTATCTATATAGGAGGTTCCGCCCAAATATGCGCTGGCGCGCGTCGTCCAGGTTGAATCACCTTGTACCTGCCGCTGAATGATGTAGCTCTCGGTCTTGGGAACCGGGCTCCAATTGAGGACCACTTGGGACGACGAGCCGGCGTTGGCGCTTACGTTCGCGGGCGCTGCTGGCGGGAAGGGAATGGCGATGCCGGTGGTGGCGTTGGCAGTATTGCTGTACGCGCCCAGCGTTCCCGCGCTTTCGGCGCGAACACGATACTGATATGTGGCCCCGCCGGACGTTTGCGTGTCGGTGAACGTGAGGCCGCTGACATTGCCGGCGATTTCCGTAAAGACGGTTTCGCCGGGCCCCATGCGCTCGACGTGGTAGGCGGTGACCGAACCGGTGGCCGGGGCGCTCCAGGTCAGGATGATCTGGTTGTTCGCATTGGCTGACCCCTGGAGATTCGTCGGCGCGCCGGGGGCAATGCCGCTGGGCGTCACTGCCACGGCTACATTGCTGTATGTCCCCAGGCCCGCGCCATTTTCGGCGCGGATTCGGTAGACGTAGTTGGTCGAGCCCAGCAGGCCCGAATCGGTATAGGCGGCGGTGCTTGCAGTGCCCACCTCGACAAATCCGCTGCCGCCGAGGATTTCGCGCTCGACGCGATAATCAGTTGTGCCGGCCACGGGGTACCAGGAGAGATTGATGGAGCCGGCATTCACCGCGCTGGCGGCAAGGCCGTAGGGAGCCACCGGAATTGCCGGGGACGATGCGTTTGCGCCCAGCGATTCGCCGTTGCCGTCCACGGAGGTGATGCGGTAGTAGCTGGTCACGCCGGCCGGTGCCTGGGCATCAAAGTAGCTGGCCGCTGTGATAGGCGCGGCATTCAGCTTCGTGAATGGGCCGGTATTGGAAGTGCCGCGATAGATGTTGTAACCCTGGAGCGTGGAGGAGGCGACCGGCGCCCACTGAATATTGACGCCGGCGCCCGGAGCGGCGTTGGCCTGGGCATCGAGCGGCACCGGGGCCGAGGCGTAGGGCTTCACGTTCGTAATCAGATACACGTTGTCCTGGAAATCCCAGTTCTCATAGGTGCCGCCGCCGTAATCGAGGCCGGCGATATAGGTGTTGGGGACGAGGTTTCCATTGCGATCGCGCACCGGATAGAGCCGCACGTCATGGCCCGAACGGCCGGCGGCTTTCGCGGCTGTGTTGAGTGAATCGAGCGTGTATTCGCCATCGAGCGTGAAGCCGAAGGCGCTGCTGGTGGGAATGAAGCTCGATTGCGCTGGCGCGGTGGATGATCCGCCGTAAATGGTTGGCAGCAGGGATTGTCCCTCGGCCTTGGCGTTGCCGAACAGATATTTGGTGGTGCTGCTTCCCATGGGGAAGTACCCGAAGAACGCGGCGGTGAGGTTGTTGTTGGCGTCCAGTTGGTTGTGGTAGGAAGCCAGTTGCCGCACCGTCACGGGGGCCGTGGTGTCGGCCACGTTCCAGTAGGGAGAGTTGATCTCCTCGCCATAGTAGACGGGAGTAGCGCCTTGTGTGTAGTCGGGGGTGGTTGAGGGATTGCCGGTGTTGATCTGATAGCCATACAGTAGGCTCAGCATGGTCTGAAGACCCGGCTCTTCCTCATGCTCGGAAAGATGCTGCCACCAGCCGGCCAGTGTTATCGCCTTATTGGGATTGGCTGGGTCATTGGTGGAGATTGCGAGCGTGCCGTTCCATACTCCGCCGCCGGTGAGGGGGGTATAGCCCGGATCATTGGCGACGGCGGTGTCATTGGTCTGGTTGTCGCTGTGGGACGGAGCGGCCTGCGCGATAAACTTCACCGTCAGCGTGAGCGTCGCGCCGGGCGCAATGCTGTATGGCAAGGTTGGCGGATTGAGCAGTTCCCAATTGGTGGAATCGGAAAGCGTCAGCGCGTTGATCACCAACGGCTGGCTGCCGCTGTTGGACAATTGCAGCGAGCCGGTATCGTGGACGATGTCATTGACGACGGGGTTGGGAACCTGGATGCGATTGAAGACCATGCGGTCGGAATATGGGATGGCATCAAGGTTGGCCACTCCCAGCGCCGGCGCGCCCACCGCGTTTGCCGCCGGCATTACGTTGCGGATGATGCCGACAAAGTTGATGAAGCTGTTGTACGCGGTGCTGTCGTAATCCTCGGCGGCCAGCACATAGGCATTGGGCACGATCGTGCCGTCGGCATTTTCCAGCGGGAAAAAGCGGAACTTGCGCGGATGGGTGGGGTCCTGTGTATTGAGCAGATCTTCGCTGTAATGGAAATCCGGCTTTCCGTTTGGCGTGGTGGTGCCGGGGAAATTCGCCCACAGGCCAAACGTGTTGCTACCCGGATCAAAGCTGGTGGCGCCCAGCGCGGTGGGATTCACGGTCTGCGCGTCGGCCTGGGCGATGGTGAACAATTCCGTGCGATCGGTCGCATTGCCCGGCGTGTAAAATCCAAAACGCAAGACCGGTTGCGAGGCAGAATCGAAGCTGGCCAGGGGCGTGATCGTCACCGGCCCATCGCCGGCCTTCACCAGACGCTGCATCGGCACTTCCTGGCTCGAAGAGTCGGGATTGATGGGGTACTGGCTGTTGGAGCCGTTCACGTCGTTGGGGCCGGCCCCGACAATGGTTGGAATGTTGTTGGCGCGCAGCACCTGAACGAGCGACGGCTCAAGGTATCCATACAGCCCCGCGGTGCCGATGCCATGCAGGTTGGTCTTGAGTACGGGGGTGGCGGGATCGTTGCTCTGGATTTGCAACAAGGCTGACTCGATGCCGACGCGCGTGGCGGCAAACTGTAACTGAATCGTCACGGCCTGGCCGGGGGCGACGCTGGCGGGCAAGGAGGCGGCATTCAGGATCTTAAAGTCCGCCGAATCCAGCGTGCTGACGGATGGGTCGTTGACGATTAAGATCGAGGACAGCGCCAATGGCAGATTGCCAGTGTTGGTGAGCGCGACGGTTTGCGTTTTGCCCGCCCCGGCGCCGGTGTGTCCCGCGGCAACGGAATTAAATGCAAGCACGCTTTGGCCGGGCGTGGCGATGGGCTTGGCCGCGATCGGCCTGAGGAGCATGATCCGCAGGCCGCCCAACTCGCTGACGTATATGTTCCCATTGCTGGGGTCTTCGACAAGGCTCAGGGGATTGTTGAGACTCGTCAGGCCGGCGATGCCCTTGGTTTCGGAGATGACATTGCCGCTGGAATCGCGTTGCAGCACTACGATGTCGCTGCCGGCGCTGTATTCGGTGACGAGCAAGGCGTTCTGGAGTTGGCCGCCAAAGGTCTTGTCCTGGTACTGAATGATTCGATCGGCGGAGGCATGATCGCCAAAATCCCAGGCGATGCCGCGATAGTTGGGATCGGGGTTGGTGCCCGATGGGTACGCGCTGAACACTTCGTCGGCGATGCCGCCGGTGCTGGGGTTGCCGCCGTTCAGCACATATTCGCCTCGATAGGGGTTGGGATGGCCGTAGTATCCGCCTTGCACGATGTTGTAGAGATAATCGCTTTCGGTTTGCTGGACGTTGGTGAGGCCCGGAACATTGATGCCGGTGTAGGGTTGGCCGGTGTCGATGCGGTTGCCGTTGATCTGGCTTGGATCGCCGGCGTTGTAGGCCGGCGTGTTGCCGCCGGAACTGGATCCGTTATTGGGCGCGTACAACTTGCCGTCGTTGGTCCACAGCAGGCTAAAGGCGTTGCGCACGCCAGTGGCGTAAATCGTGAGCGGCGCGCCGGCGGCGTAGGGGTTATACGTGCCGCCGACATCGGGAGTGAGCACATTCAGCGGGCCGTTGGCCAGATTCAGCTTGCTGGTATCGAGCCGAAGAATGGCGGCGGTTAGCAGATGCTCGGTGCGGTTGCCCCAGGTACTGTCGGGCGCGCCGTAGGCGGTGTTGCTGGCCTGCGCAAAGTAGAGCGAGCCATCGGGGCCGAAGGTCGGCTGTTCGGTCGAGTGATCGGCGATGGAGCGGGGAAGATTGACAACCGCATCCTGCACGGTCGCCAGATTAGGCCCGCTGATGACGGTGATTTTGCCGGTGAAATCGACGCCGTTGGTCGAGCCCGAGAGGGCGTAGAAGCTATTGGCGACCCAGAGGATGGGATTGGCTGCGGTGGATGCGGGATCAAACGCGAATCCGGTGATGAGCCGATTTTGTCCGCCGTTGGCTCGTTGGAGTGAGTTGAAAATCTGCGGCGTGCCCAGCGTGCCGTCGGAATTGATCGCCCAGCGGAAAAGTCGGCCATCTTCGGTCGCGGCGTAGAGTTTTCCATCGGGGCCGATCTTCACGCCGGTGAACGCCGCGCCCGTGGCGCTGGCCAGATCGACCTGCTGAAAGCCGATGGTCGGCGAAGGCTGCGCCTGGGCGACGCCGGTGGTGAAGGTCATCGAGTACGGCACGATTGCGGCGCCGGTGGTATCCTGCACGCCGCTGGTGACGACAAAGGTATATTGCGTACTGGGCGCGAGTACGGAATCGGGCGTGAGGATGATCGAGTCGCCCCCGCCGGAGGTATTCACGACCGCTGGCACAATGGATTTGTCGCTGCTGCGATAAAGATAGACCGTGTTGTCGGAAATGGTCTGGGCGTTGATGGCGGAATTAGGCAGATTGAGGTCCGCCTCAATCGGTTGATCGACGGCCACGCTGGTGGCATTGGGCATCGGAGTGGTAAAGCGGATGGACGGCCGGCTTTGCGCGGACTGCCCGGGATCAATCTCGAAATGACCAAAGGGGACGGTGATTTGCGGGAGGTTGTTGCGCGTGATCGCGAGAATGCCACCGATGCCGGCACTATTGAAAAAGGCCGTGCGCTCGGCGCCGGTGAGATTGACCGCGCCGGGCATGCCGGCGAATGCCGCGCCGTTCACGGAATACGATGCCGTCACGATGCCGGTGCCCGCGTCCCCGGTCAAACGCAAATCCAGCGTCGCAACATTCGAGAAGGACCCGATGCTCTGATAGTTGTTAACGGTATGGAGAGTCGCATTTTGCTCGTCGAGAAATTGGAGCGTCTGGCCTTTGGTGCTGTCGTACTCGGCGACGAACTTCACATAATTGTCGTCATCGGGGCCAAAGAAGACGCCGGCCCCATCGTAATTGGCGGTGAACTGCGACAGCGGGCCTTTGAGCCGGGCGGTGATGGAGAAGCCGCTGGTGGTGGCGTCGAACTTGGTCTCCAGGCCGTTCACCATCGTGTTGTCGGTGCCGTAGTTGCTGCCGCTCGCGCTGGTGCCCTGCGTGGTGAGATCGAGCTCGCTGGCGGCGGTATTGAGATGGACAAGGCTCGGCTGATACTGCGTGCCCAGCCGATTGGGCTGCACGAGGGTGAAGCCGGTGCCTTGGCCGTTGGTGTCAAAGACGCCATTTTGCGGGGAGTTGAAATTCAGGCTGTACGGAAGCGGCTGGACGAGATTTTGATACGCCAGCGGGTCGGCAGACAGGAGATGACGTTCTTCGAGCTTTTCGACCACCGGGCTCAAAACGCGAAACAAGCGGGAAATCGATTTTAGACGGCGTCGCATCATATCTCTGTTCCCCTCCGGCGGGGACTCCTTCCAGATCGTTCGCCTCTGGCGAGCGTGCGATTGAAACATGCCCCACCGTTGGCGGCTGTCTAATCGGTTAATAACGGCGATTCCGAAGTCGCGGCAACGGTATTCGGGCAGGATACACGCCAAAAAGACATCGGCGAGATACCATACGCCCTGCACATGCCGACAAGGCGGTCTGAACCACATTTATTCTTGAAATTCTCGATGGGTTAAGATGGGACGCTTGCGCGGCTTGGTCCATTGCCGAGCCCGCCTTGCGATGGAATTGGGTGATTGAAACCGGGACGAGTGCGCAGGCTGGCCATGCCACAAGAGGTTGCCCCACCCGCCGGGACGCGGGATGCCGGGTGCGTGAACGGCGAATTGGCGCAGCCCAAAACGTGGAGTAAACTGGATACGCGTGCGAGCCATCGGTCGCGGCGAAGTATGCGACGCCAGCCGGCATTCTTGGGAACCAGTCCCGACAGAGCAATGTAACTCGCGGGAAGAGACCGCTATGTATCACGGGCGTCTCGCCCGTGCCGATGGCGTGGCAGTTGAGAAATTGCGATATTTCCAATCTTGAAGAATCAGGCACGGGCGGGACGCCCGTGATACAACGAAGACCATAGACGACCGAATGCGAAATCAAGAGCTATTGCGGACAGCCAAATGCCTGGAGCATGTCAGCAAGGGGAACAAAAATTCGGCTGCGATTCATGAGCCAGTCACCCGCGATTTCAGTCCTGATGCCGATCTATAACGCCCGGCCCTTCCTGGCCGCGGCGATGGATAGTGTCCTTGCGCAGACATTTGGGGACTTGGAATTGGTGGCGGTGGATGATGGATCGACGGATGGCTCGCTGGAGATGCTCCGAAAGTATGAGGCGGCCGACCCGCGCGTGCGCGTCATCAGCCGGCCCAATACCGGGATCGTCGGCGCGCTCAGCGACGGCCTGGCCGCCTGCCGGGCGGATTTCATCGCCCGCATGGACGGTGATGACACTTGCTCCCCTGATCGCTTCGCCAAACAGGCCGCCTACCTGAATGAGCACACGGAGTGCGTCGCGGTCGGCTGCCAGGTGCTGCTCACCGACGAAACCGGCTCACCCATTTGCATCAAAAAAGACACCCTGTTCAGTCATGAGGAAATCGACGCGGCCCACCTGAGCAACGGGTGGCCCCTCACGCACGGCGCGCTGATGATGCGCCGTGAGGCGGTATTGCGCGTGGGTGGTTATCGCGAACAATACAAGTGGCTCGAAGACCTCGACCTGTTCCTGCGACTGGCCGAGATTGGGAAGTTGGCCAACCTTCCCGAAGTGCTCTATCGATACCGCCAACACCCCGGAAGCATCTGCTGGACCCGCCAGGGCGAGCAGCTGATCATTCGCCAGGCGCTATACGTGGACACCCGCAAGCGCCGCGGCCTCCCCGAACAGAGCATGTCGCTTCCGCCGGCACAGGCGACATACGCCAGCAGCGAAGTCCGCCGAATCTGGGCCTGGTGGGCTCTGGCCGAAGGGAATATCTCAACCGCCCGGCGGCTCGCGCTCAAGGTCTTCACAAGCCGGCCCGCTTCACTTAATTCCTGGCGTCTGATGGCGTGCGCGATCCGCGGTCATTGATGCCGGATTCACCGATAATTCCAGCTTCCCCAATAGTAAACCGGATTGGCAAAATCCACCCAGGCGCCCCTGGGGGTTTGCGAAGACCACGCCCCGCATCCGCCGGGCGGCTCATTGATCCATCTCACGCTCGCGTCCAGGGCAGCGTAATACGACCCGCCGTTGTGGGTATGGGACATGGCATCCGTCCCGTCATGCCAGTCCTGCATGAAGAATCCATTCAACCCGAAGGGATCCCCCTCGACGATGATCGGCGTCGGCAGATATTGGATATCGCCGCCGGCCCCCGTGAGCCTGCTCATCTGCTGTATGCTGCCGGTGCGCGCGCCGGTGAAGACCAACATTGACACGTAATCGAAACGCCCATTGCTGCCGGAAAAGGCGCCGAACGAAGCGCCCGCCGACGGCGGGTTGGCGTTCAGCGACGGGCAGCGATAGACCGCCGCGTTTTTGCTCAAGTACCTGAAAAGCGTGCCCCCCTCGCGGGCTGGTGGTCCAATCAAACGGATCGCCGCGCAGCCAATCCCAATGGTCGCTGTCGCTCTCGGTTTTGGCGATGGAGTCCCAATACCCGCCGGGCAATTGATTGTTGTGATCCAGCGCAAACGCATTAAACGCGAGCATAATTTGCCGAAGATTGCTCTGGCACACCGTCGCGTGCGCCGCCTCCCGTGCCCGGCCCAAAGTCGGCAGCAGAATGGACGCCAGCACGGCAATAATGGCGATTACGACCAGCATTTCAATGAGCGTAAATGCCCGCTTCGCGCATGAGGCACTGCTAAAGCGAGGCTGCGATTGAGGGCCGTTTAAATAAAGATCGGCGAACATGTCTCGCGCTTTCGACGGACCGGAAGTTCAACGGCAAGTAGATTGGTGGCAGCATATTCCGGGTACATACCTGGATGCAATCACAAAACTTGTGAATTCAACATCACCTCAAACCCCCTCCGCTCGGGCCTTCCCCTCACAAAGAGTACCGCGATCCCCCCCGCCATCAGCACGGCAGCCAGCGCCCACAGCGCGCCGGCGAATCCGCCGGTGGACTGCTTGACGAATCCAAAGATGGCGGGCCCCACGAATCCGCCGAGGTTGCCCACGGAGTTGACCAGGGCGATTCCAGCCGCAGCCGCGGCGCCGGCCAGGAAATTGGGCGGCAGGCTCCAGAACGGGCCGAACGCGCTCCAGATTCCCAGCGCCGTCAGCGAGAACGCCGCCACCGCCAGCGGCGGGCGGTGATGCACCAGCGCGCTGATGATGGCCCCGATGGCGCCGACCAAAAGGGAGATCGCGACGTGCCAGCGGCGCTCGCCGGTATGATCGGAATGCAATCCGACGCCGACCATTCCCAGCGCCGCGGCGCCATAGGGAATGGCGGTCATCAGGCTCACCTGGCGGGCGCTGTGCCCGGGCCATGCCTGCTGGATCAGTTGTGGCACCCACAGACTTACGCAATACAGCCCCAGGGCCAGACAGAAATAGACCCCCGTCAGCAGCCAGACGCGCCCGTCCACAAGAGCGTCGCCCCAGCCGGCGGCGCGATGATGGCCGGCGCGGTGATGACCCGCGCTGGCGGCATCGTCGGCGAGCAGCTCGCCCAATCGCGCCCGCTGCGCGTCGTTGAGCCATTTGGCTTCCACCGGGCCATTGGGCAGCACCATCAGCACCACGCCGCCCAATAGCACCGCCGGTATTCCCTCGGCCAGGAACAGCCACTGCCAGCCGTGCAATCCGCCAACGCCTTCAAATCCCAGCAGCGCTGAAGAAACCAGCGATCCGAAAACGCCCGATGCGGCCGTCGCGGTCATGAACAGGGCCACCGCTTTGGCCCGCCGGGACGCTGGAAACCAGTAGGTGAGATAGAGGATCACGCCCGGGAAAAACCCTGCCTCGGCAAGCCCCAGCAAAAATCGAATCGCGAAAAAACTTCGTGGCCCGCTCACGAACATCATGCACGCCGAAATGATGCCCCACGTCACCATGATCCGGCAGATCCACGCCCGCGCTCCCACATGCTGTAGTATCAGGTTGCTGGGAATCTCGAAAAGAAAATACCCGATGAAGAAAATCCCCCCGCCCAACCCATACGCCCGGGCGGTGAAACCTTGCCCGGCCAGATCGTGCCGCATCTGCAGTTCCGCGAAACTCACGTTCACGCGATCGAGATATGACACGACATACAAGAGAAACAAAAACGGCAGCAACCGCCAGGCGATCTTGGCAAACATCAAATGATCGGCATCATCGCGGGCGGCCTGGGTCGTGATCGACATCGCCGGGCATTGAAGAGTCTGCGATGGCAAAATGCAAATGTGAGGCTAAATAATAGCCGTGCGCGACTATGCGCCATTTTATCCGTGGCATAACCAGAAGAGTGTGGGGCCGCGAAATGAAACCTCAATCGTGACACGGGCGTCCCGCCCGTGCATGTTGTACGGAAATCAGGATAAATCGATTTTCCCTGCTCTACAGCCGTCAGCACGGGCGGGACGCCCGTGTCAGTGCGCCTGGGAGTGTATCAGGTCTGAGGGGTGCAAGTCCCCTCCGAGCGGACGTTGGCCGCTCGTAACCAATTGCAACTGCGTCGCCGCGAGGCGGGGTGGAGAGCAGCAGGAGGTGAAAGTCCG
>Ga0209483_1000607_pt1 | contig 30190 bp, 25 predicted proteins | sample NGEPerA_FD_184508 | JGI IMG/M metagenome (GOLD analysis project Ga0209483, IMG submission 184508) | Arctic peat soil microbial communities from the Barrow Environmental Observatory site, Barrow, Alaska, USA - NGEE PermafrostL2-A... | ecosystem: Environmental > Terrestrial > Soil > Wetlands >... | reverse complement strand
TTTGTTGGCACTGCCGCGCTGCTGCACGGCCAGATCAAAAAAAGTCGGTTGCTCGTTGCGTTTGGTTTGCATGGCTACTCTGATCCTTCGCCGCGTCAGTTGTTCAAAATACTTTTGCAGAGATTTCAGAACAAGATTAAGATTATGCGGGAGCGCGGCTGGAATCACCCGCGCGATTTGTGCAGAATCGCGAGCGCCTTGAGCAAGTCCACCGCCCGCGCCAACGCGGGATCGGCGATGACCGGCTGCGGCGGCGCGGCGCGCGGCGTCGCAAAGTCGCCGTCCTCTTCACCGTCTTTGACATGCTTGCGCACCAGTTCCGCCTCGCTCGTGTGATCCACGAACGCCAGCAGATTGCTCGTGGCCGACAACGCGCCGGGCGCATTGGTGGAAGATTGGGCAAAGGGATTTTCTTGAAATTTTTCTTCGTCCGCCGCGCTCTCGGAAACGGCAATGTCCGGCAAAATTTTTCCCGGCGGATTGGTGCTGCCGATGACGATGGCCGCCGTTGCCGCGCGCAATTGCGCCACCAACACCGCCGCCGCCCCGCGCGTCTGGCTGTTCACTAAAATCACCAGCGGCGTTTTTTTGCTGGCGAAATATCCGGCGGCGTCCCCGGTGGCGGCACCATCTGCAAAGCGCAGGTCCAGCACGATGCCGGCAATGAGGTTGGTCGGTTCGGCGGCGCGGAGTTGTTTCGCGAAATTTTCCGGAAGCTGTCCCACCCGCACGCACAGCACATTGCTCTCCAAAAGCGAAACTTCCGGTTCCGCCGCGCGCCCGGCCAGGACGAGGCTGCTGACGGCGACAAATATGAGCGCCCATTTTTTCATGCGGGGAAAAATGCGCGAGTTGAGGCCGAAAGTAAAGGGTGCGTGACCCAATTTAGCCGGAACCGGGTTCACTGGTCATAAGCCCCGTCGCCAGTAATTTTCACCGTTGCCGCGTGACCGTCGAAATAGGCGAAGCTGCGGACGGTTCTATGCACGGGTTTGAGGGCCGCTCCCGGTTTGACCAGCCCGGAACTGGCCACTTCGTCCGCATCTCCGATTGACCACAGTTCCGACAGCGCCACGCCGGCGCTGGTGATCTGGGCCAGTTTCAGCGGCTCAATTTGGGAAGAACCTTTGCCAAATGGATATGGACCGGCCTGGGCGCCGCCCGAACCAGAAGTGTTTGGCGTGGGAAAGGCGGCGGCCAATTTCTGTTTCGCCCCGTTTGCGCCGGTGGCCAGATTTAATGAATAAGATCCCATCGCATTGCCATTGAGGGAATACGATTGGTAATTATCCGAAGACGGATCCACCAGCGGGGAACTCATGTCAATGCTGGCCGGCTGCCAGATGCTCGTATAGGCCGGACAGATGAAAACCTTGACGACCCGATTCGAAACGGCCCCAACAATTTTGGCGTCCGGCAACGCAAGATAGGATGCCAGATAAAAGGGCAGCCATTTTCGGGCATTGGGAGTATTGTTGTAAGTCGGCACCTGGCCAAAGGTCAGCCCATAGTCCACGCCCGGTCCCGGCGTGGCACGCGAACCCCGCCCCGGCGGACACAGGTCGCTAAAATCATTCAAATACATCTGCAACGCCAGTGAACTCTGCTTCATGTTGGAGGTGCAGTTGATCAAATAGGCCTTGCGTTTGGCGCTGGCCAGCGCCGGCAACAACATCGCCGCCAAGATCGCGATGATGGCGATCACCACCAACAGTTCGATCAAGGTGAACCCGGATCGGCGGGCGTGGCGGACGGGACAATTGGCATTCAATCTTTTCATGGGACAATTTAGATTAGCACCGCCCTGCCGGGTGTCATCCGCCGCGAGTTGCAAATGAGTTTGAAAAAAACGCACCGACGCCGCTTTGGCTATAAACACGGCCGCCGGTGGAAATGTAAAAATTCTTTGTCGGATTCTCCGCCCCGGCGGCGATATGCTTCTGAACATGACCGCGAACGACCTTGAACTGCTCCGGCAATTCGCCCGCGACCAGTCGCAGGACGCCTTCACCGTGCTGGTGAACCGCCATGTGAACCTGGTTTATTCCGCCGCGCTGCGGCAGATCCGCTCGCCGCAACTGGCCGAGGAAATCGCGCAATCCGTTTTCGCCGACCTCGCGCGCGACGCCGGCAAAATTAGTGGCACAGACGTCCCGCCGGTCAATTCGCTGACGCCCTGGCTTTATGCGGTCACGCGGCGGACGGCCATTGACGTCATCCGCAAAGAATCGCGCCGCCAGTTGCGCGAACAAATCGCCGTGAAGATGAATAACATGAATGCGACCGCCAATGACTGGACGCAAATCGAACCGCTGCTGGACGACGCGATGGCCGCGCTCGACGAAACCGACCGCGCCGCGATTCTCCTGCGCTATTTTGAAAATAAAAACCTGCGCGAAGTCGGCGAGAGTTTGAAAATTTCCGATGACGCCGCGCAAAAACGCGTGAGCCGCGCCGTGGAAAAATTGCGCGAATTTTTCTCGAAACAAAAAATCACGGTTGGCGCGAGCGGACTCGCTGTTTTGATTTCCGCCAACGCCGTTCAAGCCGCGCCGGCTGGATTGGCCACCACCATTTCCGCCACTGCGATTTTAGCCGGAACCGCCGTTCACACTTCAACCATCATTGCCGCAACCAAAACTATTGCCATGACAACTTTTCAAAAAACTTTAATTGCCGCCGCGCTGACGGCGGCGATTGGAACTGGAATTTTTGAAGCGCACCAGAATTCTCAATTGCGCGAGCAAAACGAATTGCTAACACAACAAATCGCCAGCCCGCAAACGAACCATGAAAGTTTTTCAAATCGCATCGCCGACAGTGGCGAAGCTAAAAGATTGTCAAACGATCAATTGAACGAACTGTTGAAATTGCGCGGCGAAATCAGCGTGTTGCAAAGTGAAGCGAATGATCCGATGGAAAAAACGGCCAAAACCGCCGTGGCCAAGGCGAAATTTCTGAAGCAATATCTAGAACAGCATTCGGACCGAAAAATTCCTGAGCTTCAATTTCTGACGGAAAAAGATTGGGCTGACGCCGCGTGGAATGCTGATCTGAACACGGACGATGGCATTCGGGTCGCGTTGAGCAATTTGCGCGGCGAAGCGGAAAATATCTTTCTCAATCAAATGATGCAGACGGCCATCAAAAAATATCTGGCGGCGAACAATAATATTCTGCCAGCCAATCTTGCGGAATTGAAAACGTATTTTGAGGTGCCGGTTACGGATGAAATGCTCCAGCGCTACACGTTGCTACAAACCGGAACGCCAAATGAATCGGCGGATTTGGTAAAATTAACGTCTTACGCCGATGATGATTATGATTCCAATCATGAAATCACTCTTTACGGGGCTTCAGGCGGCGGTTTTAATCGAAATGAAGATGCGATCAATGATGCCGCGCGCGAATTTGCCCGCGCCAACAATTATCAAGCGCCGACAGATCCCGGGCAAATAGCTCCTTATCTTCACAAAACGATTGATCCCGCCACCATCCAAAAATACTTAAACCAGTTCGTGATGGATCCACCTTCATCCGACGTGGCAATCATGGCGCCGGTGTTGAGCGCTTATTCCAACGCCCACAACGGAGAGCATCCTGACAAAGCTTCTGATTTAATCCCTTACATTACGACGCCCGAACAGAAAGCTGCGTTTCAAAGATTGGAGCCAAATAATCACGACTCGAAATAAAATTTATTTCAACGCCTTCGCCGCAATGTCGCGGCGGAACTGCGCACCATCGAAATGAATTTATTGGGGAGCGCGACCGTCCCGGTTGCCATCTTGGCGTCGCGCCGAGAATTTTTCGGCCTTCTGTCACATCGGATAAACTAGTTCAATCAAAATTATTCGGGCGCGACGCCCGAATAAGCACGCGGGACGCGCGCGCTCCCCTTCGCCGCAATGTCGCGGCGGAACTGCGCGCCGTCGAAATGGATTTTTTCCACGGCGGCGTAGGCGGCGGCTTGCGCGGTTTTCAAATCCTTGCCCAAGGCCGTCACGCCAAGGACGCGCCCGCCATTCGTGACGATTTGATTTTCTTTCAAAGCGGTTCCTGCGTGAAAAACTTTTACGCCCGGCAATTTCGCCGCGTCGTCCAAACCGCGAATCGGTCTTCCTTTTTCATAATTTCCCGGATAACCGCCGCTGGCCATCACCACGCAAACGCTCGCCTCCGATTTCCATTTCAATTCGATTTTGTCCAGCGTGCCGTTCACGCTCGCGTCGAGCAGTTCGACCAGATCGTTTTCCAATCGCGTCAGATAACCCTGCGTTTCGGGATCGCCAAAGCGCGCGTTAAATTCCAAAACGCGGGCTTCGATTCGGCTCGCGGGGACGCTCGCCCCACCATTTTTGAGGAGCATGATTCCTGGATAAAGAATTCCGCAAAAATTTATTTTCTCCGCTTCGCAGCCGCGCAGCCACGGCTTCAAAATCGCGTCGCCGACTTTTTTCAATTCCGCATCGCTCAAAAACGGCGTCGGCGAATACGCGCCCATGCCGCCGGTGTTCAAACCTTTGTCGCCGTCGAGCGCGCGTTTGTGGTCTTGCGACGTTGGAAACAATTTTGCCGTTTTGCCATCGCAAATCGCGTGCAGTGAGATTTCCACGCCTTCGAGAAATTCCTGAATGACAATGTTCGCGCCCGCCGCGCCAAAATTTTTGGCGACGAGAATTTCGTCAATCGCACGATTTGCCTCGATTTCATTGGCGCAAATCAAAACGCCCTTGCCGAGCGCAAGGCCGTCGGCTTTCGCGGCGCATTTGCCGCCGAGCGACGCGGCAAATTTTTTTGCAGTGTTTGCGTCAGAAAAAGTTCCGGCGCGTGCGGTCGGAATTCCGTATTTCTCCATGAAGTTTTGCGAAAAGACTTTAGACGATTCAAACTGCGCGGCTTTTTGATTCGGCCCCCAAATCCGCAAACCGTTTTTCTGGAACAAATCCACGATGCCAAGCGCGAGCGGATTGTCCGGCCCGACGACGGTGAGTTCGATTTTCTTTTCCTGCGCGAACGCGAGCAGTTTCGGCAAATCGTCCGCGCTGATGTTGACGCATTCGACCAGCTTCGTAGGACAGGCGTCGCGTCTGTCTCTAACTCCGTCTAGCGAAGATGGAGACAGGCGCGACGCCTGTCCTACGGCTTCCTGCGCGATGCCCGCGTTGCCCGGCGCGCACCACATCTGCGTTGCATGCGGCGATTGCGCCAGTTTCCAAACCAGCGCGTGTTCGCGTCCGCCGGAACCGATGACGAGAATTTTCATTCAGAATTTATCCGCAGATTACGCGGATGGCGCGGATTAAAAATAAAAAAGAATCTCGTGTTATTGCGATCAGGAAATTCATTGAAGTTCCGGATCCAACAATTTTGTTTCGCCCGGTTGCAAATTCAGCGACACCATTTTTCCGCCGTAACGAATTTTGCATTTTCCGCCGCCGCTGACATTTTTCACCGTCGCAGAAATCAATTTTCCATTTTGCCACGATTCAGAAATTTCATAGCCGCCGCGCGCGCGCAAACCGGAAATTTTTCCCGCCGGCCATTCCGCCGGCAGCGCGGGCAGCAGTTCAATTTCGGCCGCCTGCGATTGCAGAAACATTTCCGCGATGCCGGCGGTGATGCCGAAGTTGCCGTCCATCTGCATCGGCGGATGCAGGCCGAAAAGGTTCGGACAGGTGTTCCGCGCGGAAAAAAGCTGCAGCAGCATTTTGTGCGCGTTCTCGGCGTCGCGCAGCCGCGCGTAAAGCGCCGTGCGCCAGGCGAACGACCATTCGCGCACGTCGCTGTCATTGGCGATGCCGCGCGCGACGAGCGAAACTTTCGCCGCCGCCGCGAGTTTGGGCGTTTTGGTCACGCTGATCTGGTCGCCGGGAAAAACCGCGAACAGGTGCGACGTGTGGCGATGATGATCGTTGGGCGTGTCGAGTTCGGGATATTTTGCCAGGGCGTTCGTGCCTTTTTTCTCAACCATCCATTCCAGCAACTGTCCCCAGCTTCCCACTCCGGGCGTGACGAGCCGGTCGCGCATCGCGGCTATTTTGTCGCGGTAATCCTTGTCCACGCCGAGCACATCCGCCGCCTGCACATAATTGTTGAACAAGTTCCAGACAATTTCCTGGTTGTAACTCACGCCGTCCTCGACCGGCCCGTGTTCCGGCGACCAGCCGTCGGGCACGACCAGTTTTCCGTCCGGCAAAGTTTTCAGATGGTCTTCCCAAAACTCGCACGTCTCCTTCATGATCGGATAAGCGGTTGCACGCAGATAATTTTTATCGGGGCCGAACGCGTAATGTTCCCAAAAATGCAGGCAATACCACGCGTTCGCGGTCTTGTCCCACTTCCAGCCCATGCCGCCGGTGATGTTGTGCGAGGTGCGAAGGGCGAAACCGTGCTTAGAAAAATTCCCGTCCGCCGTCTTGAATTCCTTCGCTGCCGCCGTCGCCGCGCGCCACGCGGGAAGCTGGCTTTCCACCAGATCGAAAAATGGCTCGGCGCATTCGGCCAGATTGGCCGGCTCGGCCAGCCAGTAATTCATCTGCACATTGATGTTCGCGTGATAATCGGAATGCCACGGAGGCGAGTTGTTGTCGTTCCACAGCCCCTGCAAATTCGCCGGCAGGCCGCCGGGGCGCGAACAGGAAATCAGCAGGTAACGCCCGTATTGGAACAGCAGCGCTTCGAGTCCGGGATCAACCGTCGTGAACGCCTCCAGTTTGCGTTTGTCCGTGGGCAATGCCGTTTGCGCGGCGGTGGACTGGCCGAAGTCCGCGCTCACGCGATTGAAAAGCGCCTGATAATCCTTGATGTGTTCGGTCTCAAGTTCCGCGAAATTTTTTTCCGCCGCCGCGTCAATTTGTGCCGTCACGCGCGCGTGCGGGTTTTCACCGTGATAATTTTTTGCGTAATCCATTACATAATCCGTTCCCGCCGCGATGAGCAGCGTGAGGCTGTCGCAATCCTTGAATTCAATCCGCGTCGAGTTCGTGTCCGTCTCCGCCGACACCGAGCCGCCTTGATTCAACACCAGCAACTGCCACTCGAACTTCATCCCATTGTCCAGCGTGCCGGACGCCGTGATCCGATTACCGTCCACGACAATTTTCGCGTTGTGCGAATCAACCAGTTCAAGGCTGCCGGTGTAAGCCGCTTTTTTGTCCGCTGAAAACTGCGCCGCCAAAGCTTCCGCCGGATGGCTGCAAAAAAATTCGCGCTGGAACTGCACGCCGTTCATCGTGTAACTGACGTGCGAAAGCGCGCCACTCAAATCCAAGTCGCGCCGGTAATCCGCGACATTTCCTTCTCCCGGCAGGTTCACGAACACATTGCCGAGCACCTGATACGCGCCCATCGTGTCATAATTGCCGGACGGATTTTCGCCGCCCGTCCACAGGCTGTTCTCGTTCATGCTGATGCGCTCGCGCTGCGGCTGGCCAAAAATCAAGCCGCCCATCCGGCCGTTGCCGACGGGCAGCGCCTCGTTCATCGGCTTGTTATTGGCGGCGGGCTGCCGATACCACAGCGTCAAATCGGCGGCGGACAAGGCCGCGCCGCCGGCCAGCAAAGTTAAAACGACGGGAAGCATTTTTGTATTCATGCGAATGCGAATGGGAACAGATTTATTTTCCGGGTTCAACTTCGTAACGATTGATGATTGCCGCCGGCTGAAGTTTCACCGGGCTTTCGTTTGCTACAGCCCGCCGCGCGAACGTCAGGCTCGCGGAGACAACGGCCAGAAACAGTTTCATGCAGGGGAAATTCATGCCCGCAGACTACGCGGCTGACGCGGTTTTGAAATTAAAAAATCCGCCGCCACTTTTGGCGATGCCGCCGGGAATTTTTAGAATTACTTTTTTCTGGTCGAACGCGGCGCGAAATATCCTGTCCATTCCATTGGTAATTTTTGTCTTTTCGTTTCAGGATTGCTACCTTGACCGTGTGAACGACCTCCCCCTCGGTCTTTTGAGCGCGCTGCTGGCCACCAACCAGCCGCAGGCGGTCAGCAATCTCGTGCAGCAGGACACCGGCATCGCGGTGCCGTTCGTGAACCAGAACGACCCGGCGGAAAGACAACTGCACGAACTGATGGTCGCCGACGATGCCGCGCTGGACGAAGTGAATTCGTGGGTCAGCACCAATCACATCGCCCGCACGAACGCGCCGGCCATCGCGGAGTTAAACCGGCGCATCAACGCGCGGTTCGATGTCGTGAAGCACGGCTACGAAGGTTTTCTGCGCAATCACCCCGACAACGCGCGCGGGTTCCTCGCCTACGGCAGTTTTCTGAACGACATCGGCGACGAGGACGGCTCGGTGATCCAATACGAAAATTCCCGGCAGCTCGACCCGAAGAATCCCGCCGTGTGGAATCAACTGGCGAACTATTACGGCGAACACGGCGGGCTGACCAACGCGTTCGCGGACTACACCGAGGCCATCCGGCTGGATCCGGCCGAGCCGGTGTATTATCAGAATTTTGCAACGACGGTTTATCTCTACCGCAAGGACGCGCGGGAATTTTATGGCATCGCCGAGCAGCAGGTTTTCGACAAGGCGCTGGGGCTTTATCGTCAGGCGATGAAACTTGAGCCGGACGATCTCGTGCTCGCGACCGATTACGCCGAAAGCTACTACGGCATCAAACCGCTGCGCACGAACGACGCGCTCGCCGCCTGGACGAACGCATTGAACATCACCAAGGACGACAATGAACGCGAAGGCGTGCGGCTGCACCTCGCGCGCGTGAAAATCTCCGCCGGCTTTTATGACGAGGCGCAGGCGCAACTGGATGCCGTGACCAACCCGGTTTATGGCGACCTCAAGCATCGCCTCGAACGCAGCCTGAACGATCATAAGAATCCACCAACCAATTCCATTCCGGAAATTTCGCCGACTGGTGTGACGAACGGCGTGCCGTCGCCAACCAATCCACCGCCGCTTGCTCCGAAGTCCGTCGCCGTGATGACGAATGTCCTGCCGGCCGTGCCAAAGGAATTTGATTTGCAGATCGCGCCGCCACCGTTGCGCGAACAAAAACCGCAATGAATTTCAATTTGCGATATTCGATTTACGATTTACGCGCCCTTTGATTTAGGCTCGTAAATCGTATATCGTAAATCGTAAATTATTTTGATGAGCTTTTACGACCAATTGAAATTTGACGCGCAAGGTTTGATTCCCGCGATTATTCAGGAATACAAAACCGGGCGCGTGCTGATGTTCGCGTGGATGAACCGCGCGTCGCTGGAAAAAACCGTCGCCACCGGCAAGACGCATTTCTGGAGCCGCTCGCGCCAGAAATTCTGGATGAAGGGCGAGGAGAGCGGCCACACGCAGACCGTCAAGGACATCGCGTTCGATTGCGACGGCGACGTGCTGCTCATCCAGGTCGAGCAGGCCGGCGCGGCGTGCCACGAAGGTTATCAATCGTGCTTTTTCCGTTCGGTTGAAAACGGCGGTTTCAAAATCACCGAAGCCCAATTGCAAACGCCGGAGGAAATTTACAAAAAGAAAAGTTGAAAGAACCAACCTTCTTACGCCTTGAATTGGTAAAGTTATTCTTGGTTCTTGGCGGAACGTAAAATTTGAATTAAGTTTATTTCGCAAAATGATAAACGGCTTCAATATTGCGGAACGGTTCAAAACTACTGCGCGCGCTGTCGTTCACGAAGGCGACTGTCGAGAAATGCTTCGCGGAATGCCAACCGGTGTCATTCAATTAGTCGTAACTTCGCCGCCTTACAATTTGGGAAAAGAATACGAGAATCGGCTACATTTGGATGATTATATCGAAGAGCAGCGCGAAGTGATAACCGAATGTGTTCGAGTTTTGGCTGATGGTGGAAGTATTTGCTGGCAGGTTGGCAATTTCGTGGATGATGGAGCCATTATTCCAATTGATTCGCTTCTTTATCCAATTTTTTCCGATTTAGGTTTGAAAATGCGGAATCGCATTGTCTGGCATTTTGAACACGGACTTCATTGTTCGCGGCGTCTTTCAGGTCGCTATGAAACAATTATGTGGTTCACAAAAGGCGATGATTATGTTTTTGAAGTGGATCCAATTCGGGTGCCGCAAAAATATCCCGGCAAAAAATATTTCAAAGGTCCAAAGGCCGGACAGTATTCATGCAATCCGCTCGGCAAAAATCCGGGAGACGTTTGGACGATTCCAAACGTAAAAAGCAATCATGTGGAAAAAACAGGACATCCTTGCCAATTTCCGGTTGAACTAATTGAGCGTTTGGTTTTGTCACTTACGCGAGAAGGAGATTGGGTGTTGGATCCCTTTCTCGGCACAGGAACATCTGTCATTGCAGCCGTGCGTCACCAACGGCGCGGCATTGGTGCAGAAGTGTTGAAAAAATATGTGCAGATTGCTAAATCTCGAATTGATCTGGCGGCGCATGATGAACTTCCAGTCAGGCCGATGAACCGCCCAGTTTTTGATCCCAAAAATGCTGGGAAAAATTTACTCACTGCACCTTGGTTGAACGACAGGCAATTTGGTGAACAAGCGATGCTTTTAGAAAAGACGACTCCATACCGAACACGCAAATGAAAATTGTTCAAACCTACTCGCATCTAAACGGTCTAGAATATTTGCTGGTTCACAAGAAAAAGCTTTGGGACGAGGTTAAACAGGTCATTGAATCCGTAGATGGCAATGCTTGCAAAACCAAAGTCAGCAGAGAAAAAACCATGTCGGGCAAAATGCTTTTCAGTCCCATTGACATGAATAAAGCCTTCACAAAACTTCTCACTGCCAAAGCATGGTCAGAAAGCCGAGTGAGCTATTGGGTCACTAAAAACGAAAAATTGATTCGTCAAACCCTTGCAAAACCCGCTGAAGAACAGAAAGCAGAAATTGAAGCTGCGGGTGAATCTCCAATTTACAGTTACAACCAAACGGACTTCGTCAAAGACCGCGTAGCGATTGAGGTTCAATTCGGCAAATATTCGTTTGTTGCTTACGATTTATTCGTCAAACATCTCGCGTTTTACGTTCGTGACCAGATTGATGTCGGCATTGAAATTCTTGCCATGAAGTCCCTTCAATCAAATATGTCTTCAGGCCCAGGTTACTACGAAGGCGAGCTTTACAACATCATCCGAAATGGACGCGGCGTTCCTGCTGTTCCACTCGTGATTGTCGGTGTTGAGCCATAATCCAGCTTCCTGCTTTTGTTTTCTCCGCGCTTCGGCTAAAAATGGTTTCATGTCTTCGCCATCGCTTGCCCACGCTTGCGCGAACCCTTTTTCTGGCGCATTATTTTTTCATGCTGACGGATGAACAGACCAGCCCGGAGCAGTTCGCGATTTACCGCCGGATGACGCCCGAACGCCGCCTGGCGCTGGCGGAACAACTGTGCTGGACGGCGCGCGAAATGAAAACGTCGTGGCTCCGTTCGCAGCACGCGGACTGGCCGGCGGAAAAAGTGCGGCGCGAGGTCGCGCGGATTTTCAGCCATGCCCGAACCTGAACTTTCCCTGCTGTTTGTGCGCCCGCTGAACCAGATCGGCGCGCGCTACATCGTCAGCGGCAGCGTGGCTTCGATTCTTTACGGCGAACCGCGCCTGACCAACGACGTTGACTTCGTCATTTTTCTGCGCGAGGCGGACATTGTCCGCCTGCGGGAAATTTTCCCGTCGCCGGAATTTTACGTTCCGCCGCCGGAAATGATCGCCGCTGAAATCGCGCGTCCGGCCAAAGGACATTTCAATGTGATTCACGCCGACACGGGATTCAAAGCGGATTTCTACACGGCGGGCCGCGATGAGTTCAATGCGTGGGCTTTTCGCAATTCGCGGAAAATGGAATATCGCGGCGAACCGATCATCATCGCGCCGCCGGAATATGTTATTGTCCGCAAGCTGGAATACTATCGCGACGGCAAGTCTGAAAAACATCTGCGCGACATCCGCGCCATGCTCGCCGTGTCCGGCGAACAGTTGGACCGCGCGACATTGAACGAATGGATTCAGCGGCAAGGTTTGGAATCGGAATGGCGACTTGTCTCGTGAATTCTCGGAAAGTTTTCCACGGCTTCCTGCTTTTATTTTCTCCGCGCTTCGGCTAAAAATGGTTTCATGTATTCGCCCGCGCTTGCGCGAATCATTTTTCTGGCGCCTCCTTTTTCCATGCTGAAAAAAAATGAGGTTGCGCTGAATCAAATTACGATTAAAATTCAAACATGAAGTTGAAAGCCGCCATGATTTCAGAAAACGGCGCAGATGAAACAAAGTTCAGCGCTTTTCTCCGCGCGGCCACGCGGGAAATGACCGAGATTCATCGTGCCAATAAAGCGAGCGACGCGGAAATCCTACGGCTGCAAATTTCCACCCGCAAAACATTGGATCGCATCCGGGAAATTCTGCGCCTTGTTCAAGCAGATAATTGAATTTTTTGGCACTTTGCTTTTTCTGGCTCGCGATACGCGAGAAAACAAGGAAGCCATTGAGCACCTTCGTCAAGAACTGCACGAATTGGCGAATAACTTTGAAAAACTTTCTTCCGAAGTCCAGCGCATCAATGACCGCGAAAAGTTAGAACGCGAAAAACTAGTTCTGCAATTGGAGAATGCGTTGCTGCGAATCGAACGCCGCCTGCCGCCGGGCAAATCTTCAAAAAATTGAATCTCGAAAACTTTCATGCTGATGGATGAACAGACCAGCCCGGAGCAGTTCGCAATTTACCGCCGGATGACGCCGCCTGGCGCTGGCGGAACAGCTTTGCTAAACGGCGCGCGTAATGAAAACGTCTTCGCTTGGGATTGCAGCTTCCAAACCGCGAAGTCTAACCAATCACTTTGTTTGGTGGTGCACCCATCAGGAGTTGAACCTGAAACCTGCTGATCCGTAGTCAGCCGCTCTATCCAATTGAGCTATGGGTGCGACCTTGTTTTAGTTTTTTAGCGGTCTGACCGCTGGCGGCTTCACCTTTGATGCCGCTTTTTCATGCTGGCTGCGTGAGTGAAGCAATCCCAAAATCAAATGCTGCTGTTTTGTGGCGGGCCGCCTGAAATATCTTTCGCAAAAATCAGGGCCAAAGGCAAGCAGTTTCGCCGACAGCGCCAGCACTGTTCTCATCCGGCGGGACGCAACTGCTTGAAAAGTCACGGAAGATGCCGGAAGCATTTTTGCCAAATGTCCCGGCCTCGGCCTTGGAAAAATGGACGGGGAATAATTTCACCGAATCGCCAGCGTCGCCGGGTCGGTGATCCAGCCGGCGGGGCGCGACATGATTTCCAACATGCCGTGCCCGAACCGCGAGGCCGTGGTCGCGCCCGACGCCATGCAGGCGACTTTGCCGTTGAAGAAAACATGGAGCGCGTCGGTGATCCGGCCGGGAAATTTCCGTTCAAAGGCCAGGCCGCTTTGATACATCGCAAAAATGCGGCCGTCGTAAAAATATTCGATCAGCCCCATCCAGGCGCGGATGAGTTTGCGCATCGCGCGCGAATACGCCGCCAGGTTGTCCAGATTTTCCGAAAGCAGTTCCGCCGAGTGCAGCGCCAGGTGCATGCCCGGCGAAAGCATCGGGTCAACAAAACCAAACGCGTCGCCCGTCATCGCCCAGCCCGGCCCAAAGCCGCGCGCGGAAACCAGTTGATAGTTGGTGTAAGTGGCGATCTCGGTGAGACGACGGCGATTTTTCCCGGCGGCGGCCAGCACGGGATCGTGGTTGATGGCGGCTTCGAGCCGTTCCTCGGGCGTCTCGCCGAATCGCGCGGCGGCGTCCTTGTTCATCACCACGCCGACGGACAGCCGGTCGCGCAGCGGGATGCGCCAGCACCAGCCGTCGGCCAGCCGGCCGATGATGACCTGTCCCTGCGGCCGGTTTTCCTCGAAACCTTCGTAATGGGCGAAATAGGCCACGTCTTTGCGCGGACCGATTTCAGCGGGAATTTCCATGGTGCGTGCAAAGAGACGGCTGCGGCCCGTGGAATCAACAATTAAATCCGGTTGTTTTCCCTGAAGCCACGGCGCTTGTGCCAGAGTGTCCGCCGTCAGTTGCAAACCGTCCGGTCCAACCCGCGCGATCTTTGCCCGCGACCGGACGCGTTTCACGCCGAGTTCATCGGCGCGCTGGTCGAACAAATTATCAAACGCCGGACGCGGGGCGTTGTAGGCGTAGGTTGGCATGACGGTGCCGGCGAGCGATTGAAAACAAAACTCGATCTTTTCATTCGCGTTCAAGGTGAACGTGACGCCCGGCTTGTGCTGGCAGATGGCCGCCGCGCGTTCTTCCAAGCCCAGCTTCCGCAGCACGGGCACGATGGCCGGAATGAGCGACTCGCCGACGATTAAATCAGGCCGCCGGCAATCGTCGAAAAGGGTCACGTCCACGCCCTTCATGGTCAGCAGCGAAGCGAGCGTTGCACCGGACGGGCCGCTGCCGATGATGCCAACGGTTTTGATTGATGTCTTAATAAGTAGAACCGGGTTTTATGTTCGTTTAGCAAATAATGCCTTCAGGCAGGAATTGTTTGCTCAATTCGTTTTGGCAAGTCAATATAAAACCTGATGAACTCATCGCCGCTTCGGTTCGTAACTCCAAGTCCGAAGCGGCGGGCGCGGCGTTCGATTCATCGCTTGACTCATCGTTGCCGCAAAATAGAATCTGGTCATCCGCCGGGCTTGGCCGGAATGGAGGCTGAAGTCCGTGCGGCATGAAAAGCAGTTCCTGAAATAAATTTTATGAAAAAATCCTGGCTTAATTTCCTGTTCACCGTGACCGCTTTGAGCGCCGCGTCCGTTTGCACCGCCGCAACCATTCTTTATCCCGTGGTCGTCGGTGGCCGCTGGGGATTTGTGAACCAATCCGGCGAAACCGTAATCAATCCTCAGTTTGACCGCGCGGAAGTTTTCTCCGCAGGACTGGCGCCGGTCAAAATGGGCCGGTGGGGCTACGTGGACGCTGCGGGGAAGGTTGTGATCAATCCGCAATTCGACCGCGCCGATGAGTTCAGCGAAGGCTTGGCGGCGGTCAAGCTCGGCGGCGGCGGCCCGGGACCTTTTGACGACCCGCGCCCGTGGAGCCCATTTCACGGCGGCGGGGGCGGTCGCTTTGGCTACATCAATCCCGAAGGCAAATATATCATCAATCCGCAGTTCGACGACGCCGGGCCGTTTGTCGGCGGACTTGCGCCGGTCAAAATGGGCCATTGGGGGTTCATTGACAAGACCGGGAAGGTCGTCATCAATCCGCAGTTCGACGAAGCCAGCACTTTTTCCGAGGGACTTGCAGTGATCAAATCCGGCGGCCACTTTGGCTACACTGACAAAAGCGGGAAACTGGCCATCAACCCGCAATTCGAGCGGGCGCTGCCGTTTTCCGAAGATCTGGCGGCGGTCAGGACCGGCGGCAAATGGGGATTTGTGGACAAATCCGGAAAGATCGTCATCAATCCGCAGTTCGAGGATGCGGGCAGCTTTGTGAAAGGTTTGGCTCCAGCCAAAGAGGGCAAGCGCTGGGGCTTTCTCAAACCCGATGGAAAATTCGCCATCAATCCGCAGTTTGACGATGCCGCAGTCTTTTCCGAAGGCTTGGCGCCGGCGCGGCAATCGGGCCACTGGGGTTTCGTTGATCCGAGCGGAAAAGTGGCGATCAACCCGCAGTTTGACGAAGCCGCGGCCTTTACGAACAGCCTGGCGCGGGTCAAGGTTGGCGGGCGGTTCGGCTATATCAACGCCAGCGGGAAATACGTCTATAATCCCACCAATTAAGCGGCGTGATTTTTCCTAACGGAGCATTTCCGCTTGAGCCGCTTCAGGCAGGGTTGTCTGAATGGCTGATCCTGCCGAACGGCATGCGGTCGTGAGCCGGCCAAAATTTCGCCACCATCTCAACCAGCGCAGCGAATCGGCCACCGGACAAATGCGGCTGCGGCGACGGCTGCGAATAACCTGGATCGGAACAAACTCCACCCGCCGTTCCGCCGCCAGAAAAGCCATCAACATTTCGGATTCGACTTCGAAATGTTTTGTGTTCAGCGCGAGCGCCGCCCAGGTGCGCAGATGAATGAGCCGGAAACCGGATTGGGTGTCGGGCAGATGCCGTCCCGCGCGCCGCGAGAGTTGCCGGCTCATCCAGCGGTTCACCCGCCGCCGCAGCCACGGAATTTTCCGCGCCTCATCCATGCGGTTGCCGATCACCAGCAGCGCGCCGGTTTCTTCGGCGCACTGCAACAGCCCAGGCAAATCCTCCGGCGCGTGCTGGCCGTCGCCATCGAGCGTCACCGCCCATTCACAACCCAGCTTCAGCGCGTGCGACAATCCGCTTTTGAGCGCCGCGCCCTTGCCCAGGTTGCGCTCGTGCCTGACCACCACGGCTCCGGCGTTTTGCGCGAGCCTGGCCGTCCCATCCGTCGAACCGTCGTCCACGATCAGCACGAACGGAAGCTGCTGGCGCACCGCCGTGACCAGCGGCGCGATGCTGGCGGACTCGTTGAAACAAGGAATCGCGGCGGCGCAGTTGGTCGGTTCAATCACACGGACAGCTTGAAATGAATTCCACCGGGAATCGAGGCAAATTTGCCCGGAGGTTTTCCGGTTTTGCCGGGGCAAAAATCATAAATTCTTGACCCTTTGTGCCGGTTAGGTAACGCTGCAGCGCGACGGCAGCACCGCATCAGAAGCAAACCGCAACAATCCAAATCGAACCAGCACGTTCAGGCGTGGCAAAATCTTTTTCTTGAATTAAATTGTGTTTGATTAACTGCCGATGCTTTTTCCGTCAACACCATCGTCCGTCGAACCACCGCGCGTCGTCGTCACCGGTGCGGGCATCGTCACGGCGCTCGGCCTGGGCTGGAAACCGAACGCGGAAGGGTTCCGCGCCGGACGCCGGGCGTTCCGGCCGGTGACGCTTTTCGATGTCAGCCGCCAGCGCGTAAAAATCGCGGCGGAAGTGGACCTGCCAAAAAATTTTCCGGCGACCCGGCTCTCCCGGCGTCAGTTCGAACGCCTGGATCGCGCTGGAAAAATGCTCTTTCTGGCCGTGCATGAAGCGTGGCAGCAGGCCGGCTGGGAGGCCGCCGAAAATCTGCCGCTCGTGCTCGGCACGACGGCGGGCGGCATGACGCTTGGCGAAGCTTATTACCGGCAGGCCGTGCAGCAACCGCAGCGGCATCGCGGGCAGGCGACCCGCGCCGTTCAATATCAGGCGCAGGTGCAGGCGCGGATGGTTCTTGACGCGCTCGGTTGCAGCGGGCCGATCACCGTCATCTCGAACGCCTGCGCCTCCGGCGGCAGCGCCATCGGCCACGCATTCGATTTAATCCGCAGCGGGCAGGCCGAACGCGTGGTCGCCGGCGGCTACGATGCGCTGGGCGAACTGGTTTTTTCCGGCTTCGATTCCTTGCAAGCGCTTTCGCCCACGATCTGCCGTCCGTTTGATGCCAAGCGCGACGGTCTGGCGCTGGGCGAAGGCGCTGCCGTTGTCACGCTTGAAACTCTTAAAAGTGCGCAACGGCGCGGCGCGGAAATTTTAGGTGAACTCATCGGCTACGGCACGGCCATTGACGGCCATCATCTCACCCAGCCGCATCCGCAAGGCAGCACCACTTTGACCGTGATGAAGCAGGCCTGTGCCAGCGCCCGCGTGACGCCCGAAGAAATTAATTACATCAACGCCCACGGCACCGGCACGATGCTCAACGACAGTTCGGAAGCTCTCGCCATCAGCGAATGGGCCGGCCCGCGCGCCGCCACGCTGCCGGTCAGTTCCACCAAAGCCAGCATCGGTCATCTGCTCGGCGCCGCCGGCGCGGTTGAGGCGGTCGTCTGCCTGATGACGTTGCGTGAACAATGGCTGCCGCCGGAGATGGAATTTGAAACTCTCGATCCGGCCTGCAAATTTCCAATTGTCAACAAACCGCAGGACGCGCGCATAAATGTCGTGCTGTCCAACTCATTTGGTTTCGGCGGCGTCAATGCCACTTTGATTTTGCGGAGGTGGGCATGAGTAAAATTTTTGTCGCGGGAATTGGCGCGGTGTCGCCCGCTGGTTGGAATGTCCCTGCCTTGCGCGGCGCGCTGGACAAAGGTGAACCGCTGCCCGTGCAATCTTTAGTGCGACCGGGATGGGATAAACCACTTCATGCGCGGCTGGTGCCGAACCCGCCAGTGCGTCCCGAATTTCTGGCGCATCCACGCCTGCGCCGCACCAGTCCGATCACACATTACGCCGCCGCCGCCGCGCTCGAGGCCGTGGCCGGTCTGCGCGCCAACCCTGCCGCGAAAAACTTTCGTCTGGGCATCGTCGTCTGCCTGCAATCCGGCTGCGTGCAATACTCCTGCCGTTTTTATGACGAGACGTTGAAGGATCCCGCCACGGCCAGTCCGCTGGTTTTTCCTGAAACGGTTTATTCCGCCCCGGCCAGCCATGTCGCCGCGCTGCTGGAAAATGTGGCGCTCGCCTATTCGCTCGTGGGCGATCCGTCCGCTTTTTTGCAGGGCGTCGCGCTCGGCGCGCAGTGGCTGGAAGAAAATCGCGCGGACGCCTGCCTCATCATCGGCGCGGAAGAAACCAACTGGATCATCGCGGATGCGCTCTGGCATCTTGACCGCCGCGCCATCGTCGCCGCCGGCGCGGGCGCATTGTGTTTGTGCCGCGATCTGAAATTTTCTGCGGGTGTCGAATTGTCCGCCATCACCGACGCGCACACTTTTTCCGCGCGGCAGAATCGAGCGCAAGCCGCGCGAGCCATGCGCGGTCAACTCGGGAAAAATTCTCCCGGCGAACTGCTCTGCGACGGCATCGGCAACAGCCCGCGAACGGACGCGGCGGAATTCGCGGCGTGGAGCGATTGGAGCGGCCCGCGCGTCAGCCTGAAAAAAATTCTAGGCGAAGGATTGATGGCCGCCGCCGCGTGGCAATGCGTAGCTGCGTGCGATGCGGTGGCAACCGGAAAATTTTCTGCGGCCAACGTGAGCCTGGTTGGTTCCAATCAGCAGGCAATTGGCGCGCGATTCACCGAGGTGGCACAGGCGTCTCGCCTGTGAGTTTCTGTTGCGGGAACAAACCCTCTGTGCTGAAACACACAGGCGAGATGCGTGTGCCTCTATTTTGATTTGTCCGCCGCTGCGCCAACGGGCAACATCCGGCCATGAGTTTGCGAGTCATTCTGATTACCGGAGCCAATGGCGGTTTGGGCCAGGCCATTGCCCGGAGTTTTCTCCAAGAGTCATCCGCCAACATCGTCTGGCTCGGCGTCCGTTCCCGGCGTGAACTCGCCGACAAACTCGCGCTGGAAAATTCCGAGCGCTGTTTCTGCGTCGCCTTGGATGTCGCTTCGCCCGAATCCTGGCGGCTCGCGGTCAAAGAAATTTTGGCGCGGCACCAGCGCCTTGACGTGCTGGTGAACAACGCCGGCAGCCACGAAGATTCTTTGCTGGCCACGATGCCGCCGGATTCCTGGCGGCGGGTTTTGGCGGCGAATCTCGACGGCGTTTTCCACGGCTGCCAGGCTGTGCTGCCGACAATGATCAGCCAGCGCGCCGGACGAATTGTTAATGTTTCATCTTTGAGCGCGCTGCTGGCTCCTGCCGGACAGACCAACTATGCGGCGGCGAAGGCGGGAGTGGTTGCGCTGACCCAATCACTGGCGAAGGAAGTGGCGCGCATCGGCATCACCGTGAATGCCGTCTGCCCCGGATTCGTGGAAACGGAAGCGCTGGCCAGTCTTGCCGGAGAAGAAAGAAAAGCCGCGCAATTGAGAATTCCCATGCGCCGCTTTGGCCGGCCCGAAGAAGTCGCGGCCGCCATTCGTTTTTTGGCGGGCGCCGAAGCCAGTTACATCACCGGTTCCGTCATCAAGGTTGACGGCGGGATTTTTTGAAGGGGCGGGCTTCGTCGCTGGCGCAGCAAAAGTCTCCGCGCCGGGTCACTTCACCGATTCCAGCTTGATGGTCATAACTTGGTTCATCTGGTTTGTGATGCTTTGTATCTTGGGGGCGGCTCCTGGTTTCACCCGTCCATTCATGGGTATTTGTATGACCATGGTCATGTCCTGATTCATTTTCGTATCAATGGTGATTCCCAGTTCCGGGTCGAACCAGGACACGCCTGATGAGTTGCCATTCAGGATGGAGATGGACATTCCGCCCGGTTTCTCGTTGGGGTCGGGCTTGGTTTGGATGGTGCCCGTGAACTCGAGGCGGGCGCAGTTGCGTTTGCCGTGCATTTCCCAGCTCTGAAAAGTGACATCGTAGGCCATCACCATGGTGCCCATGGTGGCCATCGGGAATTCCATGTGAACCGGCCAGGTGTCGCCCGGTTGCACCGGGTTGGGCGGCATGAACTGGTTGGCGCTCATCAACTGTTTGAAATAGCCCTCGCTGAACATGCTTTTGAGGGGTGCCACCGTATCCGCCTTCGCGCCAGTTGTCAGCCGGTTCATCAAATCATCCACGCCTTCGATCCGCTCCACCGCATTGCTGGCATCGAGAAAATACTGGATCTTGGAGCCGATGATTTTTCCGAACACGTCCGTCATCGGATTGGATTTGTCCGCCGATGATTTTTTTTCTGAATCGTAATCCAGCGTTTTCTTGCCGCCCATCGTGGCCGCCATCCGGGCGCTGATGAAATCCATCTCCACTTCATGTCCGCCGTCGGGGTTGGCCTGCAACACCGTCAGGCCGAAATCTTCCCCCATGGTCATTTCCTGCTTCATGGGCGCGGGCTGGCCCGGAATCGCGAATTCCATGTTCATGGTCATGTCCAGGTTCTGCACGACGCGTTCGCCCAGCGGCCATTTGATTTTTAATTCCATCGGGCCGCTCGGCGGCTTGAACGCGGACTGCTTGTTCAGTTTGCCGGATTTGTTGCAGCCGACCCAGGCCAGACTCAAGGCCAGCAAGGTGGTGATCAGGAGAAGGTTTTTTTTCATGGTCGCGTTCTTTCTTACCATCCGAATTTTCTTAACAGAAGGACGCCCGCGTCTCTTCCGTATTTGGCAATTGTTTGGCGGTTGTTGTTTTCGGCGGGATGGCCGATTCCGTTGCTTTCGCCGCCTACTAAGCCACGCCACGCCTGAAATGTCAACCGAGATTACGGAACAAAAGGCACGTTTGGTTCCGCGCCTTGTCTGTTTTTTTACGTCAGCCGCATGGGCATGACGACGTAGAGGAACGGGCCGTTGATCTTCACCACGCCGGGGCTTAATTCATCTATCAGCTCGATGAAAACTTCGTCCTCGGTCAGCGCGGCCAGCGGGTCAATCAGGTAGCGCGGATTGAAGGCGATGGCCATCTCCTTGCCCTTGTAGTTGATGGCCATGGTCTCGCGCGCCTCGCCCACTTCCGGCGAGTTGGCGGTGATGGTGAGATTGTTTTTGCCAAAGGCGAGCTTCACGGAGTTGGCCTTCTCGCTGGTCATGATCTCGGCGCGGCGCAGGGCGGATTGAAATTCTTCGCGCCCCAGCGCGATGCGTTCCTTGGCCTCGCCGGGAATGACCTGCCGGTAGTTTGGATAATTGCCCTCGATGAGCTTGGTGATGAGCAGCACGGAAAAACCGTTCTCGTTCTTGAGCGCAAAGGAGGCCTGGTTCTCGCCGAACTTGAGTTCCACGTCGCCCTTGTCCTGCAAAAGCCGGGTCAGTTCGTTGACGGCCTTGGCGGGCACGATGAATTCGCCGCTGCTCTTTTCGGAGATGTCCACGATCTCGTCCACGAGCGCGAGCCGGCGGCCGTCGGTGGCCACGAACGTCATCTTGCCTTCCTTGAGGCTGATGAAAATTCCGTTGAGAACGTAGCGTGATTCGTCGGTGGAGACGGCGAAAGAAGTTTTCCTAAGCATCGCGCGGATGGTCTCCTGCGAGAGGGCGACTTTCTTATCGTCCTTGAATTGAGGCAGCGGCGGAAATTCATCCGCGCCGAGTCCGTGAATTTTGAAGAACGAGGAGCCGCTGCGGATGCTGGCGACATTTTTCTCGTCGGTCTCGATTTCAATTTCGCCGTTCAGCTCGCGCACGATGCCAAAAAGTTTTTTCACCGGCAGCGTGGTGGCGCCGGGCTTGACAACCTTGGCCTCGACCTTGCACGCGACGGTCACGTCAAGGTCGGTGGCGGTGAACTCCACATGGCCGCCCTCGGCCCGCAGCAGGACGTTGGAAAGGATCGGCAGCGTGGTGCGGGTGCTGACGACGTTCTGGACGGCCTGCAGGCCGGCGATGATCTGTTCTTTGGTGATCGAGAGGTTCATGCGCGTATAATATGTATCTTTTCTTCTATAAAAACTATCCGTATTAAGGCCGGTGAACAAGCCTAGCAACTTTCAAAACAGCAACTGCGACTGGAAAAATTCTAAATGTTCCCGGTGACAACTTCAAGCTATCCAAACCAGACAAAAAGAAAAGTCAAAGTTGTTGGCGCTATGCACAAGTCATTCACAACCGGCTGGCCGCCTTTCCGCCACGTTGTGCGCGCCGGATTATTTCAGGCAAAACCGAGCACACAAAATCCACTTCCGCCCCGGTTGAATCGCGGCCCAGAGAAAAACGGACGAGCGAATTGGCCGCCGTTTTTTTGCCAATCGCCAAAATCACATGGCTTGGCTCCAGCGACCCGGCGGAACACGCCGAACCGCTCGAGGCGCAAATGCCTTCCAGGTCCAGCCCCGCCATCAACGCGATGCCATCCGATCCGCGAACGACGAAGGAAACCGTGTTAGCCAGACAAATAGGAGGGGCGAGCGTCCCCGCGAGCCGGTTTGGAGAAACGATTTCACATCCGTCAATTTGCTCAATCGCCGCAACGAGTTTGTCCGCGAGCAGCTTCAGCTTTTCCTGGGAAAAAACCGGCGGCTTGACAAATTTTTCCAGCGCCGAAACCAAACCGATGATTCCCGCGAGATTTTCTGTTCCAGCGCGCCGTTCATTTTCATGTCCGCCGCCAATCAAAATCGGATCGGGATGCAGCGGAGATTTGATGTAAAGCAATCCCGAGCCTTTCGGGCCGTGAAACTTATGAGCGCAGACAGAAACCAAATCCGCATTGAATTGAGCGACATTTTCAAATGGCTCCTTGCCAAACCACTGAACTGCGTCCGTGTGAAAAAAAATTCCGCGCCCGCGGCAAATCGCGCCGAGTTCAGCAACCGGCTGAATCGTGCCGATTTCGTTGTTCGCCGCCATGATCGAAACCAAAATCGTGTCCGCACGAATTGCCTTTTTCAAATCATTTGGAGAAACGCGGCCTTCAGAATTAACCGGCAAACGCGTGACTTCAAAACCTTCTTTTTTTTCCAAGTAGTCAAACGATTGCAAAACCGCATCGTGCTCGATGGCGGAAGTGATCAAATGTTTCCCTTTTGATTTAAGCGCCCGCGCCGTTCCCAAAATCGCGAGATTGTTCGATTCCGTCCCGCCGCTGGTGAAAATAATTTCACTTGGCTTCGCGCCGAGAAATTTTGCTGCGCGGTCGCGCGCGTCATCCAGCAGCGCCCGCGCTTTGCGGCCGATGTGATGAACGGATGACGGATTGCCCCAAACGTCGTCAAGAAACAGCAACATCGCGGCGCGCACGCCTGGATCAAGCGGCGTCGTGGCGTTGTAGTCGAAATAGATTGTCCGCAGCATCGCACACCAAAGTAGAAGACGGAAAGCCGGGTCACCAAGCAAAACTTTTGCCGAAGCCGCGCAAAACAAGATTGAAAAAAGCAAAAAAACAGCGTATCGGTTTAAAGTGAGTTCCCGCAGAGTTTGTTCCGCCGGCAGCCTGTTGCTTGCAGCAGGAATTTTTTATTTTCCATCTCTCGCGGCTGGCGAAGCCAAAAATATCCGCCTGCACAATGAAATTATAGAAACTGACTCCGCCGGCAGCCGCGCAGAAATGGCGGCCGCGATGCACGCCCAGGTTGCAGCCAGCGGCTTGTTTCTCGTTCAATTCAGCGGGACACTTCAATTGGCCCAGCGAACGGCTTTGCAGAAGGCTGGCGTGGAGTTGATTCAATATGTGCCGGACGACGCCTTTGTCGTCAGGTTCAACAAAGCATCGCCGGCGGGCGTCGGGGCAATGAGCTTCGTCACTTGGATCGGGCCATACCGGAAAGAGGACAAAATTCATCCACGGCTGGCAGTTGCGGCGCGACTCGCGGCGCAGACAAATGAAACTGTAAGTGTCAGCATTTTGCTCGCGCCGGACGCAACGGAGGCGGAAATTGCCGCCGTGCACACGCACCTCAAGGCGATTTATAGCGAGAGCCATCTCCGTTTGGGAATCATCGTGCGCGGTGAATTATCGCCCGGCCATCTGGATGCGCTCGCGCAATCCAGCGCGGTGCTTTGGATCGAAAACGCGCCCAAACGAAAGCTGGTGGATGAAGCTGCCTCGAAACTCGTCGGCGGCGATGACGGCAAAGTCGCCACGCCAACCGTCACAGAGCAGCTTGGCTTTGACGGCGCGGGAGTGACGGTGTGCGTGGCAGACACGGGATTGGATTCCGGCGACACGAACACCATGCACCCGGATATGCGAGGCCGCGTGACGGGATTTCAGTATTACGGCGACCTGACGGACGGTTCGGACGGCTACGGCCACGGAACGCATTGCGCGGGCATCATCGCGGGCAACGCGGCGACGGGCGAGACGGATCCGGACAGCGGCCAGTTCTACGGACTCGGCGTCGCATCCGGCGCGAATCTTTTTGTCGAGCGTATTTTTGATGCGGACGCAAACGAAGCCAGCCCGTTTCCCAGCGATGAAACACTGACGCACGACGGAGTTCGTCACGGGGCGAAAATCGGCTCCAACAGTTGGGGCAACGACGTGCAGGGCGAGTATGACATTGACTGCGCGCAGTTCGATGAGCTGGTGCGCGACGCGGACGCGGACACGGCGGGCGACCAGCCTTACATTCTGGAATTTTCCGCCGGCAATGCAGGGCCGAACACGCAGACCATTGACAGTCCGGCCTGCGCCAAAAATGTGATTGCCACCGGCGCGTCCGAAAATGTTCCCGGCACGCTTGCGGAAACTTACGGACTTTATGCCGACGGATCAGACACGATGTGCGATTTTTCCAGTCGCGGGCCGTGCGCGGACGGGCGCATCAAACCAGATTTGGTCGCGCCCGGAAGCTGGATTGCCTCCGCCGCGTCATCCGCCGCGCCGGATGAAGCCGCAATTGCGTGGACGGCGATTGACAATTATTACGTCTACATGGGAGGCACGAGCATGTCCGGCCCGCACGCGGCGGGCGCGGCGGCGGTGTTTGTGCAGTTTTATCAAAGCACTCACACCAACGCGACGCCGTCGCCCGCGCTGGTCAAGGCGGCATTGATCAATTCCGCCGACGAACTGGACGAAGCCAACGGCGGCCCCGGCCCGGTTCCCAACAACGACGAAGGCTGGGGCCGCATCAATCTCACCAACATCATCGTTCCCAACGTCAACACCGCGCCGCGCTATTACCAGTATCTCGATCAAACGGTGCTGCTGACCAACAGCCAGGTTTTCACGCAGCACATTTTTGTCCAAGGTTCGGATCAGCCGTTGAAAATAACTTTGGCCTACACCGACGTGCCGGGATTTCCGGGCGCATTGCCCGCGCTGGTGAACGATTTGGATCTGGAAGTTGTCGGCCCGGATGGAACGCAGTATCGCGGTAACCAATTCGGCGCGGGCGAGTCGGTGCCGAACGCTCCGACTCCAGATCAATTGAACAACGTCGAGGGCGTTTATCTTTCGCAACCCGCGCCGGGCGATTATCTCGTCTGCGTGCGCGCGAGCAAAGTTGTTCAGGACGCGCGTCTCGACACCGCCGCGATTGACCAGGATTTCGCACTGGTGTCATCCGGCAACTTGGCGCGGCCGGGCACGGGATTCATTTTGCTGGATCGTCCGAGTTACACCGCGCCCGGCGTCATGAAAATCGAAGTGTTCGACGCAGCCCGCGCCGCCAGCAATTCCGTCAGCGTGATGGTGACCAACCTCACCGGGCAGTTGGGAACAACGGTTTTACTTTCCGCTGCGGGAAATTACGGCGTGTTCACCGGCACAGTGGCCACCGTCACCGGCCCGGCGGGTGCGGGACAAATCCAGATTGCCGACGGCGACAGTCTGGCGACGGATTATTTTGATCCGAGCGGCACAAAACGGATTGCGACGGCAACGGCCGATTTGGTGCCGCCCGCCATCAGCGGCGTGACAGCCAGCACCGATCTCGGCGTTCTCACAATCACTTGGCAGACTGGCGAACCGGCCAACTCCATTGTTCAATACGGAACCAATGCCGCAAATCTGAACCTCGCCGTCACCAATGTCGCGCTCGTGACCAGTCATGTCGTGAGGCTGACCAAACTCATTCCCGGCGTAACGTATTTTTACTTGGTCAGTTCATCGGACGCGGCCGGCAACACTGACTTGGACAACAACTCCGGCGCATTTTTTAATTTAATTGGCAACGCCACGCCGACCGTGTTGCTGGTGGACGATTACGATACGACCGCCGAGGAAGCGAACGGCGCGACGGTGATTCCCGACGGCAGTTACACCAACGTGCTGGCGGCGGCGGGCATCAGTTATGGATTTTGGAAAGTGAACGAGCGCGGCGCCCCGCAGCTTGCCGACCTTCAGCCGTTTCCGGTCGTCATCTGGCGGACCACGGATGACATCATCAACTACGGAGTGGACGAAGACGGCCTACCCGATCCCACCGCCACCAACAACACGTTGAACGCCCAGCAGCAATACATGATTCAGACCTACTTGAACGGCGGCGGCGCGTTCTTCATGGCTTCGATGCAAATCCTCACCCAACTGGGCGACGTGCCGTTCCGGCGGAATGTGCTGCAAGTGGCCGGCTTTGTCCAGAATCCCGACCCGCCCGCGCCTGATCCGGCCGGCGACGAAGATTTTGGCGTGCCGGCAATTCTCGGAGCGCCGGCTTCGATTGCCAACGGCATCAACCTGGATTTGGATTACAGCAGTTATCCAAGTTTCGACGACGGCTTCGGCGACGTTTTCGGACCGGATTTTTCCGACACATTCACGCCTTCCGCCAACGCCACGGCCATCACGCTTGAATCGGTTTCAGGCAAGCCGTGCGGCATGAGTTATCCGAACAACGGCGTGGACAGTCCGGGCCGCGTCGTGTTCCTGGGCTTCCCTTTCGACGCGATTCCGACGAACGGGCCGGCCACGAACAGCGCGGTGGGTCTGCTGCGAAACATCATCCATTTCCTCGCGCCGGGCGCGAACGGTGCGGGCGTCGTTTTTCTCGACAACATCGTTTATACCACCAACGAAGTGGTCACGGTGGAAGTGGGCGATTCAGATCTCGCTGGCACGGGCCAGATTACGGCCAGTTGCACGGCCAGCTCGCGGACGAACCAGACGAACGTGACGCTGTTTGAAACCACTCATCCGGGATTGTTCAGAGGAACGATTACGCTGGTGGCGGGCAGCGCCGGAACAAATCAATTGCAGGTGCAAAATGGAGACACTCTCACGGCAACCTATTTTGATTTTTCCAACCAGAGCAATGTGACCGCGACCGCGACGGTTGACACCGTTCCGCCAGTCATTTCGCAGGTGGCGGCGGCCACGGATTATTCCAACGCCAAAATCACCTGGCTGACTTCCAAACCGACCGATGCCTCGGTGCAATATGGCCTGTCCCAATTGCCCGACCACGCGGCCTACGTTGGCACGCCCGGCACCAATCACGCCGTCACCATCAGCGGACTTTCGGCGAACCGGATTTATTATTACGAAGTCGTCAGCCGCGATCAGGCCGGCAACACCACTGTGGACGACAACAACGGAAACCTTTACACGTTCCAGACGCTCAAGGCGCCGACGCCGCCGTGGTTCGACAATCTGGAAAGCGGCGCGCCCGGCTGGGCGGTGGTGCCCGATCCGGTCAATGGCTCGGACATCAACTGGACGCTCGGCACGCCGAACAACGGCCTTGTGACCAGCGCCTATTCCGGCACCAACGCCTGGGGCAGCGATCTTGACGGCGACCAGAATTTTTTCCTCGCCAGCAGTTATTTGTATAGTCCGGTCATAGACCTGACCGGCCTCAAATCCGCGACGCTGACCTTTTACGACGCCTGCGACTTCAGCGAAATTTACGAGGACGGCGTCGTGTATATCAGCACCAACAGCAGCACGCCGCCCGGTGATTTGCCGATGGCACCGAACGGAGATTTGAGCGGTGCCGTGGACGATTGGGATCAGGAAACAATTGATCTGACGCCGTGGGTCGGCCAGACCATTCAGGTCGTGTTTTATTACGAAGGCGTTGAATTCGGCAACACCGTCAACGGCTGGACGATTGACGACATCGGCATCACCGGCGAATCATCGGGTGGAAACATCAGCATCACAAAAAATCTCGGCCAGGGAACCTGGTCGCTGTTTTCGCTGTCATCCATCGGCCTCGTCCCGGTGCAGTCCGACGTGACGCCGTCCGTCATCATCAGCAATCTGCCCGCCGGCCAATACGTCGTTCAATTCAGCGACGTGCCCTATTATCAAACTCCCGACGATCAGACGAACACGCTGGCCATCGGCGGCACGCTCAACTTCAACGGCAACTACACGTTCCTGGACGTGAATCACAATGGCATCTCCGACGCGTGGGAAATGGACAACTTCGGTTCCGTCACCACCAACCGCACGCAACTGACCGACACCGACCACGACGGCATGACCGACTACGCCGAATTCATCGCCGGCACCGATCCGAACAATCCCGCGTCGCGGTTTTATTTCACCGGCGAAAGCATCCAGAGCAACCTCGTCCAGATGCAATGGACGGTCGTCACCAACCGGCTGTATCAGGTCAACGCCTCCACCAACCTTCAAGCCTGGCGGCCGGTCACCGATTGGTTGCAAGCCTCCAACGCGCCAACCATGAGTTTCACCGCGACCAACTCCGGCGACGTCACACGCTTCTACCGCGTCCAAGTCCAGCCTTGAGCAAATAGTTCAAAGCGAACGCAGTTGAGCTTTCACAAATTAAGTGAAATGCTTTTGGCGTTGCATGAGCGTCAAAGTTAAAATTTGCGGCATCACGAACGTCGCCGACGGGCTGGCCGCCGCCGCCGCCGGCGCGGACATGATCGGCCTGATGTTTTACGATGGCAGCCCGCGCCGCCTCACGCTCGCGCAGGCCGTGGAAATTTCCCGCGCACTGCCGCCGCTCGTGCTACGCGTCGGCGTGTTTGTGAATCCGGCGGCGGAACTGGTCATGCGCGCCATCGGCGAATGCAATTTAAGCCTGCTGCAATTTCACGGCGATGAAACCTCGGAGTTTTGCACGCAGTTCAGCTTGATGAGCCTGAAGGCCGTTCGCGTGCGCGACGCGGAATCGCTGAAGCAACTGGAAAATTTCAACACGGATGCGTTTCTCCTCGACGCCCATTCCAAGACCGGCCTCGGCGGCACGGGCGAAACCTTCCACTGGAGCCTGGCGGTGGCAGCGCAGAAGTTCGGCAAACCCATTTTTCTCGCCGGCGGACTGACGCCGGAAAACGTCGCGGACGCCGTGCGCGCCGTCCGTCCGTTTGCCGTGGATGTTTCCAGCGGCGTGGAATCCGCGCCCGGAAAAAAAGACGCCGCGAAAGTGCGGGCGTTTATCGCGGCGGTGCGGGCGGCGTGACAAGAACGGTTATTTTCCGTGCGTTTTCTTTCGCAGAATGCATTCCGCCAGCGGCCGGACGGTGATTTTTTTTCCAGCGCATACGTTCGTGTGCCGGGATAAACTACCCACAGTTCATCTAACTTGGCGTCCGCAATGGACAGGTGCATCGAACGCGTGACGTGCGGCGCATCCGCCCGTTTGAATTCCACGCCAATGCGCCGGCCGCCAATCTCCATCAGCAAATCCAGCTCCGAACCACTATGCACGGCGTAAAACCACGCCTGATCCGGTTGCTGCGCCTGCAGGATTTCTTCCAGCGCAAATCCCTCCCACGACGCGCCGAGTTTGGGGTGCGTCTGCAATTCGGCGGCTGACGGGATGCCGCCGAGCGTGTGGAACAGGCCGGAGTCGCGGAAATAAATTTTTGGTGTCTTGACCAGACGTTTGCCAAGGTTGGCGTGCCAAGGCCGGAGCCGGCGAATGGCCTTGCCCGATTGTGTGGACAGGAGATGTGTGATTGTGTGAGCTAGGGACAACGCACATGAACACGAACGAAGACCCGACCCCGACCCCTAAACACAAACGCTACGA
>Ga0209483_1000606_pt1 | contig 30296 bp, 24 predicted proteins | sample NGEPerA_FD_184508 | JGI IMG/M metagenome (GOLD analysis project Ga0209483, IMG submission 184508) | Arctic peat soil microbial communities from the Barrow Environmental Observatory site, Barrow, Alaska, USA - NGEE PermafrostL2-A... | ecosystem: Environmental > Terrestrial > Soil > Wetlands >... | reverse complement strand
TCGCCTCCTCGCCAACGGCAAAGCCAAAAAACTCGCCCTTACCGTCCTCATGCGCAAACTCATCATCCTCGCCAACCTCCTCTTGAAAAATCCCAACTTTATCCTTGCCTCTTAAGACAGTTGCTGGCCTTGCCTGCCTGCCGGAAAAGCTCACCATTCTCGCGCCGCCACCACCCTTTACAAGCTGTCGGGGAATTCCTTGGCGAGAATTGCCTGCACGGATTCTCTCAACCTGCCCGCCTCGACATCGAGCACGCCCCAGATCACCTCGTAGTCCACGCTGTCGTAGCCGTGCGCGATATAATCCCGCGTGCCGGCGATCTTTTTCCAGGGCAGTTGCGGATGCCTTGCGCGCAAATCTTCGGGCAGGCGTTTCACGGCCTCGCCCAATACTTCCACCAGTCGCTCGCCGAGCATTTGTTTGCGCCAGTCACCGCGAAATTCCTCCCACGTCGTCGCGTTTCGCAATTCAACGGCCTTGTCGCAAACCTCGACAATCTGCTTCAACGTCAAATCTGCGTCATGCGCGCTCATAAACGGGAAACAACTCGTCCTTGACCCGGCCAAAAATCAGCGGGTGCAGCCGCGAGCAAAAATCCACCTTGCGCCCGATGATGGCCGCCAGTTCCTCCCCATAGCCGAAGTATTGGAATCCCGCGCTTTTCAGCACGCCCGGATCAAATTCCGCCAGCACGTCCACGTCGCTGCGCTGCGGATCAAAATCGCGGCGCAACACCGAACCGAACAGGCTCAACCGGCGTATGCCGCGTTCCCGGCAGAAACACGCCACACGCTCGCGGTCAATTTGGATCGGCAATTCGGCGGCACTCACGGGAAGATAATCGCCGGAACAGGAGGATTCGGCAACTGCTTAAATCGTTGGAAATGCCAGCGGGCGCGGCGGGGGAAATTGTTTTTCGCGCAGTTGATCAAGTATCTGGATTTTCTCACCGCCGGAAAAAAAGCCGCTGTTGCAAATTGATGTGGGGCGTGGCGGCTTTCGGCAGAAAGCCGGATAAATTTTCAGCGGGATGGAAAATGCGGCGCTCTGCCGGGACGCCGCTACGATGGTAGGGCGGGCAGTGCCGCCGCCTGCAATCAGGGGTGCGTCAAAAGGAAAAATTTGAATGACACTTTTTGTCCTACGGCGTCGAGAAACGATAGAATCGTTGCGGAAAATAAACAGCGTTGGTGTCGGTGAACTGCCATGTGACGTTGGTTCCGACGTTATTGTTCGTGAAAACAGGCTGCCAAGTGATTGGCGGCACCAAATTCGTGGCGGCGAATACCCGAATCGTGCTGCTCGGAATACCCTCGAAGCCAAGCGTCACGCTTCCGTTCGCGTTGTGAACCAAAGGCGTCACTACCGTGAGCGTAGCGACGCTGCTGGTGGCACTGCCGTAAGCGTTGGTAACCACGACTGAATAGTAGCCTGCGGCATTCACCGTCACGCTTGGCAGCATGAGCGTCGCGAACGATACTGGATAATTTATCATATTCGTTTGATTGAAATACCATAGGTATGACAACGGGAACTGACTGCTTGCTCCCACGGTGAATTGAGCCGTTGACCCCGCCACGGCCACTTGGTTCGATGGTTGGGTTAGAATGATCGGCTCGCCGCACGAAGCAAAAATCTGGACGGCATCCGTTATGGTTCCGTTGCCCGACATAGTCGTGTTTGTGGTGTGTCCTGTCCAATTCGCCGTGAGGGTGGCGGTATAAGTTCCAGTCGTGGTATAAAGCTTTTGAAGTGTCGTTACCGGTTGCGTAAATACGGACTGTGTCCCATCACCCCAATTGATGGTGCCGCTGGCTGTATCCACAGCAACGATGCCGGGCGCAGGATCAATGTCCACAGAAAAAGTAATTGGCTGTGCAATACAGCTCGCATAGTTCGCTGATAAACCCGCATAGGCGGAGTTCAACGATACCGCCGTTGCGCCCGTGGCCGTGGCCGGATGCCCGTCAAAACTGCCCTGCGCCGTCAGCGGGAAATTCCCGGATGGCCCGCTCAATTCGTATGTCAGCGCCCGTGACTGGTTGTCTAGGAATGGCCCCCAATAAATTGTGTTGTTAGTTGGGTTCCAAACCGCGTTGGTTGCCAGCGCGGACGGTGTCAGCCCGGGCACGAGTGTTTCCGTCACGGCATAACAACTTACGGTTCCCAAGGGTGTCGCGGACAAGGTGACGGACGGTAGAAAAGTTCCGTTCCCGGAAATGCTTCGCACCAGCGACAGCGAATTGGTCGGCAACGCCGCGACGTAGTTACCCAATGCTGCAACACTCGGCAAATAGCCCGCACGGAACGCCATCGCCCGCAATGTTGTCGGTGCGATGAAAGTCAATGACGTTGTGTAAGGCGTTGAGCTTTGCGTCGGCAACGAGCCGTCTATGGTGTAATAAATCTGTGATTGAGCATCGCTGGACGAAATCGAAACGATTACCGGTAGATTTGAAGCGATGGCAGGAGACAGCGTCGGCACCGGTTCTTGCGGCGGCGCGGTCGGGAAGCTGCTGCCTGAAGCGGAGGCCACGACGATGTTCGTCCCCGCCGCCTCGCTGCTGCTGATGCCGTCAACGCTCCAAGTCGCTTGCACCGGATAAGTTCCCGGCTGGCCGGTTGCCACATAACTCAAAGTGAGCGTGTTCGTTCCAAAGAATGGTCCCCACAGCACCACGTTGTTGCTCGCGATATAGTTTCCGCCCGCCGTTATGTTCGTTGCGCCAAGTCCCAAAGGCAGCGATTCCGTCACTGCCACGCAATTCGCGTTTGTTCCCGGCGTCACGCTAAACGTCACCACTGGCGCGGATGGAGAAGATGTATTCACACTGCGCGACACTTGCGCGTTGGCCGTAGCCGCTGGCGATCCGTAAAACGCCACGCCCGCCACGCTCGGCGTCCAGCCGTTTGTGAAGGCGACAGCCCGGATCGTGCTCGCGGACACCAGATGGATTGCACCGGCGTAAAGTGTCGAAGCTTGTGTTGGCAGCGAACCATCCAGCGTGTAATAAATCACCGCGCCGGTCGTTGTGCAGGAAATCGTCACATTCACCGGCACATTGCTGCCGCTGGCGGGCGAGAATGTCGGCGTTGCCACTAGCGGCGGCGCTGTCGGCACACCACCCGTCGCCGACGCGACTAAGATGTTCGTTCCGACAGATTCGCCTCCGCCCACACCGTCAACACTCCACGATGCCTGCACCGGATAAATTCCCGTCTGGCCAACCGCTCGATAACTCAACGTCTGAACATTCGTTCCGAAAAATGGCCCCCACAGAACAACATTATTGCTGGCAATGTAATTGCCGCCAGCCGTCACATTCGTTGCGGCCAGACCCGGAGGCAGCGATTCCGTCACCGCAACGCAACTTGCGTTCGTTCCCGGCGACACGTTAAACGTCACCACTGGCGCGGCTGGTATGTTCGTGTTCACACTGCGCGTTACTTGCGCGTTGGCAGTCGCCGCTGGCAGGCCGTAATAAGCCACGCTCGCCACGCTCGGCGTCCAGCCGTTTGTGAATCCAACCGCCCGCACCGTGCTCGCCGATGCCAGATGAACCGCACCGGCATAAAGCGTCGAAGTTTGTGTCGGCAGCGAACCATCCAGCGTATAGTAAATCACCGCGCCGGTCGTCGTGCAGGAAATCGTCACGTTGGTTGGCACACTCGCACCGCTGGCCGGTGCAAAGGTCGGCGGCGCGACTTGCGGCGGCGCAGTCGGCACAGTGCCGCCGCTGGCTGGCAGCACCGTCACCATGGTCACGCCGGACGAAAAATTCCAATGGCCGTCCATCCACGAACCGCCGTTGACCGGATAAGTGGACGGCAATCCGGTGAGACGATAACTCACGTTCGTGGCAACCGTGTTAAAATACGGCCCCCAGCGGATGACGTTTTGCGCGGGCAGATAGACGCCATCGCCGCTGACGCTCACAGCCGTTGCCGGGCTGGGCAAAGTTTCCTCAATCGTGAGACATGAGACATTCGACGCCCCCGTAATGGTGACTGTCACCAGCGGCTGGTTCGGCAAATCATTGGTGACAGATCGAACATAGCTGGCTGGCGGCGGGTTCGTCTGCGCCGTGGCGATGAAGGCGGAAAGAAAAAGAAGCAAGCACGCAAGACGCGCAGCACACGGAAAGAATCGGGACTGTGGACAAAGTAGCGCAGGCGTCCCGCCTGCCCCCATCGGCGTAGCCGCCGCTTGGTTCGCGCTGACGCGCTCACCGGGCAGGCGGGACGCCTGCCCTACTTTTTGGGGAAACGCGGCGAGCACCCGCTCGCGGAATTTCTCACCCAAGGTTGAAAATATGTTTGGCACAAGAGAACCTTTTTTGAAGTTTTTGGTTCTCGTGCTTACGGCCCCACTTTCCAGTTCACCGGGCGCGCGCTGCCGTCGTTGTGGTAGCTGCCGCCGTTGGTCATCAGGTAACCGGCGCGCGTCAGGTAATTCGCCGGGATGACCGTGGGCGCGTTGCTCCACGTCTGGCCGGCCTTCCATGCGGCGGCGTAGGCGTTGTATTCGGCGGCGGTGATGACGAAATTCGCGTTCGTATCCGCCGGATGCGTGGCAGCGGTGGAGAACTCGTAGGCACCCAGATCCACCGTGCCGTTGGCGATGCGCGGGCCACCGTCCAAGTCCGTGGCGGGCAGCGACGGTGCGCCATTGGTTCCGGTGTCTTTGCAGGGCGACGTGCCTTGGATGTGGTAATCAGAGTTGACCGGATCGAAGAACTGCGGCGAAACATCAATGTCATTGACCGCGATGTCCCAGACGCCATAGATGCTGTCCGCGTCATTGAACTCAAAAAGTTTTTTCTGGCCGGTGCCGGTGAGATAGACATCCCCGCCGCTGCCGCTCGCGGTGTTGCCCCAGATGATGTTGTTAAAGACGTTCAGCAATTCCACCACGCCGCTGACCTGGAACGACACGCCGCCGCCGGTGCCGGCGGAATTGTTGGCGGTGATGGTGTTGTTGATGAGGAAAAGACTGGACGTGGTGTTCACCCAGATGCCCGCGCCGCTGCCGCCCGCGCTGGCCGTGTTAAACTCAATCAGATTGTCGGAAATGGTGATGGTCGGATCCGAGGCATAAATGCCGCCGCCGGAAACTGTGGCAGAATTATGATTAAACGTATTGCCTGAAACCAGCAGCGTCGTTCCAGAAGTAAAATATACCGCGCCGCCGCTGGCAGTAGCGGAGTTATTACCGAAAGTGTTGCCCGTGAGAGTGAAAATTGAAAAGTCGGAGCTATAGATCGCGCCGCCATAGGAGCCGTAGTTAGCACCACCGGCAGAGTTGCCCGTGAAAGTATTTCCTGTGAATGTGTTGGTAACGGTGTTCCCGCTGCTGCTGTTATTGTAGACCGCGCCGCCTTCGGAGACAGCCACGTTGCCGGTGAATATATTGTTCGTGAGTGCTACATTCCCGTTCAGGCCGGAATAGGGGATCCCGCCGTTGAAATAAACTCCGCCGCCGGTGCCGCCGAAGCCGGTGGAACTGTTACCGATGAAGGTGTTGCCGGTGAGAGTCGCATTCGCGGAGCAATAGGCTCCGCCGCCGGTGTCGTAATAACCATAGGCGTTAGCCGAGTTGCCGATGAAAGTGTTGCCGGTGAGGATTGCGATCCCGCCACAGTGTGCTCCGCCGCCACTGCCGCCATTGCCGGACGTATTGCCCATGAAAGTGTTGCCAGTCAGTGTAGTGAGGGTGGCACTTCCAACGGTGAGTCCAGAATTGATGTTTGTAGAGATAACGCAGCCTTGCACAAGGACATTTCCGCTGATGCCAGAAATGGAGATGCCAGTCCCGCTACTATAAACACCATTCCCATTGACCAAGTCGAATGAGCCAATCGCCGTGGAATTTAATACGGTTGCATTCAGTCCCGAGGCAATTTCCAATCCCATGCCCAATGTGTTCGTGGGCGAAAGGAAACGGCAGCCGCTTACCACAAGCGTCGCGCCCGGCCCCGCCCCGATGCGCAACGCGCCAATAGTTGAGGAACCGCAGTTGCGCAGAAAGGTGATGCCTTGGACGGTGAAGACATTGTTGCCGTTGCCGGAACTGGAAATGTTCAGTGCGCGCCCGCCGCCCGCGCCGTCAATGGTGATGCCGGTGTTGGTCAGCCCCGGCTCCGGCAGCAGCGTCAGGTTGTTGGTCCCCGTGTTGTTGTAATTGAAGTTGCCCACATAGTAGCCGTTGGTGACGTAGATGTTGTCGTTGGCCCCGTCGGCGGCGGCCAGCGTCAGCGCATTTTGCAGCGCCTGCGCCGTGGCGACATGGTAATCCGTTGCGTGGAGCAGCGGGCAGGCCAGCCACGCCGCCATGATGATGGTTTTAATCAGAAGGTTTTTTGTAGGTTTCATAGGATTGTTTATTTCCAAGTTTGATTTTGCAGTCAGATTCTCGTTAGCACAACTCAATTTTTCATGCCGGCACGGTGACGCTGGCGGGCTGGCTCCAGAGGCCGACTTGGCTGTCGTCCAAACGGTAAATGGCCTTGTAAGTCCACTTCACGGACGCGGCGGGAAAGGGTTGCGTGTCCGTGTAGCCGGGCGTGGTGTCAATGGTCAGCAGCACATAGCCTTTGCCGTCGCCGCGATCCACCTGGATTTCACAACTGTCCAAAAAAGCGCTGTTGCCGCCCCAGCCCCATTTCACATTCACCTGGTTGCCCATGATGGAAACGGCAATGACCGGCTGCACGGTGGTCAGGTCAGGCCCGGTCTGCGCGCTGCCGACGATGCCGAGGTTCGTGGCGTTGGTGTCAGAACATTTGCCGCTGTCCTTGATGGACTGGACGAGCGCAAAAATGCGGATGAGTGCGCCGGTGTTGACGGGCACAATTCCGGCGGGCAGGGCGGGCGCGGCGAAAATGGGCAGCACCATCAACGCCGTGCCGTCGCCATTCTGCGCTTCGGCGGCGGCATCCGTGATGGCCAGCGCCCACGCGCGCCCGGCGGGCAGCCACGTTTGCAGGACATAAATCAGCCAGCCGCAATCCGCCACGGCGGCGTTGACCTGCGCAGCGGTCAGGCCGAGAACGGCGGCGAGGGCGGGCAATTTATTGGAGTAGTTGGCCAGCCAGACGATCTGGTCGGTCTGGCGGAGGGGGTAGTAGTTGTTTCTGCGCATAGGTTGGTTTGGTTGGTGGTTTTGAGGGTTTTTGGCGAAAAGAAGGCTAATTTAAGGCAAAATGGCCGGTTTTCCGTGAAATGGGGGCGTCACCTGTGAAAAGTGGCGTCTTATCTGCGGCAAGTGGCGTCTCACCCGCCGCAGGTGATGCGCCCCTTTTGAAAAGTGACGGCTGATTTGCTGCTGGTGGCGTCGCATTTACCGCAAGTGGCGTCTTTTTTACGGCAGGTGGTGGCGCACCTGCCGCAAATGGTGATGCTTTTAGGGCAGGTGATGAAGCACTTGCGAAAAGGGACGCGCCACTTGTCGCAGAAAATTCACCTCCCGGCGCAAGTGCTACGACTGCCGACAAATAATCCGCCGCACTATTGCGCGGTTGCGCGGTTGCGCGGTTGCGCTTGAACTACCGCCTGTTACGAATCTCGTCATTAAGGTTGAGATGAATCTTTGAAGGGTAGCGCGCGCAATGTCAAGAAATTTTAATGAAAAACTTTCGCGCTTCTTTTTGCATAGGTCTCATTAAAATAATTCGCGCCAATTGGTGTCAACGCTTTCCGCATCTTGAAGCGAAAGTAAAAATGATGAAAGACCAGATTATCCGCCTGTCAGACGCGCGCAGGATGGTCAACCTGCGCGTGTGGAATTGTTCGCAACCTTGCAGGATTTCCGTTGCCGGCGCAATTTCCACAATGCCAGAAGGCCGGTGCCCGCCAGCGCCAGCGTGGAAGGTTCGGGAACGGACTGCGGCGCAAAATCCAGTCCGCGGAAAGCTTCGTTGGTGCCCGCCGTGACAAGAGTGGTGGGCGTTGAGCCGGAGCCGGAGTCGGTGATGGCAATGATGCTGGTTCCGTCCTCTGTCGTGGCATAAACCGTGGGATTGACGCCGCTAAAATTCACCGCCAGTCCATTGATGCCGGTGCCGCTGTCGAGCGTGTAGCCCAATGTCCAACTGCCGCCGCTGAAGTTATAACGAGCAATGCCACCGCTGGTGTTGGCAACATAGGCAATGGTCATGTTTGCGTTGAAAGCGAAGTCGGACGGATTTGCGTTGGGCAGAACCAATGCCGGCGTGGCCGAGCCGCTGGTCGGCGTGCCGGGAATTTCATAGACGCCGGTTGTGCCTTTCGCGGTGCTGAAATACAGATTGCCGCCAATGTCCTGCACGGCAATGCTGTTGCTGCTCGAAATTTGAGCCGGTGTCCCGGTTCCCAGATAAACCGTGCCGCCGGTGGCCGCCGGCCCGGCGCCCCAAAAGTTGCCGTTGTCGTCGCTGGTGGCGGCGCGGATGTTGTTGCCGCTGTAATAAGTGGCGGTGGTGGCGGCCAGCGAGTAAGTGCCGGCACTGTTGACCGTGGCGATGCCGCGCGGAACGCTGGCAGAAGTCGCGCCCGCAACCCCCGCAGTGCCGGCGGCGACATTATAGCCTGCAAACACAAGATACTGGCCGTTGGCTGAAAGATTCAACGTGCCTTCGGACGAGGCCGTGCCGCTGTTGACCAACGCGGACGAACCGGTGGAAGGAATCGCCAAGGAATTCAAAAAACTTCCGCTGGTTGTGTATTGATCCAAAAAAATCGCCGTGCCGGCGCTGGAAAGTGCCGCACTGCCGTTTCCATCCTGCAAGACGACCAAATCGCCGGCGGTGAATAATTGGGCGTGGGCGGCGGCGGCAAGCGAAAGCAACGCGGCGCAGACGAGATTGTGTTTCCAATTTTTTGATTTCATGGTTTATTTTATGAAAGATTGATTTGCAAGTCTTGCCCTAAATTGTCGCAGACTTTATCAAAAATTGCCATTTTTATAGTTACAATCCTGTTACATTTTTAATTATTGTTCGCGGTTTTAACTGCGGAAATTTCCGCCTTGGCTTCAGCAAAATCATTGTTGAAGGCGTCGCTTTTCTCGAATTGTTTGACGATGGCCTGCGCCAGCACGCGCCCGGCATAGATGTCCGTCGGATAATGCCGCGCGATTTCCACGCGATGCCAGCCGATGCTGCGCGCCTCGGCGATGATGGCGTCGTGCTTGTCGGGAAACAAATCGGCGAGGACGAGCGCGAGCACCATGGATTCGGTGGAATGACCGCTGGGATAACTGAAACTTTTCTCCAGCTTGCCGTTGGCCAGGCTGGGATCGGTGACATAAGGACGCGGACGTTTGTAGAAATCCTTGGCGTTGTCGGTCACAGCCTCGGCGTCCTTCTGCACCTTGTCAAAAAACGTCCCGGTCTTTGGAAATTTTCCGGGCTGAAAAAAACCACCGATGGCGGGCGTGAAGTTGAAGACGTCAAATTTCTTTTCCGAATAGGCGGCGGCGGTGTCGTTGCTGGTGGCGGCGTGAAAAACCGCCCGCACTTCCGCCATGTCGGCGGCCTGCTCCGCTGAATCCGGCAGCGGCGGCGAAGCGAGCAGGGCGACGGCGTCGGGTTTCTTGCCGGTAAGATAGTGAAGGTGACTGAGGTCAACCGCCTGCGTCGGTTGCGCCATCGTATCGTCCGCCGCACGCAGAGGCGCAATGATGAGCAGCCAGCCAGCCAGCCAGACGCTTGATAAAAATAATATGAAACGGACGTTAATTTTCATAAGGTAAATGGAATTAAATTGAAACCCAAAAGTCAATTAATAACCGGGTTCCCCCGGCAATCCCAGTTAATGTCTGTGCGGCCGGGATCGTGACCGGCGGCAACCATTTGGCCAGCCGTTGGGCCAGCAGGGGCGATGGCGGTGCCGTCGGATACAATATAGTTGTATTTATAATAGGCGGCATGGCCGTCGCTGAAGGTAATTTGTCCGCCCCTATTGTGCCGTGAGGAAAAGCGCGTGGTGTAAGACTGTGGCGTGCCCAAGTCAAGCTGGTTGTCGCCGGGGGACGGATTGGGATTGTAGGGATAATAAGGCTGCTCGACGGAGCGATTGCGGACATCCGAAAACAGCACAAAAGCGGAAGGGTGAGCCACCATCGTGCTTTTGCAAGGAAGCCTTGAAGCGTCGCTGATGCTCTCGTTGGCCGTGGCTTTTGAATTCATGCCATAGGAGAACAACGGGCGCTGGCCCTGCACCATATAGCCATGAGTTTGAGGCTGGTCGTTGGCGTCAAAGCCTTGGGCGAGGGCGGTCGGGCAGGTAAAAATGGTGTGGCCGAGGTATGCAGAATTGTTGAACTGCAATTTATTTCCAAAGGTGGCCCATTCATACAAAGGCTTGCTCGCGACCACAGAAGGCAGGACATTGAACCAGACATCATTTCCTACGGGAGGATTGACATTGTAATGGTAGGCGGCGATATCCGTCCATGTCGGGTTGTCTTCATCGGACGCAGCGGCATAGGATGCCTGATAGCGTGGCACGGGGAAAAACTCGTTGTTGTCCCCCAGATAAATTGTGTCGGCCAGACCCCACTGCTTCAAATTGTTCAGGCAGACAGCCTGTTGCGCCCTGGCCTTGGCCTTGGCCAGTGCGGGCAGAAGCATCGCCGCCAGAATGGCGATGATGGCAATGACCACCAGCAGCTCAATGAGCGTAAAGCCATCGGTGCGCTTGGTTCTTCTATTGGAGCGACGTGAACAACAAATTTCATTCATCGCCCGCAATTTCTCAATCTCACGTTACGATTTGATGTCGGGAACGTTACTAATTTGCGACATAAGCAGCCGGATTGATTTGAACTCTCATGTGACGCAATCGTCACGCGTGGGCCATTTGCTTGTAACCTGATAATGGATAATCACTGTAGCGCAAATTGAAACGACACAGATTTGAATAGGAAGACCAACAACCAATCAAAGTAAAATGAAAATAAAAAAAATCGCCTGCATTGCATCAATACTGGTGGTCTCGCTGTCCGGAGCGAAAGCCGCCACGACTCTCTACACCCTCGCCACTTGGAATTTTGACAACGTCGCCGCCGGCGTGAGTGCCAGTCCCGCACCTTCGGCCGGTTTCGGCTCGGCTGCGGTCCTCGGCTTCGGCGGGAGCAGCAGCCCGACCGTGGTGTCGGCACCGTCCGGCAGTTCCACCGGGAGTGCCAATGCTTGGAGCGTGGGCAATACCGGCGGTGCCACCGTCGGCTGGAGCACCAGTGCAGCCATCAGATCGCAGGGCGCGAAGTTCGCTGCGAGCACTTTGGGGTATTACCAAATTCAAGTTTCCTTTGACATTTATACCCAGACGAACTCGGAAGCCGCGCTGCTGGTTCAATATTCACAGGACGGCGTTTTCTGGCAGAATGCCAACATCACATCGGCGGGGACGGCGGGCGTCCTTGCCACCAATACCAACCCGACCAACGGGATTGTGGTTGGCGTTTCCTATTTACGCCTCACGAACAGCACCGCCGCCGGTTGGAACAACGGAGTGACCGTTAATTTGACCGGCGTTCCCGGCGTGGCCAACGACCCCGCTTTTGTCGTCCGCATTGTGAATGCCGCCACGGGCACAAACTGCCTCGACACAACAGGGGCCATCTACAACAGCGCCAACAACGGCGACTGGACGCTGGACAATGTCGCCATCCAAGGTGTTTCCTTCGACACGGTGGCGAACTGGGCGTTTGATGACATCGGCGTCAATGCCCCGGTTAATAATCCGGCTCCCTCCATTGCCAATAACACCGCTACGGCAGCGTGCATGGGCTTTAATTTGAACTCTCCCACCTTTACGCCCACCAGCAGCACCAACGCGGCGGATGTAGTCAGCATGAAAACCGGGCCATTCAGCTCAACCGGCGCGGCCGGACTGCTGGTCTGGCGTCTGCGCGGGCAGCCGGGCAACGGCTGGCTTTCCACGCAACCCATCGGCAGCCAGGGTGCCGAGATTGATGTGAGCACGATCAATTACACCAACGTAATCGTGACTTTCGACCTTTATTTCACGACCCAGGGTGAAGCCAGAATGTGCGTGCTTTATACCACCGACGGTTGGATTACCACCAACGTAGCCACCCTGGCCTGTAGTTCCAATCCCACTCTCATACAGACCAACACGCCTTCCGTTGCCACGGAGTCGCAAGGTTATACTCCGGATATTGTGAATGGCGTGTTCATTGATAATACCATCGGATCGCTGTTCTACAATTACATGAGCGTTGATTTCAGCGGCGTTCCGGGGGTGGCCAATAATCCCCTGTTTGGCTTCCGAATTGTAAACGCCGCACAGAATGGTGAATGTGTGAACTTTTTGCACCAGCCGTATAATAACAATTCCGGCAACGTCCGCATAGACAACATCGCGGTCAATGGCCAGTTTAACGGGCAGGTAGCCCCCGTGCTCACAAGTGATCTCGCGGCCACGGTGGATGATCCGTTCACCAACACATTCAGTGAGAGCATCGCCGATAACGACGTCGGCTGGCACACCAACATCAGCGCCATCTATGTCAACGGCGTGCTCTTGCCAAAAACCGCTTATGTTTTGACGGCGAGCAATATCGTCTATACGCCGTCCTCAACGGCGAAAGCATTAACGGTGGCGGGATATGATCAAATCGTCATCTACGCGACCAATTATACCACGGCTAAAATTACCCAACCCGTAAAAACCGGCGTGGCCACGAAACTGGTCTACACCCAACCCGCCGGCCCCTCGGCCAGCGGCGGCACCTTGACCGTCAACCCTACGTTCATCGTCACGGATAAATATAGCAACGCAACCACAAATCCCTACGCCAGCATGGTCGTCACGGCAACCGTGAGCAACACGCCGGCGACTTGGACGTTGGGCGGTTCCACCGTTCAGCCGATTCTTAACGGCTCCTGCACCTTCACCGATTTGACCGCCACCGTCATCGGTTCGTCGGCGGTTGCCAATGCGGCCATCCACTTCACCATATCTGGTGGTCCTATCTCGGCCACCAATTCAACCAAGTTCACCATTGGTGCGCGCCCACCCGGTTCACTCAGGGCAATTTGGCGGCCGTTCAAATTGACACGACTGCGGCCAACTCAACTTTCAGTGTGATTGAGATCAAACCGTCCGCTGCGGGACAAACCACCCCCGTCAACATCAACCCCATCACCGCCACGGGAACGAATGCCTTGCGAATGGGCGGCGGCGGTGCCGGCCATTTGGCGTTGAGCGATGACGGCACGTTCCTGGTCTTCGGCGGATTTGACGATGGCAGTTCGGCGACGGTGGACGAAACTTTCAACTTGAATCGCGCGGTGGGAACCTTGGACTATACCAACAAGTTCACGAAGACGGGCAAGTATGTTTCCGACTCGCTCGGCGGCAGCGCGGTTCGCCCTTGTCATCAATCAGTAAGCGTTGACTTACTGATTGATGACAAGGGCGGATTATACGTCTATAGCAGTGGCGGCGGTCTGGCCTATAATGTTTACGAGCAAAACAACTACTGCGTCCGGTCGTTTGGCGGCAGTGCCTGGTCCATGACGCAAAAGGCCGTTGCCTATGTGCCCAGCCCGGCTGTCTTCCAATTCAACAACGGCACGGTTGGACAATTGGATTATTTTAATTCCGGTAATGACGGACCTTGGAACACCACTTCCGCCACGCCGCCGACGGATGGCCTTGCCGTGGATTTCTACATGATTTCCACCAATGGGACCCAAGACCCGGCTTCCTTTGCCATCCTCTATATTCTTGATCAAAATGGAGGAACAGACGGAGCAAGCGCAGTCATAAATAAATTTTCAAGAAATGCAGGCGATTCATGGACCGCCATCGGTTCTTGGACCAATTCCGATAACGGCAATACGCTTTTCGCCACCACCAACGGCAACGGTGGCGTCTATCTGTATTACGCGAACGGCTCTGGTGGTCCCGGAAACAGCATTGTCCGGGTGACGGATTCGAGCCTCATGGGTTCGATCAACATCATCTCGACGAATACCATCTATACCGCATCTGCTGGAACCACCATCATGGGCCTCACGTTTGTGCCCGTGCCGGCCGCCTATGCGGCTGCGCTGGTTCCGCCGCCAATCCTCACCGCGCAGACTGGAGCCACTGTCGTCCGTCCGTTTGGCATCACGAACACCCCGGACGATTCTTCCTGGCGTTCATCCATCACCAACATCACGGTGAATGGCTCACCCTTGGTGTCCGCCGCCTATGACAAAACTCAATCTGGCAAAATCGTTTTTTATCCGGACCAAGCGCCGTCATTGCTGCAAAACCCCGGCTTGAAAACAATCGTAATCAGCGCCACGGGTTACAGTGCGGACACGGTCACCCAACCCCTCGGTGCGATTGCAAGTCTGCAAGGCGTCTTGTTGAGCAGTGGCAAGTTGACCTTCACCTTCACCAATGGGACCGGGTTAAGCTTCTCGGTGCTGGCGACGAACAACATTACTGCGCCAGTTGCAACGTGGCCGGTCATCGGCGTGCCGGCCGAAAATCCGGCGGGTTCGGGCCAATACCAGTTCACCGACCCGAATTCGGCCACCAATTCAGCACGCTACTTTTTACTGCGCCAGCCGTAAGCTGCGGCGGTAAATTCGATGGCTTGACGAGCGGGCGGGTTTCTTCACGAAGGCCGCCTGTTTTTTTGGCCGCATTAAATCCAGCCTAATTCCAAGCTCACCGCCGGATGGATTGAAATTTCGCAATATCGCCCGGTGAATTGGCTTTTCACGGAGCGGCAAATCCGCCAACTTGCGCGCTGGATTCAACTTTTGAAAACGCTGCACAAATATGTCACCGGCCAGGTGCTCGCCACGCTGCTGCTCACAGTGTCGGTGTTCGCGTTCGTGGTGCTGCTGCTCAACGTGCTCAAGGATGTCCTGCCGCTGCTTTTCGCCGGCCATTTTTCCGCGTGGCTGGTGGTGAAGGCCGTCGGGCTGCTGCTGCCGTTCGCCTGCGTGTATGCGCTGCCGATGGGTTTTATCACGGCGGCGTTGCTGGTGTTTGGCCGGTTCAGCGCCGACCACGAACTCACCGCCGCCCGCGCCGGCGGCGTCAGCCTGCTGTCGCTTGTTTCACCCGTCCTGCTGTTGAGTTTGCTGTGCTGTGTTTTGAGCGCGTGGTTCAACATGGAGATCGGCCCGCGTTCGCGCGTCGCCTTCATCAAAATGAAATACGATCTGCTCGGCGATCTGGCCAACATGGAGATTCCCGAAGGCCAGTTCATCCGCAATTTTCCCGGCTACATTTTTTACGTTGGAAAAAACAAAGGCGGCGAAATGCATGACATCATGATTTACCGCATTGAAAACGGGACGAACACAGACGCCATCGTCCGTGCCTCGCAAGGCCGGCTTAAACCAGACCGTGCCAAAAACCAGCTTGTGATTGATTTGTTGGATGCGCAGATGATTGCCATCAGTTCGCAAGGGAACATGATCAACTACGCGCCGTCCACCTCGTTTATCTTAAGCACGAATCTGATGCAGCAACGGCTGACGAAACCGAAAGTCAGCGACATGACTTTCGTTCAACTGTGTCAGGAGCTGCAAGAACTGAAGCAGTTGAATTTTTCCGCCAACGGCACGAATTCACCGGCGGATCTGAACGGATTCAAACGGCTGAACATGTCCTTGGGAACGAATGCTTCGCCGGCGGAAGTCGAAGCGTTCATGCGCGAGGCGGAAAAAACCCGCGCGCAACAGGTCGAGCAGGTCCGCGTGACGATGCACCTGGAGGTTGCGTTTTCCTTCGCCTGCTTTGCATTCGCGCTGGTCGGCATTCCGCTCGGCATCCGCGTTCACCGCCGCGAAACCAACATCGGCATCTTCATCGCCCTGATGCTGGTGGCGGTTTATTACGGCTTCATCATGCTGGGCCAGTCGCTTTCCGGGCACCCGGAGCTTCATCCGCACCTGATTTTTTGGATTCCGAACTTTCTTTTTCAAGGCATCGGCGCGGTGCTGCTGTGGCGGGCGAACCGGGGAATCTGAAGTGAAGGAAGAATTATGAATGAAAAATGAAGAAACAAAACACCGCGCGGAGTTTTCTTCATTCTTCATATTTCCTTCTTCATTCGGCGGAAAACTTTTCCGATGTCGGCCTGGTCAACGGGCTTGACGAGCAGCTCGTCAATGTTGACGTGCGGCGGACGGCTGGCGATCCACACCAGAATTTCTGCGATGTCGGCGGCGACGAGCGGATTGGTTCCGGCATAAACTTCCTTTGCCTTCGCCGTGTCGCCTTTGAATCGCACGACGGAAAATTCCGTCTCCGCCAGGCCGGGGTCAAGCGTGCCGACGCGGATGCCGGTGCCGAACAGTTCGAGCCGCAGCGCGCGCGTGATTTGCAGTTCGCCCGCCTTGGCCGCGCAATACGCGGAACCGCCCGCATAAGCCGTGCGGCCCGCGACCGAGCCGAGGTTGATGATGCTCGCGCCGGCGTCGTGCGGCAGCAGCGGCAGCGCCGCGCGCGTCACGCGCAAAATGCCGAGGACATTCGACTGAAGCATCGCCTCCCAGTCCGCGTCCTTGCCTTCGGCCACGGTGTCAATGCCATGCGCGCCGCCGGCGTTGTTGATGAGGACGTGGAGATTTGCGATTTGCGATTTAGGATTTGCGATTTTTTTCTTCACCCACGAAATAAATTTTTCCACGCTCGCAGTTTTGGAAACGTCCAGCTTGTGAAAATATGCTTCCGCCGCGCCGGATTTTTTCGCTTCCGCCGCGACATTTTTTAACCGGTTCACGCGCCGCGCGCCGAGCAGCAGCTTCGCGCCTTCGGCGGCGAACGCTACCGCCGCCGCCGCGCCGAAGCCGCTGGACGCGCCGGTGATGAGCACCCATTTGTCTTTCAAGGAAAATTTCATGTCGCAAAAATTTTATTCCTGCTGGCCGGGCTTTTCGGTTTTTTCTTCCGGCTGCAATTTGAACCAGCCGGAAATTTTGTCGAACAAAAATCCCACGGCCAGCGCGCAGCCGCAGCCGATGACGACGGCGGTGACGCGGTTCATCGCGCTGTGCCAGCCGGCGGTTTCGCCGGTGAGCGTCACGATGATGACGGCCACAAACGCCGGACGCAGCGCGTCGTCCTGTTTCAGGAGATAGCACAGCAGGCCGGTGAACAGGACGCCGGCGGCCATGGCGACGAGCGGCTGTCCGATGGCGACGCTCAACGCCGCGCCGCCGAACGCGCCCGCGAGATTGGCGATGACGCGCATGAATGACGCTTGGAACGAAGAATGTAAATTCGGTTGCGTGACAAGAACTGCGGAAACCGCCGCAACCCACGGTGCGCCGGGCAAATCAAAAAGTTCGTAAAGCAGCGCGGCGATGACGGCGGCAACGGCGGCCTTCGCGGAAAAAATGATTGCTTCAAAATGGCGCGATTGCATTTGGAGAATATTTTTTGCGATTTGAAATTTGGCTTGCCGGGCCGCAGCTCGAAGCGGAGTTTGATCCCGGCCCGCCTGCGCTGCGCTTCGGCGCGGCAGCCTTCGCTTTTCACTGCGTTCAAGGCGAAGGCTGGTGGAGCCTAGGGGATTCGAACCCCTGACCTTCTCATTGCGAACGAGACGCTCTACCAACTGAGCTAAGACCCCACAAATCAGGCGGGAAGTTATTTTCTTTTGGGCGGCGCGGCAAGTTTTTTCCAAGGCAAAACGGGCCGGCGTGCACACAGTTTGTTCGCCGGCCCGTCCGAACCGTCTTTCAACAGGAAAAACGGAGCGCCCGTTCTCAAGGGCAGTTTCAACGTAGCCCATCGCGTGCCACCCGCAAGCGGTTTTGAAAAATCTTTTTATCCCGCAGCGAATGCGTATTCTTGGCGCAAAGATTGAAACGGCGAATCCACTTTTTGTTCATCAGCCTGCTCGCGGCGCTGGTTTTGGGACAGCGCGCGGCGGCGGATTCGCCGTTCATCGTGGATGTCTGGGACACGGCGGACGGCCTGCCGGAAAACTCCGTCATCGCCGCCATCCAGACGCGCGACGGCTACCTCTGGCTCGGCACGCTCAACGGCCTGGTGCGTTTCGACGGAAATTCCTTCACGCCTTTCAACATCAACAACACGCCGGGACTGCCGGACAACCGCGTAGTTTTTCTGTTCGAGGACAGCCGGACGAATCTTTGGGTCGGCACGGGCAACGGCGGACTGTGTTCCATTTCGGACGGCGTGGTGAAAAATTTTGAAACGGGCGGCGCGGGCGAAGAAATCACCAGCGCGTTTGAAGATGCAAGTGGCACAGTTTGGTTCGGTGCGCCGGATGGAAGATGTTTCTGCTGGAAGGACGGCAAATTGGATTTGCACCCGAAGAATGTTTCCAGCCAGATTTCGATGCAGCTTTTTTATCGCTCGACGCATTTGCAAGTGCCCGGAGAAAACGGCGTGACCTGGCAATTGCAAAATGGCCGCGTGCAGAAATTCCGCGACAACAAGCTTGAAAAGGATTTCGGCCAGAGTCCGTGGCCCAATTCGCTGGAGACGGCGGCGTTCACAATTTCGGGCGGGATTTTTGCCGCCATCGTTTTTGATGCGAATGTCACCGCCGCCTGCGAAGACGACAGCGGCAACTTGGTCGTTGGCACCAAAGGTTCCGGCGTGTATTGGGCCGATGCCGCCGGCGGCTGGCGGCATATTTCAACCGACGAAGGCCTGTCCGACAAATTTGTGCTTTCACTTTGCTTCGACAGCGAAGGCAACCTGTGGGTCGGCACGGACGGCGGCGGTCTGGATCGCGTCAAAAGAAAAATCTTCAACACGCCCGCCGGATTGTCCGGCGGCGTCGCGCAATCCGCTTCTGAAGATGACCAAGGCGGTTTGTGGGCGACATTCAATCTGCGCGGGTTGACCTACATGATCACAAATTCGGTTCAAAATTTCAGCGTCGGGCGCGAGTCCAAAGCGTGGTCGGTGCTGGTGGACAGCCGGCGGCAAATCTGGGCCGGCACCAGCGGCGACGGTTTATTTCATTTTCTTTCCGGCAATTTTCAGCCCGTCAACGAGGCGACAAACATCGGCCCGCAAATCTACGCGCTGTTCCAGGGCCGGGATGGAAAACTGTGGGTCGGCGGACAAAATGGTCTGGGCAGTTTTGACGGACTAAACTGGAAAATTTTTTCAACGACGGACGGACTGCCGCCGAATGCCGTCCGCGCCCTCGCCGATGACACGAACGGAAATCTTTGGATCGGCACCGACGGCGGCAGCCTGTTTTCCCTCCATGATGAAAAAATTTCCTCCGCGCACGCGCCGGCGGATGACATTTCCTGCCTGCTGGCTGACGACGATGGCACGTTGTGGGCCGGCACTTCCGAACACGGCCTGGCGCGGTTTCAGAATGGCCGTTGGACAACTTTTTCAGTGGATGATGGATTGCCGGGCGACATCGGCTACCTCGTTGAAGACGGCCAGAATAATTTGTGGCTCGGCTCTTATGAAGGCCTGATGCGGATTGAAAAAAAATCGTTCGACGATTTTGCCGCCGGTCTGGCCGCAAAAATTTCCTGCCGCACTTTTCTCACGCGTGAATGTTCCGCCGGCGCGCAGCCCGCCGCCATCCGCACGCGCGACGGCAACCTGTGGTTCCCGACGATTGAAGGTCTGGTTTCTGTGAATCCGGCAGACTTGAAACCGGACACCAATCCGCCGCCGGTCGTCATCGAATCCGTGCTGGTGGACGGCGTGCAGCAGAAAAACAATCCGTTGAGTTCCGTCTGGCCGAAGGCCGTGACGCTGACGCCGGAGAACGAGCAGTTGGAAATTCATTTCACCGCGCTGGATTTTTCCGCGCCTAAACGCGCACAACTGGCGGTGCGGTTCAAATACCAGCTTGAGGGTTACGACAAAAAGCCGACGGACGTGGGCGGCGAGCGCGTCGCGCATTTTCCAAAACTGCCGCCGGACAAATATGTTTTTCACGTCATGGCCTGCAATGAAGACGGCGTTTGGAACGACATCGGCGCGGACTTGACCATCACCGTCGAACCGCCGTTCTGGCGCACGCCCTGGTTCGTTGCCGCGAGCGTCGTGATTTTACTCGGTGCGCTTGCGGGAATCATTTATTTGATCTCGACCGCAAAATTGAAACGCCAGTTGCGCGTCGCGCAGCAGAAGGAACTGATCGAAAACGAGCGCGCCCGCATCGCGCGCGATTTGCACGACCAGCTTGGCGCGAACCTCACGCAAGTCACGTTGCTCGGCGAAATGGCCGAGACCGACAAGAATCTGCCCGGCGAAGTCGAGCAGCACGCGCAGCAGATTTGCGAGACCGCGCGCGAGACGACGCGCTCGCTTGATGAAATTGTCTGGGCCGTCAATCCCGCCAACGACACGCTCGAAGGCCTCGTCAACTACGCCTGTAAATACGCGCAGGATTATTTTGCGCTGGCGGGCGTGAGCTACCGTGCCGAGCTGCCGCCGCAACTGCCGCCCACGCCGATTCCGCCCGAAGTGCGCCACAATGTTTTCCTCGCGTTCAAGGAAGCCGTCAACAACGTCGTCAGGCACGCGCACGCGGGCGAGGCGCGCGTGAAATTTCAGTTGGAGCCGGAACAATTTATTTTGAGCATCGCGGACAACGGGATCGGTCTTGGTGACCCGTCCGAAAACAAATTGCGGAACGGCTTGAAAAATATGAGGCGTCGGCTTGCCGATGTGCGGGGTGAATTCAAGATCTCGCCCGGCGCGAACGGCGGGACGGTGGTGAAGCTGATCGTGCCGCTCAAAGTCGGAGCTTGAATTGCCATAAACCTTATGATATAGACCAATTGTGACTGCTGCAAAAATATTCATGAACGGCCGGAGCCAGGCCATTCGGTTGCCGAAGGAATTTCGCGTTCAGGCGGACGAAGTATTTCTCAAAAAGACTTCCGGCGGGTTCACGGTTGTTGAACGCGATCCCTGGGAAATCTTTGATGAAGGCTGTCGTGAGTTATCCGATGATTTCATGGCCCGGCGGCTTCAGCCACCGCTGCATAAACGTCGTTGGAAATGATTTGCCTGCTCGACACGGACACGTTCATTTACATGGTGCGCGGCTTAAAAATGGCCGCGCCCGGCAATGAACGTCAGCGGGAGCGTTTATATGTGGCCGGAAAAATTGCGGCACACTGCCGTCGGCAGCAGTCGCTCGGGCATGAAATCGGTTTGTCGTCCATTTCCGTTGCGGAATTGGAATATGGCGCGCGCCGTTCCGGCAATTACGAAAAGGAAATCGCCGCCGTCCGAAAAATTCTTCTGCCGTTTGTTTGTTACGAATTTGACGCCACCGCCTGCGCTGAAAGTTACGGTGTGGTTCGTCATGTCTTGGAATCCGCCGGAAAAACTATTGGCGCGATGGACCTGTTGATTGCCGCGCACGCGCTGGCCTTGCCGGCAACTCTGGTGACAAACGACACCGCTCATTTTTCCCGCGTGCCGGAATTAAAATGCGCCAACTGGACCGCTTGAAATGCCCATTTCCGTTTCCATCGTCGAGGACAACGACAAGCTGCGCGGCACGCTCGCCAAGGTGATTGGCCGCGCGGACGGATTCCGTTTCGCCAGCGACTACGCCAGCGCCGAGGACGCGCTCGCCGGTTTGCCGAAGGTCAAGCCCGACGTGGTGCTCATGGACATCAATTTGCCCGGCATGAACGGCGTGGAATGTGTCCGGCAGTTGAAGGCGCTGCTGCCCGCGACGCAGGTGATGATGCTCACCGTTTATGAGGACACGGAGAATATTTTCAACGCGCTGACCGCCGGCGCGAGCGGCTACATGCTCAAGCGCACGCCCGCGAAGGAACTGCTCGAAGCCATCCACGACGTGCAGCGCGGCGGTTCGCCGATGACCGCGCACATCGCGCGCAAGGTCGTCCAGTCGTTTCAAAAAACCGCCGGCCAGCAGCAGGCGGCCGATGAATTGTCCGAACTTTCCGAACGCGAACAGCAGGTGCTTGACCTGCTCGCGCAGGGATTGATCTACAAGGAAATCGCCGACAAGCTCAACATCAGCTACGAAACCGTCCACACCTACATCCGCCGGGTTTATGAAAAACTCCAGGTGCGCACGCGCACGGAGGCGGTGGCGAAATTTTTCCAAAGGTAGCCGGGACAGCGATTCGGGGCCATGTAACCACATCTGGTGACAAGCCGGAATCCGGGGATGTGTTATTCTAATTTCGTTGTTGGGGTGCCAAACGCAGTGAACCGTGTGCAAACTGTGAAACTGCGGGAGGCGTCAAAATGTTTTAGAGCGCCAGTTCTCATTGAGGCCGGAGTAGTGTCCGGCCTCATTTCTTTTCTACGGATGGAGCGCGGGCTTCAGGCCGCTTCAACGCCTGCCAATTTCGAACATTGAACGGTCAGGGCAGCGGAATTGTCTTTCATTCGGCTTCGTTGCGGTTATTTTACGCTGAAATAAATTTGTGAAAATTCGTGTGATTCGTGTCCAAGCAAAATAATTATGATCCGCTGGCTGTTTTCCAAAACGATTCGTGACGCCTGCGCGGCGCGCAAACATTATTGCCGCCTGCTCGCGGCGCAGCGTGACCTGCTTCCGGCAACGGCCGTTGCGGCGGTGCAGTTGAAGCTGGATGAACTGGGCGCGGCGATCAAGGAAGACCACAAGGGACGCATCAACGTCAAGGCGGAGGAATTGCAGTTTGCCGCCGATAAAAATCTCAAGCCGTATCCGCACGCCGCGTGGCGCGAGAACGTGGAAGTGCTGCTCGTCGCGCTGGCCGTGGCGATGGGCATCCGCACGTTTTTTCTCCAGCCGTTCAAAATCCCCACCGGCTCGATGCAGCCGACTTTGTTCGGCATCAACTCCACGCCGGATTTTTCCGCCGCCGTGAGGGCCTACGACTATTTTTCCCAGACGGGTTTTAACGACGAGGAAAAAGCCCGGTTGCAGGCGGAAGTGGGCGCGCAGTCGCAGGTGGGAAAAAACCTGCTGATTCCGTCCGGCTGGGAACGCTTCAAGGAATGGTTTCACGGAATTTCTTATGTCCACGTCGTCGCGGCGGCGGACGGCACGGTGCAGGTCGGTCCGATCACACATTTTTTGATTTTCAACATCAAGCAGTCGCTTTCAATTGGCGGCGTGGTAACGACGATGTGGTTTCCGCCGGACTACGGCGAATCGGATTTGCAGCATCGCGCCGGCTTGTTTCCCGAACGCGTTTATCACAAGGGCGACGACGTGGTGAAACTTCGCGTCAGCGCGGGCGACCATCTGTTCGTTGACCGGCTGACTTACAATTTCCGCAAGCCCACCCGCGGCGACGTCATCGTTTTTGAAACGGCGGGAATTCCTGAAGAAATGCGCGATAAATACCGTGACGGTAACGGCAATCCAATTCCCGCCGATGAATTTTACATCAAACGTCTCGTCGGCCTGCCCGGCGAAAAAGTGCAGATCGGAGACGACCGGCATCTCATCATCAACGGCCAGCGGCTCGACGCTTCCACGCCGCATTTTGAAAATATCTATGGCTTCGACCCGAAACAGCCACCGCGCGAAAGCCAGTTCTCCGGCCATGTCAACGGCATGGTCGCGCAGGAATTTCATTTGAGCATCGGCAATCTGCCGGAATTTCCCGACCAGCAAACCGTCTATGACGTGCCGCCCGGTTACTGCCTGCCGATGGGCGACAACACCTGCAACAGCCTCGACTCGCGTTTTTGGGGAGCCATTCCGGAAAGTTATGTCATCGGCAAATCTTTCTTCGTCTATTGGCCGCTGACCTCGCGGTTTGGCTGGGGCAACCGGTGAAAACCGGATTGTTGGATTGATGGATAATTGGGTGTGTTTCATTCATCCATTTATCCACCAATCCAATTATCTATTGCTTATGACCGAAACCGTTCTCGTCACCGGCGCGTCGTCCGGCATCGGGCTGGAACTGGCAAAATGTTTCGCCGCCGATAAATCCAATCTGATTCTCATTGCGCGCAACACGACGGCGATGGAAACGCTCGCCGCCGAACTGCGCCGCGAACATAAGATTGAAGTTCAGGTCATCACGGCGGATTTGTCGCGCCCGGAAACGCCGGAGAAAATTGTTTCTGAACTGAAGGGCAGGGGAACCATCGTGGACGTGCTGGTCAACAACGCCGGGTTTGGACTGCATGGCGGCTTTGCGGAACTGCCGCTGGCCCGGCAGCTTGAAATCATCCAGGTCAATGTCGCGGCGCTCGTCGCGCTGACGGGAATTTTTCTGCCCGGCATGATTCAGCGGAAGCGCGGCGGCGTTTTGAACGTCGGCTCCGTGGCCGGATTTTTGCCCGGGCCGAACATGGCGGTTTATTACGCGAGCAAGGCGTTCGTGCAGTCGTTCAGCGAGGCGCTGTTTGAGGAACTGCGCGGCACCGGCGTCAGCGTCACCAATCTTTGTCCCGGCCCGACGGAATCCAATTTCTCGCAGACCGCGCGCGCCTACCAGACTCGGACCACGCAGGTTGCCAAAATGTCCGCCGCCGAAGTTGCCGCCGCCGGGCACCGCGCCTTCCGCGCCGGCCATTGCGTGAACGTGCCGGGAGCCAAAAATATGTTGCTGATGCAACTGACGAGATTTCTTCCGCGCTCAACCCTCCGCAAAGGAGTTGGCCGATACAACAAATTGAAATAAGTCAATTTAACCTTGATCCGATCCGCCCTTTTGATCAATTGATCCTGCGTGCCGAAAAATGACAAGAACGCCACGCGCTACAAAATCCGCCGCAAGATTCCCAACCCGGTTTATTCGCTGGATGAAATTGTCCGCCCGCACGTCCTGAAATCTCCGCGCCGTCCGCGTGCCAAAGAGCAACTTACCATTGCCACCGTCGAAGCGGTCGCGCCGGCTGAAGCCCAGCCGTTTTTGAAATGGGTTGGCGGCAAGGCGCAGATGCTCGCGCAGTTCGACGAATTTTTTCCGGCGCAGGTTGACCGTTACGTTGAGCCGTTCATTGGCGGCGGCGCGGTGTTCTTTCACCTCAAGCACCGCTTCCCGCAGCTGCGCGCGTATCTGCGCGACAACAACGACGAACTCATCAACACCTACAAGGCCGTCCGCGATTACCCGAGGGAATTGATGCGCCGCCTCGACCAGCACCTCAAGGAGTTTCTGGCCGACCGCGAAAATTATTACTACTGCGTCCGCGCCAAGCACCATCAAATCCCAAGCTCAACGACAAGCAAAATTATGAAACCAAAACAAACTAAACTCTACGGCTACTCCTGCGATGATTGTCGAAACGAAGTCTGGCTCATGGACGCGCCGGAGAAATTCATTTACTGCCCGTTCTGCGGTGAAGTGGTGAACGACTTGCAATGCTCGCGCGTCCTGACAATCCGCATCGGCAAAGAGAAGGAATATGAGAGCGGCGATTAAGTCACCGCTCGCCAAACTCAATTCGCCAAGTCCTGCGGCGCTGGTCAAAGACAGTGCCGTTTTGATGAAATTCTTTTACCTCATCGTAGAAACAAAACTGAAAACGACTGGCGTGCTGACGAAACGGCGATTCCGTCATAAAGCGGCTGAACAATCCGGCTTCTGTGTCACTTGATCCGACGATGTAGAGTTTTGTGCCGAATCGTTCTGGAATTCGGAGGAGGCGGATTAGTCCGCTCTTCACGCCAGTGCTGTTCTCAACTTCAAAAGCATAGCGTGGGAAAAGTCCTTCTGAATCTTCAGCCATCCACATCACATCCGTGTTCTGCATTTTCTTGAGCGGAAGCGCGCTCAATGAATCTGCGTCGTTGCGGACAGTGGCGAAGCTGGAAATGGATTCACCGCCAAAACGCCGGATAGTTTTGTCCGTCGAGTTCGTAAAAGTTTCATAGCCGCACAAGATGCCAAGTTGGAGCAGCATTCCTTGCTGTTCGCCATGCGGGTCTGATTTGTCCGTGGAAGATTTTGCAGACGGCTGCGGTTGTTCGACGAGACGATAGCCAGCCAGTCCAGTTTCCATTTTGACTGGCTCAAAAATTCTGTATTGGCGAACAACGCGTCGGATTGTTGCTTCCCAAGTGGCTGATTGCGGACGAAGTAGATTGTTTTTTAGCGAAGAAGTTATTTCTCGCAGCGAGGCAGTGCCGCCAGCGTTTTTCAACGCGTCAGCAACAAGTTCTTTCCAAGTAACCGGCTTTTCCATGCCCGAATTAAAAACGATTGCATCATCCGTTGCCAGCTTGTTTCTTCGGAAATCCGTAACAATTGACGTCGCTGCAATTTAATCAATGCTCAAAAAATTTACCGGCGAGAAAGATTTGGCTTTGACGATTCGCGGATGCAGCGGCACGTCGGCGTTCAGTTTTGATTTTCAAGGTGCGGGTCAGGTTCACCGCATCGCCGTTGACCGCGCGCAAATCGAGGTGGACGCCGGCTTTGAAGGCGAAAGCGTGTGGCTTTCTGGTGCGGCAGCTTTTTTATCCGTGGCGTCTGTGGCAGACGCTCACGCGCAAGCCGGTCGTGCCGTTGTTTCTTACTTACACCAACAAAACCTTCGGCCTGTTCCGCTACCATTTCGGCAGCGCGGAGAATTACCATTCCATCACGCTGGCGGAGAAACGCTGGTTCACGTTTGACGCGCCGGAAGGCATCGCGTCGCTGGAAAATTTATTTGAGTCGTCCAAACCCGCCACACCGGAAAAGGGAATTCCCTTTCCGCAGGCGGACACGCTGGGCACGGTGATTGCAGCGGTGGAGTTGTGTGCGGGCGCGGAGAACACGGCGCTGGAAATTTCCACGGCGCTGAACTTCGACGTGCGGCAGGGCAGCTATTACACGGCGGCGGCGGAATGGCTCGGCTTCATCGTCCGCAACGGCGCGCAGCGGGAGTTGACCACGCGCGGCAGGGCGTTTGTGTCTGCGAGCCGCTGGCAGCGGTTCGAGATTTTGTTTCAGGCCGTCGCCGCCACGCCCGTCTTCCGCGATTGCATCCGCCAGAATCTAGAACGCAAGCCAGCGACCGCAACGGAAATCGCCGAGATGATTTTTGCCAAGGGCTACGTCAACAAAACCACTGCAGGTCGCCGCGCCAAAACAGTTGTCGCGTGGCTGGACTGGCTCTGGCGGGAACATACGAATTTAACGGCAACGCGCTAACTTCGTTCAGTCAACCAGCAGGAAAGACTGTTTACTCATCAATGGAAGCACAGGAGACAATCAGTAATTATAGTTACACAATGTTTGTTATATTTAATCAATATGTGTCGTTGACTGTTAGTTCAACGCTTGCTCTGCCAGCAAACGGACGAACAATTCATACACCACGGCGCGACGTTCGGCGAAGATGCAATCAATGATGCGCGTTTCTCGTTCGCTGCGTTCTTTGAAGATGACACGGCAACCGGCGACACCGAGGCGGCCATAACCGGCAAGATTTCCTTCCAGCCGCTTGATGTCGCCCTGACCGTCCGCCAGTCCTTTGATGGCCTGACGCAGACGGCGGCGCGGGTCGGGCGCGAGCGATTTGACGAACTCCTCCACTTGGGATTCGACGCGGACTCTAGTTTTCATCGAGGCAGGAAACGTCCTTGAACTTGCCTTTGCCCGCCTCGTAATTCCGCAGCGCCTTCATGGCTTTGGGATTGCCCATGATTTCGAGCGTTTCAATGATGGCTTCCATCCGCTCCCGCGAAACGAGAAACGCCACCGTCCGGCCATGCCGGACGATGGTGACGGAACCTGACTTTTCCGCCCGCCGGACGCACCGGGGGGCTTGCGCCTGCAATTCTGTAATGGTCACTGTAGAATTCATATAAATCTATGTAGATTATCAACGGCGGATTGTCAACCGAAAAGCAGGCTGGTCTCCGGCCAAATAATAATTTGCATCCGGGTTCGGTTCATCGCTTGGGCTTTATTGAATAATTGCAGGCCAGCTCGTAAATCTGGATGTATTCCTCCACGGTTTGTTCCCAGGAATAATCGCTCTTCATCGCGTTCCGCCGGTAGCGGCGCAGCAGTTCCGGCTGCGCGTAAATCGCCACCGCCTTGCGGATGGCCTTGGCCAGCGCGCGGTTTGAGTATTCGTGAAATTTGATGCCGTTGGCGCGCGCCGGATTCTGGGTGTAATCAATCACGCTGTCGTCCAGCCCGCCGGTCGCGCGGACAATCGGAATCGTGCCGTAGCGCAGGCTATACATCTGGTTGAGGCCGCAAGGTTCAAACTGCGATGGCATGAGGTAAAAATCGCAGCCGGCCTCGATGCGGTGCGCAAACTGTTCGTCGTAGCCGATGTGGACGGCGACTTTGCCCGGAAACCGGCGGGCGAGTTCAATGTAGCCGCGTTCGTAGTCCGGCGAGCCGCTGCCGAGCAAAACGAACTGCATTTTGGCGTTCAGCATTTCTTCCAGCGCGCCGAGCTGGATGTCCACGCCTTTTTGATCCGTCAGCCGCGAAATGGTGCCGAAGAGCGGGGCGGATTCATTCACCGGCAGGCCGGTCAGCTTTTGCAATTCCTTCTTGTTGATTTTTTTTCCGGCCATGCGGCTGATGGAATAAGCCCTGGACAGGTGCGGATTTTTGCTTGTGTTCCATTCGCCGTAGTCCACGCCGTTCAGGATTCCAAAAACCCGCTGGTGACGCCGGCGCAGCAATCCGTCGAGGCCGCAGCCGAATTCTTCCGTGGAAATTTCGCGTGCGTAACGCGGGCTGACGGTGGTGATGGTGTTGGCAAAGGCAATGCCGGCCTTCAGGCAATTCAGCAGGCCGAAATACTCCGCGCCTTCGAGCGTGAAAAAATCTTTCGCCAGGTTTGTCAGCGCAAAGGCTTCGGGCGGGAAGATGCCTTGATACGCGAGGTTGTGGATGGTGAGGCACGTCGGCGGCGGATTCCCCCACCCTTCGCGTTTTTGCTGTAGCAGCAATGCCGGCACCAGTGCGGTTTGCCAGTCGTGGACATGAACCAAATCCACGCGCCACGGCAGGTAGCGGGCAAGGTGAACAACGCACTTCGAGAAAAAAATGTAGCGCGCGTCGTTGTCCGTGTAGCTGATGTTTTGCTCGTAATAAATTCCCGCACGGTCATAAAATCCCGGCTGCTCGATGAAATAAACCTTCAATCCCTTTTCCATTTCCGCCGACCACAATCCGCCCTGAATCCATTTCGTGCCGAGCGGGAGGTTGAACCACCAGTCCTCCCGGCGCAGTTGGGGAAATTTTTCGCGGGTGCCGCGATACAACGGCGTGACGATGCGCGCTTCGTGTCCGGCCTGCACCAGCGCCTTGCCCAGCGCGCCGACCATGTCGGCCAGGCCGCCCGTTTTTGAGAACGGATGAACTTCGCTGCTGGCGAGCAAGATTTTCATATTTACGATTTACAATTTACGATTTACGCGCCGCAAGCCGATGGCCGCGTCAATCGTAAATTGTATATCGTAAATAATTCTGGTCATGCCGTGATGCGATCCGTTTTCAGATACGGCTGCAAGGCTTCGGGAATTTTGACGCTGCCGTCCGCCTGCTGGTGCGTTTCGATCAGCGCCACGAACAGCCGCGCGAGCGCCGTGCCGCTGCCATTGAGGATGTGCGGAAATTTGTTTTCGCCGCTTTCGGTTTTGAAACGCAGGTTCATCCGGCGCGCCTGGAAATCCTCGCAGTTTGAGCAGCTTGAAACTTCGAGATAGTTCCCCTGCCCCGGCGCCCAGACCTCGATGTCGTAGGTTTTCGCGCTCGTGAAACCCATGTCGCCCGTGCAAAGCATGATGACGCGGTAATGCAAACCGAGCAGTTGCAAAACTTTTTCCGCGTTTGCGACCAGCTTTTCCAGTTCGTCGTAACCATGCTCCGGCTTCACGATTTTAATCAGCTCAACCTTGTCGAACTGGTGGACGCGAATCATGCCGCGTGTGCCGACGCCCGCCGCGCCGGCTTCCGCGCGAAAGCACGGACTGTAAGCGCAATAATAAATGGGGATCTGTTTTTCCGTCAAAATTTCCCCGCGATGAATGTTCGCCACCGGCGACTCTGCGGTCGGCACCAAATATAGTTTGCCAAGCGTTTTATCATCCAGACCTTCTCTCACCGCATAGGCTTGATCCAGTGATTTTGGAAACTGGCCGACGCCGATCATGCAATCCTCGTTCACAATAAACGGCGGCGAGACTTCCGTGTAACCGTGCTGCGTGATGTGCAAATCCAGCAGGAACTGAATCAGCGCGCGTTCGAGCCGCGCGCCCCAGTTGGTGTAGAGCAAAAAACCGCTGCCGGAAAGTTTTGCGCCGCGCGCGAAATCCACCAGCTTGAGTGATTCGCAAAGTTCGACGTGCGACTTGGGCTTGAAACTGAAATTCGCCTTCGCGCCGTGAACGCGGACTTCAGGATTATCT
>Ga0209483_1000605_pt1 | contig 30325 bp, 28 predicted proteins | sample NGEPerA_FD_184508 | JGI IMG/M metagenome (GOLD analysis project Ga0209483, IMG submission 184508) | Arctic peat soil microbial communities from the Barrow Environmental Observatory site, Barrow, Alaska, USA - NGEE PermafrostL2-A... | ecosystem: Environmental > Terrestrial > Soil > Wetlands >... | reverse complement strand
CTTCTGTCCGCTGTAGATGCCGGATTTCAGTTGCAATTTTGTCCAGCGTCGAGCACAGCACAGCCAGCGTCCCCACGTACGCTGCGTGCCGGTCGCGCTGCAACACCTGCGTCGACACCTCAGCATTCCGCAGCCCCAGCTCCGCGCAGATCGCCTCTTCATGCTCCGGCGAAAGATGCCCAAAGCTGCCGACGGCGCCGGAAATTTTTCCGACGCGAAGGTCTTCGGCTGCGGCATCGAAGCGGCGCAGGTTACGCTGCATCTCCGAGAACCACAAAAGCAGTTTCAGCCCAAACGATGTCGGCTCGGCGTGGACGCCGTGCGTGCGGCCAATGCAGGGTGTGTCTTTGAACTCCACCGCGCGCTTCTTCAGCACCTCCATCAGCCGCTCGATGCCCGCGCGGATCAGCGCCGAGGCTTCCACAAAAGCCAGCGCCTGGGCGGTGTCCACCACGTCCGTTGACGTCAGGCCGAAATGCAGCCAGCGCGCTTCCGGCCCAACCGATTCCGCGACCGCCTGGGTAAACGCCAGCACATCGTGCCTGGTCTCGGCCTCGATCGCGTGGATTCGCTCCACGGTAAATTGCGCTTTCTCGCGCAAAGCAGTCGCGGCTTCAGCGGGAACAATGCCGGCGCGCGACAGCACATCCGTGGCGGCCAGCTCGACACGCAGCCAGTTGCGGTACTTCGATTCTTCGGACCAGATCTGTCCCATCGCGGGAGGTGTGTAACGTGCGATCACAACAAAGCTCCTCGGGGCCGGGTAACCCGCACCCGCTCTTTCTGCGTCCAACTTATCTAAATCCTTATAGTTAGTGTAGCCGCGTCTTTTCTTGTATCGGTAAGCGATATAAAATCAATGTAAAGGGTGCGACAGATGAACGAGCGCAGTTTCGTCTCGACAAACCGCTTGCACAGGCTCGCGGAATTTCGATTTCAATTACGGAAATTTCTTCGTTTCAGCGAGGTCGCTGCTGAAGGCGCGGGAATTTCCGTGCAACAGTATCAGATGCTACAGGTAATCGCCGCGGTGCCGGAGGGACAGGGCGCATCGATCAGCTATCTCGCCGACCGCATGATCCTGCGCCACAACAGCGCCGTCGAGCTCGTCGACCGCGCCGTACGCGCCGGCGTAGTCCGGCGTGAAAGCGACGACGAGGACTTGCGCCGCTCCATCGTGCGTCTCATGCCTGAAGGCGAGAAGGTGCTCGAACAGCTGATACCTTCGCACCTCGATGAGCTCGACGAGCGCGGGCGCGACATCATCGTCGCGATGGAGTCTCTGCTCGCATCGCGCGAGACCGGCGACGTCGCAAACCCCGTGGGAGACAATGCATGAGCGTGGTTGGAGAAAGCGAGCTGCGGGACTACTCCGCCGACAGCCGCATGTTGTTGATGAGTGCATTGGCAGTGATCGTGGGCGCAGTCGGCGCGGTGTTAAGCTGGGCCCTGTTGCGCCTCATCTACCTCGTCACGAACTTGTGTTACTTCCATCGCGTCAGTGCCCACTTGGTAGACCCTGGCCTGAATAAGCTGGGTTGGACCGCCATTTTTTTGCCGGTCTTCGGTGGATTGCTGGTAGGCCTGATCGCTCGTTACGGTTCTGACCGCATCCGCGGCCACGGCATGCCGGAAGCGATCGAGGCCGTGCTGATGAGCGGCGCGAAGATCTCTCCGAAGATTACGTTTTTCAAACCCGTGGCGACCGCGATCGCCATCGGTACCGGCGGCCCGTTTGGCGCGGAAGGTCCCATCATCATGACCGGCGGCGCGTTCGGCTCGCTGCTGGCGCAATTGCTGAAGATGACGGATGCCGAGCGTTCCGTCATGTTGGTTGCGGGCGCAGCGGCAGGCATGTCCGCTACGTTTCTCGCACCGCTCGCGGCGATCCTGCTGGCAGTGGAATTGTTGCTGTTCGAGTGGCGTCCGCGCAGCCTGGTACCGGTCGCGGTCGCCAGTGTGACGGCGGCGGCGCTGCGCCGGGTGCTGCTGGGTGGCAACCCGATCTTCACCATGAGTCCCATGACCGTCCCGGTGAGCCACGAGGCGCTGCCCGCGGCGGTCCTGGCAGGGCTCGTCGCCGGTCTCATGGCGCTGGGCTTGACCTGGGGTGTCCACTTCTTCGAGGAGCTGTTCGAGAAGCTCCCCATCCATTGGATGTGGTGGCCCGCCATCGGCGGCCTGGGCATTGGGCTCGGCGGCCTGGTGTATCCATCGGCGCTGGGCGTCGGCTATCCCGTGATCCAGCGCATGCTGGACGGGTCGGGGACCGGCTGGGGTCTTGTGCTGGGCGTAGTCATCGTAAAGAGCCTGATCTGGACAGAGTCCCTCGGCTCTGGCACCTCGGGCGGCATCCTCGCCCCGCAGTTGATGATTGGCGGCGGTGTAGGCGTCGCACTGGCGCATTTTCTCCCCGTAATGCAGCCCGGAGCCTGGCCTCTGGTGTGCATGGCGGCGGTCCTGGCCGGGTCGATCGGTGCGCCCCTGACCGCGGCCGTGATGGCGGTCGAACTCACCCACAACAGCGGCCTCCTGCTTCCGCTCCTGCTGGCCTGCGTGACCGCCTACGGCATGTCGGTGCTTTTACAGAAACGCTCCATCTTGACCTCGCGCCTCGCCAAACGCGGCTATCACCTCAGCCGCGAGTACGGAGTCGATCCCTTGGAAACTGTGCTGGTGGCGCAGGCCATGCACACCAGCGTCTTTGCCCTGCCGGAGAATGCAACCAGACGCGATGCCGCTGAGTGGCTGCGCAAGATGGAAGAGCGTGGCGCGGAGGCATGGGGACACTGGCAACGCCTGTTCCCGCTACTCGATAGCGACCACCGCCTGGTCTCGCTCATCACCCGGACCCAGATGATGGCGTCGGCGCGGCAGCTGGATCTTGATCAGCCGCTCGCAGCCGACGGCAATCCGTCGCCCAAAGTCGTGGCGCCCGGAGACACGCTCCGCTCCGTTGCCAACCTGATGGCGTCTACCAAATTGACGCGCTATCCCGTCATCAACCATGAGGGCAAATTCGCCGGAATCATCACGATCGAAGACCTGTTGACGGGTCGCAGCCGCGAGAGCCTGCGCGAGAGCGACCGCTCCCGCGTCTTGCGCATGCGCTGGCCCTTCAGCGCAACCGACATTCCGGAACCGGTGAAAATCGGAGAAGTGGAGCTGGACGACTCGGCGGAAAGCATTGCCGCTCTCGATGGCAAAATCTAACTGGCGACGCCGAACAGTTTTTCCATCTCATCGTGCAGGAAGCCCCGCCCGGGCCTGTACGGCTGCACCCATTTGCCGTCGATCACGAACTGCGGAATGGCCCGTTTGCCGACGTTCTGCAAAACCAGGTCGGCCGCCCCCGGCGTGGTTTCGATATTGATTTCGGTGTAAGCGATCTCGTGCTTGTCGAGAAAGCGCTTCGCCTCGCGGCAGTCGCGGCACCAGTTAGCGGAATAGAGAAGAAGGCCCATCCCTCTATTGTCGCCGATACGGCAGGAAATTTCGAGCCTGCAACGCTGGATCGAGAGTCGAAGAAGAATATGGGCGAAGACCGGTGGAATCCGGAATTTGTGGGCGATTTGTTCCTGGCGTTCATACGAGCACGGCGCTGTCGCCGACGGATCCTCCCGTGCCGTCGCGGTGGGTGAAGGCGCTGATGGTTGTGCGGGCGCTGATTTCGTTCACGACGGTGGCGTTGCTGGCGGCTCGGGCGGTGAATATTTTGTAGGTCTAGTCGATGTCAGCTGGGACGATCGCCATTTTAGCGAATTCGGTATACGTAACCATCTTCGATAAACCGGTTGCCGATCATTTGTCCGCCAAGGCGCATCCCTTCTACCGACTCTGTCTTGGAGAATAGTTGGCGCCAGCTCTGGATAAACGGGTCTCTCATGCGAAGAACCAATAGTAGCGGAGTCTCGTGAACAAACTTGCCATGGAGTATCTCGAAGACAGTCTCGTAAGCACGAAGTGGATGTACCTGGTCCAGGGAGGAGGACGCGAGTACCAATCGGCCCGCTTCATATTCCGAGGTAACCATCCATAAGGCGACTTTGACAGCGATTCCCGCATCTTCAAGAACGGACACAATACGAGCGCCCGTCTCGACGTCCAAACCTACCAATGTAGCTTTATCCACGGAAGCACTCCTTCCCGCCGTTTTTCAACTGCGTCGATCATCGCATCTGCGTCTGCCTTGCTCCAAATTCCATATCGACTTTGTTCCGACCAGGCGTTTACGACGCTCCAGTCTGCTTTCAGCTTCGGATTGGCCCGCATCTCAGCCTGAAAGGATCCTAAGAGATTTGCTACCCTCAATAATTCATCAGGCCGATGCGTGTAGCTATTCTTAAGCCTTTCCTTATCTGGAAAATCGAATTTTTGCGTCTCCCTGGCAATACAGGGTTTCAGAGCGCACTCGACTGCGTACCCAGCCAGGTAATAGGAGCCGCTGTAATGCCCCACACGGAAGAGGCTGCGGGCCTCTTGAATGCGCAATCGGGATAGTCTCTGGAGATCGGCGCGGTTCATCGGTTTCCTTTACGCGCGGGACATATACGCGCCTTCGGCGGTGTCGACGCGGATTTTTTCGCCCTCGTTGATGAACGGCGGGACCTGGACGACGAGGCCGGTTTCCGTTGTGGCGGGCTTGGTGACCGAGCTGGCGGTGGCGGACTTGATGCCGGGTTCGGTCTGCACGACGATCATTTCGACGGCCGTGGGGAGCTCGATGCCGACCGGCTTGCCGTCGTGGAAGCTGACTTCGATGAGCAGGTTGGAGGTGAGGTACTCGACGGCGTCGCCGAGGGTGTCGCGCTTGAGGGCGGTCTGCTCGTAGGTGTTCTGGTCCATGAAGTAATAGTCGTCGCCGTCGTTGTAGAGGTATTCCATCTTGATGGAATCGACGTGGACGCGCTCGATGGGGTCGGGGGAGCGGAAGCGCTCGGTGAACATGGCGCCGGTGCGGACGTTCTTCAACTTGGCCTGGATAAAGGCGCGGAGATTGCCCGGAGTGCGGTGTTCGACGGAGAAGACGAGGTGGAGATCGTCCTTGTGTTTGATGATCATGCCGGGGCGCATCTGGGTGGCGGGAATCGACAAGTGAGGCTCCTGAAACTGTGGTGGATTGGCGGGCGATTGTTTCCGGCCCAACCCTTCGATTGTAGCTTAGCGAGTGGGTTCGGGGGCTTGCGGCTTGCCTCCGAAGAGGCGCTTGAAGAAGTGGCCGATCTTGTGGAAGATGTCGCGGGCGCCGGGGGGCGAGGGCGGCGGCTCGGCTGAACGTGTGGAGAGTGCGGCGGCGATGGCGGAGGAGTGCTCGGTTGGCGGCGGCGCGGTCTGGACTTGCACAGGTGGTGAGGTGGGGATTGGCGGGGGCTTTGCTGCGTTGTTGCTGAGGACGATCGTCTGGGCATTGCCGGCGGCTGGGAGTGGAACGGACGGCGTTATGGGTGCGAGGTCGGCGCTTTGGGCGACGGGGAATGGCTGCTGGGCGGAGGCCTGCTGCGGGGTTTCAACGCTGGTGGCGTTGGGATTTGAAGTGGCAACCATTGTGGGCGTCGATTGCGGACAGCCGCAGTCGGAACGCTCACGGTCGACGACATCGCGGAGCGAGCCGTGCTCGAACAGGACGTGCTGGTTGGGGGCGAGATGGTAGGTGGCGTCGCCGAAACCTTCGGTGATCTTGAGGACCGGGGCGGTGTCACCGCGGTTGTCGACGCAGGTGTCGCCGTCGCGCGTGACGCGCATGCGCAGGTCGAGCGTCCCGGGGGTGAGCATGGTGAAGCGGAGGTCGGGGGTGAGGATGGCGTCCTGCGACTGGGCGGCGATGCGGATTTCCATGGCGCCGCGGTCGAGCGCGAAGAGGAGCGCGTCGCCGGTGCCGCTGCGGAGGAGGTGGAAGGCGCTGGTGGCGCAGACGCTGACCAGGCCGCCGCGGGAGAGGTCGATTTGGGCAGTGTGGTCGTAGGCGGTGATGCTGGCGTTGGAGAGTAGGCGGGCGTGCTCGCCGGAGACTTCGAGACCGCCGGAGACCTGGGCGTCGGCGGTGTTGATGGTGCCCATGGGTTGCTGGGCCGGCTGCTGGGCGTGGAGGGCCGTCGCGAGGGCCAGCATCGCCGAAATGAGCAGGGGGTGCTTCATGGGTTCAAGTGTAGCTTGGGTCTGCCGAGGCGTGAGGTGCGAGGGTTCGAGGAGTGAGGGTATTTACGAGCTTAGAGCGTAGAGCTGTTGAGCGACGAGGAAAGGCGGGGTTGGATCAGTTTTGAGTGGTGAGTTTTGAGTTGTGAGTTATTGCTTTAGGAAGTTTGCGATGAGTTGCTTGCCGTGGTCGGTGAGGACGCTTTCGGGATGGAACTGCACGCCTTCGATGGGCAGCGTACGGTGGCGGAGGGCCATGATGGTCTTCTCCCCGACTACGCGGGCGGAGATTTCGAGCGACTTGGGGAAGCCCTTTTCGGCGACGATGAGCGAGTGATAGCGGGTGCAGGTCATGGGCTGCGGGATGTCGCGGAAGATGGTGCGGCCGTCGTGTTCGATGACGCTGGTCTTGCCGTGCATGAGCTTGGCGGCGCGGATGACGTCTCCGCCGAACGCCGCGCCGATGGCCTGGTGGCCGAGGCAGACGCCGAGGACGGGGATTTGCTTTTCCTGTTTCGCGAGGTGCTGGATGAGCGGGATGAGGATGCCGGCGTCCTGGGGGGTGCAGGGGCCGGGCGAGAGGAGGATGCGGTCGGGGCGCATCGCGACGACTTCTTCGGGAGTGATCTCGTCGTTGCGGCGGACGACGACTTCAGCGCCTAGCTCGCCCATGTACTGGACGAGGTTGTAGGTGAAGCTGTCGTAGTTGTCGAGGACGAAGACCATGGTTCGATTTTACGCCGCGATGTTTGCGGCCGGCTATCTGGGCGGCGGCGGGCAACGGGCGGAGGGCCGATTGGGTCTTACAGCATATGTTCTATGGCAGCCCAAAACGGATGAAGCACTTTGCGGCGATGGTGTTGATCGGCGATGGCGTGATGGCGATGGTGCATCCGAAGCTGGATGCGAACGCATGGAAGGCCGGACCGAAGGTGTGGCGCGATTTGATGCACGGGCTCGCCGAACGACCAGCGCTGACGCGGGCGATTGGAGCGGCGCAGGTTGTCGGCGGGATATGGTGGGCGCTGAACCAGGATGATCTGGATTAGCGGTCTATATCCTCAGGACCCGTCATGGTCCTATGCTCCCCTCGCGCGTTCAATCGCGCGGACTACGGCCTTGGCTTTGTTGCCGCATTCTTCGAATTCTTTTTGTGGGATGGAGTCGGCGACGATGCCCGCGCCAGCCTGAATGTAGCCCTTGTCGCCGTCCATGAAGAGGGTGCGGATGGCGATGCAGGAGTCTAAATTCCCGGAAAAATCTGCGTAGAAGATGCTGCCGCCGTAGACGCCGCGGCGGGCGGGTTCGAGCTCTTCGATGATTTCCATGGCGCGGATTTTTGGCGCGCCCGAGAGCGTGCCCGCGGGAAAGCAGGCGCGGAAGGCGTCGATGGGGGCGAGGTCTTTTTTTAGCGTGCCCTCGATGCGCGAGACGAGATGCATGACGTGGGAGTAACGCTCGACGAAGAGGAGGTCTTTGACCTTGACGCTGCCAAATTCGGCCACGCGGCCTACGTCGTTGCGACCGAGGTCGACGAGCATGATGTGCTCGGCGACTTCTTTCTCGTCGGCGCGGAGGTCGGCTTCGAGGGCGCGGTCGGCGGCTTCGTCGGCGCCGCGGGGGCGGGTGCCGGCGATGGGGCGGTATTCGACGCGGCTGCCGGTTTCGGTCTTTGCGACGCGGACGAGAAGTTCGGGCGAGGAGCCGACGATGTGGCATTCGCGGAATCCCACCTTAGCGGACGATGAGACAGTCCGCGAAGATGGGGCACCCCTCTTCATCGCCGGTTCGAGGCCGAAGCGCAGGAAGTACATGTACGGCGAGGGGTTGACGATGCGGAGGGAGCGGTAGATTTCAAAGGCGTCGACGCCGGGCCTGCAGTCGAAACGTTGCGAGAGGACGCACTGGAAGATGTCGCCGGCGGCGATGTACTCCTTGGTTTTCTCAACGGCGCGGAGAAAGTCGGCCGGCTTGGTGCGCGCCTTCAGCAGGAGCGGGCCGGCAACGCGGCGCGATGGAGTCTTCGCGGCTTTCGGAATGGCGGCGTAGAGTTTGCGCTGCAGGCGGTCGAGGCGCTTGACGGCATCTCTGTAGCCCGCGGCGTTGGCGGGGCCTCGGGTGCCTACCGTGATGATGATGTGGATCGCCTTCTTGACGTGATCGAAGGCGAGGACTTCGTCGAAGAACATGAGGTAGGCGTCGGGGACTTGAAGTTCGTCGGTGGCGGTTTCGGGAAGGGTCTCAATGCGGCGGACTACGTCGTAAGCGAAGAATCCAACGGCACCCGCAGTAAACGGTGGAAGGCCGGGGAGGCGGGCTGGGGTTTCGCCCCGGAGAGCGGATTTCAGTTCGGCAAAGATGTCTGCGTCGATCGTCCGGCGCGAGCGCCCCTGCTGGATGGTGACTGTGCCATTGCGGGCGATCATGCGCTTGTACGGCCGGATGCCGATGAAGGTGTAGCGGCCGACATGCTCGCCGCCTTCGACGGATTCGAGGAGGAAGGCTTCGGGCTCGGTGGCGGCGACGCGGAGGAAGGCGGAGACCGGGGTTTCGAGGTCGGCGGCGACGATGCGCGTGACCGGGACCAGCGAGTGGCGCTTGGCGAGAGCGAGGAATTCACGTAGTGCCGGAGTGCTTCCGTTCGACTGCATGAATGGATTCTACTTGGAACTTATGGCCCGCTTCGAGCGCCGGCTGTTGTGCGCAGCTTCGAGCTGCCGGCTGTCAGCTTTTGGGCGTACGGTTGCCAGTTACGAGTTTCCAGTTGCCAGTTTCTGGGAGCGATTTCTTCCGCACATCCGATGGCACTTGCGCAAGGCCTAAATAGTTGATCGCAATGTGCCGATAGAGTCACATGAATACCTTGCCGAAGGCTTAAATCTGGGCCTATACTCGGCAGGTTTGGTCACAGAACGGCCTGGTCAAATGACGCTCCCGGAAAAGGGACTATGCTGTCTTCAGGGCTCTAGCTTTTAGATTTCTGGAGGGACATGCGCGATGGCCGAAGAGTCGCTGATACCGGCAACCGAGAGGAACAGACCCCGCATGACCACGCTCACGCTTGAGCAGGAAACAAACCCCTGGGAAGCACAAGCCGCGCGCTTCGACGACGCTGCCCAACGCCTCAATCTCGATGCCGGAATCTGGAAGGTGCTGCGTTATCCTTCGCGAGAAATCATCGTTCATATTCCGGTCGGGATGGACGATGGATCGATCGAAGTTTTTACAGGCTACCGTGTGCAGCACTCGATGGCGCGGGGGCCGGGCAAGGGCGGCATTCGCTATGCGCCGGACGTGTCGCTGGATGAAGTGCGCGCGCTGGCGAGCTGGATGACGTGGAAGTGCGCGGTCGTCAACATTCCGTTTGGCGGGGCCAAAGGCGGGGTCATTTGCGACCCGAAGAAGATGTCGCAGGGCGAGTTGGAACGCATGACGCGGCGCTATACCGCGGAGCTGATCGAATTTATCGGGCCGGAGAAGGATGTTCCCGCTCCGGATGTGAACACCAACGAGCAGACGATGGCGTGGATCATGGACACCTACTCCATGCACATGCGGCAGACGGTAACGTCGGTGGTGACGGGCAAGCCGGTGAATATGGGTGGGTCGCGCGGTCGGCGGGAAGCGACGGGGCGTGGCGTCAGCATCGTGTGCGACCAGGCGATGAAGCATCTCGGGATGGCGATCGAGGGCTGCCGGGTGATCGTGCAGGGCTTCGGCAACGTCGGGTCGAATACCGCGCAGTTAATGTTCGACAAAGGCTACAAGATTATCGGTATCGGCGAGTACGATGGCGCGCTGTACAACCCCAATGGCATCAACATCGATCTGCTGCTGCGGCACAAGGCCAAGACCGGAACGATTCACGGATTCAGCGAAGCCGAGGCTACGGACAAGGATGATGTGCTGCTGCGGCCTTGCGAGATCCTGATTCCGGCAGCAACCGAGAACGTGATTACCAGCAAGAATGCCGAGCGGATTCGCGCCAAGGTGTTGTGCGAAGGCGCGAACGGGCCGACGACGACGATCGCCGACGAGATTCTGGCGGACAAGGGAGTGTTCGTGATTCCGGATATTCTCGCCAATGCCGGCGGCGTGACCACCAGCTACTTCGAGTGGGTTCAGGACCGGATGGGATACTTCTGGACGGAGTCGGAAGTGAACCAGCGGCTGGAACGCATCATGATCGACAGCTTCGACGACGTGCTGCAGTATTCGATTGCGCACAACGTGAACAACCGGACCGCGGCGTATATGCTGGCCATCGACCGCGTGGCGTATACGATCAAGCAGCGCGGGATGTATGCGTAGGAACAGGATTTAGGGAACAGGGATTAGGGATTAGGAAATCGTGGGCTTGGGGCGGCTTGGGCGCTGGGGTTGGGTTCGGTGTGACCTCGACAGCCCCTGGTCCCGGTTCTCGAATCCCTAATCCCTGCCTCCATGTGTCAGAATGCTATTGTTCCCCGCAGGGTGCGCCTGTGAATCTTCCCAACTCGATTACGATGACGCGCATTGCCAGCGTTCCGCTGCTGGTGTGGGCGCTTTCGCCGAAGTTCCCGCTGCATGGCGCGCACGGCCAGCAGGAAATTCTGGCGTCGGCGATTTTCATCATTGCGTCGATTACGGACGGTGTGGATGGCTACCTGGCGCGGCGGCGCGGGCAGATTACTACCCTGGGAATCCTGCTGGACCCGCTGGCCGACAAGCTGATGGTCAGCACCGCATTTATCTGTTTGATTGCCTATACCCCCGGACTCGTCGCTCCGTGGATCGCCGTGCTGGTCATCGGGCGCGAATTCCTGGTGAGCGGGTTGCGGTCGATTGCTTCGACCGAGGGCTTTACCATCGAGGCCAGCGAGATTGGCAAGCTGAAGACGGTGATCCAGATCGTGTCGGTGGTGGCGGCGATCCTGGCGCATCGCTGGGACCACTGGCAGATCGGGTGGTACCCGTTCCCTGTCCACTTGACGGCGGTGATTGCGATTTACTGGATGGCGGTGGTTTCGATTATTTCAGCGGTGGATTATTTTGTGGGGTTCTGGAAGAAGATCGACCACGCGTCCGGACGGCGGCGGAAGCGTAGCCTGGTGCTGAGCCGGAAGAAGCGGCAAGTACAGCCGACCGCGCCGACGACGTAGGTGGCTGCCTTATGGATCGGGCCTTCATCGGTATTCATCGCTGGTCACTGGAGGTTCGCTCTTCAGTTCACCCTAAGGCGTCCTTTGGCTTGAGAAGTACTCCCGAGAACCCGACCCAGGCTTCGGGGTTTGGGCGCGACCCCAGTGGTCGGAGTGGAGCCGTTTGCCGTTGAGACGGAGGTTCACAGGGGGCCCCTCCGCGATCAGAGCATCCATCCGCTCTATCCGTCCCTGGATGTTCGCTGCCGTGTCCAGCTGAAGCGGCAATATCAATAGCCCGAGAATGAAATATCCCCAAAAGTGAACTTCACCCCCGATCAACGAATATCCCACCGAACCAGAGAAAATAGCGAGCGAAGGAAACCACCGCCTCACCGTACGGTACCGCGATAGCTTAAGCTCCAAACCCGTCCGGAGAAAGCGCCTGTACGCCTCGATATCCGACGTTGAAGGCTGCCACCTGTCTCGAAGCCAATTCAAGACCGAGCAAGCCGCCCAGTAGCCCCAGGCCAACAAGACCAGTCCCCAGCCCAACCGTTGCTGCCAGCCCGTCGCGGTGAGCATCTCCATGCCGCTCCAGAAACACACTTCCAAATAGAGAAGCCAAAACATCACTTTCAGGCGGCTAGGCCTGGCGGGCTTCGAACCCGACCCAATTGGCGCCTGCCGCCGATCGAGCACCACTTGCAAACTCCCAATGGCCCACCCTAGCGCGCTCCAGTCGCTGCCAATAAACTCCACCTCACGCGCCAACCCCTCAGCCCATTCCTTGCATCCCGGCGAAGCCCAACGCACCACCGTCCCCGAAATCCTCACCGCAAGCTTGCGTATCGGACTCATAGGCCACCCACTCCAGCCAACGCCGGTTCGCCGTCGACGGCAACCCGCTCCGCCGCAACCTGCGTCCGCGCATACCGCAGCCCATCCTGCGTCAGTTTGTACATATGCCGCGGAGGCCGGCCCTCCGCAACCGTCTCCCAACCCGTCTCCAGCAACCGGTGCTCCGCCAGCCGCATCAGGATCGGATACAGTGTCCCCGATTTCAGCCCGGTGTTCCGGCTGATGTCATACCCATATCTCCACTCCTCCTGGCACTCAAGGAATTCAGCCAGCACAAGCGATGTCTGCGGAGAGCGGCGCATCTTCATGTCTCGAAATCTACCTATGTAGATTTAAATTGTCAAGTGGTCAGTGTGAGTTCAGCAAGCGCGGCATCTTCGAACTGCCCGCGAAGTCGGGTTGTTTTCGTATCCAGAAGCGTAACCTCGCAAACGCAGAAACGCCCCGGCAGTTTGCGGGGGCGTTTCGTTTTCGTGAGCAGGTTACGCGTGAACGCTGCTGCCGGCGTTGTGCCGGTGGACGAAGTGGTACGGCGGCCAGGGGCCCGAAAGCTGCATGGCGCAGTCCTTCATTTGCAGCGCGGCGGTGCTGTACTTGTTCTGATAACGCTCGATCGTCTTCTTCTCGACCAGGTGCGCGATGTCCAGCAGCATCTTGCCCGAGTCGGTGCGTTTGCAGGTGATTTCCTCCGCGACCGGGAGGAACATGCGATGCATCTGCACCGATAAAGCGCGGGCGCGGGATTGGCGCTCGCGTTGACGGCTGGCCGACTCGCGGAGGTTGGAGAGGTAGAGCTGTCCGGCACCGGTCTGGGGACGGTAGTCGGCGTCGCGGGGAGCGGTGACGACATCGTCGACAAGCACTTTGAGATGCATTTCAGCCATGCCGCGCAGACGCTCGACGTTGGCCATGAAGTGACGCTGGTTGGAACGGACCGAGCGGCGGAGGGAGTCGTCGTCGTCGAACGTCGTGCCGAAACGGAAGGGCAGAACGGTGGACTGGGCGAAGCATCCGGAGATCACGCGAGCATGTTCGCGAGCGGCGGATTGTGCATCTGATCCTGTGAGGCGGGTCGCGTCTTCGGGGAGGTGTTCGGAAACTACGACGGCGAGATCGGCCGCCGGAAAGAGGAAGGTTTGATTACCGAAGAGGCCGGTGACTCCATTGAGAGGCATCGGTCGGCGGTGACGGGAAAGCTCGGAAAAAGAACTACGTTCTGCGATGCAGTAGGCATACCATGCCATAAATAATTCGCTCCAGGGACGCTGAGGAAGTCTTTGCTCCCAATCAAGTGAGTGTTTCTGAACCAAAGGGGTCGAACACGGCGAACACGGCGAATACAACCAAGGGCTACCTGGCGCGTGACCAAAAAGTTGTGCACTGTACCGATTGCGAAACGGATACTATGCCTATCTTTATACGTTTGGCAACCATTTCCGTACTGGCGACATCGTGTTTTTGGAAATCGGAGAGCTTTCCTATCGGTATGGCAGGCTTTGCCTCCGGTTTTGCGGGCGAAGGGGGCGGGGAAGGCCGCCTGCTGATAGACTTGAGGATGCGCGGCGGTGGGGCGCCGGCGACATCTCTGCATCACCCTGAAGGACGGACCGATTCGTGGATAACGCGACCAAGCGTGGACTGAAACAGCCTGATAAATTTATCTCTCTCACCGACAAAGGGGTCGCATGGGCCCAGGAGAACCAACGCTCGGCGATTACTGGCAGCGCGGTTCTGCTGGCGGTGATTCTGCTGGCGGTGGGCGGAGGAATGTTCTACAGTCACCGCTCCGACGAAGCCAGCATGGCGCTGGGCGATGCGATGCATGTGTACCAGACGCCGGTCGCGACGCCGGGCCAACAGGTGCCTCCGGGGATGAAGACCTTCCCCACCATGCAAGAACGCGCGCACGCCGCGAACCAGCAGTTTGTGGATGTGGCCCACCGTTTCGGTATGACCAAAGACGGCAAGGTCGCACGCTACTTTGCGGGCATCACGTACATGGAAGAGGGCCAGAACGGGGCCGCGGAAGACGCTCTGAAGAGCGTGGCGAGCTCGTGGAACACGGACATCTCGGCGCTGGCGAAATTGGCGCTGGCACAGCTGTATCACAGCACTGGGCGCGATCCGCAGGCTGTTGCGCTGTATCAGGAGTTGACCAAGGGCCATGCCACGACCGTGACTCCGGGGATGGCGCAGATCGAGCTGGCGGAGATGTATGAATCCGAAGGCAAGATCGACGACGCGAAGAAGATCTATGCGCAGTTGAAGGACAAGGACAAAGAGAAAGGCAAAGACGGCAAAGAAACGCCCGGACCGATCGGGACGCTGGCCGCGGAGAAGCTGAACCCGCAGGCGGCAGGGCCGCAGATGCAGTAAGTCAGTGAGCGGTAGTTGGGTCTTCGCGCGGTAAAGCAAGCGCTCGCGGCCCTTTTGAAGTTTGAAGACCGGACGACCGCCGGAGAAAAGAAATCCTCATATTGCATAATCGAGATAGGGGCCACCCTCCCTATCCCTGTGTTACTGTGTCCCGCTGGATGCGCAGCACCAAGATGTCGTCTTGCTGGCCGAATTTTTGTGCAGCTATGGCGACTTCCGCGGCGCTGATGGGATCCTTCACCAATTCTGCGACGCGCTCAAAGCCATAGAGCTGTCCGTGCGCATCCTGCGCTTCGGCAATACCATCCGACATGAGCAACATGGAATCGCCATCTGCGATCTGAAACGAATCGATGGTGTAGTCCATTTCCGGAACCATGCCGAGGGGGAGAGCGCCCGTAATGTCGAGTTCGACGCCGTTCAGATAAGGTGGAATCTGTCCCGCATTGGCGATTTGCAGTTCTCCACCGGCGCCGATGTGGAGGATCATGCATGTGGCGCTGGCCTGCTCGCGTGAGCAAAGCTCGTCGTTGACAAGCCGGAGTATCTTTGCCGGATCCGCGGTGTGTCGTGCGGCGGAACGTATGCAGCCGACGATCAAGGCAACCAGCATTCCAGCCTGTAGGCCCTTGCCGGTGACGTCTCCAAGGACGATAAGAGCATTTCCTTCGCCGTCGCCGGGAAGGATCTGAAAAAAATCTCCACCCACCTCGCGGGCCGGACGATACACGCTTTCGATGGTGAGTCCCTCGATCCGAGGAAGAGCGGCAGGGATGAGGATTTGCTGGATGTCACGCGCCTGCTGGATTTCCATCCTCCACTGTTCCTTGAGGCGTTGCGCGTACACGAACCTTCTCAGAAGCATGACCGTGATCATGAGCAGAGAGAGGATCGTCGACACTGTGCCGAGTGAAACGATGAAGCCGAAGAGGGTGGTGGTGGTCTTCACATGGACCAGGCGAAGCTCGTGCTGGTAGTTCGCGCTGGCTGCGAGGACCATGGCCACTGCGGCCAGCCAGCCTTCGGCCTTCTGCTTCTTGAAGCCGCGGTAGGCGACGATGAAGAGCAACACGCCCAAACCGAGCTTGACGATGAGCAAGGCCGGTGTCAGGAAGCTGGCGGCGTTCAGGGGAATGACTTGTCCGTAAAGCGGGGGACGAAGCATCGCATTCCCTGCGATGAGCAAAAACACCAGCGGCCAGACGGCCCGGTGCAGCCTGCCGATACGGTACAAATGAAACCAGTAGCCCCAGAACAGGACCCACATGCCGATCCGCAGGGGACTCAGGATCACATCCGTCCATATCGCGCCCGGCGTCTGTCCTATCCAGGTTGCGTAGTTGACCATCAGCACGACAGCGTTTCCGAGCAGCGTAACCGCACAGACGAGCGCCAGCCAAAGATAGGCCTTTTCGTGGCTGTCCAGCCAGAAGAGGGCCACGGCCATCAATAGCGCCATGATGAGCATGAGCACTTCCAGGTAACCGCTGCCCACCTCGTGGTCCGTCTCGTCCCAGTCCAACCGGGTCTGAGCGGCGATGACGGTGGCGTAGCCCAGGACGGGAGGACCGTGCATGCCGCCCGCATCCGGGCTGCTAAAGGGCGTGGCGCTATCCATCCACATGCGGATGGCGATGGTCATGGGGCCGTTACGCACAGTCTTCGGCAGGCGGTAATCCTGCGGCTGGCTGCTGTACGCGGTGACATGGGCGCCGCGGAACTTGCCGAACTCCCCGATGAGAACACCGTTGATGTAGACCTGATACGCATCGTCCGCGTTATCGGGCATTTTGAGGGCGAGGGTTCGCGCGGCGCCTGCGACGTTGACCTGTAGGCGGTACCATGCGAAGCCGGTGTGGTCGGGATAGCCGGTTGACGTCCAACCGGGGATGAAGCCGCTGGCCGGAGGAGTCAAATCCAGCGTCGGCCAGGAGGCGTCATTGAAATCCGGCTGAGCCCAGGCACTGTCGTCGCCGGTATGGAACTTCCAGAGGCCGCCGAGTTCCACGGCGGAGTCGCCCAGTTTGACGGCGGCAACCGTGCTGGATTGCGACGGTCCGGCGGCCTGGGAGGGCACCGTCCCGGCGCTCTGAGCGGAAGCAGTCGTGGCGAGAGAGGACAACAGCAGAAAGGGCAACAAGATGAGACGGGCACGGCGCATGACGTTTCCCTGGCGATGGCTTCGCGGACGAAAGGAACTCTTAGGACGAGTGTCGCATCTTAAGCGCTATTCGTCAGCAGGCCGCGTGGGGAAAAGGAAATCCCGCACGGTTGTGCGGGACTTCTGTGCGGAACTTCGGGGATTGCTGCGCGGAACGCCTAGCTGCTACGCAGCCTTGCCGCGAAGACGCCACCTGCGACGCAGGGTTCCGACGCCCATTGACGCCAATCCACTGGAGAGCAGGATGAGCGAAGACGGCTCCGGCGCGAGCGCTGCGTTAGCCGTCAACTTGTTGTTAAAGTCCGTGGGCGACAACACCGGGTCCGTCTTTGGATGATCTGCTTCAATGGTGATCGTAAAGTCTTCGTACGGCGTGATCACCCCGTCTGTAAAGTCCAGCGTGTACTCTCCGCCGTTGAGGCTGCAGCTAAGAGAAGAGAAGATATTCGAGCCGCAAATCGCTGCCTGGCCGTTCAACGCAGTGCTGTTCGGCAGCAAAAGCTCGAGGCTTGTGACGTTAACGGTGAATAGCGACTCGGCGGAAAAGCACAATTCGCCCTTATCGGGAGTGGGGTGTGTGGGATCTTGTCCCAACGCGCAGGCGCTGAAGGTCGCGTCGAACGGCGTTGCACCGATGCCGTAGATCGTATACGAAGTTGACGGACCAGGATCGAGGACGGTGATCTTGTAGGCGTTCGCAGAGCCCGTAAAGCCAAAAAACAAAACCGCCAACACCATCAGAGAAAGAAGAGATTTCATTTTAGTGACCTCGATACATCCAAACGGATGTCCGTGTAAACCGACAGTGGGAGCCCGGTGACCATAGATGAATTTGAGAGCTTGAAGCACCGAACTGGAAGAAGACAATCAGCTCCTTCCAACGTAGCGTGCTAAGCGAAACTTAACACAAAAGGGGCACGGCTAAACCACTAAAACGGCATGGGTTACCATTGATTTGCCGTCATGGTGCCTTTAGTTTGCGGTCTGCCGTTACCGTCGCACTGCATCTGCACCGCCATCGATTCAGAACACATGCGCTCAAGTGACCGGGGCGTTGCCACTCTTCTTGCTACATACGACGGCGGAGGCTACGAGAGCTTCGGCTCCAGTTGGATCTGGGTGAGCGGTCGGCGCATTGCGGTTCTCTACGGAGGCGGCTTCCGGGTGTCCGTCGGCTGTCTCCGTCTCCTCTATCGACTATCTTCTGCCTCACAACGGGTGTGAAGCATCGTCACCGAGGTGCGAGGCCGCAGATTGTGTGCTGACGTGCTGGGTCAACGGCGTGCGCAGGTTGGAGACCGTGGTCCACTGGTCGGGCTTGGCGCGGCGCGGAGCGACCCAGAGCGGGAGGTCCATGCAGAGATACTCCGACATGGCCTCGGCATGGGGCTCGTAGAGCAGGCGGATGGCGGCGAGGCGGGCGCGGGTGTCGGGCGCGGAGCAGAGGGAGAAGCCGGTGGGCATGAGGGCGTCGCAGAGGTGGCCGAAATCGGCGTCGGAGAGGCGTCGCGGAGGAGATTCGCGGAGCGTCTTCTCACGGGCTTCAAGGTGGAAAACGTGGCCGAGATCGACGAGGGTGTGGCGCGCCATGGCGAAGGTAAGCTGGGCCTGGCGCGTGCTGGGGCCTTCGATGGTGGTGATGAGCAGGGCGCAGGTGTCGAGAATGGACGTAATCGCCGAGAGCCATGACTGGTTATCGTGCTGGGAGCGGTAGTAGCAGAGGATGGGGTAGGAGATGTGGGACTCGAGCATCTCGGCTGACCAGCGCTCCCACTCGGCCAGGAGTTCGGCCAAGGCCTGGTGGCCGCCGTCGAAACCGTGGCGGAGGAGGAGTTCGCCGGCGGTGGGCGGCGAGCCGGCACGGGAGTCCAGCAGAGCGACGGCGACCTCGCGGCGGGAGAATGTGCTGTAGAGCAGCGGGACGTAGCCGATAACCAATGCGACGAAACCGAGTCCAACCCCTGACTCGGTAACTATGAGCGCGCGTGCGTTCAGACTGGTCGGCGTCACGTCGCCCAGCCCGAGGGTGAAGAGTGTGGTGCCGCTGGCGTAGAAGCAGTCGCGGAGCCGACCGAACGCCGATGTCTGGCCCAGCGCGTCGTGGAACGGCGTGCCGAGACCGTAAAACATGAGACCGAAAGCGATGATGAGCAACCCGGCCCAGACGACGATCAACAGCAATAGCGAGAGCGGACCGTAGATGCTGTAGGCCTGCTCACGCATCTTGCTGGAACGCAGCATCCTTGCGGTAGCGCGCCACGGTAGCCAGGTTGCGATGAAGAACATCCGTGTGATGCGGAGGCGGCCGGCAGGACGGCGCGGCAGAATGATGGTCTGGAACGCGTCCAGCAACACCACCGCGAGAAACGCCAGTCCGATAAAAAATGAGACCGTATGTGTCATCTACAAGAATGTACTTCCTTTCCCAAATGGGTATTTTATGCGCGAGATAATGCAGAATATTGCATGGGTTGTCGCCGAGGTTGTTGAGATTGATATAGGCTGCGAATTAACTTTCGTTCATCCTGCGCATTTTATTGAGTTTAGCGGTTGCGTCCCGCGCAGGGCTATTCGAGAATAAGAAGTGAAGTTCGGGCCGAGGTGTCAAATGAAGCAGCGGGTTCTGGTGGTCGACGATGACAAGCTTGTAGCCGATACGCTGAGTCTGATTTTCCGCGCGAACGGCTTCGACGCCGAGGCTTGCTACTCCGCGGCGGAAGGCCTGGAACGCGCACGTACGTATGACCCGGGACTGCTGTTGTGCGATGTAACTATGCCCGAGACTACGGGGCTGGAACTGGCGGCAACCATCGACCACGAAATGCCGGAGTGCAAGATATTGATGCTGACGGCGTATTCGACGAACCTGGCGAAGGTGGGGGAGCAGTCGCGGCACATGAGCCGGCCGGTGAATGTGTTGAGCAAGCCGTGCCGGCCGGAAGACCTGCTGCGCGAGGCCGGAGCGTTGCTGAAGTCGGCGTAGGGGCAGTGAATAGTTGGAAGTGAAGAGTGAATAAAACGGGGTGACCGCTCTGGTCTTATTCACTCTTCACTCTTCACTTTCCGGGGACAAGCGCCTGGTCGCCGATCGATTCGAGCGGCCCGGCGTAAACTCAGAAGCACGATGGCGCGAAATAACGATGTCCCCAGTGCGGCGGACATCTTTCTGAAACGAAAACCTGTGGCCCGTCGCAAACCGCAGGCGGGGTTGTTCGACGCGGTGGAAGTGCCTGCGCCAGAGCCGCCGGCACCCGCGGCGAAGGTTGCCGTGCGCGCGGTCGTGGCCGAAACTGCGGTGGAAGCTGTTGCGGTCGATGTGGCGAAAGTCTGGACGGTTGCGGACCTGGTGCGGGAGGTGCGCGGGCTGATCGAGAGCCGCTATGCGCGGATCACGGTCGAGGGTGAGATTTCAAATTGGAGACCTGCGGCGAGCGGGCACTGCTACTTCACGCTTAAGGATGGAGCGGCGCAGCTTTCGGTGGTGATGTTCCGGCGCGAGGCGGCGCTGGTGCGGTTCAAGCCGAAGGACGGCGATGCGGTCAGGCTTCGCGGGCAGGTCAGCGTCTACGAAAGCCGCGGGCAGATGCAGCTGATCGCAGAGACGATGGAACTGGCCGGCATCGGCGCACAACTGGCCGCGGTGCAGGAGTTGAAGGCTCGGTTGAAGCGCGAGGGACTGTTTGAAAACAAGCGCCCACTGCCGGCGTTCCCGCGCTGCATCGGCGTCGTCACTAGCCTCCAGGGAGCGGCGCTCCGGGACATTGTGAAGGTGTGCAAGCGGCGGCACGCGGCGGTGAACCTGCTGGTATATCCCGCGGCGGTGCAGGGGCCGAGGTGCGCGATTGAAGTTGCTGCGGGAGTGCGCTGGTTCAGCGCACACCCCGGCCGTGCGGACGTGGTCATCGTGGCGCGCGGCGGTGGAAGCTGGGAAGACCTGCACGGCTTCGACGACGAGCGGGTGGCGCGGGCCATTGCGGCTTCAACGGTGCCTGTTGTCGTGGGTGTGGGACACGCAACGGACACGACCATCGCCGATGCCGCGGCGGATGTGTGCGCACCGACGCCATCGGCTGCGGCCGAGTTGGTGACGGCGGCGCAGCATCGGGTGGAGGAGCGCGTCCGGCGGCTGGGCGAACGGATCGTGCGCGCGGGTGGCTATGAGTTACTGCGAGCGCGACAGCGCTTGTCGCGGCTGAGTGCGGAGGCGGTGCTGCGGCGGCTGCGCGATGGCCTGGGGCGGCGGGCGCAGCAGGTCGACGAACTGGAATTTCGCGTGCAGACGTCCCATGAACGCCTGATGCGAGTGCGCGCGGAGAAGCTGACGCGGCTGGAGGCGCGGCTGCGGCGGCAGGATGTGGCGCTGCGGCTCGCCGAGAGCAAGCGGCGGTTGGAGAGGCTGCGCGGGCGATTGGAACGTGCTGGGACCGCTGTTGTGACGCTGCGGTTGGAGCGCGTGGAACGAGTGTGGGCGCGGGCCGACGCGATGAATCCCCTGCGGGTGCTGGAGCGAGGCTATGCGCTGGTGTACGGACCGGGCGGGGGGCTGTTGCGGTCGGCTGACACGGTGGAGGCGGGGGATGAGGTAACGGCGAGGCTGGCGAAGGGGTCGTTGAGGGCGGTTGTGTCGGCGAAGGAATGATTGGTGCAGTCGCGGGAGATGACAAAGTTCGGGCAGGCCGGTTTCCTCGGCTCGATGTTAGGTAGCATCAAACAGGGAACACTTCCGAGGGCCAAGAGATGCGAAAGATGTTTGGGACAGATGGGATACGTGCGGTGGCGGGCGAGGCTCCGCTGGATAAGCGCACCGTATTCGCCGTGGGGCGCGCGCTGGCGCATTCGCTGGGCAAAGACCCGCGCGTGGTGATCGGCATGGACACGCGGGAAAGCGGGCCGTGGATCGCCGCGACCCTCGCCGCGGGGCTGCGTGCCGGCGGGGCGGAGGTCGAAAGCGCGGGTGTGATTACGACGCCGGCCATTGCGCTGCTGGCGCGCAAGCATGGGTTCAGCGCCGGGGTGGTCATTTCGGCTTCGCACAACCCGTGGCAGGACAATGGGATCAAGATCTTCGGCGGCGATGGCCACAAGCTCGCCGACGCGGTGGAGATGGAGATTGAGCGCGAGATCGAGCGCGTCCATGCGGAGAACGACACGGCGGCGCACGACGACGTGCTGCCCGAGGTGAACGAGTCGTACCGCGCGGAGTATGTGCAGTTCCTGCTGGAAGCGGTGCCTGGGCTTTCGCTGGACAACCGGACGGTGGTGATCGACTGCGCGAACGGGGCTGCGAGTGCGGTAGCGCCGGAGTTGTTTGAGGGACTCAGAGGAACGGTGAAGGTGACACACGCTTCGCCCAACGGACGCAATATCAACGAGAAGTGCGGGGCGCTGCATCCGGAGATCGTCGCGGCGGAGGTGAAGCGGTACGGCGCATCGATGGGCATGACCTTCGACGGCGATGCGGACCGGGCGCTCTTTGCCGATGAGCGCGGCAATGTGGTGAATGGAGACGCCGTGATGCTGGCGTGCGCGCGCGACCTGCAGGCCCGTGGGCTGCTGGCCGGCGATACGGTGGTGGCGACGACGATGTCCAATATGGGGCTGGAGGCGGCGTTCAAACGCTCTGGAATTTCCATGCTGCGCGCGCCGGTGGGCGACAAGTATGTGTTGGAGGAGATGAAAAAATCGGGCGCTTCGCTGGGCGGCGAACAGTCCGGGCACATTCTCTTCCCCGCCAAGGCAACCACCGGCGACGGACTGCTGACCGCGCTCCTGGTGCTGGACGTGGTGCATCGCAGCGGCAAGACGCTGGGCGAGTTGATCGCCGACCTGGAGAACTTTCCGCAGGTGATTTTGAACGTGAAGGTGCGGGAGAAGAAGCCTCTGGACGGCTTTCCTTCCGTGGTGGATACGATCCGCGCCGCCGAAGAGGAGTTGAAGGATTCGGGGCGGGTGGTGATCCGTTACTCGGGCACGGAGGCGCTGGCGCGGGTGATGATCGAGGCCCAGAGCGAAGAGGCGATGACGCGGCACGCCGAGGCAATCGCCGGGGCTATCCGCGCGGAGCTCGGTGTCTAACGCTAGAGCGAATCCGACAGGGTGCATAGAGCTCTTTCGCGGGCGCCATAGCGGAGTAGCGGCGGGCTTCGGCCTGCGGTAAAGGCGTACCGATAGGACCGGCTTCAGCCTCGGTCTGCGGAGATCTCTACATCAAAGAGGAATCCGCGCTAAGTCCTGTCGACAAGGAAGTTTGACCCATTCAGGGAGCAGGGGAGAAGAATAAGCAGTATTTGCAAGGCGGTTGGCCCACAGGGTTGCCAGTCGGAGATACAATTTCTGCAACTTACATCGGTCAACTCCGAGGGAGCTCTCATGTCCAGCAGCCCATGCCCAAATCATTTGACACTCACCATCCAACACAAGTCCAACGCGGTAATCGTGCTCTGCGCCGGCAAGCTGCTGGCGGAATCCAGCGATGTCCTCTATGGTCCGGTCTCGCAGCTCATGCCAGATCACAAGCGCATCATCCTCGACCTCTCCGACCTCACCCAGATGGACAGCATGGGCCTCGGCGTGCTCGTCGGCCTCTACGTCAGCGCCAAGGGCAAGGGCTGCTCCCTGGAACTCCGCAACCTCGGCAAGAAAGTCCGCGAGCTTCTGATCATGACCAACCTGCTGCCGGTCTTCTCGGCCGTCGGCGAACACAGAAATTGGATGTAAACCGCCCATTTGACGAGGTCGCGGCGGCCCGGATGGTCCGCGGATTAACCGGAAGTTATACGAAGTTGCAGACACCCTCATCTTTCAACTTCATAATTTCAGAAGATTTAGAGGGCCCATTGATCGCGCCACGTTCTACAACGAAGGTTGTCGGGCAACCGCTCCTGACCGGTCCCGCTACAACTAAGAACATGGAAACGGCATCGACTCAACCTAGATCGATGACTGGAGATCCTCTAGCTAGACCAAGCTAATAAAGGCTCTTCCAGATTTCTTTGCAGGTGATTGATGAAGTCTTCTTCCGGTTCATCGGTTCCGGCCAGCCGTCTGCGACGGCTTGGTCCTGGACTTATTACAGGCGCCTCCGACGACGATCCCAGCGGCATCGCCACCTACAGCCAGGTCGGCGCACAGTTTGGGTATGGGCTGGCGTGGACGATGCTGTTCAGCCTGCCGTTCATGATCGCGATCCAGGAGATCAGCGGGCGCATCGGTTGTGTCACCGGGCACGGCATTGCCTCGAACCTGCGGCGAAACTATGCTTCGTGGATCGTTCGCTCGGTTGTGGCGCTGCTGCTTATCGCCAATACGATCAACGTCGGCGCGGACCTTGGCGCGATGGGCGCGGCGCTGAAACTGCTGCTCGGCGGAAATATGCATTTCTACACCATCGCGTTCGGCGTGGTGTGCGTCGCGGCGGAAATATACATCACGTATGCGCGGTACTCGTCGGTGCTCAAGTGGCTGACGCTTTCGCTGTTCACGTACGTCGCCGTCGTCTTCGCGGTGCATGTGCCTTGGAAGCTCGCGCTGTTGGCGACGTTCGTTCCGCATATGAAATTGAATGCGGCCAGCGCGACGGCGCTCGTCGCGGTGCTGGGCACGACGATCAGCCCTTACCTTTTTTTCTGGCAGTCGGCACTTGAAGTGGAGGAACGCAAGCGCAACGACAAGTCGACTGCTCCCATTGAGTGCGGCGCCGCGAAAGGGCAGTTTCGACGCATCCGCTTCGACACCGCGACTGGCATGGTGGTCTCCAATGTCATTGGCATCTTTATCATCTACGCGACGGCGACGACGCTCCACGCCAGCGGGCTTACGAATATTCAAACCTCGTCGCAGGCGGCTGAAGCGTTGCGGCCGATTGCCGGGAAACTCACGTTCGTAGTGTTTGCTGCCGGCATCATCGGGACCGGCCTGCTGGCGGTGCCGGTGATGGCGGGCTCGGGCGCCTATGCACTCGCCGAGACCTTCCGGTGGAAGGAAGGGCTGAATCGGAGCCTGTTCCAGGCAAAGGCTTTTTACACCACGATCGCCGTATCCACGCTTGTGGGCATCGCACTGAACTTCACAAGGCTGAACCCGGTGAAGGCACTCTTCTGGGCCGCTGTGGTGAATGGCGTGCTGGCCGCGCCGGTGATGGCAGCGATCATGGTGATCGCTGGAAATAAACGCATTATGGGTGGGCTTACGCTGCCGGTTCCGATGTTAATCATGGGTTGGGCCGCCACTCTCATCATGTTTGCGGCGAGTGTTGGATTGTTCGCACTTTGATCGCAAGGCGACCGCATGGCCATTCGAGGATTAAATGTCGGAGCAATTCCGACGCGAGGCGACGCATGACGGCAGTGGCGCGGGACTTATCGCCGCGGGAACACTGAAAGTCCCGGTAAGAGCGGTTGCGCCGCTGGAGGACGCGGAACTGGCCTATAACGGCAAGCTGAAACCTCAGACGGGCTATGGCCGATTCCGTGTCCACAAGGAAATCGCGAAGTTCTGCTTCCAGCACCATTTTGGGACAGCGGCCATCGTCAGAAACGAAGGACCGCACCTGCACCGAGCCGAAGGAGATTCTGCACATTGTTGGAGTTGTTTGGAAGTGTTGTGCGAAGATAACCGGCATCGATCATGCGGACTGAAAAGTGGTGCGACACGCGCCAATCAAGTCCTCCGCCCAACTGCCACGCAAAACTGTTGGCGCTCGGATTCGTGCCCGAGTTTGTAGGGAACAGGCTGTCCGACCCGTGCGCCAATCCAAACAAACCTTCGCCGTAAAAGGAAACTTTCTTCGCTGCACGCCAGCGATAACGCGGCCCCACTGTCGTTGTGGTCAGTACAAGCGGGACGCCGCTCGAACCAATGGAAGCGGTATGCGAGCCCGTAAAGTCCGCCGCGAGTCCCAGGCCGCCCCGCAGATTGAACCCAAGTTGCGCGGAGCCGCCTTCCATCCAGAAGTTCTGTCCCGTATTCGCTCTGAGCGAGCGTTGACTGGTGAAGGTTATGCCGAGGTCGACACGGGGCGGCCCCTGAGCCGAAAGAGCGCTCGTGCAAGTGAGCAGCAGCATGCAGAGCGCGATGCGGGATAGGGTTGGCACGTGCGATGGTCTCCCAGGTGTGCTCGAAGTGGAACGCATTTACTCCACCGTCAGTGTGACAGTGGCGACGTGTTGTAGCGTGAGCCCGTTGGCGCCGGTTGCGGTCCCGATAACGTTGATGGTGTACGTATGCTGGCTTTCGCCGAAGAAGCCGCTGCCGGTACCGCAGCCCGCAAGACCACCGAGTGCTCCAAGACCGAGCAGCAACAGGGCGCACAGGTTGAGCGGACGGATACGGCGAGCGCGGCGCCTCATGCGCCGCGTGAACGGCAGTAGCAGCAGACCTGCCATCATTGCGCCGCCGCCGAACAGACCGGTGCGCCGCAGCGCAGCCGCCGTTTTAGCCGTCTGAATCGTCATGGTGAAGTTCGCCGGACTCGCGCCAACGGTAATGACCGGCGGCGTGAACGTCGCCGTCGCCCCCGGCGGAAGCCCCGTAGCCGACAGCGTTACCGGGAAGTTGAAGGACCCGCCAATGGGCGCCACGGTGAAGGAATACGTCACGGCCTGGCCGGGCGTCACGGTCTGGCTGCTGGACCCGCCCGACTGAACGATCGTGAAGCTGAAGTCGGCTACGAATTGCGAGAGCGCAGCCGAAGTGCTGGTGGTAAAGTTCGCATCTCCGCTGTAGACGGCGGTGATGCTGTGCGTTCCCGCCGCCAGCGCGACTGTAATCGATGCCGAGCCGGCGACGAGAGTTTGCGCCGAGCCGAGCAATGTAGGGCCGTCGAAGAACGACACAGTCCCGGTTGCGGTGCCGGCGGCCGCCGGCTTTACCGCTGCGGTGAAGGTGACAGGCTGCGCCGCAAATGGCGCTACGTTGTTTGAACTCAAAGTGACGGTCGTCGCGGACTGCACGCCTGTTCCTGCCAGCAGGACCGTCTGCGGGACGACGCCGGTCCCACTGAAGACGACCGAGCCGGCCGCCGGTCCCGGCGCGACAGGCAAGAAGGCGACATTCTGCGTGCAACTCGCTCCTGGCGCAAGCGTAACCGGTACAGACGCGCAGGAGCCGCCGGCCACCGCCGTGAACGCCCCGGTAAAGGCGATCGACGAAACCGAGAGGGAAGCGCTGCCGGTGTTCGCCAGTGTGACACCCTGCGCCGCGCTGGGGACACCGACACCATCGTTCGCGAAAGTCAGCAAAGCAAGACCCGTTGCGCGTATGCGCTCATTCAATTTGTCGGCGATGGCGAAGTTGCCGGCCGCATCCAGGGCAACGGATTTCGGCGAGTTCAGGATCGCTCCGGTTGCCGGTCCGCCGTCCCCGCCAAAACCCTGATCGCCCGTTCCGGCAATCGTCGCAATGGTGCCCCCGCCTATTTGCCGGATCCGTTGGTTGTTGGTATCGGCAACATATACATTACCCGCTGCATCGACGCTGACTCCGCTCGGCTTGGCGAGCGAGGCCGCGGTTGCTCCCGAACCGTCGCCCGAAAAGCCGCCCGCAAACGTCACCGCACCGCTTCCCGCCAGAGTCGAGATATTGCCGGTCGCATCGACGACACGCACCCGCTGGTTATGCCGGTCGGCGATGTAGACTTTCCCGCCCGCATCGACAGCGACTCCGGTCGGCGAGTCGAGCGAAGCCGCGGTCGCCGCCCCGCCGTCACCTGCATAAAGCTCATCGCCATTGCCCGCAATGGTAGAGATCGTCGTTCCGACGATCTTGCGGATGCGTTGGTTATTCGTGTCGGCGATATAGAGGTTGCCAGTCGCATCGATGGCTACCGCGCTCGGTAGCCAGAGTCCGGCTGCAATCGCCGCGGCGTTGTCGCCGCCAAAACTGGGTGAGCCTGTTCCTGCAACGGTGGTGATGGTGCCCCCGCTCACCTCGCGGATGCGGTTATTGTGCGAGTCCGCGATAAAAATGTTGCCGTTCTTGTCGACCGCGACGCCCGTCGGCGTATCCAGTTGCGCCGAGGTGGCCGCGCCGCCGTCGCCCGAGAAGCCTTCGACGCCGGTCCCGGCAACTGTCGCAATCGTGCCTGCCTTCGACACTTCGCGCACCACATGGTTCTGCGCGTCGGCGAGATATAAATTCCCGTTCACGTCATACGCCACCGCGCTGGGAGAGGCCAGCGTTGCCGCAGCCGCTGGGCCATTGTCGCCGGTATAGCCAACGGCTCCAGTGCCTGCCGACGTCGTCACTCCGCGCCCCGGAGTGATCGTAAGAATGCCCTGCGCATGGGCAGAAAGGCCGATCGGCGCCAACAGCAGGAGCAGCCAGTGAAACGCTCGCACACGAAGGTTCCAACGACGGATCGAGCTCTTCGATTTTCCCTGGCGCATCATGTTTCCCTTCCCCACCGTCCAGCCCAATCAGCTAAAACCATCTCGTACGAAATTTCATCCGCGGCTACCGTCTCAAATCCCAAACGGGAATAAAGCCGGAGCGCGGGATTCTCCTTCACCATGCGTAAACTCAGTTTCACTCCCGTCTCTCGACTCTGCTGCGCCAACTCCGCCAGAACTCCTGTGCCAATCCCTCTCCCCTGCCACTGTGGCAGGATTGCCAGATCGATCACGCGAAATCCCACCTCGCTTCGATGGACCAGACGCCGGCCTATGGGAGTGCCGTCCTCGAAGCAGATCATGGAATCCTTCGCGTCGGGATACTGCGCCGAATACGTCATCTCCCGGCCGCGGTACTGCATATCCAGAAGGGCCGCTTGCAACTCTAGCGGAAGCGACTGGAGCGTGACATTGGTCTGCGCAAACAGTGTCCTAAAAAACTCCTCATCCTCCTCTATCGCCGCCCGCAACCGCCAACCAAGCGCTTCCATAAATCTGGCCTCGCCGCAGAACTCGCAGAGCGCCGGCGGCACAAACCGCCGGCGCCCCCAAAATCAATTGCGCGACGGAAAGATGCCCGTGAGCGCAATGATGAAGTTGACGACCAGATATGGCGGCGCGACACTGAGTGGCAAACTGCCGCCAGTATTGCCGATCGCACCCGGAGCAGCCTGCCCGGTAGGACTGCCCGTCAGGTAACCCGCAGTTGTCGTGCCCTGAGTGCGAGGGTCGGTGGAAGTATTCGGCTGCGCCAGAAATGCGCCCGTGGGATCGCTCGCCACACCGGTGCCATTGCTTACGTTGAGAGGATGGTTGTGGCTCGGGAGGTTCGCAAGGGCAATCTGGACATTATTCGAGCCGGCTTTCTCTCCGATATCCACAGGAGAAAGCCCTACACCGCTTCCCCAGGAGATAGGTACTCGTCCCTGCAGATCGGGCAGGTTGAAGTTCGTCGAGCCATTCCCGCCATAGGTCGTTCCCAGCAGGGCGAATAAGGCCGAGTACTGGGCAATGGACAGCGTCTGTCCCTGGCAGAGTGCCCATCCCACCGGCGCGAAGTTGAATCCAGTCATTCTTATTTCACCGAGATACTGGTCGCTCATAAAACTCCTTTTCTCCCGAAGGCTGCTGTAGTAACTTTCAAGTGCTTGCTATCTCCGCTGAGACCGGAGATAGATCCGGCTAGACACGCATAACGAAAAACAGGTTCTGGTCACATCTTGGCGAAGGGCCCGGACATCCGCTATCTCCTGTTGGTCTGCTTCAACTACATCCTCCGGACGTTTCCTGCCGCCGAGTCCTGGCTGCCCGCTCTTGTGGTGCGGACCCCCCGGTAAACTAGTGGCAGATCATGGCGATCCCGTCCTTGATAAAGGGAGCCGTGTTGGTCTCCGTGTATTGGATATAGATCGTATCGCCCGCGACCAGCGACACCGTATGGGTCGTGTCGCTACAACTCACTTTTTCTCCCAGCGTGGTTCCGCTGGTAATGCTGCAGGTCATACCGGTATTTGTTCCGCCACTCGCCGCGATACCCGTTTGTGCCGGGTTCTTGAACACCGTGATCGTTTGTGTATTCGTACTGGCAGCGGTTGTCGTGGTAAGTCCGGAGAAGAATATTCCGGAAACCGTGCAGGCATACGGAACTTCACCTACTTGATTTGCACCTAATGAAGTCGACACCGACTGAACGCCCGAAACCATTGGGTTGAAGAAGTCGGTCGTCACCATCCCTGGATTGATGAAGGTGGAAATCGACGAGAACCCGGGGCTGGCTGCGGTTAACCCGGGGCCCGCCGGACCCGTCGCGCCCGCTGCACCCGCAGGACCTTGAGGCCCCGACGGCCCAGCCACCGTGCTCGCGGCTCCGGTCGCGCCCGTTCCGCCGGTCGTACCCGTTGCGCCTGTGGCGCCAGCAGCTCCCGCGCTTCCGACTCCGGTAGCACCCGTAGCTCCGGTTGCGCCCGTCGCGCCTGTAGCACCAGCGGTTCCGACTCCGGTTGCGCCGGTTGCGCCTGTAGCACCAGCGGTTCCGATTCCGGTGGCGCCCGTAGCGCCGGTCGCTCCGGTGCTACCCGCCGGACCGGCAACCGTACTCGCCGCACCCGTCGCGCCCGTTGCACCCGTTGCACCTGTGGAACCCGTGACACCTGTAGCGCCCGCCGGACCGGCAACCGTACTTGCCGCGCCCGTCGCGCCCGTTGCACCTGTGGAACCCGTGACACCTGTAGCGCCCGCCGGACCGGCAACCGTACTTGCCGCGCCAGTCGCGCCCGTAGCGCCTGTGG
>Ga0209483_1000600_pt1 | contig 30476 bp, 43 predicted proteins | sample NGEPerA_FD_184508 | JGI IMG/M metagenome (GOLD analysis project Ga0209483, IMG submission 184508) | Arctic peat soil microbial communities from the Barrow Environmental Observatory site, Barrow, Alaska, USA - NGEE PermafrostL2-A... | ecosystem: Environmental > Terrestrial > Soil > Wetlands >... | reverse complement strand
GATGAACGTCGAGCTGTTGGTGCCGATCGCGATGGAGGAGGGCTTGCGCTTCGCGATCCGCGAAGGCGGCCGCACCGTCGGCGCCGGCGTCGTCGCCAAGATCATCAAGTGACGTTCGCGACATCGCAAAATTCATCCCGGACGTGATCCGGGATCATGAGGGAAGCAGGAAACACTGATGGACGGCCAGAACATACGCATCCGCCTGCGGGCCTACGATCATCGCGTGCTCGACCAGTCGACGAGCGAGATCGTCAACACGGCCCGCCGCACCGGCGCGCGGGTGCGCGGTCCGATACCACTGCCCACCAGGATCGAGAAATTCACCGTGCTGCGCTCGCCGCATGTCGATAAGAAGTCGCGCGAGCAGTTCGAGATCCGCACGCACAAGCGCGTGCTCGACATCGTCGACCCGACCCCGCAGACCGTGGACGCGCTGATGAAGCTCGACCTCGCCGCCGGCGTCGATGTCGAGATCAAGCTCTAGGGGATAGGGGCGATGCGTACCGGCCTCATCGCGCAAAAGCTCGGCATGAGCCGCGTCTTCACCGACGAGGGCACCCACATTCCGGTGACGGTGCTGCGCATCGACAATTGCCAGGTGGTCGCCCAGCGCACCGCGGAGCGCGACGGTTACATCGCGCTGCAGCTCGGCGTCGGCACGGCCAAGGTCAAGAACGTCACCAAGCCGATGCGCGGCCATTTCGCCGCCGCCAAGGTCGAGCCCAAGGCGCACATGGCCGAGTTCCGCGTCTCCGAGGATGCGCTGGTCGATGTCGGCGCCGAGATCACCGCGGCGCATTTCATCGCCGGGCAATATGTCGACGTCACCGGCACCAGCATCGGCAAGGGCTTTGCCGGCGGCATGAAGCGATGGAATTTCGCCGGCCTGCGCGCGACCCACGGCGTCTCGGTCTCGCATCGCAGCCTGGGCTCCACCGGCCAGCGGCAGGATCCCGGCAAGACCTTCAAGAACAAGAAGATGGCCGGCCATTTGGGCGCCGAGCGGGTGACCACCTTGAGCCTCGAAGTGGTCGCGACCGACGCCGAGCGCGGCGTCCTCATGGTCAAGGGTTCGGTGCCCGGCAGCGAAGGCGGCTGGGTCCTGGTGCGCGACGCGGTCAAGCGCAAGGCGCCGGCCGAGCTGCCGTTCCCCGCGGCGCTCAGGAGCGATCCGGCAGTGTCGGAAGAGCCTGAGGCGGCGCTGGAAGCCGAGACGGCGGACGAGAGCGGCGCCACAACCGAGACCACTGGCGAGACCACTGGCGAGACCACTGGCGAGACCTCGGCCGGCGCCGAGGAAGGCGGGGCGGTATGAAGCTCAAAATCCACAGCCTCGACAATAAGGAGGTCGGCGACATCGACCTCGCCGACGAGGTTTTCGGCCTGCCGGTGCGCGCCGACATCCTGGCGCGCGTCGTCAACTGGCAGCTCGCCAAGCGCCGCTCCGGCACGCACAAGACCAAGGGCATCAGCGACATCAGCGGCACCACCAAGAAGCCCTACAAGCAGAAGGGCACCGGCCGCGCCCGCCAGGGCAGCCTGCGTTCCCCGCAATTTCGCGGCGGCGCGGTGATTTTCGGCCCGGTCGTGCGCAGCCATGAATTCGGGCTGCAGAAAAAAGTCAGGAAGCTCGGCCTCAAGACCGCGCTGTCGGCGAAACAGGCCGAAGGCAAGCTCGTCATTATCGACGCCGCCAAGATCGACGAGCCGAAAACCGGGGCGCTGCGCGCCCGGTTCGCGACCTTGGGCTGGGGATCGGTGCTGATCATCGACGGCGCCGCGGTCGACGAGGGTTTCGCCAAGGCCGCTCGCAACCTGCCGAAAGTCGATGTGCTGCCGTCGGTCGGCGCCAATGTCTACGACATCCTCCGCCGCGACACGCTGGTGTTGACCCGCGACGCGGTCGAGCAGCTTGAGGCGCGCCTCAAATGAGCCGGTTCCGCGTCATTCCCCGCGCCGAGACCAAGCTGACGCGTCAGGCGATGTACGATCTGATCCGCGCGCCGCTGATCAATGAAAAGTCGACCGCGCTGTCGGAGCACAACCAGGTCGTCTTCCGCGTGGCGCTCGACGCCACCAAGCGCGAGATCAAGGCCGCGGTCGAGGGGCTGTTCTCGGTCAAGGTCGATGCGGTCAACACGCTCCGCGTCCAGGGCAAGTTCAAGCGGGTGCGCGGCCGGCCGGGACACCGCTCCGATTTCAAGAAGGCGATCGTCACGCTGGCCGAGGGCTCGCGTATCGACGTGACGACGGGGATCTAGGCGATGGCGCTCAAGACATACAATCCGAAGACGCCGTCGCAGCGCCACCTCGTCACCGTCGACCGCAGCGAGCTATGGAAGGGCAAGCCGGTCAAGAAGCTGACCGAGGGCTTGCGGGAAAAGGGCGGCCGCAACAATTCGGGCCGCATCACGATGCGCCGGCGCGGCGGCGGCCACAAGCAGCGCTACCGGGTCATCGACTTCAAGCGCACCAAGGACGACGCGCCGGCGAGCGTCGAGCGGCTCGAATACGACCCGAACCGCACCGCCTTCATCGCGCTCATCAAATACCCCGACGGCGAATTGTCCTACATTCTCGCGCCGCAGCGGCTGCGCGTCGGCGACATGGTGGTCTCGGGCGACCGGGTCGACGTAAAGCCGGGCAATTCGATGCCGCTGCGCAACATGCCGCCGGGCACCATCGTCCACAATGTCGAGATGAAGCCGGGCAAAGGCGGCCAGATCGCGCGCTCCGCCGGGACCTACGTGCAGCTGGTCGGCCGCGACCAGGGCTATGCGCTCCTGCGCATGTCCTCGGGCGAGCTGCGCCGGGTGCGCAGCGAATGCCGGGCGACGATCGGCGCGGTGTCCAACCCCGATCACCAGAACATCGTCATCGGCAAGGCCGGGCGCAGCCGATGGCTCGGCATCCGCCCGTCGGTGCGCGGCGTCGCGATGAACCCGATCGACCATCCGCATGGCGGCGGCGAGGGCCGCACCTCGGGCGGACGCCATCCGGTGACGCCGTGGGGCAAGCCGACCAAGGGCAAGAAGACGCGGCACAACAAGCAGACCGACCGGCTGATCCTGCGCCGTCGTCAGGTCAGCAGGTAGGGAAGGAGAGGGCGTGGCTCGCTCGGTATGGAAAGGCCCGTTCGTCGACGGTTATCTGCTGCAAAAGGCGGAGAAATCGCGCAATTCCGGCCGCAACGAGGTGATCCGTACCTGGTCGCGTCGCTCGACGATATTCCCGCAATTCGTCGGGCTGACCTTTGGCGTCTATAACGGTCACAAATTCATCCCGGTGCTGGTCACCGAGAACATGATCGGCCACAAATTCGGCGAGTTCTCGCCGACCCGCACCTTCTACAGCCACGCCGGCGACAAGCGGGCGAGGAGAAGCTAGATGGGCAAGCAGGCCGCCGAGCGCCGGCTCGCCGACAACGAGGCCTCGGCCTTCCTGCGCGCGCTGCGCACCAGCCCGCGCAAGCTGAACCTCGTCGCGGCGATGATCCGCGGCAAGGCGGCGCAGACCGCGCTCGCCGAGCTCAGCTTCTCGCGCCGGCGCATCGCGCAGGACGTCCGGAAGGTGCTGCAGGCGGCGATCGCCAACGCCGAAAACAATCACCAGCTCGATGTCGACCGGCTCTACGTCAAGGAAGCCTCGGTCGGCCGGGCCTTTGTAATGAAGCGTTTCCATACCCGCGGCCGCGGCCGCTCGTCGCGGGTCGAGAAATATTTCGCGCATTTGACCGTCGTCGTGCGCGAGCGGCCGGAAGCAGCGGAGACCGCCTGATGGGTCAGAAAGTCAATCCGATCGGGCTGCGGCTCGGCATCAACCGGACCTGGGATTCGCGCTGGTTCGCGCATCGCGGCTACGGCGCTCAGCTGCTCGACGATTTGAAGCTGCGGAAGTTCCTCGAGCGGCGGCTGAGCCAGGCGGCGATCGCCCGCATCCTCATCGAGCGCGCCGCCAAGAAGACCCGCATCACCCTGCATTCGGCCCGCCCCGGCGTCGTCATCGGCAAGAAGGGCGCCGATATCGACAAATTGCGCCTCGACATCGCCAAGATGACGACGAGCGAGGTCAGTCTCAACATCGTCGAAATCCGCAAACCCGAGATCGAGGCCAAGCTGATCGCCGAGGGCATCGCCCAGCAGCTGGAGCGCCGCGTCGCGTTCCGCCGCGCGATGAAGCGCGCGGTGCAATCGGCGATGCGCTTTGGCGCCCAGGGCATTCGCATCAATTGCTCGGGCCGGCTGGGCGGGGCCGAGATCGCGCGGATGGAGTGGTATCGCGAGGGCCGCGTGCCGCTGCATACCCTGCGCGCCGATGTCGATTTCGGCGTCGCCACGGCGAAGACGACCTACGGCACCTGCGGGGTCAAGGTCTGGGTCTTCAAGGGCGAAATCCTCACCCACGACCCGATGGCGCAGGACAAGCGCCTGGCCGAGGCGCAGCCCGCGGGCATGGATCGACGACCGAGCGGCGGCCGCGATCGTGATCGCGATAGAGAATAGAAATGCTTAGTCCTAAGCGCACCAAATACCGCAAGGCGCACAAGGGCCGCGTCCATGGCATGGCCAAGGGCGGCACCGCGCTCAATTTCGGCGCCTACGGCATGAAATCGGTCGAGCCTGGGCGCATCACCGCGCGCCAGATCGAGGCGGCGCGGCGCGCGATCACGCGGCACATTCGCCGCGTCGGCCGCGTCTGGATCCGCATCTTCCCCGATGTGCCGGTGTCGACCAAGCCGGCCGAAGTGCGCATGGGCAGCGGCAAGGGGTCGCCCGAATACTGGATCGCGCGGGTGAAGCCGGGCCGGATCATGTTCGAGCTCGACGGCGTCGAGCGCGAGATCGCGCGCGAGGCGTTCGAGCTGGCGGCGGCCAAATTGCCGGTCGCCACCCGCTTTGTCGTCCGCGCCGGCGACGAGGGCGCGCCATGAAGGCGATGAAGCCGGGCGATCTGCGCGGCCAGACGCCGGACCAGTTGACCGAGCAGATGGAAATGCTCGGCAAGGAAATCTTCAATCTGCGCTTCCAGCGCGCGAGCGGGCAGCTCGAAAACACGGCGCGGGTGCGTCAGGCGCGGCGCGGCATCGCCCGGATCAAGACGATCCTCGGCGAGCGCGGTCGCCAGACGGCGCCGGCGGCAAGGAGCTGAGATGCCGAAACGCGTTCTCCAGGGCATCGTCGTCAGCGATGCTCAGAACAAAACGGTGGTCGTGCGCGTCGAGCGCCGGGTCATGCACCCGATCTACAAAAAGTTCATCACGCGCTCGAAGAAATACGCGGCGCATGACGAAGAGAACAAGTTTCACGCCGGCGACGCGGTGCAGATCGAGGAAAGCCGCCCGATCTCCAAGCGCAAGAGCTGGGTCGTGATGGGCGAGGCGAGCGGGGTCGCGCCCGGGTTGGCGCGGCGCCGCGCCCGCGCCGCCGCAGCGGAGGTCGAGGCCGTGGCTCCCGGCGCGGCGAGCGAAGCTGCCGGCGAGATCGGGGGTGCCGCATGATCCAGATGCAGACCAATCTCGACGTCGCCGACAATTCCGGTGCGCGTCGGGTCCAGTGCATCAAGGTGCTGGGCGGCTCGAAGCGCAGGACCGCCGGGGTCGGCGACGTCATCATCGTCTCGGTCAAGGAGGCGATCCCGCGCGGCCGCGTCAAGAAGGGCGACGTGCACCGCGCCGTCGTCGTGCGCACCGCCAAGGAAATCCGTCGCATCGACGGCAGTGCGATCCGCTTCGACCGCAACGCGGCGGTGCTGATCACCCGCCAGAACGAGCCGATCGGCACCCGCGTCTTCGGCCCGGTGACCCGCGAACTGCGGGCGCGCAAGTTCCTCAAGATCGCCTCCTTGGCGCCGGAAGTCCTCTGAGATGCCGAAGCTGAAGATCAAGAAGGGCGATAACGTCGTCGTCATCACCGGCCGCGACAAGGGCAAGCAGGGCGAAGTGCTGCGCGTCTTCCCGGCGGAGTCGCGGCTCGTCGTCCAGGGCGTTCATGTCGCCCGCCGCCACACAAGGCAGAGCATGGGCAATCCGGGCGGCATCGTCGAGAAGGAGCTGACGATCCACGTCTCGAACGTCGCCCATATCGACCCGAGTTCAGGCAAGTCGACGCGGGTCGGCTACAAGACCCTCGATGACGGCCGCAAGGTCCGCGTCGCCCGCCGTTCGGGCGAAGTGATCGACAAGTGAGGTAGAGGCAATGTCCCGCCTGCAGCAGCAATACAAGGAGGTCGTGCACCCGGCGCTGATGAAGGAATTCAGCTACGAAAACCGGATGCAGGTGCCGCGTCTCGAAAAGATCGTCGTCAACATGGGCGTCGGCGAGGCGGTGCAGGATGCGAAGAAGATCGACGCCGCGGTCGGCGATCTGACCGCGATCACCGGGCAGCACCCGGTGGTGATCAAGGCCAAGCAGTCGATCGCCACCTACAAGCTGCGCAAGAACATGCCGATCGGCGTCAAGGTGACGCTGCGGCGCGAGCGCATGTACGAATTCCTCGACCGGCTCATCAATGTCGCGCTGCCGCGCGTCCGCGACTTCCGCGGTGTCTCGAACCGCAGCTTCGACGGCCGTGGCAATTACGCGCTGGGGCTGCGCGAGCAGCTCGTCTTCCCCGAGATCGATTACGACCGCGTCGATGCCCAGCGCGGCATGGACATCGTCATCGTCACCACCGCCCAAACCGATGCCGAGGCCAAGGCTCTGCTCAAGGCCTTCGACATGCCATTCGCCAACTGACCGTCATCAACAGACTGCCCGCGGAGACCGGATCACCGATGGCCAAAAAGAGTTCGATCGAAAAGAATAATCGCCGCGCCAAGCTGTCCAAGGCGATGGCGCCGCGCCGCGCCCGCCTCAAGGCGCTGGCCCGCGACCGCGACGCCAACCCCGAGGATCGCTTCGAGGCGCAGTTGAAGCTCGCCCGCCTGCCGCGCAACAGCTCGGTGACGCGCGTCCGCAACCGCTGCGCGCTTTCCGGCCGGCCGCGCGGCGTCTATCGCAAGTTCCGGCTGTCGCGCATCGCGGTGCGCGAATTGGCCTCGTCCGGGCAGATCCCGGGCATGGTCAAATCGAGCTGGTAGGGAAGCGCCAAGATGACGATGAGCGATCCTCTCGGCGACATGCTGACCCGCATCCGCAACGGCCAGCGGGCGCGCCAGGCGGTGGTCGCGGCGCCGGCCTCGAAGCACCGCGCCAACGTGCTCGAAGTGCTGAAGCGCGAGGGCTACATCCGCGGCTATTCGCGCGAGCAGCTGCGTCCCGGCGTCGCGGAATTGAAGATCGAGCTGAAATATGTCGACGGCGAGCCGGTGATCCGCGAGATATCGCGCGTGTCGAAACCGGGAAGGCGGATTTACTCGCGGCTCGTCGACCTGCCGCGGGTCTATAACGGGCTCGGCATCTCGATCCTGTCGACGCCGCGCGGCGTCATGTCGGACAGCGAGGCGCGCGCCGCCAAGGTCGGCGGCGAGATTCTCTGCCGGGTATTCTGAGCCAAGGGGACTGAGGTAAGGTCAATGTCACGCATCGGCAAAAACCCCGTCGTCATCCCTGCCGGCGTCCAGGCCGCGCTCGCGGGCGAGGTGCTGAACGTCAGCGGCGGCAAGGGCAAATTGAGTCTGCCCATCACCTCCGACGTCACCGCGACGATCGCCGACGGCGCCATCACCATCGCGCCCAAGGACGCTTCGAAACGCGCGCGGGCGATGTGGGGCACGACGCGGGCGCTGGTCAACAACATGGTGACCGGCGTCTCGGCCGGGTTTACGCGCACGCTGGAGATTAACGGCGTCGGCTACCGCGCCGCGGTGCAGGGCCGCACCCTCAACCTCCAGCTCGGCTACAGCCACGACATCCCGTACCCGATCCCGCAGGATATCCAGATCGCCTGCGAGCGGCCGACCCTGATCGCGATCAGCGGCGCCGACCGCCAGCGGGTCGGTCAGGTCGCCGCCGAAATCCGCGCCTATCGCCCGCCCGAGCCTTACAAGGGCAAGGGCATCAAATACTCGGACGAAACGGTCCGCCGCAAGGAAGGCAAGAAGAAGTAAGCGCCATGGCGAAGAAATCAGCCGAGCTCTTCCAGCGCCGCCGTCAGCGGGTGCGCTACAAGCTGCGCCAGGTGGGCAAATTGCGCCCGCGGCTCACGGTCTTCCGCTCGTCGCGGCACATCTACGCGCAGATCATCGACGACGCGGCGGGGCGCACGCTCGCCGCGGCCTCGACGCTTGACGAGACGATCAAGAAGGCTTTGAAGACCGGCGCCGACAGCGACGCCGCGACCGCGGTCGGCAAGGCGCTGGCCGAGCGCGCCAAGGCCGCCGGTGTCGCGCAGGTCGTTTTCGACCGTGGCGCCTATATGTTCCATGGCCGGGTCAAGGCCCTGGCCGACGCCGCCCGCGAGGGCGGGCTCGATTTTTAAAGAGGCTCTCGAATGGCACGCACTCAAGGCAACCGGCCAGGTGGTGGGCCGCCCCGCGGTCCCGGCGGCGGGCCGTCGCGGGAGGGCGGCGATCGACGACGCCGCGATGGCGACCGGCAGTCGCGCGAGCGGGGCGAAGAAAGCGAATTCGCCGAAAAGCTGGTCGGCATCAACCGCGTCGCCAAGGTCGTGAAAGGCGGCCGCCGCTTCGGCTTTGCCGCGCTCGTCATCGTCGGCGACCGCAAGGGCCGGGTCGGTTACGGCGCCGGCAAGGCGCGCGAGGTGCCCGAGGCGATCCGCAAGGCGACCGAGCAGGCTCGGCGCAGCCTCGTCCGCGTACCGCTGCGCGAGGGGCGCACGTTTCACCACGATATCGCCGACCGTTACGGCGCCGGCAAGGTCATCATCCGCGCCGCCAGGCCCGGCACCGGCATCATCGCCGGCGGCCCGATGCGCGCGATCTTCGAGGCGCTCGGCGTGCAGGACGTGGTGGCGAAATCGGTCGGCAGCTCGAACCCGCACAACATGATCAAAGCGACCTTCGCGGCGCTGGCCCATGCGACGAGCCCGCGCGCGGTCGCGGCGCGGCGCGGCAAGAAGGTCAACGAGGTGCTCGGCCGCCGCGACGCCGAGGCGAGGGAGCCTGCGTAATGGCCCGCACCGCCCGCGCTCCGGCCGACGGCAAGAAGCCCGCGGACAAAACCGTCACGATCGTCCAGACCGGCAGCCCGATAGGGCGCCGCTCGGATCAGGAAGCGACGCTCAAGGGCCTTGGCCTCAACAAGCTGCGCCGCCAGCGCACCCTCGAGGACACGCCCGCGGTGCGCGGCATGATCAGGAAGGTGCATCACTTGGTTCGGGTGGTCGAGTAGCGTCTTAGTCATTGCGAGGAGCCGCAAGGCGCCGAAGCAATCTCAATCGGAATGCGCAGTGGGCGCGGGATTACGTCGCTGCGCTCGCAATGACGGCATGATGGAAGAAGCTAGATGAAGCTCAACGAGATCAGGGACAATCCGGGCGCGCATTACCGCGCCAAGCGCGTCGGGCGCGGCATCGGCTCGGGCAAGGGCAAGACCTCGGGCCGCGGGGGCAAGGGCCAGACCGCGCGCACCGGCGTCGCGATCAACGGCTTCGAGGGCGGCCAGACACCGCTGCACCGGCGGCTGCCGAAACGGGGTTTCAACAACAAGATCTTCCAGAAGGACTTCAAGGTCGTGAACCTCGGCCGGCTGCAGCAGGCGCTGGACGCGAAAAAGCTCGGCACGCAGGACACGATCGACGGCAAGGCTCTGGTCACCGCCGGCGTACTGAGCCGGCTCGGCGACGGGGTGCGCCTCTTGGCCAAGGGGGAGCTCAAGACCGCGATCATCATTGAGGTCGTCGGCGCCTCGCAGGCGGCGATCGCGGCGGTCGAAAAGGCGGGCGGCAAGGTCCTCCTGCCGGCGGGCGCCGTGCCCAAAGCCGAGCCGCCGGCCGCCGAGCCCGCAGCGCCGAAGCCCAGGGCACGGAGGGCCAAATCATCGGAGTCGGAAGCGCCGGAGGCGGAGACGCCGGCGAGCTAGGCTCAGGACGCGGTCTGACGCGGTCGACGCAAGAAAGACCGCCCGCCAGCTTTCGGATTAGCCTGTGAGCGCCTATTCTATAAGCGGCCTCTGTCGAGGCGAGGGAACGAAGTAGATGGCGTCAGCCGCCGAGCAACTCGCGAGCAGCATCAATTTCGGCGCCTTTTCCAAGGCGACCGAGCTCAAGAGCCGCATCTGGTTCACTCTCGGTGCGCTGGTCGCCTATCGGCTCGGCACCTATATCCCGATCCCCGGCATCGACCCGGGCATCCTGCACGACATCTTCCAGCACAATGCCGGCGGCATCCTCGGCATGTTCGACATGTTCTCGGGCGGCGCGCTCGGCCGCATGTCGATCTTCGCCCTCAACATCATGCCGTACATCTCCGCCTCGATTATCATCCAGTTGCTGACGGCGGTGTCGCCGCAGCTCGAGGCAATGAAGAAAGAGGGCGAAAGCGGCCGCAAGAAGCTCAACCAGTACACCCGCTACGGCACGGTGCTGCTGGCCGCGGTGCAGGCCTACGGCATCGCCGCCGGGCTTGAGGGCATGCGATCGGGTGCGCAATCGGCGGTCATCGACCCCGGACTCTTCTTCCGTCTGGTCACCGTCGTCACGTTGGTCGGCGGCACCGTCTTCCTGATGTGGGTCGGCGAGCAGATCACCGCGCGCGGCGTCGGCAACGGGATTTCGCTGATCATCATGTCGGGCATCGTCGCCAACCTGCCGCACGCGCTCGCCGCCACCCTCGAACTCGGCCGCACCGGCGCACTGTCGCCTGTTTTCATTCTGTTGTTTCTGGCGATGTCGGTCGCCGTCGTCGCCTTTATCGTCTTTATGGAGCGGGCGCAGCGCCGCATCCTGGTGCAGTACCCCAAACGCCAGGTCGGCAACCGGATGTTCGGCGGCGAGGCGTCGCATCTGCCGTTGAAGATCAACACCTCGGGCGTGATCCCGCCGATCTTCGCCTCGTCCTTGCTGCTGCTGCCGGCGACGATCTCGACCTTCGAGCAGAACGGGCAGAGCTTTGGCTGGCTCGGCACGATCACCGCCTATCTCGGCCACGGCCGGCCGGCCTATATGATCCTTTATGTCGGGCTGATCGTGTTCTTCTGCTTCTTTTACACGGCGATCGTCTTCAATCCGCAGGAGACCGCCGATAATCTGCGCAAATACGGCGGCTTTGTGCCGGGCATCCGGCCGGGCAAGAACACCGCCGATTACCTCGACTACGTGCTGACCCGGCTGACCGTGGTCGGCGCCGCGTATCTGTCGGCGGTGTGCATCCTGCCGGAGATACTGATCTCTCAATATTCGGTGCCGTTCTATTTTGGCGGCACCAGCCTGTTGATCGTCGTCAGCGTCACGATGGATACGGTGGCGCAAATCCATTCGCACCTCCTCGCGCACCAATACGAGGGGCTGATTAAAAAATCTCGGTTGAGGGGACGCCGGGGATGAATTTGATCCTGCTGGGGCCACCAGGCGCCGGCAAGGGGACGCAGGCCAAACGCCTCGAGCGGGCGCATGGACTCGTCCAGCTGGCGACCGGCGACATGTTGCGCGCCGAGACCGCGTCGGGCGGCGAATTGGGCAGCCGCATCAGGGCGGTGATGGATTCCGGCGCGCTGGTCTCCGACGACATCGTGATCGAGGTGATCGAGCATCGCATCGGCGCGCCGGATGCCAAGCGCGGCATCATCCTCGACGGTTTTCCGCGCACCATCCCGCAGGCGGAGGCGCTCGACGCGATGCTGGCGCGGCACGAATTGAAGCTCGACCATGTGATCCTGATGGAGGTCGACGAGGCGGCGCTGATCGACCGGCTCGCCGGCCGGTTCAGCTGCGCGAAATGCGGCGCCAGCTATCACGAGCGCCATCACCGTCCCGCGACGGAGGGCGAGTGCGACAATTGCGGCGCCACCGATTTTGTCTATCGGCCCGACGACAGGCCGGAAGCGGTCAAGACGCGGTTCGCCGTGTACCACCAGCAGACCGCGCCGATCCTCCCCTATTATCGCCGCAAGGGCATTCTTTCGACCGTCGACGGTATGGGCGAGATCGATGCGGTGACGCGGCAGATCGAGGCGATCACCGGCGGCGGAACCCGGCTTTAAATAAAACACGGCCAGCCGTTGACGGGGTGTGGGCGATCCGTATAATCCCGCGTTTCGCGGGGAGTGATCCCACGCTCCTTCGTCTATGCCCAAATCCGAGGAGATGCGCAGGTGGCGCGAATTGCTGGCGTCAATATCCCGAACCAGAAGCGCGTGCCGATCGCCCTGACCTATATTCACGGCATCGGCCGCACCAAGGCCCTCGAAATCTGCAACAAGGTCGGCATCCCGCTCGACCGGCGGGCCAACGACATGACCGATGACGAGGTGCTCCGCGTGCGCGAGCTGATCGACCGCGACTATACGGTCGAGGGCGATCTGCGCCGCACCGTCGCGATGAACGTCAAGCGGCTGATGGATCTGGGCTGCTATCGCGGCCTGCGGCACCGCAAGGGGCTGCCGGTGCGCGGCCAGCGTACCCACACCAATGCGCGCACGCGCAAAGGTCCGGCGCGGCCGATCGCCGGCAAGAAGAAATAACTTCGTTTGATCAACCCCCCGAAAGTGCGGAACGGCTAAATGGCGAGAAGCTCGGCGGCGGCGCCGCGATTGCGGCGGCGCGAACGCAAGAACATCACCTCGGGCACCGCCCATGTGAATGCGACGTTCAACAATACGATGATCACGATCACCGATGCCCAGGGCAACGCGATCGCCTGGTCGTCGTCGGGCAGCCAGGGCTTCAAGGGCTCGCGCAAGTCGACCCCCTACGCGGCGCAGATGGCCGCCGAGGATGCCGGGCGCAAGGCGATGGAGCATGGCATGCGCACCCTCGAGATCGAGGTAAAAGGCCCCGGCTCCGGGCGCGAGTCTGCCCTGCGGGCCTTGCAAAGTGTCGGTTTCGCGATCACTTCCATCCGTGACGTGACGTCGATCCCGCATAACGGCTGCCGCCCACCCAAACGACGCCGGGTCTGACCCGGCGCCACGCGGCCGCTATCGGCGCGCCGCATAAATCTGTCGCCGGCAGCGTTGCCGGCGCGGGATGCCAATAGGACAAGAGCCTGATGACTGATGTGTCTGTGATCCAGCGGAATTGGCAAACCCTGATTAAGCCGAAGGCGCTTGAGATCGAGCCCGGAGACGACGCGCTGCGCGCCGCGACGATCGTCGCCGGGCCGCTTGAGCGCGGCTTTGGGTTGACCCTCGGCAACGCTCTTCGGCGCGTGCTGCTGTCGTCGCTGCAGGGCGCGGCCGTCACCTCGATGCAGATCGAGGGCGTGCTGCACGAATTCTCGTCGATCCCGGGCGTCCTTGAGGATGTGACCGACATCGTGCTCAATATCAAAAGCATCGGCCTGCGGATGCACGGCGATGGGCCGAAGCGGATGCGGCTGCGCCACACCGGGCCGGGCGAGGTCCGTGCCGGCATGATCGAGACCGGGCATGACATCGAGATCCTCAACCCCGATCTGGTGATCTGCACGCTCGATACAGGCGCGCGGATGGCGATGGAGTTGACCGTCGAGATCGGCAAGGGCTATGTGCCGGCAACCGATAACCGCCCGGAAGACGCGCCCATCGGCCTTATTCCGGTCGACGCGCTCTACAGCCCGGTGCGCAAGGTGTCGTACCGCGTCGAAAACACCCGCGTCGGTCAGGCGACCGACCTCGACCAGTTGGTCTTGCGGGTCGAGACCAACGGCGCGATGAGCCCCGAGGATGCGGTGGCCCTGGCCGCCCGGATCCTCCAGGACCAGCTCCAGCTTTTCATCAATTTCGAGGAACCGCGCCACGCGGTCGAGAAGGAAGCGACCGGCGAGCCGCTCATCAACAAGAACCTGCTGCGCAAGGTCGATGAGCTGGAGCTGTCGGTGCGCTCGGCCAATTGCCTCAAGAACGACAACATCGTCTATATCGGCGACCTCGTTCAGAAGACCGAGGCCGAGATGCTGCGCACGCCGAATTTCGGCCGTAAATCCTTGAACGAGATCAAGGAGGTGCTGGCCAATATGGGACTTCATCTGGGGATGGAGATCCAGAACTGGCCGCCTGAGAACATCGAGGATTTGGCCAAGCGCATCGACGAGCCTTATTAGGGCGCGCTTAGGCAGTAGGGGAGGGTCGGGACATGCGCCACGGCAATCATGGGCGCGGCTTCAGCCGCCGCTCCGAACACCGCAAGGCGATGTTCGAGAACCTCTGCGCCTCGCTGATCAAGCACGAGCAGATCACCACCACGCTGCCCAAGGCCAAGGATCTGCGCCCGGTCGTCGAGCGCCTGATCACGATGGGCCGGCGCGGCGGGCTGCACGTCCGCCGCCACGCGATCGCGGTGCTGCATGACAAGGCGCTCGCGGGGAAGCTGTTGACCACCCTGGCCGAGCGCTACAAGACGCGCCCGGGCGGCTATACCCGCATCATCAAGGCCGGCTACCGCTACGGCGACAATGCGCCGATGGCGTTGATCGAGCTGGTCGATCGCGACCCCGACGCCAAGGGCCAGGATTCCGGCCCCGTTCCGGAGCGCGACGACGAAGACGAGGCGGCGTAAAGTCTCTTGGCGCCACCCCGGCGAAGGCCGGGGCTCGCCTTTCCTATTCTCCTTGGTTGAACCGTTGACCGCCCTTGTCGGGAACGGAGTGTTTGCTAAATCACGTCGCGATCCAATAGCTCGATCAACACGTCCTGGGGGCCGCGGACAAATGCGATGCGCACGCCGGGGCGGATCGTCTTCGGTTCGACGGTGAATTCCACGCCCTTCCCCTTCAGCTCGGCGCAAACCTCGTCGAGGTTGTTGACCCTGAGCCCCATATGGTCGAGCCCGACAAAGCCGTTCTCCGGCTTCTCGGCCAGCGTCGCGCTGTCGGGGACCTTGGCGATAAACACGGCGACCCCGCCCAACCGGATGTCGGTGCGCTCGATGCCGCTGGACATCACCGAGCGGATCACCTCGGCGCCGAACATCCGCTCGTACCAGGCCGCCGTCGCATCGGGGTCGGGGCTGCGCAGATGGATGTGGTCATAGCGGAATTCGGTCATCGCGGGGCTCCTTTGTCTCATGCCGTTATTGCGAGGAGCGCAGCGACGCAGCAATCTCGCTCCGCCTTGCCCCCCTTGGCACGAGATTGCTTCCCCCCGGAATAGCGCGCAAGCGCTATCCGGGGTCGCAATGACAACAGGAGGAAGGGCTGCCCATGCGCTTCGGCTTGATGCTGCCGAGTTTTTCGTTCGCCGGGCTCGACTACCCGAAAGTGGCGAAGTTGCGCGAGTTCGCGGTGCGCGCCGAGGCGGCGGGTTACGAGGCGCTGTGGGTCGCCGAGCACCTGCTGACGGCGCGGGGTCTTTACGGCACCGCCTGGCTGTCGCCCTTGGAGACGCTGGCCTTTGTCGCCGGCTGCACATCGCGCATCAAGATCGCGACCGGCATCCTGATCCCGCCGATCCGCAACCCGGTGTTCATGGCCAAGGAGATCGCCAGTCTGCACATGCTGTCGGGCGGTCGGTTCGAGCTTGGCGTCGGCGTCGGCTGGGATGCGCGGGAATTCGCCGTCGCCGGGGTGAAGCTCAGCGAGCGCGGCGGCCGCACCGACGAAATCCTCGACATCTTCGCCAAGCTATGGAGCGGCGGCGAGGTTACGCATTACGGCCGCTATTATCATTTCGACCGGGTGACGATCGATCCGCCGTTGCCGACCCGCCCCAAGCTCTGGGTCGCCGGCGGCTCGAAGATCAAGACCGATCTGTCACCGGACCCGGAGACGATCGCGCCGACTGTCCTGGAGCGCATCTGCCGGCGCGCCGATGGCTGGCTCGCCCGCGCCGCCGGCTCGAACGCCAGCGTCATCGCCGACTGGCGGCAGATCACCGCCCGCCTCGACGCGACCGGCCGGCCGCGCGGCAGCGTGACCTTCGCCCACCTCAACTTCGCCCATGTCGTGCCGACCGATGATCCCGCCGCGGCGTTCAAGGTGCAGCGCCCGCTGATCGAGCGCATCATGGGCACCCACCGCTCGTTCGATCATCTGCGGACCTGCTATCTGCTCGGCACGCCGGCCGCAATGCGCGACCGCATCGCCGAACTTGCCGAAGCCGGGCTCGAATACCTCGTGCTGTCGCCGCTCGACTACGAATTAGAGCAGCTCGATTTGTGGGAGGAAGAAATCCTCCGCTACTTCCGCGCGGCTTGATCGGATTATTTCGCCGCGAATTGCTGCGGCGGCGCCTGCGTTACCGGCGCGGCGACGGCGAAAATCTCCCGTGGGTCGCGCGAGCGCGGCGGATAGATGCGCTCGCGGTTGATCATCCGCTTGGTGGCTTTCGCCGACGCGCCCTTGGCCGCGACCGCGCGGTCCCAGCCCTGGCAGTAGACCGCACCCCAGGCGCCGAGGTCGAGGCAGGTCACGTAATAGCCGATCTCAAGCGGGATCGGCGCCTCACCGACAAGGTCGCAGACGACATTGTGGCCGGCGATGCGGCCCATAGGGCGCGCGTGCTGGCAGGACATGACCGAGATGTGGCTCGCATCGAGCTGCGCGGCGGCGACGTCGCCGGCGGCATAAACATCCGCGATGCCCTCGACCTTGAGGAAGCGGTCGACCGCGAGACGGCCGGTCGCGTCGTGCTTGCCGGGCAGCGTCGCGGCGAGCCCATGTGCGCGCAAGCCGCCGCACCAGATGATCGTCGCGGCGGCGATGTCCTCGCCTGATGATAGGCGCACGCCCTGCGCGTCGGCCGATACGACGCTTACCCCGGCGCGGATTTCGATCCGCAGCTCGCGCAGGGCCTCGTCGATCACCGCGCAGGCCTGCTCGCCCATCATTGCGCCAATGCGCGGAGCGCGGTCTATGATCACCACCCGCGATGGCGCGCCGCCGGCGAGATCGCGCATCCGCGTTCCCAGTTCAGTCGCCATTTCGATCCCGGTGAGGCCGCCGCCGATGACCAGCGCGGTGAAGCGGCCCGAGGCCGCCGGTCGGGACGGCAGGGCGCGGAGGTGCGCGTCGAGCTTTGACGCGGCTTCATAGGTGTCGATGTCGAAACCGTGCTCGTCCAGGCTTGGCACCGGCGGCCGCACCAGTTCGCTGCCGAGGGCGAAAACCAGCCGGTCGTAACCGATTGCCGCCGGATGGCCTCCTACGGTGCAACCCACCTCGCGGCGCGCGCAGTCGATCGCGGTGACGTCGCCGACGATGAGATCGACGCCGATCGGCTCGAGCACATCGGCGAGCGGCACCCGGACATCGCTAAGGTCGTTCTCGTAGTTGCGCACCCGGATGGCGTGCCATTCGTCGCGATTGACGATGGTGACCGAGACGTCCTCGCGGGGGATGTTCAGCTCGGCCAGCTTGCGCGCGGCGCCGATGGCGCTGACCAGCCCGGCGAATCCCGCGCCCAGGATGACGATGCGTTTCACTTGTCCCCTCCCAACCGACGATCCCTTGTAGCCATGCCCGCGAAACCGCGAGAAACTGGACCCCGTATCGGCATCTTCGGTAGCGGAAACGGCGATGAAGATCAAATCGGTCGAGGCGCATTGGGTGCACATCCCCATCCCGCCCGAGCGTCAGCATACCAGCGATTTCGGCAAGACCTTGTCGTTTGACGGCACGATCGTCCGAATCGAGACCGAATGCGGCATCACCGGCTGGGGCGAGGCCAAGGCGCAGGTCGGCGGCATGGCGCAAAACCAGGCGCTGACGATTCTGATCAACGACGAGTTCGGCCCGCTGCTCGAAGGCGAGGACCCGCGCGACATCACCCGGTTGTGGGAGATGCTCTACAGCGGCAGCCGCGGCCATTACGCGCTGCGCGAAGGCCGCGTCTTTCCGGTGCTGGGCCGGCGCGGCATTACGATCTCGGCGATCAGCGGCGTCGATTGCGCGCTGTGGGACATCCTCGGCAAATCGCTCGGCGTGCCGGTGTGGCGACTGCTCGGTGGGCGCCGGTCCGAGAAGATGCCGGCCTACGCCTCGGGCGGTTGGGCCGGAGCGGACAAGATCGGCGACGAGTTGATGGGCTATGTGAAGCGCGGCGGCTTTGCCGCGGTCAAGATGCGGGTCGGCATTATCGACGGCGACCCGCGCCACTCGGCGCGCCGCGTCCATGCCGCGAGGGAGGCGCTCGGCCCCGATATCGGCCTCATGTGCGACGCGCACGGCACGCTGTCGGTCGCCGAGGCCAAGCGCTTCTGCCGCCTGGTCGAGGACGCGAATATCGCCTGGTTCGAGGAGCCGGTGACCGCCGACGATAAAGCCGGCTGCGCCGAGGTGCGGCGCGCGACCGACATCCCGATCGCGGCCGGCGAGAGCGAATTCACCCGCCACGATTTCCGCGACCTGGCGGCGTTCGGCGCGGTCGACATCATGCAGCCCGATCTCGCGATCTGCGGCGGCATCACCGAGGTGATGCGGATATCGGCTATCGCCAGCGCGCACAATCTGAAGCTCGCGCCGCATCTGTGGGCCGGCGCGCCGGCCTTCGCCGCCGGACTGGCGGTCGCCGCCGCCTCGCCGGCGGGGTTTATCGTCGAGTATTCCTTGGGCGCCAACCCGCTGCTGCACGATCTGGTCGAGGAATCCTTCCCGGTCAGCGACGGCATGATCGAGGTGCCGGAGCGGCCCGGCCTCGGCATCACGGTGCGCGAGGATTTCCTCTCCCAGCACACGGTGAAAGCGTGAAGGCGCTGTTCCTCGGCGGGGTCGCCGCCGATACCGCGCGCGGCATCCGCGACGAGTTGGCGCCGAGCCTTCAGGTCGAAATCATCGACGACCCGATCGACCGTGCGCGACTCGAGCAGGTCGCGCCCGATATCGACATCCTCGTCAGCAACCATTGGCGCCCCGATTATCCGCTCGCGCCAAAGATGCGGCTGGTGCAGTCGGTGGCGACCGGGGTCGAGCTTTTCGATCTTAAGGCGCTGCCCAAGGGCTGCGCGGTGTGCAACGCCTTCGGTCACGAAACGGCGATAGCCGAATACGTCGTCATGGCGATGCTGGCGCTGTACCACCGCTTCTTCCAGATCGCCGGCGAATTTCGCGAGCGCGGCTCGTGGGCGACGAGCTGGGTGCAGAGCGGCGCCCCGCACGGCGAGGTGCGCGGCTCGACCCTCGGCATCGTCGGCTACGGCAGGGTCGGTCGCGAGGTCGCGCGCCGCGCCGTGCCGTTCGGCTGCCGCATCCTCGCCGCGAACCGGTCTCCGCGCGAACGAGACGCGGAAGTCGAGCGCATCTATCCGCTCGCCGAACTCGACCGCATGCTGCCGGAATGCGACACGGTTGCGGTCTGCACCGCGCTGGGGCCGGAGACGACCGGCCTGGTCGACGCGCACCGGATCGCGCTGATGAAGCCGGGGGCGTTCCTCATCAACATCGCACGCGGCCAAGTGGTCGACGAGGACGCGCTCTATGCCGCGCTGCGCGGCGGCAAGCTCGGCGGCGCGGCGATCGATGTCTGGTGGCAGTATCCGAACCCGGCCGAGCCGGCGCGCCGCGGCTCGCGCCATCCGTTCCACGAATTGCCGAACGTGATCGCGACGCCGCACAATTCCGGCTGGACCGCCGGTATGGTACGCCGCCGCTGGGACGAGATCGCCGGCAACATCAACCGCTTCGAGCGCGGCGACAGCCCGCTCAATCTGGTCGCCACGGCTTGAGAGGGTTCATGGCCGACGACATTTCCTTTTTGCCTGCGACCGAGTTGCTGGCCCGCTATCGCGCAAGGACACTGTCGCCGGTGGAAGTGATCGAGGAGACGCTGCGGCGGCTCGAGACCTACGAGGGCGCGCTCAACGCCTTTGTGCTCTACGACCCGGAAAGCGCGCTGCCGGCCGCGCGGGCGTCTGAAGCGCGCTGGCAGAAGGGCGAACCGCGGGGGCTGCTTGACGGCGTCCCGGTCGCAATCAAGGACACGCAGCTAACGCGCGGCTGGCCGCGCCTCGTCGGCTCGCGGACGATCGACCCGGACCAGGCGTGGAACGAGGACGCGCCGGCGACCGCACGGCTGCGCGCCGAGAACGCGGTGTTCTTCGGCAAGACGACGACCCCGGAATTCGGCTGGAAGCCGACAACCGACTCGCCGCTCTCCGGCGTCACCCGCAATCCCTGGAACCTGGAGCGGACGCCCGGAGGCAGCAGCGGTGGCAGCGCCGCGGCCTTGGCCGCCGGCATCTGCCCGTTGGCGATCGGGACCGATGCGGGCGGCTCGATCCGCATCCCGGCCGCGTTCAGCGGCGTCTTTGGGCTGAAGCCGACCTTCGGCAAGGTCGCGCTCTATCCGCCTTCGGCCTTCGGCGACGTCTCGCATGTCGGACCGATGTCGCGCACCGTCGAGGACGCGGCGCTGATGCTCGACGCGATCAAGGGGCCAGACACGCGCGACTGGTACAGCCTGCCCGACGACGGCATCGCCTATCGGGAGCGCGTGCGCGACGCGTCTATGAAGGGAAAACGTGTGGCGCTGTCGCCGACCCTCGGCTACGCCGAGCCCGCTCCGGCGGTGCGCGCCGCGGTCGAGGCCGCGGGCAAGGTCTTTGCCGAGCTGGGCGCCACCGTCGAGCGCGCCGATCCGTTCGGTGAATCGCCGCTGCCGGTCTTCCAGACCCTGGCGCTCAGCGGCTTCTGGGCGCTCATCCGCGCGATGACGCCGGAGCAGATCGCGGTGATGGATCCCGGTCTCGTCGCCACCTGCCGCGCCGGCGAAGCGGTGACGCAGGAGCAGCTGGTCGAGGCGCTCGGCAAGCGGGCGGTGCTCGGCGCGCAGGTACGGCAATTCTTCGACCGCTACGACATTCTGCTATCGCCGACGATGCCGATCACCGCGGCCTACGCCGACAAGCGCGATGACGGCCAGCCTGACCCGGCCAATTACCGCGAGTGGCTGACCTATACCTGGGCGTTCAACCTGACGCGCAACCCTTCGGCCTCGATCCCCTGCGGCATGGCCGGCGGCTTGCCGATAGGATTGATGGTGACGGGGCAGCTCTACGACGATCTCGGTGTGCTCCAGGCATGCCGCGCCTATGAGCAGGCTGTCGGCGCGATTTTTCCCGATGCACGGCTCGTTGCGGCGCTCGACAAGGCCGCCGGCGCCGCCGACAAGTCTGTATCGGCCAAGATCACCCAGTTGGGCGCTTCTTCATAATCCGCGCTACAGGCCAGTTTCCGCAATTGAGCTTCCAGCGAGTCGAGGTCGGCATGAAGGTTTCGATGGGCCGGTTGCTTGGGCTGATCGCGGCTTTGACCGTTGTTTCCGCCGCATACGCCGCGCCGCCGGACCAGGTTCTCGCCGGCCCCTGGGTCGAACTGAGCGCGGACGATACGCTGAGCGTGCGCGTCGTGGTCGGCTCCGGCGTCACCGCGTGCCCCGAGGTGGTCGCCGACGGCAACAGCGTGCAAGCAACCCAACGCGGCGCCGCCGATGGCGATTTCCCGATCACCACCTGCGGCGCGACGGTTCCACTCACCACCAAAAAGCTGACGGTCGGGGGTCTCGCCGTCCCGGTGTTGCCGGCCGCGATCAACCGGATCGCGGTCATCGGGGATACCGGCTGCCGCATCGAGGGCGCCGCGCCGCAGGATTGCAACGATCCCCAGCAATGGCCGTTTCCCGCCGTCGCAAAGCATGCCGCGGAGCACAAGCCCGATTTGGTGATCCATGTCGGCGACTATCACTACCGCGAGACCGCTTGCCCGTCCGGCAACAAGGGCTGCGCCGGCAGCCCGCATGGCGATAATTGGGCCGCATGGCAAGCCGATCTGTTCGCGGCGGCGGCGCCGCTGCTCAAGGCGGCGCCCTGGGTCGTGATCCGCGGCAATCACGAATTGTGCCGGCGCGGCGGCAAGGGGTGGATAAGATTGCTCGATCCGCGTGATCAAATGTCCGAGTGCACCGACATCTCGCCACCCTATCGCTTGCATCTGGGCGGGCTCGATCTGTTGGCCTTCGACAGCGCCGGCGCCGACGATTTCAAGCCCGAGCCCGACAAGGTCGCAGCCTATGCCAAGCAACTCGCGACCCTATTGGCCAATGCGCCGCTGCATGCCTGGATGGTGACGCATCGTCCGGTCTGGGCGCTGGCGCAGGGCGCGTTCGGCGGCAAGCCGGTCAACCTGACCGAGCAGGCGGCGATCAAGGGGCATGTACCCGCCGGCCTCGACATGGTCCTGTCGGGTCATCTGCACGATTTCACCAGCTATGAATTCGGCGCGGGGCGGCCCTCGCAGCTGATCGTCGGCGTCGGCGGCGATACCATGCTCGACCTTTCCAACGTGCCGCTCACCGGCGCCCAGATCGACGGAATGGAGACGACAAGAGGCTTCGCGCTCGAGCGTTTCGGCTTTTTTATCATGGAGCGCAAGGGCGACGGCTGGGCGGGGACGCTCTACGCCGCGGACGACAAGAGCGTGCTGGCGCAATGCCAGATCGCCGGGCGCACGCTCGACTGCCATAACTGACCGAAATTTGCCGGCGTGCCATCGCGAAGCGGCGCGTCTCGCGGCGCGTGTTTCGCGCTATCGTGGCGAGAGGGGACATCTCGGCGGGGCGGATTGTGGCGATCATCAGCGAAGCAACCAAGGCGCAGGTCGCCGGCATCGCCGCCGAGGCGGCGCGCGTCGAGACGCCGTGCGGCGAGGGAGCGCTGGTCTGGCGGGTGTGGGGCGGCGGCCCGCCGCTTGTCCTGCTGCATGGCGGCTACGGCTCGTGGACGCACTGGATCCGCAATGTGCCGGTGCTGTCGCGGCAATTCACCGTGATCGCGGTCGATCTTCCGGGCCTCGGCGATTCGGCGACGCCGCCGGAGCCGTGGACCGCGCAAGGGCTCGCCGCGATCATCGTCGAGGGCCTCGACACCGTCCTGCCGAAGGACGCCCAACCGCACATGGCGGGTTTCTCGTTTGGCGGGGTGATCGGCGGCGTGGTCGCGGCGCAACTCGGCGACCGGCTGCGCGGCTTTACGGTCGTCGGTTCGAACGGGTTGGGGCTCGAGCGCTCGCCGACGCCTTTGGAGCGGGTCGCGTCCGACGCCGGCGAGGAGGTGGAATTCGCCACCCATCGCTACAATTTGAACCAGCTGATGATCCACGACCCGGCCAAGATCGACGAGCTGGCGCTGTGGCTGCAGAAGACCAACCACGCCCGCGCCCGCATGCGCAGCCGACGTTTTTCGCGTTCGGGAGCGCTGGTCGAGGCGCTGCCGAAGATCAAGGCGCGGCTCGACGGCATCTGGGGTGAGCGCGACGCGACCGCCTACCCGCATGTCGAGGAGCGCAAGCGCATCCTGCAAGGCGTGCAGCCGGGCGCCCGGTTCGCGGTCGTTCCCGGCGCCGGGCATTGGGTGCAGTTCGAGGCGGCCGACCAGTTCAACCGTCTGATCGCCGAATACGCCGCGCCCTAAAGTTCAATGGCGATCTCACTGCCGATCTGAAGGCGAAGAACCTGAACGGCGCGGCCGCCGTTGACCGCGATTTCCGCAAGGCCATTGGAGTTGACGTACCAGAAGGCGTCGCCGCGCGGCACGGAAGAGAAAGTCGGCGCCCTGGCCAGCTTGCGGCCGGCGGCGACGAGCTTGGCCTCGGGCGGCAGCAGCGCGCCGCGCAGCCCGGTCATCGCATTGCCGTAATGGTCGATGTAGACGATCTCGGCGAGATCGTCGGGCCAGCCGCGCTCGCGGGATTCGTCGGCAGCGGGCTGCGCCAGCTCGCTGACCGGCTCGCCCAGCGCCAGCCGCGCCGCAACCGGCGCGAACAAATCGCGGCCGTGAAAGCTCGCCGACAACGGGCCGGGATGCCAGATGATTTCCCACAAACGCGCGCCCCGCGCGCGCCGCATGACGATGTCGAACAGTCCGTTATCGGGTCCGACGTAAATTCGGCCCTCGGCTTCGACCACCACCGCGCGGCGATCGCTGCCGACCCCGGGATCGACGACGCACAGCAGCACCGTCCCCGACGGGAACCAGGCGCCGTAGGCGGCGAGCAGATAGGCCGACGGCTTCGGCCGCTCGGTCGGCGCGTCGGCGAAGAGCGGGATGATCGGCGCGTCGGGCGCCGTCCGGTGCAGCACCGCCGTCACCTGGCCCGTATAGGGTCCCGCCAAGCCGAAATCGGTGAACAGCACGATCATCCGCGGACTATGAGGCGGCGACCGCACACGGCGCAAGTTGCCGCCGGCGGCAAAGAGTTCGCGGCGCGCTCGCGGCCACCGTCAAAGTGATACGAGCGCGCTCGATTCGCACTTATTCAGAGAAGCGGCGGGTTTCGGAGAACCGTTGCGTTTCGCGAGAACGAACCTTGAGCTACTCACGGTCGCAACGGCAGTTTCGCGTTCCACGTTCTTGCAAATAGTGACCGCTTGGGTATGGTCGCGTCGTGGGGTTGTCATCGGGGGAGTGATGAAAAAATTGGCTGTCGCGGCGGCTTTGACTGCTGCTGTTTTGTTGCCTGTCGAAGCGGGCGCCGCGGCTGAATGCTATTCGCCGGCGGCGCTCGAGGCTGAGCAGGGCGTACGTTTCCTCATTGATCTGATGGTCGCCAGCACCGCTTGCCGAGACCAGACTTACGGTCTGTTTCAGCAGCGCAACAAGGACGCGGTGCTTGCCTATCAGAAAACGATGGTCACGCACTTTCACGGCAATGCGGCCTATGATCGTTGGGATACGGCGCTCGCCAACGAGGCGGCGCTGAAGCAGGCTGGCAAATCGTCCCCCCAGTCCTGCCAGGAATCGGCGGAGTTGATCAAGTCCGCCGCGGCGATGGACATCAGGGCCTTCCGCGCTCTTGCCGCCGGCCGGGCGACGGCCGCGGCGGCGAGCGGCCGCTATCCCAAATGCGGCCGCTGAGAACTTGATTTCGCGAAAAACGCGACGCCGGCAAGTCCGATCGCCGACAGCGCGGCCATGAAGAGATAGGCGCCGCCACCGTAAGCCGAATAGAGCGCGCCGGCGCCGAGCATGACGACGCCGCTGCCGATCCCGGCCGAGGCTCCGGAATAAAGCGCTTGGGCGCTTGCGGCCGCGCCGGGCGGGACGGTGCGCGACAGAAAATTCATCGCGCCGAGATGCGTCGCGCCGAAGGTCAGCGCGTGCAGCGGTTGCAGCGCGAAGGCCGGCAGCAATCCCGGCACGAGGCCCATCAGCCCCCAGCGTACGATCCCGGCGGTGGCGCCCGTCATCATCAGCCCAAGCGGCCCGAGCCGCGCCAGCAGGCGGCGGCCTTGCCAGAACAGCAGGATCTCGGCGACCACCCCTTCCGCCCACAACACGCCGATCACCGCGTCGGAAAAGCCGAGCGAGCGCCAGTAAAGCGTGCCGAACCCGTAATAGACCTGATGGCTTGCCTGAATCGCGGCGGTCGCCGCGACGAATTGCCAGAACCGGCGGTTGCCGGCCAGGGCGCCAAGCGCAGCCCAGCGCGCCGGGGCCGCTTTCTCCCGCGGCGCGGCGGGGACCGCGATGCAGGCGACCAGCAATACCATCGAGGCCGCCAGCACCAAGGCGAGAACGGCATTGGCCGCCGGTCGCTCGCCGAGTGGCCGGGCGAGGAAAACCCCGCTCGCGATCGCCGCCAGAATGAACGTGACCGAGCCCCAGACGCGGACCCTGCCGTAATCGATCCCGATGTCGCGCACCGCGGCAAGGGTGATGCTGTCGCCCAGCGGCATGATCGCCGACTGTCCGGTTGCGGCGACCAGCGTCAGCGCCAGCGCCAGCAGGGCCCAGAATCCGTATGCGTTCCACAAGCCGGCGTAGCCGGCGATTGCCGTTCCCGCGAGCACGATCATCACCGCCCGACGGCGGCCAAGCCGGTCGGCGAGCGCGCCGATCGCCGGCGTCGCCACCACATTCACCCAGATCGCGGCGGCGAAGAGGAACGCGATTTCATGCGCACCGAGGCCGCGACCCGACAGAAAAACCGGCCAGAACGGCGTCTTGACGCCGACGATCAAAAAGATCGCGGCGTAATAGGCGCCGAGCCGTGCCGAAATCCGCGAATGCGCCAACCGGCTCATTATCGGCTCAACGGCAGCGGCCGGCATGCTTATAAGGGCGCATTGTGTTGCCGACCCTAAACCAGCTCAGCGCGCTCGTCTCCGTCGTCATCATCGACGTTGTGCTCGCCGGCGACAACGCGATCGTCGTCGGCATGGCGGCCGCCGCGTTGCCGCCGGAGCATCGCCGCCGCGCGATCCTGGCGGGCATCGCCGCGGCGACGGTGTTGCGCATCGTCTTCGCGGCAATCGCCTTACGGCTTCTCGATATCGTCGGGCTGGGGCTGGCCGGTGGGCTCCTGCTGCTTTGGGTGGCGTGGAAGCTTTATCGCGAGCTGCGGCAGGTCCAGAGCCACGGGGTGGCGGCGCATCCGCATGCGGGCGCGGCGTCCCCGCCCGACAAGACCATGTTCCAGGCGGTGACGCAGATCGTCCTCGCCGATCTGTCGATGTCGCTCGATAATGTGCTCGCGGTGGCCGGGGTGGCGCGAACCCAGGCCGAGCCTTGGGTGCTGTTTCTCGGGCTGGGGCTGTCGGTGGCGCTGATGGGGATCGCGTCGAGCCTGATCGCGCGGCTGCTCGCCCGCCATTTCTGGCTGTCGTGGCTCGGTCTGGCGATCATCGCCGTGGTGGCGGTGCGGATGATCTGGCTCGGCGGCGGCGAGGTATTCGGCCATTTCGGCCTGACCTGATTAAAGGCGCAGGTTCCAGGTTTCGCCGACGAGTTCGGGTCCGAACTCGTCGTGGGCCTCGGTTTCGACGATCTTGAAGCCGACGGAATCGTAGATGCGCCGCGCGGCGGTGAGGATGCTGTGGGTCCACAGCGTCATCTCACGATACCCGGCCCGCCGGGCGAAGCGCACGCATTCCTCGACGAGCCGCCGGCCGACGCCGAGGCCGCGCGCTCGCGCCTCGACGATCAGGAGGCGCAGCCGCGCGACCTCATTGGTTTCCTTGACGAGAAACACCGAGCCGATCGCCGCGCCGTCCTGCTCGGCAATCCAGCACTGCTCGCGGACGGGATCGAATTCGCGCAGGAATTTGGCGACGACCTCGGCGACATAGGCCTCCATCTTGTGATTGAGGCCGTATTCCTCGCTGTAGAGCGCGCCGTGGCGCTGCGTCACCCAGCCCATGTCGCCGGGCCGGTGCGGCCGCAGGACAAAGGCCGGCGTGGTTTCGGGATAGCCGCCGAGCAGGCCGCCGATCGCCCGCATCGCCGCGATCAGCCGGTCTTGATCGGCTTCGGCGAGCGGTGACAGCAGATTACCGATCTCCCGATGCGAGGCCCGGTCGAGCGGCTCGAACGCGTCGCGCCCGGCCGGGGTCAGCGAGATCAAGGTCTGCCGCCCGTCCTGCGGCGACTGGCTGCGCAGGATCAGGTTTTGGCGATCGAAATCTCGCAAGATGCGCGACAAATAGCCGGGGTCGAGGTCAAGCTCGCGGCCGAGCCACGTCGCCGTCGCGCCGTCGCGATGGGCCAGCGCATGGAGCACCCGCGCCTCGGTCAGCGAGAACGGGGTGTTGAGAAAGGCCTCGGACAAAACGCCGAGCCGTTGCGTGTAGAAGCGATTGAAATGACGCACCGCGGCGATGCGGCGGTCGAGGGAGGACGCGGTCATCGAATTTGACATCCGGCTTGTGAATTCCGGAAGAATTAGGCAATCATTTAATTGACTGAGTCAAATTATAGCTTCGAGCACCATCTGCGTCTGGGTGACGATGGCGACGAGGCGGCCCTCGGCGGTGCTGACCCGTGTCGTCCATACTTGCGTGCGGCGGCCGCGATGCACCGGCAGGGCTTCGCCAGTGAGACGCGTTCCGAGCGGCGCGCCGGCGATGAAATTGGTCTTGCTCTCGATCGTCGTCGTGGCGGCGTTCTCGGGCAGGTTGAGGACCGTGCCCGCAGCGCCGAGCGTGTCGGCGAAGGCCATGATCGCCCCGCCATGCATCACCGCCGGCCGCGTGCAGAGCTCGGCGCGCACCGTGAGCTCCGCGACGACCCGGTCCCTGTCGGCGGTGACGAACTCGATGCCGAGCAGTTCGGAGAACGGCAGCTTCAGTGCCTGAAGCCGTTCCAAGGGGTTCATGGGGGGTGTTCCTCGCCGGTGAACAAATCGTCTTTCCCATAAAGCGGTACCCGGAGGCGAGCCGCGAGACGGTCGCCCTGGACCCCCGCTTTCGCGGGGGAGACGAGACAGGGCGTTTACCCGCCGTATCCCGGCGGGCGGCGCGTATGCCAGTCGGTCGCTTGCTGGTAGGCCCAGCCGATGCGCAGCGCCATCGCCTCGTCATAGGGGCGGCAGGCGATCTGCAGCGACAACGGCAGCCCGCCGGCGGTGAACCCGTTCGGCACGGCCAGCGCGCACATCTCCAGGAGGTTGAAGACGCGGGTGAAATGCGCCGGTGTCGTGTTCTGGTCGACCTCATCGTTGGGGATTGCGGCGGTCTGCGTGGTCGGCGTCAGCAGCGCGTCGATCCCGTCGCGGTCGAGCGCGGCGAGGAATTCGGCCTTCATCCGGTCGCGCTCGGCGAGCGCGGCGAGGTACTGGTGGGCGCGGATGTCGCGGCCGAGCTGGATGCGCGGGCGCACCGCCGGGTCGATCGCCAGCGCCGCATCGTCGACCAGCGCGCCGGTCAGGCGGTAAGCCTCGGAGCCAATGATCTGGCCGGTCGCAACCGTGGCGTCGGCGAAGGCGATCGGCAGCTTCACATCGACGATCTCGGCGCCTTCGCGTGCCAATGCCTCAAGCGCGCCGGCATAGGCGGCGAGCATTTCCGGGTCGCAGCCGTCGCGCTCGCCTTGCGGCATGCGCGCGAGGCGCAACCCCTTTACGCCGCGCCGCAGCGCCGGGAACGGATCGACCGGGGGCGGCGCTGAGAGCGTCAGCCGGTCGAGCGGGTCGGCGCCCTGCATCACACTGAAGAGCAGCGCCGCGTCCTCGACCGAGCGCGCCATCGGCCCCGGCGTGTCGAGCGACGGCGCGAGCGGCAGGATGCCGTGGCAGCTCACCCGGCCGACCGTGGTCTTGAGCCCGGTGATGCCGCACCACGCGGCCGGCAGCCGCACCGAGCCGCCGGTGTCGGTGCCGATCGCCCACGGCGCCATCGCGCTCGCCACCGAGACGCCCGAGCCGCTGCTCGACCCGCCGGGCGTGCGCGCGACCTCGCGGTCCCACGGGTTCCACGGCGTGCCCATATGGTGATTGGTGCCCCAGCCGCCCATCGCGAACTCGACCGTATGGGTCTTGCCGAGCACGATCATGCCGGCGGCGATCAGTTTGCGGGCCAAGGTCGCGGTCGCCGGCGAGCGCCGTTCGCGCCACACCGCCGAGCCGCCGGTGGTCACCCGCCCTTCGAGGTCGATCAGGTCCTTCAATGCGATCGGCACGCCGTGCAGCGGGCCGACCGCGTGGCCGGAGCGGATCGCCTTGTCGGCGGCCTCGGCGGCGAGTTTCGCGTCATCGGCATAGATGTCGATATAGGCGTGAAGCCGCTGGTTCTGCGCCGCTATCCGCGCCAGAAACGCCTCGACGACCGCGACCGGCGACAAGCGGCGCGCGGCGATCTCGGCGGAAAGCTCGGCGGCTGAGAGCAGGCTGGGATCGCCGGTGGGGGGCATGGCGGGAGCCTCGATGCGGTGGAGTGCAACAATACGCCGGGCCGCCGCCAGCCTCCACCCTAAGCCGAGCCCTATTTCGGAAAGACGCGCCGGTAGATGCCGGGCGAGCCGACATCGTGCCGCATGTAAGGGCGGATGCGGTTGCTCCATGGGTTGGCGTCGCGGGCGCGCTCCCAGGGCGCGCTTTCCGAGACGTGGGCGTTCTCGAATTCGTAGAGCGTCAGGTATCTGGGCTGCGAGTCGAGGGCGACGTAGCGCCGCGCGCCGAGGCAGCCCGGCACCGCGCGGTAGGGCGGGATGTAGGCGGTGTTGTACCAGTCGTTGAACTCGTCCTCGACCACCGAGGGGATGTCGATGCGGCCCATCTGCAGGAACGGCGCCGGTCCTTGCGTCATCTCGATCGGATGGGTGTGCGTCGGGAAGATCTGGCGGTAGCCGTTGATCAGGTAGTTGCGGCCGATGGTGCCGCCCGACGCCGCCACCCGCTTGGCCGACGGGCGAAAGCGCACCTCGTCGAGAAAGGCGGCGGTGCGCAGCACCTCGTGGGTTTCGAGCTCGTAGAGCGCCAGGTTCTTCGGGCCGCCCTTCAACGCGACGTAGCGACCGGCGTTGAGAAAGCCCGGCACGGCGAGCAAGCGGGCGATGTGCTCCTCGTCGTACCAGCGATGGTATTCGGCCTCGTGCTCCGGGTCGATGTCGGCCCACACCATCAAGAGGCCGGCGCCGCGCGTCTTGGCCATCGCCGCTCTCCTTCTCAGCGATAGGGCGGCGGTGGGGGCGGCGCGCCGTAAGGCGGCGGCGGCGGCGCGCCGGCGCCGCCGCCTTAC
>Ga0209483_1000599_pt1 | contig 30492 bp, 30 predicted proteins | sample NGEPerA_FD_184508 | JGI IMG/M metagenome (GOLD analysis project Ga0209483, IMG submission 184508) | Arctic peat soil microbial communities from the Barrow Environmental Observatory site, Barrow, Alaska, USA - NGEE PermafrostL2-A... | ecosystem: Environmental > Terrestrial > Soil > Wetlands >... | reverse complement strand
ACGATCGGTCAGCCCGTTGCATTGATCACTGGACCTTGCCGGTCATCCCTAGTCCAAATATGAGAATCCTTGTACCTCCGTCGGTTGCCATGGCGGCGATGCCCTCGGGGAGTGGCTACTGGATCGTTGACTCGGCAGGAGATGTGACCACACATGGGGCGGCCACCAACTATGGATCCACGATCGGTCAACTGCTCAACGCCCCCATCATCCAGATCGTGGCCACTCCCGACGGCAAGGGCTACTGGCTGGTGGCCGCGGACGGCGGGGTCTTCTCTTTCGGAGACGCAGCGTTCTTGGGCTCGGCGGGCGCTGTGCGCCTGAATGGCCCTGTTGTGGGAATGGAACGCACACCCACTGGGAAGGGCTACTGGCTGGTAGCGGCTGACGGCGGGGTCTTTGCCTTCGGCGACGCCGCCTTTTTCGGATCCATGGGCGGGCGCCAACTGAACAGACCCGTGGTGGGCATAGCGGCTGACACAGCAACCGGCGGCTATTGGCTGGTGGGCGCTGACGGCGGGATCTTCAGCTTCGGTGCGCCGTTCTACGGATCGACGGGTGCCGTCGTCCTGAACGAGCCGGTCGTCTCGATGGCGGCCACATCCGATGGGGGTGGCTATTGGTTCGCTGCCGCTGACGGCGGGGTGTTTGCCTTCGGCGACGCACCCTTCCGAGGCTCCATGGGCGGCCGGACCCTGAACAAGCCGGTGTCCGGGATTGCTGGCGACACCGCCTCCGGCGGGTACTGGCTGGTCGCGGCCGACGGAGGGATCTTCAGCTTCGGCGCACTGTTCTACGGGGCGGGCTGAGCGGTCCATCAGCGGTGGGACCAATGGCGGTCGGACTTTAGGGTGGAGTAGGCACCGGGAACGGCAGTCTGCTTCCTCGGGCTCCCGGGAACGCTTCGAATCGACGGCTTCGGTCCAAGGGCATCTGGCCGTGCGGCAGGACGATGACGAGGCCCAGCAGCGTGGTCGGCAACCGGCGCCGACGTCGGTCGCACGTCCACACCTGCGGCATTGGGGCACTCGACGGCCCGGCCCTCTTGTACCTTGACCAACAAGGCATAAGGTGGAGTGAGGAATGATGTCACGCCAGTCGGCTGCCGCTCTCATTCCCACTAAGGCCACCGCCATGGAACAGGTGAGGTGGCTGATTGGAGTGCCATGTCTCCTGACGGCGAAACCCACACGGGTAGCCAACTCGATCAGGACCACGCGCCGGAGACGAACGGCCGCATGTCGGTCTGTCGGCGCTGCGGATCCCAAACCGATGGCCCCCTCGGTGGGAATCACATGCCCACCGAGCGCCAGTTGACTCGCATACGGGATTGGTTGGCCGCAGAGTCACGGCGGATCCAGGTACAGCGGGCCAGGGAAGGCCTGAAGCGATAGGCGCATTTGGTCCACGGGCGCGGGGTTGGGGTCAGGCCGGACGACCGAGCGATTGCTAGGTTGCAGGCGTGGTGATCTGGAGGCTGTGCCTCATGGCGGCGGCGGGTCTCTCCGGCGTCGGGTGTGCATCGCCGTCGACCTCAGCCAACCCGACAACGCCGCTCGATCCGACACCAGTCACGGCAACTACGAGGGCCGGGACTGATGGGGGTTCGATTACGCCGCCCGACACTCACTGTTTGAGCGGATCGGTCAATGTGCCGTGGCAACCATCCCAAGGTGTGACCACGGTCTGCGTAACCGTGGGTTCGACATTGGTGCTGAGTGGGGGAAACGATATGTCCGGTGGGAGTTGGCCGGGACCTCCGACCATTTCCGACCGGCGGGTGTTGGCCCTGCTGTCGAGCAACGCCTCCAGCAGTACCTTCACGGCCGATCTCCGAGCAACAGGTGCTGGGACTGCCACCGTCGAGGTGCCGTTCGTTGCCGGCCCAGACGTATGCAATCCGACTCCGTGCACCCCGGTGCCCGGGCGTCCGCTCGACTGGCAGGTCACTGTCGTCCCGTAGCGGTGGCTAGGGAGTGGACGGAAGCGAGCACAATCAGGTAGTTCGCCCCTGGTCATATGGACGTCTCCGGCGTATCCTGATGGTACGGGATCCAATGGGTTCTGGAAGGAGGCGCCTATGGGCAGTCGACATGGAGGGCCAGCCTGAGAGCGGATGGTAGGGGATCGATCGGGAGGAATCCCGATAGGCCCGGCTAGATCATCGGCAAGCGGCTCGGAGTGGGAGCGTTGCGGCGACAGGGGCGTAGAAGCCCCGCCGGTTGCCATTCCCCGACGTGTTCGCTCTCAGATCAAAATTGAGAAGAGCGCCCGATCCCCGTTAATCCGTGGGACGGGCGCTTTCGCGTGCGCATAGTGTCGCTCCCCGGACCGACGGCATGACTTGGCGACGGCATTTCCCACCGTCCTGGTCATCGCACGTTGCCCCAGGGTCCGAAACCTGGCCAGAACCACGAAGCCGTCGGCTGCCGGGCCCGAAGTACCAGCCAATGGTGCCCATCTGCGCGCCAACTGCCTGGGTCGGCGGGACGAGTTGTCGGCCGTCCGGGCCAGTCGGGAGGAGGTTCGCTACACCGCCCCGCGATGGACGTTCCCGTCCCCCTACGGGCCGGGAGCCTGGATCATGGGAGTCTGAGCGGTCGTGCCGCAGGTGTGGAGTGCCGCCTCGTCCGAGGCCGTAATCCAACGGGCCCCGGCAGCGGTCTCGTGGATCAGGTCGGATTGAAGGTAGCTCTGGCGGGTCCCCGAATCCAGGGTGCTCAAGAATCTGTTCCAGTCGACGAGCTTGTAGCGCCGAGGGTCACCAGCCACCAGGTCGGTGATTCTTCGATTCAGCGAGGCCCCGACATCGCTTCCTCCCCGAACATCCGCGAAGGGACCGATCGTGGTCAGGACCACACACCGCACCGAGCCGACCGTTGTCAGGAGCTGAGCGAAGCTCGCCAGTGCAGGCGCACCGTTCCCGCCTGCGATGGCGTCGTTGGTCCCCAGATCGATGACCACGGCCGCGGTGGGGCCGTGGTCCTGCAAGTCGGACTCCACCAGGCCGAGCATCGGCTCGATCCAGACACTGATCCGGAACACATAGCCGACGGTATAGGAACGGTCCAAGGTGGTCGAGAGGTCCGGCTGGGCGAGAGCGGTGATCGAATCCCCGATGACCAAGACTCGACGAGGAGCAGTGGTCATCGAGCAGCCGGTCAGCATGGCGGCGACGGACACGGCCGACAGGCAACGAACGATCAGCCGGTGCCGACGTCGCATCAGGTGACGACGACTGCTCTTCAGTCTTGGGGACACGACTCATCTTGGCAGGTGGCACCGGCGATGGGCTACGCCGATACCCGGCGATTCGGGAACACTTGAGTTGCCTCGGGCACTGTCTCGATCGGGTCAGCGGAGCCACGTCCGGGTTTCGGGGTGCCGCCCGGTCAGGTTCGCCGTTCCGAAGGACACAACCTTGTCGGCCGATGATCCCGTCAGGTCCTGTGACGTTCGACCCTGTTGCTGGCAATCCAAGAGTGTCACGGTCGCCGGTGGGGACATCGGAAAGGCGGTCACATGAGTGACGCGAATGAACGCAAGCAACGTGCAAGTGGCAGTGCCGCCTGGAAGGGCGGAGCCGGGGGTATCTGGTTACTTGGATTCATCGGGGCGTTGAGCTATTACCTCCACACGCATTCGGGGACGTTCTGGCTCGTATTCCTGGCCATCATGAAATCCGCGGTGTGGCCCGCCTTCGTCGTGTACCACGTGTTGACCCTGAGGTGACCGGAATGGCAGCTGGCGCGATAGCCGAGGAACCCGCAGTCCTGCGCCGGATCCTGTGCCGGAACCGGGTCCGGTCCGAGCCGAGGGCGGTCCATGGCTCGATCCCGCGAGTTGCCGCTAAAGCGAGGCGAGTTCTTGCCCGATGAGTTCTTGGAGAGATTGCCGGGTTTGGTCCCACCTTCGAGGACCCTTCCCAGCGCTCCGAGTCAGAAGCCATCCTCTAGGTGAAGGGGGTGCGAGAGAGAAGCCCCCCGCTGCCCCTGGGGGCTTCTCCGCGTGGCAATCGGATGGTCGTGTGCTCGACAGACCAGGATTTCGCTCGGTGTAGGATATCAATGGACGCGTGGTCACCGTGCGAAGGTGACCGAGAAGTACACACGCCTCTGAGGAGTTGGATCATGAAGTGTCGTCAATTGGCCTTCTTTGCCGGGCCGGCGGCGGTCGAGAGCGCGATGGCCACCATCACTAATGAGGTCATCCCCAGGTTCAGTGGTATTCCCCATTTTCTCGGGTACGTGGTGCTCCAGTCGGACGTGTCGCCAGGCCACCGCGACTCCGATGTTCGGCGTGAGTTGACCGTGATGTCCTTTTGGAGCGACGGTCTCGAAGATTCCGATGCGACCGCCAAACAGTTCATCAGCGAAGTGAACCGAGTGGCAGGGACGAATCCGGTCAGGAAGACCTTCGACGTCCTGATGGCCGTGTGGCGGGACGAGGATGGGGGCGAGTTGGCCAACGTCCTCTGAATCGATGCACGGATGACGCAATCGATCGGACGGGTCCGGGCCACGTCAGACGAAACGCCTGCGGAGGTCATGCCTGCCAGGACACTGAAAGAACCGGGCTCCATCTCGTTTGGCCGCTGACGTACGGCGTCCGACAGGGAACTACGAGGCCGACCGCTCGCCGGACACCTCGAGATCCAAGTCGAACGATTCAGGATCCACGTCGAGGATCAAGGCGATCAGACTGCGTGCCGTCGACGGGATGCGATTGAACGCCCGGACCTCGGCCCGAGCACCGTTCAAGCCGAACACGCTGACCGACCACGACGGCCCGAGAGAGTACGCCCGCACCAGGTAGCGCCTTCTGTGATGGCCTCCGTAGTCGTCGCTCACTGAATCGCCACCCCAGCTACCTCGAGGACGCCGGTCCACGTAAGCGGTCTCCAGCGCTTGCCCCTCGAGGACTACTTTCGCGCCAAACCGTCGACGAGGCAATCGGTGTCCAGCCGGATGGGCAACGGATGGGCAGGGTTGGGTGCCGTCGCCTGGAACCGGTGGCCGGCTCGTGCACTACCCCTGACAGCGCGGTTCGGCCGGAGCCGTAGGTTTGCGGTATGGCTGATCCGATGGAACCGCTGCCTCGGGCGATCGTCGCGCTGATCAATGCCAACGAACGCATGCGGGTCAACCTCGAGGCCAATGCCGTCGTGCTCAAACAGGCCCTGCTCTTGGTCCGCGACGGAACCGACATCTCGGATGCGCTCTTCATCTTGCCCACGGGGAGTCAACGGGCGGCGTCGGAGAATTCGCTGGATGCACTGTTGCGGGCCAGAGACGGCCTACGGAGTGCCCTCATCGCGACCGCGCTGGACGCAGGTATCTCGGTGGATGAACTGGTCGAACGCCTCGAGGTGACCCCGGAACAGGTGCAGTCGATCGCCGGACATCCATCCACCGACGGCTAGTCGGAGCGTGCCACCACAACCCGTGGATCGCCGATCCACGGGCGTGGTGAACACGGCGACGAATCGGGGTGGTCGTGGTGACGAGCCGTCCCCTTCCCGTGATCGCCGCAGCGGAGGCGATCGAGCCGGGAGGTCCGCGTTCGGACGGGGGGATCACCCCTGGGTCGGAGCGACGCGGGTAGCTGGGGAAGTGCCGACCCGGGTCAGGACAATGTGGGGCCTTCGGCCCGTACCCGCGTGACACTCTCGATGGACGTCCGCAGCTCCTGGAGCCACGTCGTCTCCTTTTGGCCGACGAAGCGAACGCACCAGGCGAGTGCCTCACTCCGGCTCTTCGCGACACCGGCAGCCTGCAAGGTGTCGAGCACCTCGCGTTCGCTGATGCGCAGTCTGGTCATCACCGGGACGCCGAGACTGGTGAATACGGTGGTCTCCGCTCCGGTGGTCACGCCCCATGCCACGGAGCGTCCGGTGGCCGGTTGGATCCGGTCGGCAACTTCCATCCGGGCCGCCCGGGTCGCCTCACGGAACGCATCCGGGTCCCCCACGCCGGGGCCATCCGTCGTGAGCGTGCCGACGATGAGGATCTCGTCGTCGTCGATGGTCAGTCGGGGGTGGCCCTCGAACCAACCGCCGGGGATCATCGGAGAGATGAGCTCGTCGAGCTTGGCGTGGTCTGAGGGTGTAATCATAAATACAACATTACACCCATCTTCCGGCGCTCCGATCGCCGGATCTCCCGGGCGTCGTCATTCCCTTCCGGAAGGCGGGTTGGCGCCGGTCGAACGAGCCATGGGGGCCGGCGTGGCGGTCCGGGCGCCGTCCCGCCGGTACCCTCCGAATCATGACCACCGACATCGAGTCGACGGCCCGGACCATCCATCAGGTGCTGCGCTCCGTCCCCACAAGTTCCGCATCCCATCGGGCGCTGCACGCCAAGGGGGTGATCGCTCGGGGCGCGTTCACGGCGTCAGGCGCCCTGTCCGGCCTGACCACAGCCGGCCACCTGGTGTCCGGATCGACCCCGGCGACCGTCCGGTTCTCCCATCCCGGGGGCGACCCGCGCGTCTCCGATGCCCTCCCGAGCGGACAAGGCATGGCCGTCAAGCTCCGGACGGACGGTGGGGTCCACGACCTGGTCGGAGTCAGCGCTCCGGCGTTCCCCGTCCGGGACGGCGCATCCTTCCTCGAGCTCCTGTCCGCCCGGGCCCCCGATCCGGAGACCGGTGCGCCCGACCCCGACAAGATGCTGGCCTTCATCGCCGCCCATCCGGAGTCGTTGCCCGCCATCCAGTCGGCCATGGATGCGAAGGTACCGGCCAGCTACACCTCGCTCACCTACAACGGGCTCCACACCTTCTTCCTGGTGGACGCCAACGGGCGGCGACAGCCGTTCCGTTGGTCCTGGGTACCGGTGGGCGGCGAGGCGTTCCTCGACGGCCCGGCGGACGACGCGTTCGACCTGGCCACCGAGTTGGCCGACCGACTGGTCAGTCGACCGCCTGCCGGCCAGTTCGACCTGGTCCTCCATCTGGGGGAACCGGGGGACCCCACGGGCGATCCGACCGCCATCTGGCCTCAGCGCCCGACGGTGGTGGCCGGTCGTCTCGGGCTGACGTCGATGGCCGAGGACGTCGAGCCGATCATTTTCGACCCGACCAATGTGACGGACGGTGTGGACGTGGCGCACGACGACGAGATTCTCCAACTCCGTTCCGCCGCATACGGCCTCAGCTACGGGGTTCGCACTTCGGGCTGAAGCGAATCGGGCGGTGCGGGTCCCGTCCGCCGCGTCAGGACCGGGCGGTGGCCACCGGGAGGGTGGCCAGCTGGCGGACGACGAAGGACTGACGCCAGGTCGGTCGGGTGTCGACCAGCTGCAGCTCGGGGAAGCGCCGCAGCACGGCGGGCACCACCACCTGGGCCTCGAGGCGCCCGAGGGCCGAGCCCAGGCACACGTGGAGGCCGCGGCCGAAGGCCAGGTGCCGGTTGGACCGCCGATGGATGTCGAAAGTGTCGGGGTCTTCGAACTTGGCCGGGTCCCGATTGGCCGAGCCGAGCAGCAGGCGGACCGGGGTACCGGGCTCGATGACCGTGTCCTCGATGGTCACCGGTTCCTCCGGCCACCGGCCGCCGCCCGAGGCCACTTGGAGCGGGCCGAGGAAGCGCAGGACCTCCTCGACGGCGTTGGGTGCGAGGTGGGGATCGGCGCGGACCTGGTCGGCCTGGTCGGGGTGGTCGAGCAGCAGCCACAGCGCGGTCGAGATGAGGCTCGCCGTAGTGTCGTGCCCGGCCAGCAGGATGAGCACGATCATGGACAGCAGCTCGTCCCGGCTCAGCGTCTCGCCGTCTTCCTCGGCGGCGATCAGGCCCGAGATGACGTCATCTCCGGGGCTCCGGCGGCGCTCGTCCACCAGCTCGCTGGCGTAGGCCAGGAATTCATTTGCCGCCACCCCCGCAGCGGGCAGCAGGTCGAGTTCGAGGGGGAGTTCGTCCACCGCGGTGATGGCGTGGGTCCACCGATGGAGGAGCACCTGGTCGGTGGCGGGCACGTCGAGCAGGTCGGTGACCCCCATGATGGGGATCGGCCGGGCGATCTCCTCCAGGACGTCGAACGACGGGCGCTCGGCCAGTCCGTCGAGGATGCCGTCGATCATGGCCTGGATGTGGGGCCGGAGCGCGTCCATCCGCCGGGGGGTGAAGGCCTGGGCGACGAGGCCGCGGACCCGGGTGTGCTGCGGCGGGTCGATGAAGAGGAGCGAGTTCTCGGACAGCAGGCGCATCGACGGTGGGGCGGCGGCCGCGAACACCTCGCGCCACGGCGACGGGGTGGCCACGCCGAATCGCCGGTCCCGCAGCACGCGGTCGATGTCGGCGTACCGCGACAGCACGATGCCGATCTCCTCGTGGCCGTAGCACGGTGCCTTCTGGCGCAGGGCCCGGTACCAGGGGATGGGATCGGCGCGGAACGCCGGGTCGCGGGGGTCCCAGTCCGCCGGGTCCAGGTCACTCGTCGGCTCGGCCATCCGGTCAGGTTCCCACACCGTCGATGGTCGGCAGCCGGCGGTCGCCTCGGCGGTCGTGGTGCCGGCCGCGCCCGGGTGGGGGATGCCCGGCGGACCTCCGGTGGTACGTTGCCCGGAGCGCCGAGCGATGCAGGGGGAGATCGATGGCCGATGCCGATATGACCTGGGACGGGTTTCAAGAGTTGGTCCTCGCGGGGGGTGGACGGGACGCTGCCGTGGCCGCCGCCAGGGCGATGCGCGCCGGCGAGTCCGATGCCGGGTTCCGGATCGCCGCCCTCGCCCTGTCCGTGGCGATCGTTGCCCCCGAACCGCTGGTCGACGTCTACGACGGGTTTTGTGAGGGATGGCTGGAGGATGTTCCAGACGGTCCCGACGTCGCCGGGTCGGCCGCTCCGGGCAAGGTGTCCGCCGAGCTGTGGGCCGGACTGCGCACCCTGGTCTTCGACCCGGACGCCGGCCGGGACCCGGCGGACATCACAGTGCGCACCGCGGCGCTGACCGAGTATCTGTCCCCGCAGTTCCACGGGCGGGTGGCGGCCATGGCGTTGCGGTATCCCGGTGTGGCCGAGGCGGCCGCCGCCGGCATCCCGCCCCGGTTCACCTTGGAGGATCTGGCCCGTTGTCCCGATAACTCGCTCGGTGGGTCTTTGCACGCGTTCGTCGTGGACAACGGATTCGACCTCGAGGTGCTCGACCGTGACGCGCTGGGACTGACGGAACTGCCCTACCCGCTCGACTACGTGAACGTGCGGATCCTACAGTGCCATGACATCTGGCACATGGTGGCCGATCACAAGACGTCGGGTCTCCACGAGGTGTCGGTGTCGGGGTTCCAGATGGCCCAGTTCGGGCACCAGTACTCGTCGATGTTCCTCGGGATGGTGCTGGCCAAGGTCGCCTTCACCCAGCCCGACGCCTTCGCCTTCACCCTCGACACCATCCTGACCGGCTACCGGCACGGTCGCGAGACACCGCCCTTGCTCGGCATCGAGTGGGAGCGGGTGTGGGACCGCCCGATCGCCGAGATCCGCGAATCGCTCGGTGTCACGCCCTATGACTCGCCCTACCCGGCCTGGCTCCTCGAGGAGCTCCAGGGCCAGCAGCCCCGCAGCGCCTGAGCGATCCGTCCCGGTCGTCCGCTCGGGTCCGCTACTTCAAGATGTTGACGGCCCGGGCGATGACGAGGGCGACCGTCAGCAGCGAAGCCAGTGACTGCACCATCATCAGGAGTTTCGCCGACGGGGTGAGCGGCATGGTATCGGTGGGACTGAATGCAGTGGCGTTGGTGAACGAGGTGTAGAGGTAATCGATGAACCGCGGCGCCCAGCCGCGCGCCGACCCCGGGGTCGACATCTGGGGGAACAGGAAGTCGGGCTGACGGTGGTCGGGGAGCATCCGGGCGGTCACTCCGCCCCGGTCGAGCTCCCAGTACCAGAGGCCGAAGGCGATGACGTTGGTGATCCAGATGGGGACCGACGCGAAGACGAGGGACCGCCCGCCGGCGCCGGACTGCTCCAACAGGGCCTGGATGAGTTCGCCCAACGCCACCATGTTGACCACCGTGATCACGGCGATCATGGCCAGCGACAGCAGGCGCAGATTCGACTCCTCGCGGTCGACCCGGTGGGGGTTGGTGACCACCAGGGCCACGAGCAGCACCACTTCGAGCCCCGGGACCAGTCCTCGAGGACCGAGGCCCTTGATCAGGGTGTTGGGCAGGACGACCTGGAGGACGATGGTCACCACCACGGCGATCAGCGGCGGCCATCGCGACTCGCCGGTCGACTGGATGCCCCAGGCCACCCGGTCGTCGCGGGACTGGCGGAGGTCCGGCCCTCCCGGTCCGGTGGCCGGTTCGGATCCTGTTGCCTCAGGCGGGGTCTCGCTCATCTCCGGATCACCGTAGCCAAGGGGCCGGGCGGAGTCGCGGTGGGGGACCGGACCTCAGTGGAGGACGGTGAAGGTGATCCCCGCGGCCTCGAGCCGCGTGCGGAGGGCGGGTCCCATGGCCGATGCGGTGGTCACCTGGCCGACGGAGGTCGGGAGGTCGTCCAACGCCAGGCACAGTGCGGCCTCGCCGATCATCTTCGACGTCTCGGTGTAGCCCGGGTCGCCACCGGCCACCTCGGTCACCACGCGTGCCCCGCCGCCGTCGCCCACGAACCGGACCCGGAACCAGGCCTGCTCGCGCTGTGCGGTGGTCGGCCCGGTGCCGGACGGTCGGAGCCGGGCCAGGGCGCGGCGAGCGGGCGGGAACTGGGCGGCCGTCAACAGCGCGCCGATCCCGCCGATGGTGGCGGCGGTGGCCAGGGGTCCCTCGGTGGCCATGAAGTGGGCATACGTGAAGTCCGGGCCGTAACGCGGGAGGAGGCGGGCCGACTCCGCCACGATGAGGGGATCGATGGTCGGCATGGGCACCACCCACCATCCGGTCGCCGCGTCCCGGCCCACCTTGCCGGTGGCCACCGTCACCGTCCGGTCCACCAACTCGGGCTCCACCTGCAGCCGGATGTCGTGGATGGTCCGGCCCTGGCGCATCCGGCCCATGATCTCGAGGGCCGAGGCCGCTGTCCCGCCGGAGAGCGTCCCCTTCATCCTGACGTAGCCCCGCACGGACAGCGGCACATCTTCGGGGAGCTGGTCGACGGTGAACTGGGCCCCGAGGTCGTGGGGCACCGAGTCGAAGCCGCACGCGTGGATCAACCGGGCGCCGGTTGCCACCGCCCGGGCCTGGTGCCGCAGGTAGGTGAGGTCGGCGAACTCGGGCTCGCCGGTGAGGTCGAGGTAGTCGGTGCCGGTATCGGCGCACGCCGCCACCACCGCGTCGCCGTGCAAGATGTAGGGCCCCACGGTGGTGATCAGCACCCGACATCGGGCGGTCATGGCCCGCAGGCCGGCCCGGTCGGTGGCGTCCACGACGATCGGCTCGAACCGACCACCCGTGCGGGCCACCACGTCGTCGAGCTTGGCAGGGGAGCGGCCGGCGACGGCCATGGTCACGGCAGACGGTGCGTTGGCGGCCAGGTACTCGGCGATGAGGCCGCCGGTGAATCCCGTGGCTCCCAGCAGCACGATGTCGACAGCTCGGGACTCGGTGGGCATGGCCGGATGCTAGCGACCGTGCAGGCACCGCATTTCGGCGGAGTCCGAGGAGGGTTAGCGGGCGGTGATGTACTCCATCAGCTCGTTCCGGTCCTTCTCGAGCTCGCCGATGCGTGACTTCACGACATCGCCGATGCTGATGATCCCGGACAGCCGCCCGTCGACCACCACGGGGACATGGCGGATCCGCTGCTCGGTCATGAGGTTCATGATCAAGTCGACGCTGTCTCCGGGTGAGCAGAGGTGGACCTGGGACGACATCACGGTGTGCACCGGCCGGTCCATCATGTCGGCGTGGAGCTCGCTCAGGCAGCGGACCACGTCGCGTTCGGACAGGATCCCCTCGATGGTCCCGTCGCCGGGAGACACCACCAGAGCGCCGACCCGGTGGCGCACCAGTTCGGCCACCGCGGTGCCCAGCGTTGCCGATCGGGGGATCGTGGCGACCACGTCGCCCTTGGCCTCCAGGATCGTGGAGACGAGCATGTTCCCTCCCCTTCCGGGCCGTCGGTTTCCCATCGGCCCTGGTACGGCTCCCGTCCGGGGGTCGTGGCGCCATCATCGCGCCGCAGAGCGAGGAAGGGAACCACGTTGCGTGACGAATTGGCGACAGTCCGGTGACGGACCGTCAGAAACGAGTGGTGCCCCTCCGGTGCAGGGCGCCGGCGTTTGCCACCGGATCGGGTGGTGGCGGGCCGATCGGCCGGGCCACGCCACCACCCCACAGACCCGGTTGGTCAGACGGTCACCTCGGTCTGGAGGAGCTCGGTCGCTTCGATGAACTCCTCGACCATCGAGAACACGACGTCCTTGGCCTTGCGGACCGTGGTGGCCCGGCCGATGACCTGGCCGCACGGGTTGAAGTTCACGTCCTTGGCCTGCTCGGGGTAGCGATGGCCCCGTGACACGGCCTCGATGGCGACCATCATCTGGAGCGGCATCGGCAGCGGGTCGGGGGTGTCCTCGGCCTCCCAGGCGTCGGTCCAGTCGTTGCGAAGCATGCGGCACGGCTTACCGGTGAACGACCGGGACCGGATGGTGTCCCGACTGGTGGCGGCGAGGTAGGTCTCCATCTGCTTCGGCGGGATGTCCGCCTCCTCGACGGTCAGCCACAGGGTGCCCGACCAGACGCCCTGGGCCCCCAAGGCCAGAGCCGCCGCCATCTGGCGACCGCTGCCCACGCCGCCTGCGGCCAGGACCGGGATGGGGGAGACGGCGTCGATGACTTCGGGCCACAACACGATGCTGCCGACGTCGCCCGTGTGGCCACCGCCTTCGGACCCCTGGCAAATGATGAAGTCCAGCCCGGCCGCCTTGTGATTGAGCGCGTGCTTGACGGATCCGGCCAGCGCACCGATGAGGAGCCCGGCGCCCTGGACCTTCTCCACGACGTCCGGTGGCGGCGTGCCGAGGGCGTTGGCGATGAGCTTGACGTTCGGGTGCTTCAGGGCCACCTCGATCAGTCCGGCGGCGTGGGCGGCCGTCCATCCGATCATCCCGTTCGAGGTGCGCTCGTCCTCGGGGATCTCGGGCACACCGTGGTCGGCCAGGATCTTGAGGGCGAACTCCTTGTGCTCGGCCGGAACGAGACCGCGGATCTGGGCCTCGAGCTTGTCCGGGTCCATCTCGTCCATGCCCTCGTACTTGGCCGGAATGACGATGTCCACGCCGTAGGGCTTGTCCCCGACGTGCTCGTCGATCCAGGTCAGCTCCACCTCGAGCTGCTCAGGGTTGAAGGCGATGGCACCGAGCACGCCGATGCCACCGGCGTTGGTGACGGCGGCGACGACGTCGCGGCAGTGGGTGAAGGCGAAGATCGGGAACTCGATGCCGAGCCGGTCGCAGATCTCGGTGTGCATGGTGGGTCTCCAGTCGGTAGGTGTTGGGTCAGTCGGATGCGGTGGTGGTCGTCGGATCGGGGTACGGACGGTCGAGCGCGCCGGGCAGTCCCACCAGTGCGGCGATGCCCCGCAGTGCGAGGTCATCGCGAACCGAGTCGGGCTCGAGTCGCTTCTGCAGTGCGAGTCCGGTGAGGAGGGCCTTCAGCAGCACGGCCAGATCCTCCGGCGATACCGTCGGTTCGGCGCCCACCGCGGTGGTCCAGCCATCGACCTGGCGGGCGCTGTAGCGGAGGGCTTCGGCGTTGCGGACCCGCAGGACATCGGCCACTTCCGGATCGCGGGTGGCCCGGATCCACAGCTCGTGTTCGAGCATCCGCCAGCGGGCGGTCTCCTGATCCGAGGTGTCCGACACGTTGGACCACACCGCGGCGAGTTGTCCGGCGGGGGAGTCGCTGACCGCCACCTCGGCCAGCAGCACGGTCAGGACGGAGTCCTTCCATGAGTCGAGGAGGGCGAGGAGCAGGCCCTGCTTCGAGCCGAAGTGCGCGTAGACGGCTCCCGAGGTCCGCCCGGCGGCCTCGGCCACCGTGTCTACTGACACGGCGTCGATGCCTTGCTCGGCGAACAGGTCGGCCGCGGCGGCCAACAGCCTCGCCCGGGTCTCGGCCTTGCGCTCCTGCTGTGTCCTCGCCATGTCACCCACGTCCTCTGCCCGGCAACCTACTTATATCGGAAGCGTTATGCAACTCGATTGGCGGTGGTCCGGGCGTTCCGTCCACGGTCTTGCCAGTTGGCCGTGATCGTTCGTCTCATCCAGTTGGCCGTGATCGTTCGTCTCGGTGTCGCGGACTCCGGCCCGGGCCGGCCGGTGATGGCGAATGGCGCCGTCGGCCAGCCTCCCGATCCCGCGGCACGGGCCTGGCCTCGGACGTACAGTGGACTCGTCCTACGCACAGCACGCGTCCTCCGTACAGCACACGTTCAAGGGAGCACCATGGCGACACCTGAGACAATCCGAGATTCGCTCTACATCGACGGGGCCTGGATCCCGTCCACCGGTTCCGGCTCGATCGAGGTCATCGATTCGACCACCGAGGAGATCATGGGAAGCGTGCCCGAGGGCACCACGGAGGATGTCGACCGCGCCGTCGCCGCCGCCAAGGCCGCGTTCCCGGCGTGGTCGGCCCGGCCGGTGGCGGAGCGCACCGCCCTCATGACCAAGGTGGCCGAGGCCCTGGGCGCTCGGGTGGACTCGCTCGCCGACCTGATCACCCATGAGGTCGGGATGCCCCTCGTCCTGTCCCAACTCGTGCAGGTAGGACTGCCGATCAACTCGTTCGCCAGTGCCGCCCAGGTGGCCGCCGACTTCACCTGGGAGCAGACGGTAGGCAACTCACTCATCGTCCGCGAGCCCATCGGCGTGGTCGGCTGCATCACCCCATGGAACTACCCACTGCACCAGATCGCGGCCAAGGTGGCCCCGGCCCTGGCCGCCGGGTGCACCGTCGTGGTCAAGCCCAGCGAAGTGGCCCCGCTCAACGCCTTCGTGCTGGCCGACATCATGGACGAGGTCGGCGTGCCTACCGGCGTCTTCAACCTGGTGACCGGATTCGGTCCGGTGGTCGGCGAGGCCATCGCCGCCCACCGGGACGTCGACATGGTCTCCTTCACCGGCTCCACCCGGGCCGGCAAGCGGGTGACCGAGGTGGCCGCCGGCACCGTCAAGCGAGTTGCACTCGAACTCGGCGGCAAGTCGGCCAACGTGATCCTGGCCGATGCCGACCTGGCCACCGCCGTTCCCGACGGGGTCGGAAAGTGCTACCTCAACTCCGGCCAGACGTGCAGTGCCCTCACCCGGATGCTTGTGCCCCGGGACAAGCTCGCCGAGGCCGAGGAGCTGGCCCGAACGGCCGCCGAGTCGTTCACCCCCGGGGACCCGTTCGACGCTTCCACCCGCCTCGGGCCGCTGGTCTCGGCGGCCCAGCGCGACCGCGTCCGCAACTTCATCGACAAGGGCGTCGGCGAGGGGGCGACCCTGGTGACCGGTGGAGCCGAGACTCCCGAGGGCCTCGACTCGGGGTACTTCGTCGCCCCGACCGTGTTCTCCAACGTCACCCGGGACATGACCATCGCCCGTGAGGAGATCTTCGGTCCGGTGCTCGTGATCATGCCCTACGACACGGAGGCGGAGGCGGTCGAGATCGCCAACGACACCGACTACGGCCTGGCCGGCGGCGTGTGGTCCTCCGATGCCGAGCACGCCAAGGCCGTGGCCCGCCAGCTGCGTACGGGCCAGGTCGAGGTCAACGGCGGATCGTTCAACCCGGCGGCCCCGTTCGGCGGGTACAAGCAGTCGGGCAACGGCCGCGAGTTCGGCTCCTTCGGCCTGGAGGAGTTCCTCGAGGTCAAAGCCATGCAGCTGTAGGGCGTCCCGACACCGGGCTCCGGTGCCACCGACCGTTGTTCCGTGATGGGACGGGCCGCTCCGGCGGCGCGTCCCCCGGTCCGCCTACAGGCCGAACTGGTCCTCGATCAGGCCGAGGTGGATCCGGGTGGCGTCGATGTAGGTCTTCTCGCCGATGAATACGTGCTGGGTACCGGTGTAGAGATCCCGGAACGCACGCTCGAGGCGGGACCCCTCGCGGATGGCCGACGTACCGGCGGCCAGGTGGGCCCACTGGACGACCTCGCGGCTGGCCTCGGTGGCGTAGGTGGCGGCCACCCGCAGGTCGGCCCGCATCGTCGGGGTGAGTTCACCACCCTCGAGGACATGCTGCTCGGCTCCGGCGAACGTGTCGAGGACGAGCAGGCGGGCCGCCTTCCACATGGCGCGGTGGTGGGACAGCCCCTTCTGGAAGGTGGCGCGGTTGGCCAGTGCGCCGTCGTCGCCCATCCGCACCTTGACCATGGCCAGCTCGCTGACGTCGTCCAGCATGCTCTTGGCCACACCGAGCGCCCACGACGCGTGCCCGGCCGCCGTGATGGCCATGAGGCCCATCCGGAAGGCCGGCGACCGGCCCCGTTCGGGGGTGCGTGTGAACAGCTCGAACGTGCGTGCTTCGGGCACGAAAACGTCCGAGACGTTGTAGTCGAAACTGCCCGTGCCTTTGAGACCCTGGACGTGCCACCCGTCGGTGAACACGATCTCCTCGCGGGGAAAGACCGCCACCAAGAGCGGCGGGATGCCATCGTCACCGACGACCAGCTCGCCGTCGACGGTCGGCATGAATCCGCCGGCCACGTACTCGGCGTGGCCGGTGCCGGAGCCGAAGTTCCATGCCCCGGTGATCCGGTAACCCCCGTCGACGACCGCGCCCAACCCGTTCGGGAAGAACTGTCCACCGACCGTCACCCGGTTGTCGTGGGCGGTGAACACCTCGTCGAAACCGGCCTGTGGCAGATAGGCGGCACAGGCCGCGGCCGACGGGAGATTGGCGATGCCGATCCACCCGAGGGAGCCGTCCTGCCACGCGAGCTCGATCCAGGTCTCGATCATCTCGGTGAAGGACGGCTCGGCCCCACCGGCCTCTGCCGGGTTGAACGACTGCAGGAGGCCGCTGTCCCACAGCGCCTCGACGGTGCGTGGGGTGAGGGTGCGGTTGCGCTCGGAGGCCTCGGCCTCCTCGGCGGTCAGGGCGCGCAGGCCGCGGGCGGCATCGGTCGTGGACGCGGTGGTGGTCATACGACGCCCATCTGTTGGAGGAGACCGGCCCGGAACCCGGCGGTGAAGCCCCCGTCGACCACCATGGCCTGCCCGGTCATGAACGACGCGTCGTCGGACACCAGGAACGCGGCGGCCGCCGCGATCTCCGAGGGCCTCCCGAAGCGGTTGAGCAGGTGCCGGTCGTGCATCTTGTCGCGGTAGATCTCGATGCCCGGGGCGTCGATGATGTCCCGCAGCAACGGCGTGTCGACACCACCCGGGCAGATGCAGTTGACCCGGATGCCCCGGTGGCCGTAGTCGATGGCCATGCACTTGGTGAGCATGACGACCCCGCCCTTCGAGGCGTTGTAGGCGCTCCCGCCCTCGGTGCCCTCAATCCCCTCGATGGAGGCGATGTTGACGATGGAGCCCCGGTTCGCCTCGAGCATGTGGATCGACGCGTGCTTGTCGACCAGGAACGTGCCCTTCAGGTTGATGTCGACCACCCGGTCCCACTCCGACTCGTCGACGACGTGGACCGGCCCGCCCCCGGCCACGCCGGCGCAGTGGACCACCGAGTCGAGCCGGCCGTGGGTCCCGACCACGTCGGCGAACGCATCACGCACGGCGGCCTCGTCGCGTACGTCGAGGACGTAGTCGACCCCGCCGGTGACATCGATGGTGGCCACGGTGGCCCCCTCGGCGGCCAGGCGCTCGACCGTGGCCGCCCCGATTCCCGACGCCGCGCCGGTCACCAGGGCGACCATTCCTTCGAGTCGTTCCATGGCCGTTCCCCCTTGTCGTCCGTGCCCGTTGCGGTGCACGTGTGTTCGGTCACCGGTGCTCAGCCCGGTGACCGTGGATGCGAACGTAGGGGTGTCCTGCGTCCGCGGTCAAGGAGCGTGGCCCCGGGGCCACGGCCGGGGAGCGAGCGTCAGTCGGTGGAGGGGAGGGGTACCAGCTGGTGCTGGCTCACGTCACCGACGAGGTCGAGGAAGAAGCGGCGCTCGGCGAACCGCCACGCGGACCCCTCCCGCACGAAGCGGTCGTGGTAGCGGCCGGCGACCACCGGCTGCAGCGGCAGCGCGGGCACTGCTTGGAACACGGTGAAGTACGACCGTCCGGTGGCCGTGCCGGCCTCGTCGTCGATCTCCAGGATGAGATTGGTGGTCACGTGCTTGGTGCGAGGCGTCCCGTCCGGGTAGCGACGGGTGGTCGAGGTGAACAGCGCCGACACGGCCTCCGCACCCGACAGTGACCCCGGATGATCGCCCGATCCCACCTCGGCCCGGCCCAGGAGCTCGCCGAGGGCGTCGAAGTCGCCGAGGTCGATGAGTTCGGCGTAGCGATGGACGAGGTTTTGGATCTGGAGGTGGGCGTCGGTCATGGGTGCTCCTCGGGTGTGGGGCCGGGTCAGGTGAACGTCACGTCGGTGTCATCCCAGTAGGCGTGGGCCGAGGCGAACTGCCTGTCGTCGGTGACCTCGAAGACCTCGATGCCCCGGATGACCATCGAGCCCGCCCCGAGGGCAACGGTGATGGTGAAATCGACGGCCACCGTCGACGCACAGGTGTGCACGTCGGTGGCCTCGAACACCCACCCCTCGGAAGCGGCGATGCCGTTTGCGAAGAACGTGGTGATGGCCTCCCGCCCGATGTTGGGCGGGCTGGATGCGGGGTCGGCTTGGATGGCGTCCTCCGTAAAGAGGGCGGCAATGGCCACCGGGTCGCGTCCGTTGATGGTGTCCACGTAGTGGTCGACGGCCGCACGGAGACCGACGGGGGTCACGGTCAACTCAGGCTCCCATGGCGTGGACGCCGCCGTCGACGTGCAGGATCTCCCCGGTGGTCATGGGAAGCAGGTCGCTCATCAGGGCCATGCAGGCCCGGGCGACGACATCGGTGTCGAACACGTCCCAACCCAACGGGGCCCGCTCGCTCCAGGTGTCCTCGAAGGCGGTAAACCCCGGGATCGACTTGGCCGCCAGGGTCTTGACCGGTCCGGCGGCCACCAGGTTGACCCGAATCCGCTCCTTGCCGAGATCGCGGGCCAGGTACCGGGCCAAGGACTCGAGGGCCGCCTTCGACACGCCCATCCAGTCGTAGACCGGCCAGGCCACGGTGGCATCGAAGTCGAGTCCGACCACCGATGCCCCCGGACGACCGTCCGTGCCGGCCGCCACCAGCAGCGGACGGAACGCCTCGACCAGGGCCTTGAGGGAGTAAGCCGAGACATGCAGCGCCACTTGGACCTGCTCCCAGTCGGCCTGGAAGATGTCACCGCCCAGGCATTCGGGAGGGGCGTAGCCGATGGCGTGGAGGAGGCCATCGAGCCGGTCCCACCGCCGACCGAGCTGTTCGGCGGCGGCGGCCACCTGACCGGGGTCGGTCACGTCCAATTCGAGCACCTCGGCCTCTCCGGGCAACTTGCGGGCGGTGCGCTTGGTGAGGGAGAGGCCGCGTCCGGCGCCGCTCAACACCACCTCGGCGCCCTCCTGCTGCGCAGAACGGGCCACGGCGAACGCCAGCGACGCGTCGGTCAGCACGCCGGTGATCAAGATGTGCTTTCCCTCGAGGAGTCCCATGCGCCGACAGGGTACTGCCGCGCCGATCTACGGGTGGGCCATGCGCCCCCCGGCGGCCCCATTGGTGGGGGGTCAGGTGGGGGTCGACGGTCCGTCGGAGCGGGGATCCTCGGTGCAAGGGAGATCAGGCGGAGTGCCTAAGGTGTGGCCCATGCGAATCGGAATACTGGGAGGGACCGGCCCGGCCGGACGCGGACTGGCCGTGCGCCTGGCCGCCGCCGGCGACGAGGTAATCGTCGGATCGAGGGATGCAGAACGCGCCGCCTCGGTCGCCGCGGGGTTGGTTGCCGCCTGGCGCGATCATACGTTGGCCATTTCGGGCGCGTCCAACGAGGACTGCGCGGCGGCCGAGGTCGTAGTCGTGGCCACGCCGTGGGATGGCGCGGTTGCCACGGTCAAGCCGCTGGCCAACGCCCTGGCCGGCAAGGTGGTCGTGTCCATGGCCAACGCCCTGGTGAAGGAGGGGCGGGAATTCCTGGCCATCATGCCGCCCCGGGGCTCGGTGGCGGCAACCCTGCAAGCGGTGCTGCCCGACTCGCAGGTGTCCGCCTCGTTCCACCACCTGCCCGCCTCCGAGATGGAGAAGCTCACGACGGCCATGACGGCCGACGTCCTCGTCTGTTCCGACCACCGTTCGGCCTCCGAGGCCACGGTGGCGCTGGTCGACCGCATCGACGGCCTCCGGGGAATCGATGCCGGCAGCCTGTCCCAGGCGGCGGCCATCGAGGCCTTCACTGCGGTGCTCATCACGGTGAACATCCGCCACAAGGTCCACGCCGCCGTCCAGCTGTCGGGATTCTCCGAGGCATGAGCGGCCGGGTCGTCCCCTTGTGATCCGCCTCTACGACACGGCCCGCCGTGCCGTCGTCCCATTCGAGCCGGGAGAGTTGGTGACCCTCTACTCGTGCGGGATCACCCCATACGACTCGGCCCACCTGGGGCACGCTCAGGTGTACCTGACGTTCGACATCCTGCAGCGTCGGCTGCGCGACCTCGGTCATGAGACGAGGTGCGTGCGCAACGTCACCGATGTCGACGACGACATCCTGCGCAAGGCACGCGAGCTCGGCGTTCACTACCTCGACCTGGCCGCCGAGGAGATCGCCCGGTTCGACCGCGACATGGAGTCCCTCGCGCTCATCCCGTCGTGGTCCGAGCCACGAGCCACATCGGCCATCGCCGAGATCCTCACCTTGATCGGGGCCGTGCTCGAGACGGGCAACGCCTACCAGGCCGGCGGCGCCGTGTACTTCGACGTGACCACGTTCCCCCGATTCGGCCACGTGAGCCACTACGACCACGCCACCATGGTGGCCATGGCCGCCGAGAACGGGGGGAACCCCGACGACCCCAACAAGCGCCACCCGCTCGACTTCGTGTTGTGGCAGCCGTCGCTGGCCGACGAGCCGGCTTGGGAGTCCCGATGGGGACCCGGTCGACCCGGGTGGCACATCGAATGCTCCGCCCTCGTGCTCCGGGAGCTCGGCGAGACCATCGACGTCCACGGCGGCGGCCGGGACCTGGTTTTTCCCCACCACGAATGCGAGACGGCCCAGTCCGAGGCGGCCACCGGCGCGCCGTTCGTGCGGCACTGGCTGCATGTCGGGCTGGTCGGGCTCGACGGCACCAAGATGTCGAAGTCGCTCGGGAACCTCGTCTTCGTGGGTGACCTGTTGAAGGAGTGGGAACCGGCCACGGTGCGGCTGGCCCTCCTGTCCCATCACTACCGTCCCGACTGGCAGTGGACCGACGACGATCTGGTCCGGGCGGCCGCCCGCCTCGAGGCATGGCGGGCCACGGCCCCCCCGTCCGATTCCGGTGGCGGACCGGGTGCCGTGCCCGAGGACACGCTCGGCTCCGACGAGGACGGACTGTGGCGGGTGCGGTCCGCCCTTGACGATGACCTCGACACGCCGGCCGCCCTCGCCGCCCTCGACGACGAAGCATCGCTGGGTCGCCCCGTCGGCCAGGGCGCGGCCCTGCTGGGCGTTACCCTGTAGACCAGACGCCCGGTGGTCCCGGCCCCCTGCGGGCCGGTTCCTCGTCCATCGTCGCCCATGTCCGATCCACCCGCGCCGCCGGGCACACCACCGAAAGGCATCTCCATGGCAGCCGTGACCGTCCGACTCCCCGATGGCAGCACCAAGGAGTTCGAAGCCGGCACGACCGCCCTGGAGTTCGCCCAGTCCATCGGGCCCCGACTGGCCAAAGCGGCCGTGGCCGCCACCTTCGACGGCGAGCCGGTCGACCTGTCCCGCACCCTGCCCGACGGAGCCGAGGTCACGGTGGTGACGGCCACCACGCCGTTGGGGCGCGAGGTGCTCCGTCACTCGACGGCCCACGTGCTGGCCCAGGCCGTGCTGCGCCTGTGGCCAGGTGCCCACTTCGCCATCGGGCCGGTCATCGAGGACGGTTTCTACTACGACTTCGAGCTCCCCGGCGGGGCGCACTTCACCGATGAGGACCTCGAGCTCATCACCGCAGAGATGCGCAGCATCATGGCCGAGGAACAGCCATTCATCCGACACGAGCACTCGATCGACGAGGGCCTCGAGCTCTTCGGCGACCAACCATACAAACGCGAGATCATCGAGGCGGTCGGTGCCGGCCAGGACGAGGTCGACGCCGCCTCGGAGGGCGTAGGCGAGCACGGGGTCTCGACCTACTGGAACTCGCCCGCCTTCACCGACCTGTGCCGGGGTCCCCACGTGCCGTCCACGGGCAAGCTCGGGCACTTCGCCCTCATGCGGGTGGCGGGCGCCTACTGGCGGGGCGACGAGAAGCGCCAGCAGCTCCAGCGGATCTACGGCACGGCGTGGGAGTCCGACGAGGCTCTGGCCGATCACCTCCACCGGCTCGAGGAAGCCGAGAAGCGGGACCACCGCAAACTGGGCGTGGAGCTCGACCTCTTCAGCTTCCCCCACGAGCTCGGTGGCGGCTTGGCCGTGTGGCACCCGAAGGGCGGGATCGTCCGCAAGCTGATGGAGGACTACAGCCGCCAGCGCCACCAGGACGGGGGTTATGAGTTCGTCTTCACCCCGCACCTGGCCAACGCCCATCTCTTCGAGACGTCGGGCCATCTCGACTTCTACAAGGACGGCATGTACCCGCCCATGGAGATGGACAACGGGACGTACTACCCGAAGCCCATGAACTGCCCGATGCACTGCCTCATCTTCGACAGCCGCCAGCGCAGTTACCGCGAGCTGCCGCTCCGGTTGTTCGAGTTGGGCACCGTCTACCGCTACGAACGCGCCGGGACCCTGCACGGGATGATGCGGATCCGGGGGTTCACCCAGGACGACAGTCACATCTACTGCACCGAGGAGCAATTGGGCGACGAGATCGCCTCGCTCCTCGACTTCGTCATGAGCGTGCTGCGGGCCTTCGGGTTCACCGAATTCACGGCGAACCTGTCCACCAAGGACCCGGAAAAGTACGTCGGGGGCGACGAGATCTGGGAGAAGGCCACCGACGCGCTCCGCCGTGCCCTCGAGGAACACGGCCTGCCCTACGACGTCAAGGCCGGCGACGCCGCCTTCTACGGCCCGAAGATCGACATCGATGTCCGCGATGCCATCGGCCGGACCTGGCAGCTCAGCACCATCCAATGCGACTTCAACCACCCGGAACGATTCGACCTCGAGTACGTCGGGGCCGACAACGCCCGTCATCGGCCGATCATGTTGCACCGGGCCCTCTTCGGGTCCATCGAGCGATTCTTCGCCATCCTGGTGGAGCACTTCGCCGGGGCCCTGCCGACGTGGCTGGCTCCCGAGCAGGTCCGGGTCCTCGGAGTGCGCGACGACCATCAGGAGTATGCCGACGAGGTGGCGGATGGACTGCGCAAGCAGGGGGTCCGGGTCGAGGTCGACCCGGCGTCCGAGCCGCTCGGGGCCCGCATCCGTCGGGCCAAGCTGCTGAAGATCCCCTACATCCTGGTGGTGGGGGATGACGACGTGGCTGCCGGCACGGTAGGGGTCAACCGGCGGGGGAGCGAGCGACCCGACCGAGGTGTCCCGCTCGCCGAGTTCACCGATGCCCTCCTCGACGAGGTGGCCGAGCGCGCCGTGCCCGAGTCGACCGACGACGCGAACCAGGCATCGGCCGGGCGGTGAGCCTCGAACACCTGTGGGCGGGCTGGCGCAATGCCTACGTGACCGGTGCGGCGGTCGGTTCGCCGGCCGGTTCGCCGACCGACGGGGCCCACCCGGAGGCCGCCGACGCGCCCGACCGCTGCGTGTTCTGCCGAATCGCGGCGAGCGGGCCGCCGTCGATCACCACCGGCGTGTTGTGGGTGGGTCGAACCGCCCTGGTGGTCCTCAACGCCTACCCGTACACCAGCGGCCACCTGATGGCCATCCCCCTCCGCCACGTCGGCTCGCTCGGCGACCTGTCCGAGGAGGAGGCGTCCGAGCTGTGGGCGGCGGCCCGGCTCGGGGTGACGGCCCAGGAGGCGGCCTACGGACCGGAGGGGATCAATCTCGGTGCGAACCTCGGCGAGGCAGCCGGCGCCGGGATCCCCCGCCACCTCCACCTGCACGCCGTGCCCCGCTGGAAGGGCGACACCAACTTCATGACCGCCGTCGCCGACACGCGGGTGCTGCCCGAGACGCTGGGGTCGAGCTGGGAGCGGCTGACCGCGGCGTGGCCGCCGGGGTGACCGGACGGCACCGCCGGCTGCAGTCGGCCCGCTCCGCCGCGCATGCGGTCGCCGCCCATGGGGTCCAGACTGGGGGGACGGCACGGCACGTGCCCCAAGCGAGGAGGATCCCATGCAGGTGAAGGAGCTCGGGCACCTGGTGCTCTACGTGGCGAACCTGGAGCGCTCGGCAGCGTTCTACGGCGACATCCTGGGATGGGAGGCCGCGTTCCCGGCCTCGCTCGGATTCCCGGCGGCGGCGTTCACCTCGGGGCGGACCCACCACGAACTGCTGCTCATCGAAGTGGGGGAGGACGCCGAACCGATCGGGCGGGGCCGACGGCTCGGCCTCTACCACTTCGGCCTGAAGGTGGGGGACACGGACGAGGAGTTGCGCGAGGCGTACGACCGGCTGGTGGCCGCCGGCGTCACCGTTGTCGGGACGAGTGACCACACCGTGACCCACAGCGTCTACATCCTCGATCCCGACGGAAATGAGATCGAGCTCTACATCGATGTGGCGGGCGTCGACTGGAAGGCCGATCCAAGCCTGATCATGGCCCCGATCCGCCCTCTCGCCCTCTGAACGGCGCAGAACTACCCCGCTGACCTGGGCGTTTGCCGGTCAAGTCTAGACCGCTGCCTGCAGTTAGCAGGTGGTAGTCTGGCGGGGACCTTCCAGAGGAGCATGCATGTTCGATGGACGATGGCGGGACACGGTGGACCGGGGGACCGGGCCCATCGGTCGCGGCCTGCAGCAAGTGGGCATCTCCGCCGACGTGCTGACCGCCACGGGACTGGTCTCGGCGGCGGCGACCGCCGTGGCCGTGGCGACGGGCCACCTCCACCTGGCCATCCTCCTCCTCATCCTGACCGGTCTCCACGACCTGCTCGACGGCCCGGTGGCCAAGGCCTCCGGCACCTCGTCGGTGCGCGGCGCGTTCTTCGACTCGGTGACCGACCGGGTCGCCGACGCCCTGATCCTCGGCGGGATCTCGTGGTACCTGGTGTCCACCCACCCGGGCCACCTGGTCCTGCTCCCGTTCGCCGTCCTGGCCGTCACTTCGCTCGTCTCGTACCAGCGGGCCAAGGCCGAGTCGCTCGGGATTTCGGCCAAGGGCGGCCTCATGGAGCGGGCCGAGCGGATGATCCTCCTCGGCATCGGCTTCATCTCGGCGGCGTTCTTGATCCCCGTGCTGTGGGTGATGCTGGTCCTGACTGCGGCCACCGCCGCCGGGCGCTTCGTCAAGGTGTGGCGGCTGGCCGAGGCCCCACCGGCCACCGGCCCCCGTCGGGTGCGGCGTACCCGCACTGGAGTGCGCACGACCTCATGGGGCTCGTCCCGTGCCGCCGGGCGAACCACGTCGACCTCGGCGTCCCGCTGGCGGGCCCGGCGCCGAGGTGAGCTGTCGAGCCGTTCGGGGAGGACGTGGCGGGCCCGTCAGGCTCGCACTGGTGTCCGGCAACGGACCGGCCGCCGCCATGGCTGATCCCGGGCTCCTCACCGGCAGGGGTTGAGGTCCGATGGATAAGGGGCAGGTGGTCTTCAGGACGTACACCACGCTCGGGAGCGCCATCGCCGCGCTCCCCGAGCCGTTGGCCCTCGGGCTCGGGAACATGGTGGGCGAAGTCCTCTACCGGGTACGCCACGAGCACCGGGCCATGGTCAAGGCGAACCTGCGGCGGGTCCTTGGCTCCGAGGGCGGTGACGCCGAACTGCTGGACCGCTGGGCCAAGCGCTCGTTCCGCACCTACGCCCGCTATTGGGTGGAAGGGGCACGCCTCCCGACCACGTCTCCCGACGAGGTCGTCCAGCACGTATTCGTCGACGGGCTGCACCACCTGCACCAGGGGGCGGCGGCGGGCAAGGGCACGATTCTGGCCCTGCCGCACATCGGGAGTTGGGAGTACGGAGGAGCGTTCTTGGCGACACAGGACCTCCCGATGACCGCGGTGGCCGAGCGGATCGAACCTCCGGCGCTCTTCGACTTCTTCGTCGAGCAACGCGCCGCCATGGGACTCACCATCGTGCCGCTGGACAAGCACTCGGGCAGTGCCCTGCTGTCGACGTTGCGCGGCGGCGGGCTGGTCGGACTCCTGTGCGACCGGGACATCGAAGGCTCCGGGATCGAGGTCGACTTCTTCGGAGAGCGCACCACCATGCCCGCGGGTGCCGCGACCCTGGCCCTGCGCACCGGGGCAACCCTGTGCACCGGCGCCGTCTACAGCGGTCCCGGCCGCGACCACCGTGCCATCGTCGAAGCCCCACTCGATACCACCAGGTCGACCTCGTTGCGTGCGGACGTGGCCCGGCTCACCCAAGACATCGCCACTCGCCTCGAGGGGTTGATCCGTCGGGCCCCCGACCAGTGGCACGTCTTCCAGCCCCTGTGGCTCGCCGACCGTCCCGCGGGAGCGGTGGCGGCATGAGCTGGGTCGACCGCACCCGCCGGTCGCGGCGCCAGGGTCGCAACGGCACGAATGGTCGGGCCGATACGGTGACCGCTCCGGACGAGGTGCCGTCGCGGCCGGTCCCAGAATTGGCGGCGAACGGCAACGGCAACGGGCACGTCGGCGGGCACATCGGGGAGTCCGATGGCCCGGTCATCGACGCCGTGCTCGGACTGGACACCGCGAAGTGGGACGGCTTCGAGCCGACCGACTACCCGAATCTCCCGTTCACCGATGGTCCCGACTTCCATCCCTTGACGGTCCACGAGGCCGATGTGGTGGCGGTGGTGGCGGGCGACGGGCGACTGATCTTCGTCAGCGCCTCGGCGGAACGGGTCCTCGGCTACGACGTGGTCAACGCCGTGGGTACCGACGCCTTCCGCCTGTTCGAAGCGGACAGCCGGCCCCAGGTCCGTGCCCTCTTCGCCGACCTGGTGGCCCGACGGCGGTTGTCGGTGTCGCTGGAGCTCCGCACCCGGCGGGCCGACGGGTACGAGATCGACCTCGAGCTGGCGGCCTCCAACCACCTGGACGACCCGGTCGGTGGCGTGGTGGTGACCCTCCGCGACATCACGACCCGCAAGCAGTTGGAGCGGCGGGTCCACGAGGTGGACCGCCGCCAGAACGCCCTCGTGGAGTCGTTGGCCGACGGCCTCGTCATGGTCGATCGCGAAGGCACCGTGGTGCGGGTCAACGAGGCGTTCGAGGTGATGTTCCGCGCCCCCCGGGTTCGCATCCTGGGCCAGCCCTTCAAGGACCTGATGGCCACGGGTTCCGAGCGTCGTGCGGAGATGTTCGACGAGGCGGGCAATCCCCTGGGGGTCGACGAGCACCCGTTGTTGATCGCCCTCTGGCGGGGACGGCGGGTGGACGGGGCCATCATCGGCTACCGCTACGGGGACCGGGACGCCCGCTGGGTGCGCGTGAGCGCGCAGGCCATCGTCGGGCCCGACGGGCGGGTGACCGGAGCGGTGGGGACGTTCAGCGACATCACCGACGTCAAGCGGTCCGCCTACGCGCTCCGCCAAGAAGAGGAGTTCCTGCGGGTCCTGCTTGACACGCTCGACGAGGGCATCGTGGCCTGCGATGCCCAGGGCCGGATGACCATCTTCAACCCGGCGGCCCGCCGGCTCCACGGACTGGACGACGAGGTCGAGCCCATCGGACGGATCCCCTCGAGCCGGATGCTGCGCCACCCGGACGGGACCCACATCGAGCCCGAGGAGAACCCGCTGCTGCTGGCCATGTCGGGGGAACGGCTCCGCAACGTCGAGATCATCCTGGCGCCCCCGGGCGGCGAGCAGCGCAAGGTCAGCGTGAACGGACAGGCGCTGGTCGACGAGGACGGCTGGAAGCTCGGCGCCGTCGTGGCCATGCACGACGTGACCGAACAGAAGCGCAACGAGGAGCGATTGGCCGACCTGGCCCATCACGACCCGTTGACCGGCCTGGCCAACCGGATCCTTCTGGCCGTCCGCATGCGCGAGGCCGTCGACTCCCTCTACGACCACCAGCGCGACCCGGGCGCCGGTCGGGTCATCGACCCCGACGACCCGGAGCGGTTCCCGCCGGAGCACCCGGGCGTCGCCGTGTACCTCCTCGACCTCGACAACTTCAAGGAGATCAACGACGACTTCGGCCACGACGTCGGGGACGACCTCCTGGTGGCGGTGGCCCGCCGGCTCGCTGCACTCGTCCGCCCGTCGGACACCGTCGCCCGACTGGGCGGCGACGAGTTCGTGGTGGTGTGCGAGATCGAGAGCGGCGAGGAGGAGATGCTGCGCATCTCGAGGCGGATCTCGTCGGCCCTCGCCCGCCCCTACCGGATCGACGGGCGCACCCTGGTGGCCGAGGCATCGGTCGGCGGTGTGTTCGTGGATGATCCGGACACCGATCAGTCGAAGCTCCTGAGCCTCGCCGACGACGCCATGTACGGGGTCAAGTGGAGTCGGCGTCGTCAGCGCCGCTCCATTGCGGACTGACCCGGCGGTGCCGTCCGGAGCTCCGGGGGCCATGGTCCGGCGCGTGGCGCTGGTGTGCCCGTACAGCCTCTCCCGGCCCGGTGGCGTGCAGGGTCAGGTCCTCGGCCTCGCCCGCAGCCTCGACCGCCTCGGCCACGACGTCACCGTCTTCGCTCCGGTGGATCGGACCGAGGACGTGCCCGAAGGGATCGGATTCATCGCGTCCGGCCATTCAGTGTCGTTGCGGGCCAACGGCTCGGTGGCTCCGGTGTCCGTCTCTCCGCCCGCTGCGATGGCCGCCCTGCGCCGACTCCGCGCCCTCCGGCCTGACGTGGTCCACATCCACGAGCCGTTCGCCCCGGGACTGCCCTACGCATTGCTGGCCGCGCGCGAGGTGCCCCCGCTGGTGGCCACGTTCCACCGGAGCGGCAGCAGCGTCCTCTACACGCTGCTTTCGCCGGTGACGCGGCGGTTGGCTGGGCGCCTGGCGGTGCGGTGCGCCGTGTCCGCCGCGGCGGCCGCGACGGCCAGCGCAGCCCTCGGTGGGACGTTCGAGGTGCTGTTCAACGGGATCGAGGTCGACCGGTTCGCCGGGATCGAGCCCTGGCCGGTCGAAGGGCCGACCGCGTTGTTCCTCGGTCGCCACGAGGAGCGCAAGGGTCTGGCTGTCCTGCTCGAGGCGTGGGAGCAGATCATCGGCGCCGATGCCGGAGCCGGAGCCGCCGCATCGACCGGGGGCCGACCGCCCGCGCTGTGGGTGGCTGGAGACGGCCCCGAGACGGCCAGGTTGCGCCATCGGCACCCCGAGTCGGACTCGGTCCGCTGGCTCGGCGTGCTGGGGGAAGCGGAGAAGATCCGCCGCCTGGTGGCGGCCGACGTGCTCGCGGCCCCCGCCCTCGGCGGCGAGTCCTTCGGGATGGTGCTGCTCGAGGCGATGGCCGCCCGCACGGTGGTGGTGGCCAGCGACATCGACGGGTACCGGGACGCCGCCGGTGGTCGGGCGGTCCTGGCCGCACCGGGCGACCCGGTGGCGCTGGCCCGGGCCCTGCGGGGTGTCCTGGACGGCGACCTGGCCGGAGGCGGGGCGGGGCGGGAGGCGTGGCTGGAAGCGGGAGCCGGACGGGCCGACGAGTGGTCGATGGCCGAGCTGGCCGAGCGGTACGAGCAGCTGTACACCACGGTCATGGTCGGGGGCGGGTCGTGACCGGCCGTACACTGCACGGACGATGACGACACCTCCTGATCGACCAGGTCCGCCCGGACCCGCTGGGCCCTCCGCCGGTGAGGGCGGCAACGCCTCGGGTCCATCCGGTGGCAACCGCCCGTCCGGAGGATCGCGGAACCGTCGGCGCCGGGGCGGCTCAGGCGGTGGCTCCGGGAGCGGCTCGGGATCGGCCCGCTCCGGATCGGGTGGCGGTGCGTCCGGACAGGGTCGCGGCGGCCAGGGCGGCGGGGGACAGGGACAACAACGCGGTGGCGGCTCCCGATCGGGCGGGCAGCCACGTTCGGGCACCGGGAGTCGGCGCCCGTCGGGCCAGGGTGGCAACCGTCACGGGTCGGGCCAGGGACGCAGCGGGCAGCCGGGGCGCAGCGGCGGCCGCACCGAGGAGGTCGTTGCCGCGCCGGTGATCTCCCGGGTCGATCGGACGGCGGAGCTGGCCGAGGAGGCCGCGGCCAGGGCCAACCGACGCAAGGCGCTGCTGCTGTGCGCCGCCCCCGGGGCCGTGCTCGGGGTACTCCTCGGCATCGTGGTGGCCGCCGTGGGACAGCCGCTGATCGCGGTGGTCGTGCTGCTCGTGGTGACCGCGGCAGTGTCGGCC
>Ga0209483_1000598_pt1 | contig 30557 bp, 28 predicted proteins | sample NGEPerA_FD_184508 | JGI IMG/M metagenome (GOLD analysis project Ga0209483, IMG submission 184508) | Arctic peat soil microbial communities from the Barrow Environmental Observatory site, Barrow, Alaska, USA - NGEE PermafrostL2-A... | ecosystem: Environmental > Terrestrial > Soil > Wetlands >... | reverse complement strand
GCACCGCCGCTCCAAAGTGCGTGCGTCCAAAGGCCATCTCCGCCACTTTCCGCCGCACGTTCCGGCGGATGCGATCCCTCGTCTGCTTGCGGGCCTTGCGGATCGAACGCCTTCGTACCTTGTTCGCCCTGGCTTCCATGCCAATACTCCTTTGAATCAATGGAACGATAATGCCACCAATATGTTATACTCGCTGGCGGACACAAAAAAATGTGACGAAAGATGAGGCGTCTCGCCCGTGCCTGCTGCTTTAAGATTGAAAGTACGCAGTTCCTCTACTGCCATGCCATCGGCACGGGCGAGACGCCCGTGATACATTGAGCCCATTCGTTCGACCTATCACACCGGATTGCATTCGGCTGGAGTGTTACCGCGAAATGCAGTGCACTGTTCACTGCGCTTGCCTGTGGCGATATGATGTAACTACACCCGTCGCGGGTCGGTTCCGGCGCGGCGTTTTCTCCTGCTCGTTTTTCTGGTCAATCATGGCAATTGTTTCAGATGGCACTTCCTTGCCGCGGTCCCGCCGGGTGCATTGGGGTTGGATTGCGGGGCTACTGGTGATCGTGCTGCTCGCGGGATTGATCTATTCCCCGTGGTGGATTCTACATCGCGCTCAGGACCGCTTTGCCGCCGCTGTCGCCCAGCGGCGCGCTCGAGGCGAGCGAGTTCTCGTGGAAGACTTCCGGCAAACGCCGATTCCCGATGAGCAGAACGCCGCCGTCTATCTCAAACGCGCGATCCAGGAGATGAAGCTCCCGCATTGGGAGGAGATGGATGAATTCAAGGACGCATTGGTTGGACGTACACCGCTCACGCCGGAATTGGAACAGGCGATTGCGCGGATGATCGCCGATAACGCCCCCGCGCTGAATTTCGCGCATTTGGCTTCGGGATTCCCGGACGCCGACTGGAAGGTCCGGCTTGTCACGCCGGTTTACGATACGGTGAAACTCCCGCATCTCAATGAGTTATACGAGCTGAATCAGTTTCTGGACGTGTTCATTATGGATAGCCACCGCAGGGGCGATGATTCGGCGGCCATTGGAGCACTTCGCGACTTGCTTGGCGAAAACCGTGCGATGGAGCATCAGCCGTTGGAAGTATCACATCTGGCAGCGTTGCGCCCGGTCGCCGTTGCGGGCGATCGCTGCATGCTGATCTCGCCGGACTTGAGGCTCACTACGTCTAAGGCTGACCCACATGCTCGAGATGGCATGATTCCCGCTCGGCGGCAGGACGTGATGGACCTCATTGCCGAGTTTCTCGACGAGGCGTCTCTCCGCATGGGCATTATGGAGAATTGGCAATATGGTCGCATGGAGATGGCCGACCGACTGATTTACGGCGCGCCTGGCGCGTCCATTATCGGTCGCTGGCGCGTTTACGATCAGGCCACACTGATCCTTCGCATTTATGATATCGGTGTCAAGGCAAGGATTGCCTCAGATTGGCCGATTGCGACGCAATTCTTCAAGGAGTTCCCGGCGGGCGCGCCGTCGCTTCACGATGCAACAGAATCCTTCGAGTCATCGCAAGAGGGTAAAACCAAAGTAGAATTCAATTTGCGAACCGAACGGCGGGTCGCGGCGATCGCGCTGGCTTTGCGGCTCTACGCGGTTGACCACGATAATCATTTCCCCGACCGGCTCGATCAACTCGTGCCCGCATACTTACATGCGGTGCCGGCCGATCCATTCGCCGCCAATGGACGGCCGCTCAACTATTTGCCCGGCAAGAAGCCGGCGATTTACAGCGTGGGGCAAGATGGGGTGGATAACCATGGTGCGCGCGGCACGGGTAGCCAGTGGAATGGACCAGACGCGGTGTTCGTCCTCGGATATCCAGATTTCCCGGCCAAGGAGTCTGCACCAAAGGCGAGACGGAATCCTTTCGACGCTACGCGCCGCGCTCCACCTGTATCGCGTCCCGCCTCAACAAAGCGTGCCATTCATGATACATTGAATTAGCCGGCGGACGTGGGTTTCGCCGGATTTGAATTGACTTGACCAACCAGGAGCAAACGATGTCTTTCTTGCGCAACTGCGCTCTGGCCGGCGCGGCGCTGGCTTTGGCGCTTGTGGCGGTCCCGGCGCGGGCCGTCGTGGAGATCCCCGATTCCTGCAAAACCAGCGGCTTTGCCCTGGGCTGCCAGGCGTGGAGCTTTAATCATTTCACCGTAATGGAAGCCATCGAAAAGACCCACGAAGCCGGCGGAAAGGTCATCGAGTTTTACCCCGGCCAGAAACTCAGCAAGGATCAGCCGGGCGTCAATTTCGACCACAATTCGCCGGACGCGGTGCTCGACCAGGTGAAGGCGCAGCTTAAGAAGTACAACATCGTCGCGGTGAACTACGGCGTGGTTGGGCTTCCCAATAACGCCGCGGAGATCGACAAGGTCTTCTCCTTCGCCAAGAAGATGGGCCTGTACGGCGTCACCAGCGAGCCTGATCCCAAGGCGATGGACCTGATCGAAAAGGCCGTCAAGAAGTACGACATCTGCCTGTGCATTCACGATCACCCCAAGCGCGCCGACAATCCGAATTACAAGTTCTGGGATCCCAATTATGTGCTGTCGCTGGTGCAGGGCCGGGACAAACGAATGGGCTCTTGCGCCGACACCGGCCACTGGGTTCGCAGCGGCGTCAAGCCGATTGATGCCCTGCACATCCTCAAGGGGCGGGTGATGAGCAGCCATCTCAAGGACCTCAACGAATTTGGCCCCCGCGCCCATGATGTGCCCTACGGCACCGGCGTCTCGGACGTCAAGGGCATTCTCGATGAGCTCAAGAGCCAGGACTTCAAGGGCAATATCTCCATCGAGTACGAATACCACATGGAAAACTCGCTGCCGGAGATCAAGAAGTGCGTGGAGTTTGTGAAGGAGTATGGGGAGGGGAAGTAATTACCCATTTCACCAGCACCGCCGTCGCGTCATCTGAGAGAGAAGGCCGCCCGGCGTGGCTGATGACGGCGTCGAACAGGTCCGCGATGGCATCCGAATCCACGGTCGCCTTTGCCATGATCTGCTCGACGCCATCGAGACGGAACGGCGACGCCGGCCCGCAAGGGTCGGCGTCGCTGCCGAACTGCTCGACCAGGCCGTCGCTGATCAGCAGCGCGCGGCCCGATGCCGGCAATCCAGTGGAGGCGGCCCGATAGATGCACTCTTCTTCCACGCCCAGCGGGAATTGGCCGCCCAGGCCCAGGCACTTCATTGGGCCGCTCTGCTCGCCAAGCAACACGTATCCATGCCCGGCGTCCACATAATGCACGATCCCCTGCCGAGGGTCGAAAATCCCGACCCACATCGTGACGAATTTGTCCATGGGCCGGCGCGGGCAGATGAAGCGGTTGAGGCGGGTGACCGCGGCGCCGACATCATTGGTTTCCTGCAATGCCGCATGAAGGAACCCGGCGGTGGCCGTCATTAGAACGGAGGCGGCGATGCCGTGTCCGGAGACATCGCCGATGGCCAGCGCCAGCCGATCGTTGGCCAGGGGGATGACATCGTAGAAATCTCCGCCAACCTGCGCGCCGGGCCGGCTTTCGCCGGTCCAGACAAATGGGCCGGCATTGCCATGACGGCGCGGCAGAATCCACTGCTGGGCTGCCGCCGCCGCCGCGAGGTCGGCCTCGATGCCCGCGGCGCGGCGCTCCATCTCGATGCGCTTGAGATTCGCCAGCGCCAAACCCGCCATTCTCCCCAGCGCCAAACAAAAGGCGGCGGCGTTGGGGCGAAGCGGCAGGCGCAGAGCCGTGTTCTCCTGCCCGCGCGAATCCAGATACAGATAGGCCGCGACCGTCTGGCCCAATAGAATCGGAACGCACAACGCCGACCGCACGCCCATGCTCACGATGCTTTGCGAAATATCGACCGGCTGGCTGTCCGAGGAGAGCTCGGCGACCTCGCCTCCCGACGCCGCCGCCAGCAAGGATCGGCTGTACGCCAGCGATTGGCTGGCATTTGCGCTGCGCGATGCCATGACTTGAAACCGCCCGTCGGTCCCCGCCGGCTTGAGCACGGCGGCGTTGGGCAGGCCGCTTCCCTGGCAGGCCTTTTCCAAGACCATGTGCGCCAGCGCCTTCTCATCGGGCGCGGCGTGAATTCCCGCCGCGCTGGCCAGCAGCAGCGCCAGCAGTTCATCGCCCAGCGTCGGCAGCCGATCCGCGGCCAGCGAGTTCACCAGGCTGCACGTCTCCAGGGCATCGTCAACCGATTCAATCGCTCCTTCGAGCAGCCCCGATTTGCCCGCGGGGCTTGCAACAAACCGGAATGTCCAGGGCGTGATGCGCAGCAGATCGCCATCGCCCAGGGGCACATCCCCATCGGGGGAAACCTTGATGCCGTTGACAAACGTGCCCCATCGGCTTTTCAGGTCGGCGATGCGCCAGCGCTGCCCGTCGAAGTTCAGCCGGGCATGCGCGCGGGAGACGTTATCCGCCGGCAGGCGCACATTGCAGCTTTCGTGCCGCCCCACCAGCAGTTCGCCGGGCGTGGCCGGCAACTCGACCGCCGGCGCCGCCGGCCCCGTTACGGGCATCAGCCACGCGGACGCCGACGATGCCGTCCCTGCAATGTTCATGTGTCACAAAATACCCAAAGAAGTGTAAATGTGAAGGTCGAGCCTGGAAAAGACACCCTAGATCGTGACACGGGCGTCTCGCCCGTGCATGTTGTATGGGACTTGAGGCACATCGGTTTTCCTACTTTTCAGCCGTCGGCACGGGCGGGACGCCCGTGTCACGTTCAGGAATCTAGGATCCCGCATGTCAACGGCACGCATTCGCGCATCAATATTTAGCGCGTTTGTGTCGGAGCGTCCGAATGGCGCGACCGCAATCGGTCGTTGTGGTCCTCACGCAGCCTCACGATCAGGTAGACGAGAACGGCGGCGTTGAGCAGCAGCACGATGATTTTTACAGCCCGGTGGTAGCCGTGAAAAATCTCGTACGCCTCCACCGGCAGCAGGAGCGCGGTTGAGATGACGGTGAGAAATTCCGCCCACCGCTTTCGCAGCACCAGGCCGACGCCCTCCGTGGCGAAGAGGGCGGCATAAAAAAAAGTTCCAATGCTGATCGCCCGAAGCCGCCGCGGGCTGATGCCGGTCACGCGGGAAAGCAGCTTATGCAGGTGCGCGTTGTCCGGCTCGATGCGCAGGGCATGGGCCCAATGCACGATCGTATCCGGCAGGTTCTGACGAATCAGGCGGTGTGCCTCGACGGCAATAATCAGCAGCAGCGACGCCTTGAGCAGTTTGCCGGCGCCGATGAACACCAAAACCCAGGTGGATCGTTCCTTTGTAGCCATGGGCCAAAGAGTATAACGGAGACCGCGCCGATGCATCCCTGACGGAAGCGTCAATCCCTGGACTTGGACTTTGGTTTGGGGTCGGCTTTCGACGAAGCCTTGGCCTCCTTTGCCGACGACTTGTTTTCGGATTTCGGGGCGGGCTTGGATTCGGCGGCGGGCGCGGCCTTTGAATCCGGGGCCGGTGATTTTCCCTCAGCCGCCGCCGGCTTGGATTCACCCGATGCCGGCGCGGCATCGGCGTCTTTTTTGGCATCGGACGATCCGTTGCCCGATTCGGCCTTGGCCTGATCTTTATACGCCGAGTCGCGATAATCGGTGATGTAGAAACCGCTTCCCTTGAAGATCAGCCCCGCGCCAGCGCTGATCAGCCGCTCCACGGCGTTTTTCCCGCACTCCGGACATTTTTTGATCGGCGCCGCCAGGATCGAGTGGAATTTCTCGAAGCGATGGCCGCAATTGTTGCACTTGTATTCGTAGGTTGGCATTTGAAAACGTCATTCTATAACAATTTTCGACAGAGGGGAATGCCGTGCCGAACGGATCGATCCGCACTCAAGGATGATGGAGATGTAGTTGATTCGTCAAGTCGAATGCGCCGGACCTCAGTACCCGACGAAACGCCCCACGCGCAAAAATCCGACATCATCGCAATAATATCCTTGACAGCCGAATTGAATTACTCTAGTGCATTGTCACGCAATGATTTTGGGGTAAATCACTAGAGTTTTACCCGCATTTGGAAGCATGACAATGCACTAGCTTCATTCCTCGATCATCCCTGATTGGGCAAATCTTAGCGTCCGTCGTCCTTGGCGAGGTGCTGAATGAATCGGTTGAACGACTCGCAATTGACCATGATAGGTCTCCACCTGCCACAGGGGACGCGCAGTCGGCAGTTTCGCCGTCAATTTTCCACATCCCCTGGCCTCCTGGAGAGCCCGCGTCCGGCGCTACACTGCGGCGTTGCTGGGTTCTGTGCGCCTCATTATTCTTATATCGGCTGAAACAAAGCGGCCCGTCCCGGGCCATAACCAAAAGACAGGACGATGGTGCTTGATGGGTTGCAAACTCCTGATTGTCCACGTGTTGGCGGCAATTGCCGTATTATCTGTTCCCTGCAGGTCCTTTGCCGCCGAGGGAATGTCCTTGCCCCGCGATATTGAGGAGGCGCTACGTGAGAACGCCGCGGGGCTCGACCCGATTACGGTCTCCTGGCAATACACCTTTCACGTTTACCTTCACGGAGACGTGCTGCAGGAGGAGCGGCACGACGAGCTTACATGGTCGGGCGGGAAATTTTATAACTCTCAAACGTGTATTCGCCCAGCGCAGTATGGACAGTCGGAGTTTAGCTTCGACGGCAAATTGTTCTGCGCGGGCGGCCAGGACAAGGTGATTTTCTCCAAGGAGTTGATCGACGCGGCGTCGAAGCGTCCGTTGAATCAGCTGGCGATCGTTTTGGACTATTGTGATGATATATGCCTGCTGGTCCCTACAACGCGAGCCGAAATGCTCAAGGACCGGGCCATTCATCGGATTCTTAAGTCCCTGGCGTCCGGCGCCGTGCTAGCCGGCATCGATCGTACCCGCGTGGGCAACCGCGATCTGGTTCGTCTTCGACTGAATGTAGCGAACGCCATACGCGACAGTGCGACGAGGGCGGATCTCGCCAAAGTTGAACGAAGCGTTCGGCAGTGGCCGCGCGAAGCCACGCGGGAACAGGACGTAAAGTCAGTGCTCTCGGCTATACGGCAAGAGAGACAGATGCCCGAACGGTTGATTGACTCGTACTACCTCGACCCGGCTCTTCACTACGCGGTAACCCAATGGGAGCAGAGCTATCCCGATGGGACTCCGCTGTACCGCTGCGAGAACACGAACTTCGAGCAGGTTGCGGGCCGCCGTTTGTGGCTCCCCAGGTCTTGCATCGTGTCGCAGTTCTGGTGCGGCAGCCCGCCGGAGGGCTTTAAGCTGTCGGTGACCCCCCTTTTTAAGCGAGAGCTCAGCGTGACATCCATCTCGCCGACGCCAGATGCGAAGGCGAATTTCACCCTGAACTACACCAAGCCCGGAACATTCGTGGTGGACAACACGGACCCCCATGTCACCAAGAGGTACCAGCTCCCGACCGCGTTGGAAAATCTGGCAGGCGGGCCCCGATTCAGCTTGGCGCGAACGCTGTTCCTATGGGCGAACGCGTTGGCCGGCGCATGCCTCGCCGGCTACCTGATTTGGAAGCGATTCAAGAGAACAAACAAGCTTCAATGATGTTCCCATGGAGGTAGAGAGATCGGTTGCACATGGAAAATGTCGAGATGCGGCCGGGGGCCCAAACGTCGCTAACGGCGGCCCCGGCGCCGGGCGATAGGAGTGACCGGCGCGCGCCTAACCATCCGCGCATCAGCCGCTTGCGCGTGGGGATCGTCGCGCTTGCCGTGTTTATTGGGTCGGCAATCGTGGTTCTTGGAACGGCGGAGTTTGGAGAGAAGGTGGTGGTCACCCGGGCTCCGCAATCGAGCAGCCTTGTCGAGAAAATGGCAAATTGGGACGGAAGCTGGTACGCGAAGATCGCCACCGTCGGCTACGATTACAGCCCGATCAAGACGTCGGGCATCGTTTACTTTCCGGCGTATCCGCTCGTCTCCAGGGCTGTCATGCGGCTCGGCGGGATCGGAATATTGGGAGCGCTCGCTATTGTATCGAACGTATTTCTGCTGGCGGCGATGCTCATCTGGGCAATGTACGTGCGGCTGAGGGTAGCGGGGCCGCGGGCAGGCTCCGTTGCCGTATATGCGATCATCGCGATGGGAGTATGCCCCAGCACGTTCTTTTTCCACATGGCCTATACCGAGTCGATGCTTTTATGCCTGTGCGTGCTGTCTTTTTACGGCATGCAGCGGTGTTGGCCGCCAATTGTGATTGCGCTGATCATTGGTCTGGCGACCGCTACCCGATCCGTCGGCGTCGCGCTGCTTCCGGCATTCTTCCTGTACCTTTGGGACGTCAGCGCGTGGGCGCCCGGCAACTCATTTGGGGGAGGCTCGATGCTGAAAGTGCGGTCGGTCAATACCGCCGCAATGGACCCTGGCGCAAGCGGGGAGACCCGTTTGGGTCCGCGAATCCGGCGATTTTCCCGCTCCGCGCTATTAGCCGGCCCCTTGGCATGCTGGGGGTTGGCGGCATTCATGGGATTTCAATTATGGCGCTTCGGCACCCCTTTGGCATTTGGGAAAGCGGAAATGGTGTGGCGGGTCCGAGCATCGCCAGAGAGCATCGGCGCGTCTTTCGTGAAGCTGATCACGTTCGAGCCAATCCGCAACACCTATAATGCGGCATCGCCCTGTTATTGGGGCAGGTATATCCCGCGCAACGCGGCGTTGCTGAACCTAAATTTCGCGAATCCGATCTTCTTTGTCGCGACAGCCTTGCTGTTGGTGCTTGGGATCATCAAGGGATGGCTTGATCGGCGCGAGGCTGCTCTGGGGGCTACGCTTCTTCTGATCCCGTACGTGATGCAAAGCTGCCGCCAATGCACGATTAGCGAGGCCCGCTTTGCGTCGATCGTATTCCCGGCGTACCTGGTTGTCGGGCATTTGCTGGCGCGGCTGCCGCGATTCGTCGCGGTGTACCTGATCGCATGCGGCTGCCTGATGCTGGCGATCTATACCGCAATGTTTGCCGGGAACTACCCGGCTTTTTAGCCGGGCCCCCTGGCCGCCCGATTGGTCGAGAGTTGTATGATTGCCGTTCCGACAAAATGGTGGCAGTGGTCGCTGGCGGGGCTCATTGCCGGCGCGCTGTTCGCAATCGGGCGAGTCATGTCGCTGCAAAATGAGCCCGTCGGCGGCAGCGATTTCTTGAGCCAGAGATTTTTCCAACAGATGCTGCACATGCATACCGCCGATGGCAGGCCGTATATTCAGTCGATCACGATTTACCGGAGGAGATACATAGACGTCCTTTCCCTGGATTTGTTTGATGATCGGGCCAAAGTGTACGCCGAGCACCGGCTTGCCGCTCCGCGGCCTTATCTTCCAGGCGATGGGTCAGTTCCGGCGCGTTCCATCCAAGAATATCTTTCGGCAACACAGCATACGATGCCCGACGTCAGCATCGAATATGCATGGTGGGACGAAGCCTGGGCCATGCTGCTGATCTGGGCGCTGGCGGGCGCCGCGCCCGGCGCAATCTGGGGGCTGACGCGCTATCTCTTTGCGGAACCACGGCCAAAAGTTGCTCCGGATTGTTCTAACGTGAGCGGTGTGGAGGGCGATCAGGCGCAAGCCGCAAAACCAGCGGTTCTGGACTCTGACCTCCGGCATTTGGAAGAGTTAGAGGCGGAAATGATAGCGGCCCTGCGCCTGCCGGTTGCTCAATCTCCGCCGCGGGCGCCGGATCCCGGGCCGCCGGAGATTCGGGAGCTCAGTTGCGAAGAACCTGTGCCGCAACAGGCTGCCGCCTTGAATCCCGTGGAATATGCCGGTGAATATTACCCAGTGCACAAGAAGGGGCGTCATGGGTGGACTTTGATCGAGCTGCTGGTCGTGCTTGGGATCATTACACTGTTGGTCTCGCTACTGCTCCCGGCTCTTGTCACGGCGCAGCGCCATGCCGAGACGGTGCAGTGTGCGGAGAACCTACGGCAGGTTGGAATTGCATTGCAAATGTACGCGCAGTCCAATCATGGCTGGCTGCCGGCATGGTCTGGCTGGCATACCTGGCCGCCGGGTCTGAGCGATGATTCGCCGGGCCCGGCATGGACGATCGAATTGATGCCTTACCTTGGGCCACCCGACTCGCGGGTGTATAGATGCCCCTCGTTCCGTTCCAGAGTCAAGTGCCGAAATTATTTTCTGGCCGCGAAATGGTCCGGGATGAACGGGCGGCATGCGATGAAACTGACCGATGTAAAATTGAGCAGTCGGTTCGTGCTCAGCGGCGACAAGACGCAGCGCTCATTATACCCGCCGCCTTTTGGCACCGATGGCCATGCGCAGGACGATGCCGATCCTGATGACTATAGCGCACAAGGGCCGCCGGTGCTTGCGTGGCCATGGGATCCCGGAGGATTCTACATGCACCCGAATGGCAATAACGTGCTATTCGACGACATGCATGTGGCGCTGTTTCCGAGCTATGATCGTGGCGCCATGACCTTCAGCCCCATACAGATGCAGGACTGGGAGGAGGTTATGGCGACGACTGCATCTCCATGAAGAGAAACAGATGAGCAGGCCGTTCACCCCGGAGCGCTGATCGCTCAAACGCCTTTGCTCACGCCCACCTGGGCCGGCCGCAACGTGCGGCCATGCAGGGCATAGCCTTTTTGAAGCAACTGAACGACCGTGGGAACTTTGTAAGTGGAATCCTGTTGCAGGATCGCCTCGTGCCTGGACGGATCGAAAGGTGTGCCGGCCCGCGGGGCGATCTCCTCGACCTCCTGCTGGCGAAGCACGTTCATCAGTTGATCGTGAACGATCTGCAGACCCTTGAGAACCGAGGCGACATCGGTCTTGGCGGGATCGACGCCCAGGGCGCGCTCGAAATTATCGATCACCGGCAGCAGAATTTTGATCAGCGAGCTGTTGGCGTATTGCGTTCGCTGATCCATGTCCTGCTGCATGCGGCGCTGCGAGTTCTTGAACTCGGCGGTGGCGCGGGCGAGGCGATCATACAGCGAATCGCGGTCGGCTTTGAGCGCATCCAGTTCGGCGGCAATTCCGGGCGTGGGGCCTTCGCCTGCGGTGTTATCCTGCTCGGCGTCCTGGGCCAGGCCGCCGTCGGGGGTTTCGTCGTTGATCGGAATACGCGTCATGATGGTTCGCTCGGTTTCACCTGCGCCGAATTTGGCAGATCGGGCAGTCTTCGGGACGGTCCGTTACAAATCCTGTTCCAACCGGGGGGCGGCATTACTGATCGCCGGTAAAAACCTGCTTGAGCTTATCCAAAAACCCATTGCGTTGCGGCATTACCGCGCCATCCTCGGAGGCGGCGAATTCGCGCAGCAACTGCTTTTGGCGCTCGGTGAGTTTTCGCGGGATTTCCACCAGCACCTGCACCAATTCATCGCCATTGCGGTGCGAGCGGCGCGAGGGCAGGCCCTTGCCCTTGAGCTTGAATACTTCGCCATGCTGGGTACCGGTGGCGATCTCCAATTCCTCGCGGCCCTTGAGGGTGGGCACTTCGATGGCGCCGCCGAGGGCGGCCTGCGTGAAGGAAATGGGAATCTGGCAGACCAGATCATCGTTATGGCGCGTGAAGATGGGATGGGGCTTGACGGCGATGTAACATCGCAGGTCGCCGGCGGGCGCGCCCGGTTCGCCGGCTTCGCCTTCGCCCTGGATGATGACCGCCTCTCCCTCGTGCACGCCCGGCGGAATGCGCATCGTGACCACGCGTTTGCGCGTCTGGCGGCCCGTGCCGCGACAGGTCGGGCAATGATCGCGCACCACGGTGCCGCGCCCCCGGCAATTGGGGCAGGCCGTCACCATGCGGAACATCCCGCCGAATCCCTGCTGCGCCACGCGCCCCGCCCCGCCGCACTGCACACAGACAATCGGCGAAGTGCCCGGCTTGGCGCCGCTGCCCTTGCAGGTTTCGCAAGTTTCCTGCCGGTCGTACTCCAGGCTTTTTTCAACGCCGTTGGCGACCTCGTTGAGTGTAAGCTCGACTTGCGTTTCCAGGTCCAGCCCGCGCGCCGGCCCGCGCCGGCCGCCGCGGCCGCTTGCTCCCCCCCGGCTGCCGAACGCGCCGCCGAAGATATCGTCGAACATCGAGAAGATGTCGCCGACGTCCATCGTGGAGAAATCATGCTGGCCCGTAACACCAGCATGGCCGAACTGATCGTAGCGCTGCCGCTTGGGCGGATCGGACAAGACCTCGTATGCCTCGGAACACTCCTTGAACTTAATGTCGGCCTCGCCATTGGAATCGCCCTGATTGCGATCGGGGTGGTACTTCATCGCCAGCCGGCGATAGGCGCGCTTGATCTCATCGCCATCGGCAGTCCGGGTGACGCTGAGCACTTCGTAATAATCGCGTTTGGTCGTTGGCACGCTGGTCCTTCTTAGCTGCCGGCATGTTCACCATGAAATCCGATTGGCCCCTTGCTTTCATCGGCAATCTGCAACTCGGCTTTGATGACGTGAGACTCACGAATGATCAACGCGCTACGCGCATCGGCACCGATGCCATTTATCATTCCAAGGCCTTGGGCACCCAGCGGCGGACTTACCTTGAACCCTTGCACGAAGAACGAGGATCCATCGACCAGCGTAAGGCGCACCACCACATCGTTGGCAGTGACTCCATTATCTTGGAGAAATTGCGCGAAGTGAACCAACACATCGGCCAGAAAAGCTGGACTGCCGCTCATGCCGCGGACTCCTGGGAAACCCACGCGGCTCCTTGTGGCGTAATCTGATAGAGAACTTTGGGAGCGCCAAAGAAGCTATAAACAAAGCGGGTCGCCTCAAGCAATCCAGCAGCAGCCAGTTCCTTGTATGCGGCGTCAAGCCGTTCAAGCTCTGTTTCACGGTAAAGCGATCCCATAATCCGCTGTCCGTAAAAAAGCTCGTCCGGGCGCTTTGCGTGATAACGGAGTAATCGTTCGGCCAGATCCGAGATAGCCATGGGGTCTCCTGTTGATTCCGCATTATACGACAGGACTCCGCCACAGGTCGATGTGGCGGAGTTCCCGTGTATCTGAATCAAATCAAAAGACAAGGCTCAAACCACCGCTCCCGCGATCGGCGTGGCTTCCTCGCCTTTCTTTTCCTTGACGTCGGTGATCAACACGTCGGTCGTCAGCGCCAACCCGGCCACGCTGGCGGCGTTGAGCAGCGCGGTCTTGGAGACCTTGGCCGGGTCGATGATTCCCAGCTTGAACATGTCCCCGAATTCGCCGGTGGCGGCGTTGTAGCCAAACGACGGATTCTTGTTTTCGAGAATTTCCGCTACGACGACTTCGCCATCTTCACCGGCGTTATCGACGATTTGCTGGGTGGGGAAACGAAGGGCTTCGGCAACAATGTCGAAGCCAATGCGCTCATCGCCCTTGGCTTTGCCGCGTGCGTTTTCGACGGCCTCAATGGCGCGGAGGAAGGCGACTCCCCCGCCGGGCACGATGCCTTCCTCGGCGGCGGCGCGGGTGGCGTGAAGGGCATCGTCGATCAGGTCCTTGCGCTCCTTCATCTCGGTTTCGGTCGCCGCTCCGGCGCGGATGACGGCTACGCCGCCGGTCAGCTTGGCCAGGCGTTCCTGGAGCTTTTCCTTGTCGTAGTCGCTGGTAGTTTTGTCGATCTGCTGGCGAAGCTGATCGACGCGGGAATCGATTCCCTTGCGCTTGCCGGCCCCTTCAACGATGAGGGTTTTGTCCTTGTCGATGACGATGCGCTTGGCCTGGCCGAGTTGTTCGAGCTCGACATTTTCGAGCTTGAGCCCGACGTCTTCGCTGATGAACTCCCCGCCGGTGACGGTGGCCAGATCGGCCATCATCGCCTTGCGGCGATCGCCAAAACCCGGCGCCTTGACCGCGCACACCTGCAGGATGCCGCGCAGTTTGTTGACGACCAGCGCCGCCAGCGCTTCCGCTTCCACATCCTCGGCAATAATCAGCAAGGGCCGGCTGCTGGTGACGATCTTGTTGAGCAACGGAAGCAGCTCGGCAAGATTGTTGATCTTCTTCTCGTGCAGAAGAATGTAGGCATTTTCCAGCACGGTTTCGAGGGTTGTGGGATTGGTGAGGAAGTATGGCGAGAGGTAGCCCTTGTCGAACTGCATGCCCTCGGTGTATTCGAGGGTGGATTCGGTGGCTTTGCCTTCATCGACGGTGATGACGCCTTCCTTGCCGACCTTTTCCATTGCGTCGGCCATCAGGTCGCCGATCTTGTCGTCGCCGTTGGCGCTGATGGTGGCGATGCGCTTGTAGTCTTCGCGTCCCTTCACCTTCTTGGCTTGCGCGGTGATGGCATCGGCAGCGACTTCGGCGGCCTTGGTGATGCCGCGCTGCACCAGCACGGGATTCACGCCGATCGACACCGAGCGAAGACCCAGCGTGTAGATTGCCTCGGCCAGGACGATGGCGGTGGTGGTGCCGTCGCCGGCCACGTCGCCGGTCTTGGAAGCGACGGTGTTCACGAGCTTGGCGCCCATGTTTTCAAACGGCTGCGGCAGCTCGATCTCCTTGGAGACGCTGACGCCGTCCTTGGTAATGCGCGGCGAGCCGAAGGATTTCTGGATGACCACGTTGCGGCCGCGCGGGCCAAGCGTCGCCTTGACCGCGCGGGCCAGTTGCGTAAGCCCCGCCGACAACTCGGTGCGGGCGGCGGACTCGAACATCATTTGTTTTGCTGCCATGTGTTAACTCCAAAACTTATTCACCGCGGAGACGCAGAGACGCGGAGAAGAAAAGCGGTCATCGCTCTTTTGGACCGGTCGCGCGCTTGCGCGTTCGTGTGTTGCTTGTTTATTCGTAACGCTTCAACCGCCCGCAACTCTTTTCGATGTCTGGCGGCTCTGTCGTGACACGGGCGTTTCGCCCATGCGTACCTTGAGGATTTCGCAACGATGGCTCCCTTACTCCCAAGCACTTTGCACGGGCGAGACGCCTCACTCCAGGATGCCCAGGATATCACTCTCGCGGAGGATGACGAATTTCTCGCTTTCGACTTCGATGTCGGTGCCGGAGTATTTGCCGTAGTAGACGGTATCGCCGGCTTTGACATTGAGGGACTGATGCTTGCCCTTTTCGTCCACCTTGCCGGGGCCCACGGAGATGACTTTGCCCTTGGTGGGCTTCTCCTTGGCCGAGTCCGGCAGCACGATGCCGCTGGCGGTCTTGGTTTCGGCTTCCGACTGCTTGACGATGACACGATCCGATAGGGGTCTGAGTTTCATAGTTCCTTTTACCTCATGTATGGCCCGCAGGGACTGTAGTACGTTCATTCAACGGCTCTACATTCCCTGGAGCAAACGAATAATCCCATCAATCACCCTGCTAAAGGCAGGTTCGCGTAATTTTCCGACTTCAGTTGTCATCAGGCGGGTGCTCGCGGTGAAGAGCTTTCCCGGCTTGGCATAGCTCACATGGTGAAGTCACTAGTGCATTGTCATGCTTCCAAATGCGGGTAAAACTCTAGTGATTTACCCCAAAATCATTGCGTGACAATGCACTAGAACTACCGAGCCGGTTGCAGGTGTGACCACGCAGCATCCTCCTCTGGTCGATTCCAGTCCTCCGCGAGGGCCGCCTCGCTTAACAACGCGGCTTCATCCGCCGTCGCTGGGGACTCATCAAGGATCGTTATCAGCACGCGTCTAATGCCGCTCAATTTCACGACCTCTAATAGGCGAACATTGCCGCTCTCGTCCATAAGGGCTTCAAGTGTACGCAGCATGTGCCAATCTCCTGGGCAACTTGCCAGTTTCAATTACATCATATCGTCCATGCAACGCATGCCGCCGCCGCGACGGGGCCGGCGGCAACGAGCCTCTCTCCCGCTGAATCTACCTGGGCATTGAATCCTTCAAGGCTTCTGGCGCCCAGGATGGCAAGGTCTCCTTCGTCACCGAATACGACTTCATCGACAGTAAAAAACGGCCCGCATCGCACAATTGCAAAGCCGATGTTGCGAGTAATGCATTGGCCGTTGGCCATTTGGAAGGCGATGTCCTTCTTTTCACGGGCGATATTCAGAGCTTCCAGCGTCTTTGCCGGCGCCCAAGTGTATTCACTGCCGGTGTCCACAAGCATATTCTCCACGATGGCCGCGCGGTCGCGATCCGCCATGTTTTCAATGGAACAGGTTGTGTGGAAAGTGCCCATTTGGTACCACCGAATTATCCGGCTTGCTGCAATTTGCGATTGCGCCTATCCGCGCCCGACAATAGCAATCACTGCATCCTTCGCCTTCTTGCTCGTCACATCGTTCAGTCGAGCCACCACTTTCACCACTATGCTGCGATGCGCGGTGAATAGTTTGCCGGGACGAAAATAGCTTGTCCTCCGTAACCCACCGGCGGCAAAACTAGTCGCCGTCAATTCGATTGCGTCCGCATCGGCGTCGCGGTTGCTCGTAATCTGGCAGGCGATGAAATCGCCACGTCCGACCTCCGTCAGAACCACCGCTGGCCTCAATTTGCTGCCGGACAGGTCGCTAAATGGGAAGTCGAGCAATACCACATCGCCTGACTTCATGTTCCAACCTCTTCAATGCCTGGCAAATCGAGCAGATGTTTCCAAGCCTCGTTGGCCTCCGGTCCCAACCAACCCTCGGCCAGCGACCTTTCGGAGAGCAACGCCGCTTCGTTGGGTAAATCGCCGACTGGAGCTTCCTCTAATATGGTAACGAGCGCCCGCGTCGGCTCCGCTACCTTGATGGGTTCGGCGAGCGTGACCTGGCCGGTGGCGTCGATCATCGCTTCGATAGTTCTCAGCACTGCGCTACTCCTAGTCCAGCTCACATCATATCGTCCATCCCACCCATGCCGCCCATTCCTCCCATGCCGCCGCCGCCGTGATGGTGATCGTGATCACCGCCACCGGATTCTTTCTTGGGGGCGTCGGCCACGATGCAATCGGTGGTCAGCAGGAGAATGGCGACTTCACTGGCGTTTTGCAGAGCGGTGCGTTCAACCTTCGTGGGGGTAATGATGCCGGCTTTGACGACATCGACAAATTCGCCGGTGAGGGCGTTCCACCCGTCGTTGTCCTTGGATTCCATGACCCGGCGGACAACGACGCTGCCGCTGGTGCCGGCGTTCTCGGCGATTTGCTTGAGCGGAGAGACCAGTGCGCTGCGGACGATTTTCACGCCCGCCGCCTCGTCCCCTTCGAGCTTGAGGTTGGAGCCGCCGTTGAGGGCCTTGAGGGCGCGGATGAGGGCGACGCCCCCGCCGGCCACGACGCCTTCTTCAACTGCCGCGCGAGTCGCGTGGAGGGCGTCTTCGATGCGGGCTTTCTTTTCCTTGAGCTCCGCTTCGGAAGCCGCGCCGACGTTAATTTGCGCCACGCCGCCAGCAAGTTTGGCCAGGCGTTCCTGGAGTTTCTCGCGGTCATAATCGCTGGTGGTGCCTTCGATTTCCCGGCGGATCTGGGCGATCCGGCCCTGAATCGCCTTTGTTTCGCCGGCGCCTTCGATGATCGTGGTATTGTCGTTGTCAATGCGGACCAGTTTGGCCTGCCCAAGGTCGGCCAGTTCGATTTTGTCGATCTCGATGCCCAGGTCCTTCATGATGGCTTTGCCGCCGGTGAGGATGGCGATGTCTTCGAGCATGGCCTTGCGGCGATCTCCATAACCGGGGGCCTTCACGGCGGCCACGTTCAGAATGCCGCGCAGCTTGTTCACGACCAGCGTGGCCAAGGCCTCGCCTTCGATATCCTCGGCGATAATCAGCAGCGGCTTCTTGCCCTTCTGCACCTTCTCGAGCAGCGGGATCAGTTTGGTGGCGCTGGTGATCTTCTCTTCGTAAACCAGAACCAGCGCCTTCTCCAACTGCACGGTCATTTCATCGGCGTTGGTGATGAAGTTGGGCGACAGGTAGCCGCGATCGAATTGCATGCCTTCGACGACATCGACGTAGGTTTCCAGGCCCTTGCCTTCCTCGACGGTGATGACGCCATCCTTGCCGACGCGATCAAACGCATCGGCCATGATCTTGCCGATCTCGCGATCATTGTTGGCGGAGATGGAGGCGACGCTTTCGATGTCGGCCTTGCCGTTGATCGGCCTGGATTGTTTCTTGAGATGTTCGGTGACGGCGCTGACCGCCTTGCGGATGCCGCGCGCCAGCGCCATGGCGTCAGCGCCGGCGGTGAGATTCCGGTAACCTTCCTTGAAGATGGCTTCCGCGAGAACCGTGGCGGTGGTGGTCCCGTCGCCGGCCACGTCGCTGGTCTTGCTCGCCGCCTCCTTCACCAGCTTGGCGCCGATATTTTCGTAGCGGTCCGTCAGTTCCACTTCCTCGGCTACCGTGACGCCGTCCTTGGTAACGGTGGGCGCGCCCCACCCTTTATCAATGACGGCGTTTCGGCCGCGGGGGCCAAGGGTTACTTTCACCGCGCGAGCCAGTTTGCTCACGCCCTCCAAAAGTGCCTTGCGAGCCTCCGCATCAAAGGCCAACATCTTAGCGGCCATGCCACGTCTCCTTTCGATCGTTGTGTTTCGTGAATGAACAGCTTGTCGTTTGTCTCAACGACGGGCAATCGCCCGACGGATCAAACACGCAGACTGGTTACCGACAGGTGAACCTTCGGCAACCTCCTATGTCAAAGGCCGTGCCGAGGGGAAATTGAGCAATGCCGAATCGTAAAATGCTTGTTCGCAATGGGTTGTGGCGAGAAATCGGCGGCGCAAGAATCGGCGCCATTCTTCGCCACCTGTCAGGGTGGCAGCAACCTGCTTGGAACGTCAGTCCTCGATTGCCAATGTGGCAGTGGACGTCATTCCGGCAAGTGAATCAATCTTCATTCGTGTGCATTCGTGTCCATTCGTGGCTTCCTCTCTTTTTCGGTTGCGGGCTCGCTCGCGCTGAATCTATCCGCTTTTTTGATATTTCCACGTACTCCGGCAATACCTCAATCCCCAGGTAATCCCGGCCGAGGCGCTTCGCCGCGACGGCGGCGGTGCCTGAGCCCAGGAACGGATCGAGCACGAGATCGCCGGGTTGGGTGAACAGACGAATAAACCAGGCGGGCAGCGCTTCGGGGAAAGCCGCGCTGTGAGCTTTGTTTCCGCATTCGGTTGCCAAATGCAGCACGTTGGACGGATAGGCCAAATCCCGGCCCACCCAGTTGGATATCTTCTTTCCGAAACCGCTCTTCACATGCGAGTTATCGCGCTTTTTATCCGTTTCGCTGAGATTGCGGAGCCGCGCGTGCCGCCACTCTCCCATCGGTACGCGCACCTCATCCTGATACATGGCAAACTGCCGGGATTTGGTGAAATGCAGGCACCGCTCCCAGGCGTCCCGGAATCGGTTGGGCCAACGGCCTGGGTGGCAGTTCTTCTTGTGCCAGATGTATTCTTCTGTCCAAAGCCAACCTTGCTGCCGCATCATCAGAATCAGGTCCAGCACATAGGTGTGCCGCTCGCCATTTGCCACCCGCTCCTTGATGTTGAGTACGAACGAGCCGGTGGGTTTGAGGACGCGAAGCAGCTCTTTTGACGTGTCCGCGAACCAATCGACGTATTGGTCGATGGATATTCCGCCGTACGTGTTCTTTCGTTGATCCGCGTAGGGCGGCGACGTGACTATGAGATCGCACATGTCCGCGGGAACGGTTTGCAGAACAACCCTCGAATCACCGGTCAATATTGCATTTCTCGAAATTTGGTTGCTGGGGCCACGCGAATTACGCTGTCGAGCGGCCGCGAATAAATCCAAGGGTGGAGAGCCAAGACTAATCGCCGCCACTACCACACCGACCCTTTCTGTCGCCGCCTTTAACGACACGCACGCATTATTTAAGGGACACTACCATCGTTATCGCGGAACGCAAAATTTTTGGAATCTTTGACAGTTCCCCACCCTTTTGCGCAAGTCATAAAGGCCGTACGGGCCGCCCGTTGTGGGCGGCCCGCACGCCGTGGAAATAATAAGAGTCCCGAACGCCGAACGATTACTCGTCGTCCATCTCCTCATCGTCCTCATGCGCCGCATCAATATTGATCGTGGAGACGGCGAGCTTGGTCAGCTTCTTGTCCGTCGCGGCCTCTTCATCAAGCGTTTGCTGAAGCAGCGCCATCGCTTCGCGCTCCTTGAGCAGCTTGGCGAACGAGCGCACGGTGCCATAGCCGGCCATTTCGTAATGCTCAACCCGCTGAGCCGATGCAATCAAGGCGGCATCCAGCACTTCGGGCGTCATGTCCTCTTCCAAAGCTTCCTTGGCCTCGGCGACCAATCCCTCCATCGCCTTGCAGACCTTGCCGGTTGGCTTCTTACCGAGCCGATCAAAGATTTGCTTCAGCCGATTGACATGCCCCTTGGTCTGCTCCAGATGTTCCTCGAATCCCTCAGCCAGTTCCTCGTTCGTCGCGGCCTTCGCCATCTTGGGCAGCGCCTTTACGAGTTGATTCTCGGCGCTGTAAAGGTCCCGCAATTCCTCGATATACAAATCCCTGAGTTCTTCCAGCTTCATGTGAATCTCCTTCACCAATTTTCGTTATCGCCGCGGCCAGGGACATTCCCCGGCGGGTGAGGAAAGTCGGCTTGCAAGGGCTATGCCGAAGACGTGAACCGCATGGTCTGTCCACGCCGGGGCAAGGGGTGCCCGCGCCGCCCCGGATAGGATGCGCGCTCCTGGGCATTATGGCGGAGCGCGCTCCCAATCCGGGGCGGCGCGGTCGCGGCGATTTCGCAAGCCCGCGGTTCTCTGGCACCGCTTTGCCCCGGCGTGGACACCGAAGCGTCGAGGAATCCCGCCATCCGTCAAACTTCCCCGACTCGTCCCGATATGGAAATTCCGGCCGCGCTGATGAGCCGTGTGTAGTCGGAGCAAACCACGCCCACGCGTTCCAATGTAAGACCGGACGGGTCGGACGTTGGAGCATTTGGCGCGAGCAGGGCCGGCAGTTTTCCCGTCAGCAGCGCGGCGGCGATTCCCGCCAGGGGCATCACGCTGAACGTCTCGGCGATGTGGCCGGATAGTGAGGAGACAACGCGAGAGGGTCCTCGACGAAGTGCCCCGGATTCGAGGCGATCAAGCGAGGTGCCGTTGGCCGACGCGATGATGTGCCGAACATCTCCCAAGCACGCCAGCGCATCAGCCATTCGATGTGCGGCGCGCGCCGGCAGGGGAACCGGGCCGCTGGCGGCAAGTATCTGGCCGCGCGGGTCGATGCCGCGCGATTCAACCGAGCGCGCGCTTTCCAGCACGAGCGTCACCGCGCCGCAGCCGGTGACGAACCCGCCGCCCCGCGAAAACCCAACGGCGGCATCCTGACCGGCATAAAGGCCCCACTGTTTGTAGGCGGCATTCACAATCGGGGAATACTCCTCGGCCGCGCCGACGATCGCCCGGTCCCACTCCCCCGCCGCGATGCGGACCGCTGCCAGATACAGCGCGTCCAGCCCGGCGGTGCGCGTCCCGATCACGGTTTGGCATGGGCCTCTCAGCGACAGCATCAAGCTCAGATGCGCCGCGGCGGCATTGGGCACACCCTCGGCAAAGAGCAGCGGATTGGCCGCCGTGATTCCTTCGCCAACGATCTGCCGATAGTAAGGCTCACTGTAGCCGGGCGAGCCATGCGTGCTGCCCAGCAGCGCCGAGCAATTTTCAGCGAAACCTGGAATGTCGCCGATCCGCGCATCGCGGCAGGCCAGCACGGTGGCGGCCAGGGCAAGCTTCACGTATTCGCTCACCCGCCGAACCCGCCGCGCGTTCAGCAGGCCGGCCAAGTCAATTTCCGCGATTGCGCCAGTATCGCACGTCACGCGGCGAGGTTCGGGCGCGGTGAGCCTGCGCGCAAATGCCTCATTGCCGATCAGGCCGGGGAGGACCACGCCGACGCCGGTGATGAAAACGGGTTGGGGAAAATCATCACGGGATCGGGAAGCCGGCGCGGCACTCTGCCATGGCATGGGCGGCCCGCCCATGAAGTGCGGTACGCCGCACGAATCGACGGTATTCCCCAGCACCATGCACGTATTCGCCCCGCCAAAGCCCAGGGAAGTATTAAGCGTGTTGCGAACGCTTGCGGACCGGGCGGCGCCGGTTGCGACGTTCAACCCGGCAAACTCGATCTGCGCGGGCGTCACGTTCACACAGCCCGGCACAATCTGATCGCGCAGGCTTAGGGCACAAAGGATCAGTTCCACCGCGCCCGCCGCCCCCAGTGTATGGCCCAGATGGCTCTTGAATCCGACGACCGGGATACGCGAAAGATCACCGCCGAAGACCGCGGAAAGCGCCGCGAATTCCGCGGCGTCGTTGTCCGGCGTTCCGGTTGCATGGGCCGCGATAAGATCGATTTGCCCGGCCGTCAGGCCGGCGGCATTGAGCGCCCCGGCCATTGCCCGCGCCGCGCCGCGGCCTTGCGGATCGGGCTGGGTGAGATGATGTGCGTCGGCGGATTCGCCATAACCCAGCACCGCCGCCAACGCGACGGCCTCGCGGCGCGCCGCGTCTGATGCGCGTTCGAGCACCACGATTCCATAGCCTTCGGATAATTTCATCCCCTGTCGGCCGCGCGTGAACGGGCGGACGAAATCGGGCGAAACCAGCCGCAGGCTGTTGAATCCGCCGTAAACGTATTCGCTGATCGTGTCGTATCCCCCGGCAACCACCAGATCAAGCCGGCCGGCGCGCAGCAGTGATATGCCCAGGGCGATGCTGCCCAGGCTCGACGAACAGGCCGAGCAGGTGGTGGCGGAAAAGCCGGTGAACGGGATATGCGCCGTCGCCCGCCGCAGGGTCGCGCCGGCAAGAAAGTCGGCCAGCTCCGCCAGGTTATGGTTTCGCAGAAACCGCCCGCCGGCCCGGATGCCGTGCAAGGTGGTGCCGAGCATGAAACCGCAACGCGCCGGCGAATACGGATTTTTGCCCAATACGTTTGCGTCTTCCAATGCGTTAGTGATGGCGCGCCTGAGGTAGCGCACTTCGCGCGGGAGGTTTGGCTCGAACGTGTCGGGAAGGTCGGCAACCTGCCCGCCCGAACTCCCCGGCGGGAGCAGTTGCTCCATCGCCGGGAGCGCACCCACGCCGCATTGCCCGGCGCGCACGGCAGCCCATGTCGCCTCGGCCGTGAGGCCCAGCGGGGTGAGCAGCCCGACGCCGGTGATAACGATCGGGTCGGTCGAATCACTCGGGGCGATCTCGTCGGCCTGTGTTTGTGCTTCGCTCATCGCGCCCCCGCGAAGATCCGCCAGCGCTTGCCCGGCGGGCGGGGCATGGGCTTGCCGGCGTCCTCGATCCAGGCGGGCCGATTCTCCAGCCATTGTTCAGGGAATTGGCGCACGTATTTCTCAAGCACCGCGCCGACTTTTTCCATGGCCGCGTCAACTGACAACGCGCCGTCGGTTTCGCCGACGACGATGGGCTCCTCGATAAACAGACGGATCGCGCCGCTGGCGGTGCGCACGGAAAAGATGGGAATGATCGGCGCCCCGCTGGCCAGCGCCAGCCGCACCGGCCCGGTCGGCAGCAGCATGTGCCCGTCGAAAAACTTCACCGCCTGCCCCTTCTGTCCCGGCATCACCCGATCGCACTGAATGACGACCACCTCGTCATTTCGCAAGGCGTCGCGCAGGCGCAGCCAGACGGTCCAGCCATCATCCACGGGCGCCTCGATGACGCCCAGTTTTTTCCGCAGCGCTGCGCGGATGCGCTCGAATCCGCCGCGCTCGTCCCGGCGAAACAGCACGTGAACGCGCGGCTCCTTCTCGCGCAATGCCGCGGTCCCAACCTCGAACGATCCCATGTGTGCCGTCACGATGATCGCGCCTCTTTTGCGCAACGGCCCGGAATCGCGGGCGGCGCGATAATGGTGCTCGCCTTCCACGGATTCAATTCGGCCCAACATCTGCTGCCGCGATAATCCCACGCTTGAGCCGACGTCGCATACGAAGTCGTAGAACGCTCCGAGCATGCCGCGGGAGAGGGTTTCGCGCTGCGCGAGGGTTGAAGCGGAGCCCAGGATGCGGGCGGCGTTGGCCATCGTGCCGCCGTAAAGATGCTCCGAAAAACGCCAGGTGTGATGAACGACAAACGCCTTGACGGCGCGCAAGAATCGCGGATGCCGGCGGGCCTGCCAGAAGAATATATTGAGCCAGAGCTCCGCCGCCGCGCGATTAAGCCACGCAACTGCAGCGCTCCAAAACATTTTCGCGCGGCCCGGCGCGCGCGGCGCCGGATCGGGAGCAATCGCGGACTCTGCCGCCGCTTTCATCACGGGCCGCCCGATCGTCGGCGAGGGCGCCAAGACGGGAGAAAATACAATTACATCGGCGGCGGGTTTCACTTCGATTGATACGTCCGGCGGTTTCACTTCGGTCGGCCCGGCTCCGCGCCTTCCAGCCCTTCCAGCGGATGTGTCACGCGCGTGCCATGCGGGAGCTTGAGCGCCAGGTCGCCGACATCGACGTTGGTCCGCACATTACTGAATCGCACGACCGTGCGGTCGCCGTCGGCATCGGTCATTTCAGTGGCGATCATATAGCCGGCCGATTTATCCAGCAACACGCGAACGGCCTGCAAATGCTCGCGCAGGCTTTTATCAGTCGGCGTCATTTCCAGCGCCAGGAATTTGCCCGGGTCCGCTGTGCGGTCCATTTGTTTCACGTCGATCTGGGCGAACGAAAAACGATCCCGCAATGTCTTGAGCCGAGGCAACGGCGACGCCACCAGTTCAGCCAGACGCTGATCGAGCGTGTACACCTCCAGCGTGGACTGCGCCGGATAATACACTTCCACCTTCTTGTCCGTCACGAGCAACACGCTGTTTTCGGGATGCAGCGTATCCCATCGCAGCGTCGCGCCCTTCACTCGAACCCGCCCGCTTGAGACTAATGGCTTGCGAAGCAATGCAGTAAACTTTCGCTGCTCAAAATCCGCCGACAAACTGGTGATCTTCGCGCCCCGGTCATTGATTTGCGTCATCTCACGCCACAACGCCGGATCAAGCGCAGGCCGCGAGGCCGGCTGGGTCGTGGGCGCGGACGGGCATATCGAAACAAAGCACGCGGAAATGAGGAATGCCACAACTGTAAAGCTGCGAAATGTCAACCCCAATCGTGACACGCGCGTCTCGCCCGTGCGTGTTGTCATCGAAGTCCAGATACGTTGATTTATCGAACTTTCCAAAGCCATCCGCACCGGCGGGACGCCCGTGTCACATGGGTCGCGAACGACTATTCGAAAAAATGCGTCGTTCATTCACTTACCTCACTCCTGTGCGCGACAGAGCCACCCAACGACTCACGATCGGCTCAGCGCAAGCGTGCCGCGGGCGACCGCGGCGCCGTTCACTTCCGCCCAGACTTCAAACTGCTGCAACTCCCCCATCGTCCGCAGCAGTTTTGAGTGGAGAGTGATTTCCGCCGGCGGCGTGACCGACTGCTCGAAGCGGATGTCCACATGCGCCAGCTTGCCGCCGCGGCTTCCCGTGTCCGGCCCAACGAGGCCGCAGAGCTGCGCCAGCGCCTCGGCGATCAGTACGCCGGGCGCCAGCGGATTGCCCGGAAAATGCCCGGCAAAAAAGGCCTCCTGCCCCGTGAGCGACCACGCCGCTTCGCCCGATTCCCCAGCCGTGATCCGAATGATCCGCGAGACAAACCGAAACGGCTCGCGGTGCGGCAGGCGATCGAGATCGGCGCCGGACAACGCCGCCGGCGCCACTGCATCCCCCGCATCGGCCGCCGGCGCATTCTCGTCGATAAACCGTGCCAGGGTGGCTACCGATTGAAACACCTGCTTGCCCACCGATTCGCTGGGCACTTTCACCTTGAACTGTTTTTCGATGCTGGTCATCAACAACAAAATATCCAGCGAATCCAGGTCGGCGTCGGTTCCGAAGAACGCCATGTCATCGGGAATATCGATATCTCCCAACTTCAAATCCTTGCGAAGAATCGCCTTGATCCGATCGACTGTCTGGCGGCGTGGATTTGGCATCATAATGGGTTTGGGAGCGGGTCCGTAAAAAACGTCAGGAAGCATCGGGATTGTGCCGATGGAGCCCGATTTGGCAAGTCACAAGTCCCGACCCAGGCCCAGGCCGTGCGCGACGTTCCGGCAGCGGGACTTGGTTGCCCGAACGGTCGAACGTCATTCTCGTCGCCGCGAGTCGGACTTCGGTGAGCCGGTCGAATCGTGATTGGGTGACAGGAATGTCACCCAATCACGATTCAATTGCAGGCTTTTTCACTTTCCACGGTTCTTCGGTAAACTGGTCCGCCGTGCTGACGCTTTTGGTATTACAAGGTCCCGACAAAGGCCGGCGGTTCGAGCTGCCTGATGCGCCGGCGCTGGTGGGGCGCGACAGCCGGTCGCTGCCGCTGACCGACAACACCGTTTCACGCCGGCATTGCGAATTATTGCCCGAGAATGGCGACTGGGTCCTGCGCGACCTGGGCAGCGCCAACGGCACCTACGTCAACGGCGCGCGCGTCAATAACCGCATTCCACTCAAAGTCGGCGATCAGGTGCGGGCGGGGCGCACGCTGATGGTCTTTGGCGCGCAGCCGGGCGTCTCGCGAACCAGCGGGCGGAACGTCGCCCTGTCCGGCGAGGAAGCCGGCATGGACAGCGCCATCATGGCCACCGTCCCCTCCAGCGACGACTCCCTGGTATTGGCCGTCCCCGAGCCGGCGGCGGCCGCGATGGGCAACCTCAAGATCATGTACCAGCTCGGGGCGGCGCTGGGCAGCAGCTTCAATGTCGAGCAGGTGCTCGAAGTCGTCATGGACCTGATCTTCGAGCATGTGAAGGCCGACCGGGGGATTATTCTGCTGACCGACGTGAAGACCAATGAACTGGTGCCGCACGTGGTGCGCACGCGCGAGGACTCCGAGACAAAGCAAGTATCGGATACCGGCGACTCGCGGACGGGGCAGGAAAAGATCCACGCCTCGCGCACCATCATCAATCATGTGCTGCTCACCGGCGAAGGGGTGCTTTCCAGCAACGCCATGACCGACCAGCGCTTCAGCAAGGGCAAGAGCGTGCACAACCTGGGCATCCGCTCGGCCCTTTGCGTGCCGATCAAAGCGCGAAAACTCAGCGACAAGGGCGGCGAAGAAATCACCGGCGTGATCTATATCGATTCCTCCGTCCGCAATTACACCTACGCCCCCGAGCAGCTTCGCCTGCTTTCGGCCATCGGCCTGCAAGCCGGCATGGCCATCCAAAACGCCAAGCTATATCAGGCGCAGTTGGAAGCCGAGCGCCTGGCCGCCGTCGGCGAAACCTCCGCCGCCCTGTCTCATTCGATCAAAAACATCCTGCAAGCCCTGCAAGGCGGGGCCGATGTCGTCGAGATGGGCCTGCGCGGCGGCAATCTCATGCAAGCCTCCAAGGGCTGGCGCATCGTGCATCGCAATCTCGACAAAATCTACGGCCTGACCATGAACCTGCTCGCCTACAGCAAGGAGCGCGAGCCGCAACTGGAAATGGTCAACCCGAGAGTGCTGATCGATGAATGCCTGGAGCTGGTCGCCCAAACCGCCAACGAAAAGGGCGTCATGGTGGTCGGCGACGTGGACGAGAACCACCCCGCCATCCCCATCGATCCCAGCGGCATGCACCAGGTGCTGATGAATCTCCTGAGCAACGCCCTCGACGCCGTCAAGCCCCAGCACGGCCTCATCCGCGTCGAATGCCATTACGATGAACCCAATCGCCAGACGCTATTGGAAGTGGTGGACAACGGCGCCGGCATCGCCCCGTCCATGATGAAGCACATGTTCGAGCTCTTCCACTCCACCAAAGGCAATCGCGGCACCGGCCTCGGACTGGCCGTCGCCAAAAAAATCGTCGAGGAGCACGAAGGCAGCATCTCGGTGAAAAGCACCGCGGGCGAAGGCACCACCTTCTCCGTCCGCCTGCCGGTCTATCACAGCAACCTCACCGACCCCTCGCAGACGCATGGGCCGGGGGCGCGGGGGGAGTGATTAGCTTCGAAAGAACGGAATCCAACCGCGCCCATGCGCGTAGAGGTTTCGGTTCCCAATTGGGGGAAAATCCTCCCAATAACGCAGCCGGGTCGAATCCGCTTTATCTCGGCGTGCTGGTTTCCTCATCTTCATCCGCGTGGGGATAATTGAATTCGACTTTGCTCTGAATGGTGATTTCGGAAATCACGTCGCCGAGCCTTCCAGCCGTTACGACCTCTTGGAACTTCTCCAGCAGGATGGGAATATTAATGATTTCCTCAATGCATTCCATGTACTTCGCGACGATCTTTTCTACGCGATAGAGCTTGAACGCTTGCCGTCGAATCTCAGTTGCGACATCTTCCGGCGGAGCATGGGATTTGACGACGAACGTGATCGGGTAGCGCTGAATTTTATCGATGTCGAGGAAATACTTCCGTACATCCAGGGTTTCCGTCACTTGGAAGAAACGTCCGAGGGGCTTCATCACAAAATCGATTCCGCCATCGTTCGCATTCGTGCGTCCCGTCTTATATAGAATCAGAAAATCCTCTTTGACGGTCTCACAGGTCAAGCCCCACCAAATCGACTGAGCGGAGTACGCCGCTTTCAGAATCGCATAACTAACAATCTCGAAAATCCGGGCATCGACATTTGGTGCGAGCAACGCCTTGATGAAGTCCGTGACCTGCTCGGGCTGCTTTCGCTGAATCGCCTCAAGCTTTTCGCAATCCGCGATGAATCCCTCAAATGCGCTTTTCTTTGCGGCGGCATATGCGTGTATGATTTCAAGCGAAGCCAGCGCCAGGTTAAACTTCATTTTGCCAAGGTCAACTATCAGCGCATTTTCGTTGATCCAGTACAAGCCATTCTGGTCATCTCGAACGATCGGCTCATACCCACATTTCGGGTAGAATCGCTTGAATTCGTCGTTCAATCGCGTGTTCAAGTGGTGGTTTTGAAGCTTCGCCCCGAACGGCAATTCTCGTTGTCGGCGAAACAGCGGCCCGAAGTTAGCGCCTCCGTAGTCCTTGTAGCTACCGCTCGTGTGAAATCCGCCTTTGACATAGTCTTCAATCAGAACATACAGGGCGTAGAGATTGCCGAACGACGCACGAGATTTCGATCCCTTGGTCGCGGTCTTCGTTTTAATGTTCAGGTAGCTTATTAACGCGCTTGCGGAGAAAACGGCCTGTGCATACTCGCCGAAATGCTTCTCGAGAATGCCAACGATGGTCGGCGTAAATTGGTGTTCAATCGTCTCCATCATACATTCTCAAACAACCCGCGCTCGTTCTGTTCGTCGCCCACCATGTCGCGGCGCTTAAATGTCTTTTTAGGCGGTTCCAAGGTCCTCCCTTGAAACGTAGAGGCAATGCCAAGCCGCCGTAGCCCGATTTCAACGTAGCTGAGTTCGCGCTCGATTCCGATGCTTCGTCGCCCTAGCTTTTGCGCAACGGCGCAGGTTGTGAACGTCCCGCTAAACGGATCAAGCACAACGTCGGCGGGGCGACTAGATGCTCGAATGATCCGCTCCAATAGCATTTCCGGTTTCTGTGAGGGATGTTCCTCGTACTCGTCCATGCGATAGCGGACGCGGGGAAAGGACCAGACATTGCCGGGGACCTTGGTCGTGTTGTATTGAGTGGGAACGGGCTTTCTGTAGTCAATGAGCTTGCGTGTCGCACCGGTTCGTGCTTCAATTCGAATTTCGTCGGCGTTGAACACGTAGTTGTCGGCGTCCTTCACCGCGAACAGGATCGGCTCGTACATCGAACCGAAGTAGCGCCGCGCTTGTACGCCGGAGCTATCGTAGTGCCAGACAATCCGCGACAGGATCGTGGCTCGCTTCCGTAGGTACAAGTCCAGATTTGGCATCGCTTGGGTGCTCGTCATCAAATAGATGCTGCCCGACCGTTTCAGCTTCTTCAGGCAAAGATCAATCCACGCGAAGCACCAGCTCGCATACGCTTCATCAGAAGGCCAGCGGTCGAGCGAATCGCCGAACCGCTTCCCGATGTTGTACGGCGGATCGGCAAAAATGAGGTCAACGGAGCCGTCTGCGACGCTCGTTTTCAATACCTGAAGCGCGTCGCCGAAATGAATTTCAGTTGTGGAATTCTGGAAAACCTGACTCATAATTCGGGATTATACCGGCTAAGTGCCTAATCGGCGACGCGTCTCCGACCCCGAGTCATATATCGCAGCGAAGACGGCTGAATCGACATCAAAGTCAATAGACCTTTACGCCGAATTTCGCATTTTTTCTTTGCCCAGGGATTTTCAGACGATCAACCACGAAAGGGGACGGGAGCGGAATAAACATAAAGCAAACACAGCTAAAAAAAATGGCCCTCCGACGAACGCAACTGGTATCCACCGGACCGAGCCGTGAGAATCGCCGATGTTGTGGCAAAAAACCCCACTTTCTCGATCGCTGGGGCCGCTTCATCAGCAACTTTTTCGCGCGGAGAGCCAAAGAAATGCAATGTGGTCGTCACGGACCACGATACAGAGACCACGATAGAGGGTCGCAGCGGCTCTGTAGAAAACCTCATTAAATTAGCATAATGTTGTGCGTAATCACCCTCAGCAGCATATCCCGGCATCGGCTCCAATGACTGCGTCCGCGCAACGCCGAGCCCAGGTTTCG
>Ga0209483_1000596_pt1 | contig 30730 bp, 32 predicted proteins | sample NGEPerA_FD_184508 | JGI IMG/M metagenome (GOLD analysis project Ga0209483, IMG submission 184508) | Arctic peat soil microbial communities from the Barrow Environmental Observatory site, Barrow, Alaska, USA - NGEE PermafrostL2-A... | ecosystem: Environmental > Terrestrial > Soil > Wetlands >... | reverse complement strand
TTCTTGTGCATGTTCATCCGGGGCTCCGGCATTGGGTTGGCTGGTCTCGCAACCCCAGCCTCATACCACCGACCCGGATGAACAACCTTCATAGCTTCGACACCTAGGCGTCCTTCCACACCGGCTGGCGCTTGGCGATGAAGGCGTCGATGCCTTCGGCGGCGTCCTCGGCCATCATGTTCCGCGCCATCGTCTCGCCGGCATAGGCGTAGGCGGCGGCGAGGTCGAGCTCGGCCTGGCGGTAGAACGCCTCCTTGCCGAGCGCGACCGTGAAGGCCGATTTGCCGGCGATCTGGCGGGCGAGGGCGTCGGTCGCGCGGCGCAGCTCCGCCGCCGGCACGACCCGGTTGACGAGGCCGAGCGACTTCGCGGTCGCCGCGTCGATCAGATCGCCGGTCAGCAGCATCTCCATCGCCGCCTTGCGTCCGACCGCGCGGGTCAGCGCCACCATCGGCGTCGAGCAGAAGAGGCCGATATTGACCCCTGGCGTCGCGAAGCCCGCATCCTCGGCGGCGACCGCGAGGTCGCAGCTCGCGACGAGCTGGCAGCCGGCGGCGGTGGCGATGCCGTGCACTTCGGCGATCACCGGCTTCGGCAGCCGGACGATCGTCTGCATCAATTCGCTGCTGGCGTCGAAGGCGCGCCGGTGCGCCGCTTCGCGCCCCGGGGAATTAGCGTCGCTGCGCAACTCGCGCAGATCGTGCCCGGCGCAGAACCCCGGCCCGGCGCCGGCGATCACCACGACACGACTTTGCCGGTCGCTCCCGGCTCGCTTGAGCGCGTCGCTCAGCGCCGCCGTCAGCGCCATCGATAGCGCGTTGCGCGCCGCTGGCCGGTTGAGCGTCAGCCGCAGCACGCCGTGCTCGTCGCGGCTTTCGAGCAACGGCGCTTCGACCTCGATGCGTTCGGCGATGCTCATCGGCCCTTTCCCTTCGAGTCGGCAATCTGAGCTTACGGCGCGGGCGCCGGCAATGCTTATTTGCCCGCCGGAAGGAACGGCCGCGACGCTTCAGATGTTCGGTTGGTTATGCAGCGGAACCGGCAATCGAAGGCCGAGGATTACCGCCAACGTGCCGCCAGGGTCCGCCGCGGCGCGGAGCATGCCCGCTGCGGCGACGTGCATGACGCGCTGCTGAGACTGGCGGCAAAATACGACGAGATTGCCGACCAGGGCGGCGAGGTCCTCGAGCGGCAGGACAACGATGCGACGATCATGTTCCGGCGCGTCCGCTGCCGCTTGCGGTCGGGTCTTGCGGTATTATATTACCCCGACTAGAACCCTATTGTTTTCCCATAAGGTTTGGCCTAAACCCTGCCGCTCCGCGGCGCTGGCCGCGCGCGATTGCGGGCCCTGCCGATGAAGACGTTTTCCGCCAAGCTCTCCGACATCGACAAGAAATGGGTGCTGATCGACGCCGAGGGGCTGGTGCTCGGCCGGCTGGCGTCGATCATCGCCGTGCGCCTGCGGGGCAAGCACAAGCCGATCTACACCCCGCACATGGATACCGGCGACAACATCGTCGTCGTCAACGCCGAGAAGGTGCAACTCACTGGCAACAAGCGCGCCGCCAGCATCTTCTACTGGCACACCGGCTATCCGGGCGGGATCAAGGGCCGCAGCAAGGGCGCGATCCTCGCCGGCAAGCATCCCGAGCGGGTTATCGAAAAGGCGGTCGAGCGCATGGTGCCGCGCGGGCCGCTCGGCCGCAAGGTGATGGGCAATCTCCGGGTCTATGCCGGGCCCGAGCATCCGCATGCCGCGCAGCAGCCGGAAGCGCTCGATGTCGCCGGGATGAACCGCAAGAATGTGAGGGCTTGAGGATGGCCGACGAAAAGTCCCCCGAGGACGCGCCGGAAAAAGCAGAAGCCGAGCAGCCGGACGCCGAGGCAACCCCTCGCGCGCCGCGCGCGGCGCAGACCTTTCAGGGTCTCGGCAGCCTGCGCCAGGCGATCGGCGCCGCCCAGCGCGCCCCCGCCGCACCGACAGCCGCGGCGCCGGTTCCGGTGGTGCCGACCGACGTCCAGCCGCAGATCGACGAGCAGGGCCGCGCCTATGCCACCGGCAAGCGCAAGAACGCCATCGCCCGCGTATGGATCCGGCCGGGCAACGGCAAGATCGAGGTCAACGGCCGCGACAGCCCGGTTTATTTCGCGCGGCCCGTGCTGCGGATGCTGATCAGCCAGCCCTTTGTCGTCGCCGACCGGCTCAACCAGTTCGATGTCTGGTGCACGGTCAAGGGCGGCGGGCTGTCCGGCCAGGCGGGCGCGGTGCGCCACGGCATCAGCAAGGCGCTCACCTGCTATGAGCCGGGTTTGCGCCCCGTGCTGAAGCAGGGCGGGTTCCTGACGCGCGACAGCCGCGTCGTCGAGCGCAAGAAATACGGCAAGGCCAAGGCCCGCCGCAGCTTCCAGTTCTCGAAGCGCTAATTTTTACAGTGAGGCGGTGAGGGGATTGCACCTCACCGCTGGGGCCGGATCGGCCGCAGCGTCCAAAAGATTTACCGCGAAGGTCGAAAAGGACGCGAAGCGGCCCCCAACCTCCCAGCGACCTTTGCGCCTCCCTTTGCGACCTTCGCGGTAAAGAGTTTTCTCCCTGCCTCACCGCCTCTATGTAAACTCACGATCGAGAGCCGAAGTTTGATGGCGCCTCGCGCCGGTATTCCTTTCTTTCTCAGTTCCCTCCCTGCCTCCGTGGTAAGCCTTCCCGACGACGTCAGGAGGCGACCATGCGTTTCGCCATCGCGATACCGACCGACGCCGATTCCTGGCGGGTGGTGCGCCGGGCCGAGGAGTTGGGGTTTCACCGCGCGTGGTTCTACGACACGCAGATGCTGAGCGCCGACCCGTTTGTCGCGATGGCGGCGACGGCGCTGAAGACGACGACGATCCGCCTCGCGACCGGCGTTCTCATTCCGTCGAACCGGATCGCCGCGGTCGCAGCCAACGCCTTCGCCTCGTTGAACAAACTGGCGCCGGGCCGGATCGATTTCGGCGTTGGCACCGGGTTCACCGGGCGCCGAGCGATGGGGCTTGGCTCGGTCAAACTCGCCGACATGGCGGAATACATCCGAATCGTCCAGGCGCTGTTGCGCGGCGAGACGGTCGAGGCCGAGATCGAGGGCAAGCAGCGCCTCATCCGCCTGCTGAACCCCGAACTCGGCCTCATCAACACGCGCGATCCCGTCCCGCTCTATATCGCCGCGACCGGCCCCCGCGCGCGGGCGCTGACCGCCAAGCTCGGCGCCGGCTGGATCAACACCGCCGGCGACGTCGCCGGCGCGGCGGCCGGCATGCACGAGATGGCGGGGCTGTGGCGCGACGCCGGCCAGCCGGACGACCGACTCGACGGCGTCGTGCTGACCGGCGGCGCCGTGCTCGAACCGGGCGAGGCGATGGATAGCGAGCGCGTCGTGGCGCAAGCCGGCCCGCGCGCGGCGATGCTGCTGCATCGCGCCGCCGACCAGGCGCTCGGCGGCTTCCCGCCGATGGCGCCACTGCCGCCCGCGCTCGCCGACACCATCGCCGCCTATGTCGAAACGGCGCGGCACTTCCGGCCGCAAGGCGCGCATTACCTCGAAAACCACCGCGGCCACCTGATGTTCGTCAAGCCCGAGGAGCGCCGCTTCGTGACCAAGGAGCTGATCGCCGCGACGACGATCACCGGCAGCGAAGCCCAGATCAAAGCCGCGATCGCCGCCTTCGCCGAAGCGGGCTACAGCGAGATCGCGCTCCAGATCGTCCCCGGACAGGAGCACGCGATCGAGGATTGGGGGAGGATCAGGCGGGCCTTTGGTTGAGTGGGTGGCGACACACTTTCCTTGCTGATTGCGATTTATCTGTACTAAACACCCAACAGTTGAGCTGTCACTCGACCATGGCCTGCTTTCGGCTGTCGAGGATAAGGCTGTGCCGCGAATAGCTATTTCGTATCGCCGCGAGGACTCTGGCGTTATTACCGGCCGCATCTTTGATCGGCTGGTCTCCCATTTCGGGCGTGACTCGGTCTTTCGCGATATCGATGATATTCCGCTCGGGGTCGATTTCCGCTCGCACATTGGCAAGACGCTTGCCCAGAGCGACATCGTGTTGGCTATCATCGGACCGCAATGGGTCGGGTCGCACACCGCAGGCAACCGGCTCGGAAATGAATCCGATCCGGTACGTCTTGAAATTGAAGCGGCGTTGCGAGAGGGCGTTCCTCTGATTCCTGTTTTGGTCTTGGGAGGTGCGATGCCGCCGCCAAGCGACATGCCCGACAGCATTAGAGACTTTGTTTATCGAAACGCCATCCAGATCGACGCGGGCCAGGATTTCGACGACCATATGGCACGCCTTTTTAGAGCTCTAGGCCGGTTACTTGAGCAGCCGGCCGCCGGTACTCGCGATATTGTAGGGCACGAAAGAGGGGAGGTATTACCGCCGCGAAGTCTCAAACGGCGGTCCAAATTCCAGTTTTCGATAGCTCTCAAGATTGCCGTGCCGGTTCTTTTGGCCGTTATTACAAGTATTTGGTATATCGTCATAAGGCCCGAGTTCGACCGGTCGCATCAGTCCATACCTACAGTGGCCGCGCCTTCAATGCCAGCTGCTGATTTGGTCGAGCGTGAACAGCAAGCCTACGCCGCGGCACACGGTAATCTCTCAGCGCTCAAAAGCTATGTTAATGGCTGTACCGTTTGTTCGTTTAGGGCGGCGGCGCGCGATGAGATCAGCAAGCTGGAGACAACCCAGCAGGAGGAGCAAACTTACAACGCGGCGCGCGGCAATCTTTCGGCGCTCAACAGCTATGTTAATGGCTGCACCGTTTGTTCGTTCAAGACGGCGGCGCGCGATGAGATCAGCAAGCTGGAGACAACCCAGCAGGAGGAGCAAACTTACAACGGGGCGCGCGGCAATCCTTCGGCGCTCAAAAGCTATGTTAATGGCTGCACCGTTTGTTCGTTTAGGGCGGCGGCGCGCGATGAGATAAATAAGCTTGAAACGATGGAGCAGGAGGACCGTATGTACTATACCTCCCGTGGCAACAAATACGCGCTACAGGCATATCTTAACGTCTGCACCGTCTGCGAGCATCAAAGTGCCGCGCGCGCCGAAATCGCCGCCCTTGAAGCCGCGCAGCCGAAGCGCGTTTCCTCCTCGGCGATGATTTGCGGCCGTTCGGTTGATTACGTTGTGGAAGATACAGGAATAGCCGATGCGTATCGTTCCTTCCTGGGTGTTTGGACAGGAGCGGCCTGGAATTCGCGTATTTGTGGTGGATTAATTGTTCTGAGTGCAGACAATGGTGGAATCGCGCGGGTCATTTACATTTACGGACCACTTCCAGGAACTCAATTTTCTTGGAAGCAGCAAACACAGAATGCGCAAATCCTCAATGGCCAATTAACATTTCGGGACGAGGAAGGTGGTAATTTTACCTTTCGTCTGAGGGAACAGCGTGTTCTCAACGGACATTTCGTGAACACCAGTGGCGCTGCACTTGATGCAGTGCTCACCAGGGACATGGCATCGGTACCACAATGACGAATTTCAACTGCTTTATAGCTCGCGACCTTCGGCAAAAAGGGCTGTATGGAGCGCTGTTTCTTGGCTTTATCTGCGGCTTTCGGCAGGACCCGTCCTTTGCGCAAAGCGCTGGTGGCACAGCGATGCCGCCGGCAGCAGTGATGCAAGAAGAGGGAGCGACCATACCCGTTGCGACCTTTACCGGCATCCAGCGCATGACCCAGCAAGAGTACGAAATCTATATCCAGTTGATGAAAAACTTGCCGGTCATGTCAAAGGCATATGTTTTCGGCCACACAATTCCCCAGCCGCAAACCGACCAGTCAGGCTACATTCATCTATCCGCGGCTTCACCTCCGAATTCAGCCGATATCGCTGTGCCGCAAAAAGACGAGACGCTGGTTCCGGTGGCAACCAGCGCTGGCATCCTCCCTATGAAGCTGCAAGAGTACGAAATGCATGTCCGGTCAATGGGGTACCTTCCGATGTCGAAAGCCCATGTTTTGGGCCACACAATCCTTCAGTCAAAAACTGATAAGCTCGGCCATATCCATCCATCCGTAGCACCGCGTGTTGCGACAACGGACGTCGGTCAGCCCAAGTGAGCACCACCTCGCTACCGTCATGCCGGGTCTTTGCTGCGAGCGATATATGAGATGCGAGCGATTTATCAGATGCAACTTATCCTGTGAGCACACGGTCGGCTTCCTATGCACGATCAGCCTACTTTACGGACTGTTATTCTTTGCAGTTCCGTTTGCCCAAGCCGATCCGCGCAATCCGATAATCGTTGTCTTTGGCGATAGCTTCACGGCGGGGCTGGGCCTCCCGCATGAAGTCGCCTTTCCGGCGCAATTGGAAGGCTGGCTGCGCCAGCAAGGGCGAACCGCGCGCGTGGTCAATGACGGAAAATCGGGCGACACGACCGCAAACGCGATGCCGCGCCTCGATAACGCGCTCGCCAAGCGGCCGGATCTCGTCATCCTCGAACTCGGCGCCAACGATGCGCTACGGCGTGTGGACCCGTCGCTCACACGCGCCAACTTAGTCACCATGATCGACAGGATTCGCGCCGCTGGCGCCAAGGTGCTGCTTACCGGAATTTTGGCGCCGCCCAACTGGGGCGAGGGATATCAGCAGGCCTTCAACCGCGTCTATCCGGACATCGCGCGGACCTACAACGTGCCGCTTTATCCCTTCTTTCTGCAAGGCGTCGCGTTGGAGTTACAGTTGAATCAGCCGGACGGCCTTCATCCCAACGAGCGCGGCGTCGCGGTCATCGTTAGTCTGATTGGACCGGTCATCGTGAGCAACTTCTTAAACGAGCCGGCAGCAGCCGCGCCGCGGCACTGACCGCGCGTGACAGTCGACGCCGCAAAAAAAAGGCCGCCGGTGGAGTGCGCCCCTTTTGTTTGAGCTTTGACTGTTGCCTCAAGTCGAATAGTCGGAGAACTGCACCGTCCCCGCTCGCGCGCGGTAGTCGGTCTTGACGTTGACCAGCGCGACCATGCCCTCGTCGACCTTTTTCTGCGCGCGTTCGAGGGCCGGGCGGATGTCCTCGGGCTCTTCGACATATTCGCCGTAGCAGCCGAGGCCTTCGGCCATCTTGTCGTAGCGGGTGTAGCCGAGGTCGCGCCCCGGCTTGTTGCGCTGCGGGTCGGCGGTCCAGCCGCCGTTGAGGCTGATGACGACGAGGATCGGGATCTTGTGCCGGACCGCGGTGTCGAGCTCCATCGCGTTGAGGCCGAACGAGCCGTCGCCGTGGCAGCAGATGACCTGCGTCCCCGGCTTCGCCACCTTGGCGCCGACCGCGAACGGCAGGCCGACCCCCATGGTGCCGAACGGGCCCGAGTTGAGCCGGTGGCCCGGCTCGAAGGTCGGCATCGTCTGCCGCCCGAAATTGAGGGTCTCCTGGCCGTCGACGACGAGGATCGCGTCGCGGTTCATGAAGTTCTTCACTTCTTCGAGGAGCCGGATCGGGTGGATGTCGCCGTCGGTCGGGTAGTTGCCGCCGGGGCCGCTGCGCTTCGCCGCTTCGCCGTCGGCCAGGGTCTTGCGCCAGCCGGCGAAGCGCTCGGCGGTCTTGCCGGGGATCGCGTCGATCAACTGCTGCAGTACCGCTTTGCAATCGCCGACGATCGGGATGTCGACATTGCGCGCCGACATGCCGAGTTCCTCGGCGTCGATCTCGATGCGGGCGATCTTGGCGTTGGCGCCAAAACGCGGCGGCGCGGCATGACCGATGATGTAGTTCATCCGCGTGCCGAGCACGATGATCAGGTCGGCGTCGCGGAACGCGGTCGAGCGCATCGTCAGGTACGACAGCGGATGGTCGTCCGGCACCACGCCGCGGCCTTGCGGCGTCGTGTAGAACGGGATGCCGGCCTTCTCGACAAACTCGCGCATCTCGTTCCACGCCCGCGACCAGATCACCCCGCCGCCCGAGGCGATGATCGGTCGCTCCGCCTTGTTGATCGCGTCGACCAGGGCGTTGATCGCCTTCGGCTCGGCATGGGGCCGCGCGCCGACGATGGGCCGGCCGGCGTAGCTCCAATCGACTTGGCTCTCCTCGACCTTTTGATAGAGCACGTCGCCCGGCCAATCGAGGTAGACGGGACCCGGCTTGCCGGTCATCGCCTTCTGAAAGGCGAAATTGATCTGCTGCGGAATGCGTTTGATGTTGTGGATGCGGTCGGCGTATTTGACGCAGCCGCGCAGGATCGCCATCTGGTCGATTTCCTGGAAGACCTGGCGGCCGAACTGGCTGATCGGGCTGGCGCCGCCAAAGCCGATCACCGGGCAGCAATCGATGAGGGCGTTGGCGAGGCCGGTCGACAGGTTGATCGCCGCCGGACCCGACGCCGCCATGCAGATGCCGGGTTTCTGCTTCAGCCGGCTGTAAGCCTGCGCCGAGAACGCCGCCGCCTGTTCGTGGCGGCAGTCGATCATGCGGATGCCTTCGTTGATCATCGACGATTCGGCGAGCAGCATCGGCCCGCCCATGATGAAGAAGCAGTCCTCGACGCCTTCGGCCTTGAGGCATTTCGCCAGGATTTCCGAACCGGTCAGTTCCGCCATGGGGGGCTCCTGCTCAAAGGGTAGGGCGGGTCTTGCCCCGCCATTTTGTCGGCGGATCGAGATCCGCCCTACGCGCTAATCATTCGGCCGCGATTGCGAGCGCAGCGAAGCAATCCCCGTCCGCTTGAGGCTATCCGAGAAAGATTGCTTCGTTGCTATGCTCCTCGCAATGACACTCGGTAAAAAAGAAGCGGCCCGCTTTCGCGAGCCGCCTTGTCGATCGCCGTTTTTAGTTGCCGATGATTTTTTCGGCTTTGAGCGATTGGATGTCGCCGGCGCTCATCTTGAGCCAGCTGGCGAACACCTCGTCGGTGTGCTGGCCGAGCTTTGGCGACGGCTTCAGTTCGGGCGGCTTGCCGTCGAAACGGACCGGCCAGGCCTCGCACTTCCAGTCGCCGTCGGGATGTTTCATCACCTGCATGATCCCGCGCTTCTCGAAGCTCGGGTCGTTTTGCAGCTCGAGCGTGTCGTGGACGGCCCCGGCCGGAACCCCGGCGGCGCCGATGATCTGCATCGCCTCTTCCTTGGTGTGGTTCCGGGTCCACTCGGTGAGGATCTCGTTAATGAAGCCCTCGTTCTTGTTGCGCTCCTCGTTGGTGGCGAAGCGCGCGTCGCCGATCAACTCCTCGCGGCCGATGACCTTCAACAACCGATCCCAATGCTCGGGGTTGGCGCGGCTGCAGAAGATGTAGACATAGTCGTTGTAGCCGCCCGGCTTGCACGGATAGATGCCGCACGGGGCGGGCGCGCCGGACGTGCTCTGCGCGCCCATGCGCGGCGCCGCCTTCTTGTTGCCGCCCTGCGCCATCACGGCGAACGAGGTGCGGATGTAATGCATCACCGAATCCTGCATCGCCAGCTGCAGACGGCGGCCCTTGCCGGTGCTCTTCTTTTCGTAAAGCGCGCCGAGGACGCTGATCGCCATCACCATGCCGGTGCCGGTGTCGCCGATGGTGCAGCCGGGCTTGACCGGCGTCTGGCCGGGTTCGCCAGTGACGCTCATCGTGCCGCCGGCGGCCTGCGCGATCATGTCGAAGGCGAGGCTCTTCTCGTAGGGGCTGCCTTCGCCGAAACCCTTGACCTGGGCATAGATGATGCCGGGGTTGATCGCCTTCAGCACGTCGTAGCCGAGGCCGAGGCGCTCGATCGTGCCGGGCGCGAGGTTCTCGATGAACACGTCGGCCTTCTTGACCAGCTCCTTGACGAGCTCGATGCCGCGCGGCGTCTTCAAGTCGACGGTCGCCGATTTCTTGTTGGCGTTGAGAATCTTGAAATAGAAGGAGTCGCTGGCCTTCGGGTCGGTGCTGGCGATGCGGCGGCCGGGATCGCCGCGGCTCGGGTTCTCGATCTTGACGACCTCGGCGCCGAGCCATGCCATCGCCTCGGTGCAGGTCGGCCCCGCCTCGAACTGGGTCAGGTCGACAACCTTCACACCCGCCAGGCATTGCAGAGGCGCAAAATTTCCGCTCATCGTTTCCGCTCCCTCGTGTCCCCGCTTACGTAGAATCGCTTGCGGCAAACGATACCGCAGAAAGCCGCATGACGGAAATCGTTGATTCCCGCGAAATTGCTTTGTTGCCATCCCCAAATGCGATAGGTGGCGTGATTATCTCAAGGACAGGTGCAGCCTTTTTTGCTCGTCATTTCCGCCCAAAGCGGGAACTCAGCGCGGCGACGTTTCGGGCGCCGCGGCTCCCGCTTCCGCACAAGTGACGAAAAGGATTTTCGCGTCGGCGGGATAATGTTCTAAAGAGCCTCCGCATGGCCGCCCCCCTTGTCCTGCCCTACCGCAACATTCTGCCGCGCATCCACCCGACTGCCTTTGTCGCGCCGGGCGCCTGCATCATCGGCGATGTCGAGATCGGCGCGCACGCCAACATCTGGTTCAACGTGGTGATCCGCGGCGACGACGCGCCGATCCGCATCGGCGCCGGCGCCAACATCCAGGACGGCACCGTGGTGCATGTGGGCTACGATGTCAGCGTCCCGGGCGGCGAGCGCATCCCGACGCTCATCGGCGAGGGTGTCGCGGTCGGCCACATGGCGCTGCTGCACGGCTGCCGGCTCGAACCCGGCGCCTTTGTCGGGATGAAGGCGCTGGTGATGGACCGCGTCACCGTCGAAGGCGGCGCGATGTCGCCGCCGGCGCCGTGGTGACGCCGCGCAAAGTGGTGAAGGCGGGCCAACTCTGGTCCGGCACCCCGGCGCGTTTCTCCCGCGCGCTCAGGCCGGAGGAACTCGACTACATGCGCTGGGTGCCGCAGCACTACGCCCGACTGGCGGAGGAGTATCGGGCTGGCGGTATTTGAGGGGGCGCGATGCATAGCCAAGCGATTTTGTGCGTATCGTATATTCTGCACCGAGAAAGGCGCTGGATTTTAAGGGCTTGGTGTTTCGCGCGAAAATCCTGATTTCTGCACATCGCCCGCATCCGATTTCGGTCTTGGCGAAACAGTAGCAACCGCCAGAAAAGCGAAACTGTTGCCGAATGCCGAATACCACCGTTAGGCTGTTTTCAAGGTGGGCAGAGAGCTGGCCCCTCCGAGGAATGTCGTCGGTCGATAAACGTGGGGAGAAAACGATGGCTTTCTTTGAACTGCGCCAATACAAAATCCTGCCTGGCAAGATGGACGCCTGGGTGAAAGTGATGGAGGAAGACATCATCCCCTTTCAGGTCGCACAGGGAATGGTGATTTGTGGTAGCTACCGGCACGAAACCGACGGGTCGGTTTATGTCTGGATCCGCCGTTTCGAGAGCGAGGAACAGCGCTTAGCACAGTACCAGGCAGTCTATGAATCGGAGCATTGGAAAACCCGGATTGCCCCGCGACTGGATGAACTGCGGGACCCGACGGGACGGATCGTCAACAGAATCCTCCCCACACCGCGTTCACCGGTACAATAACCTGACCTAACACGTTAGCCGATCACCTCTCGCCCTTGCAGGGATACCAGTTTATGCACGGGCCATGGGTGGCCAGATGCTGCGCGGCCGCGCTTCAATCCTCCGCCCGCACCTTCACATAGCTCCCCGGCGCGTCCTCGATCGGCTTGAGCTTGCCGTCGCCGGGGTGGCGGGCAGGGACCATGCCGCCGCCGTACTGCGCAATCCATTCCTCCCACACCGGCCACCACGATCCGTCGTGCTTCTCGGCGCCGGCGAGCCATTCGTCGGGCGAGGGCGGGTTCTTGTCGTTGCGCCAATGGCCGTATTTGCTGCCGGGCGGGTTGATGACGCCGGCGATATGCCCCGAGGCCGACAGCACGAACTTGGTCGGCCCGGCGTAAGTCTGCGTCGCCGCATAGGTCGAGCGCCACGGCGCGATGTGGTCCTCGCGGGTCGACAGCAGAAAGGACGGCGTCCTGATCCTGCGCAGGTCGATTTTGACGCCGCCGAGGCTGATCCCGCCCGGCTTCGACAGCAAATTCTCCTGGTACATCTTGCGGAGGTAGAAGCTTTGCATTGCCGCCGGCATGCGGGTCGAATCGGCGTTCCAGTAGAGGAGGTCGAACGGGAAGGGCTGCTTGCCGAGCAGGTAGTTGTTGACGACGAAAGACCAGATGAGATCGTTGGCGCGCAGCATGTTGAAGGTCTGGTGCATGTCGTGCGCTTCGAGATAGCCCTTCTTCGACATGCGTTCCTCGAGCGCGGTCAGCTGTTCCTCGTCGATAAAGACCGACAACTCCCCAGCTTCGGCGAAATCGATCATCGTCACAAAGAATGTCGCGCTCTTCACCCGCCGGTCGCGCTTGGCATTCATGTAGGCGAGCGTCGCCGACAAGAGCGTGCCGCCGAGGCAGTAGCCGATGACGTTGGCCTCGGTCTCGCCGGTCGCGGCCGCCATCGCGTCGAGCGCGGCGAGCGGCCCCTCGAACATGTAGTCCTCGAAACTTTTTTGGGCGAGCCGCTCGTCGGGATTGACCCAGGAGACCACGAACACCGTGTGGCCCTGGCTCACCGCCCAACGGATGAACGAGTTCTGCGGCCGCAGGTCGAGGATGTAAAACTTGTTGATCCACGGCGGCATCATCAGCAGCGGGCGGCGCTTCACCGTCGCGGTCGTCGGCGCGTACTGGATCAGCTGGATGAGGTCGTTCTGGTAGACGATTTTGCCCGGCGTCGTCGCGACATTCTCGCCGATGCGGAATGCCTCCATGTCGGTCATGCTGATCGCCAGCCGCCCCTTGCCGCGCTCCAAATCGTCGAGCAGGTTTTCCAGGCCCTTGACCAGGTTCTCGCCGCGGCTTTCGACGGTGGCGCGCAGCACCTCGGGATTGGTCAGCACGTAGTTCGACGGCGCCATCGCGTCGACAAACTGGCGCGTATAGAAATCGACCTTGCGTCCGGTCTGCGCGTCGAGCCCGCCGACCTCCTTGACCGCGCCCTGGATATAGCGCGCGCTCAACAGATAGCTCTGCTTGATGTAGTCGAAGACCGCGTTGTCGCTCCACGCGCGGTCGCGAAACCGGCGGTCGTCCGGCGCGGCCTCGACGACCGCCTCGGCGGGCTGTCCCATCAGCCGCTCGGTGGTGCGCCGCCACAGCGTCAGGTAGTCCTGCCACAGCGCGATCTGCGCTCCGGCGAGCCGTCCGGGATCGGCCATCATCCGCGCGGTCAGCTCGAAGAACGCGGCGCCGATCGCCGTCGGGTCGGCCATGCCGACGCCGGCGCCTTGCGGGTTCTGGCGGCTGAGGAACTCGGCGACGATGCGCTGGCTCTTCTCGGCGATCTCCCGCATCTGACGCGACAACTCGGCCGGATCGGGCCCGATTCCCCCCTCTATCGGCGAGGCGCCTGCAGCCCCATCGCGGTGTTCGCCGCCGTTCGCATCGCTCATGGTGATTCCCTTGTAACTAACCTGCATAAGATAATGATTGGCTCGAAATACGTGAGAGCCAATACGGCGTAGCGCAAGCGCCGCCATTGCGTTATGAACAAAGAGAGAACATGATGCCCGTCAACCGCACGCCATCCTTAGATGGGATCAGCAGTATGAATTCGCGTCCGGCCGGCCCAGCCGACGATCTTGTCGATTTTGCCGGCGCGCGGCGCTTTGGAACGATCCTTGCCGACCCGCCTTGGCGTTTTACAAATCGGACCGGCAAAATGGCGCCGGAACACCGTCGCTTATCGCGTTACGGCACCCTGACGGTGGACGAGATAGCAGGGCTGCCGGTGCAACGGATCGCGGCGATCACTTCGCACTTATATCTATGGGTTCCGAACGCACTGTTGCCGGATGGGCTCCGAGTGATGGCCGCTTGGGGCTTCGAGTATAAGAGCAATATTGTGTGGCATAAGTTGCGCAAGGACGGCGGCTCGGACGGTCGGGGTGTCGGATTCTATTTCCGCAACGTCACGGAGCTGCTTTTGTTCGGCATCAGGGGCAAAAATGCTCGGACGCTTCCACCAGGGCGAAGACAAGTAAACTATTTAGGTACGCGCAAGCGTGAACACTCGCGCAAGCCGGATGAGCAATATAACCTAATCGAAGATTGTAGTCGCGGGCCTTATTTCGAACTATTCGCACGGGGGAAGCGTTCTGGCTGGGCCGTGTGGGGTGATCAGGCGATAGAGAGCTATGAGCCTCTATGGCCGACCTATGACCACAATTCGGCCAGCGAGCGCCGCCTAATCGCCGCAGGCGAATGACCTTAGGCGTCCTCGTTCTCGTCGTCTGCGACCGAAAGTCCGCGGCGTTTGGTAGCTTCCCTAGCGGCCCTTTCGGCCTCCATCGCGGCCTTTAGTTTCGCATACGCAACGGGACCATCATCCTCGAAGTTAACCGGCTTTATGGCGAAAGTCAGCACAGGACATCCGCCTCCACCTCCGCCTTCGACCTTGGGCCAAAGCTTTTCATGGTGCGTCGTCGCCTTGCCATAAGAGGTTCCCTTATTTAATTCCTTGAAAATATTCTGTAATTCCCATGCTCGGGTAATGATTATCCCGACCTGAATGGCCCTTAATTCAAATAAAAGTCGAAAATTGTTTAGGTCCCGGTCGAAAAAAGGATCCTTGTTGTTCCATTCCATTTCGACCGCGACGCCACCCTTCAGGCAATCGACGGCGTGCGTAGGAGTATCGAATCTGTCGGCGTCCACTACTATCGAAGTTTGGAACCCCTTCTCTAGCCAGCCTTTTGCATAAAAAGCACCGTCGATGCGCCGGCTGATAAGAGAGCGGTTGCCGCCTCCAACCAGTATCTCCGATTTCAATAGGCGGAAGCTGCGCAGTACATCCTGTATGTCCCGCCACTCATCGGGACACGCAGTGGCGAGTACCCCAGCAGCGTTCCGCCATTCCTTGACGTGATAGCGCTCGCAGATATCGGCTGGAACAAGATGGACGGTAGACATGCGATTGATTTTGCAGCAGACGGCGCACGGGATCCAGGGATCGAGTGAATTCCGCGTGGCGCTCCCGGTGCGGCCACTCAAATGTGGTGACGCGCGGGCCGCGATCTAATACACCAGCAACTCGATTGTGAAGCCGTCCCCCGCCCGACCGCCCCGGCGTGCGGAGCGGCGCTGCGGCCGAGGGGTTGGGCCTCGCTGATGATGGTGCGAAGAACCCGCCGTCGCACCGGCGGGCCGGCAATCTGGCTCGGGATCATGCTGGCCGCCGCGCTTATGGGCTGCAACGGACCGATCGAGGCGTACCGCTCGCTGAGCGGGATCGACAAGAACGACCCCGATCCGGCGACTGCGCCCTTCACCGCCAATCTCGACAAGGCCGAAGGCGGGGGCTACCCCAACCTTGCGACCGTGCCGTCGCCGCCGACGCTGGCGATGACCGTCGCCGAGCGGCAAAAGCTCGCCCAGAACCTGGCGGGCGAGCGGACCAGCACCGAGGCGAAGGACGCCGCCGGCACGCCCGGCTCGCCGGTGAACGGACCGGTGCCGCCGCGGCCGCCGATCCCGCCGTCGATCGCGGCGCCGGAAATTGCCGCCCTGCCGCCGCCGCCGAAGCCGGAAACGCCGGTTCCGCCGATGCGCAAGGCGGACGAGCCGCCGGCGCCGCAGCCGCCGGAAAGCACGCTGCAGCCGCCGCAGATCGCCAATGTGCCGGGGGTCGAGTCGTCGCGGCCGGCGCCGGCGCAGGGGCATCCGGCGGCCATGCCGCAACCGGCGCCGTCCGCTCTGCCGCCGGAGGCGGTGCAGTCCGGCAATCCGCGACCGGCGCCGCCGCAGGCGGCATTGCCCCAAGCCAAGCCGTCGCCCGAGGCCGCCGCTATGCCGCCTGCCAGGCTGCCGCCCGCCGCGACGACGGTGGCTTCGCTCGACATGCCGCCCGGATTGCCGGTGTTCGGCGGCGTCGAACAAGCGCGCCTCGCCGGGATCGTCGCGCAATACCAGGCGAACCCGCGCAATGTGCGCGTCGTCGCCTATGCCGAGCCGGGAGTCGGCAGCGCCGAGCAGCTCAACGCCTTCCGCTCCGCGCTCGACCGCGCCCAGGCAGTCGCCAAGGAGCTGACCCAGGCGGGCATTCCCGCCGGCAAGATTCAGACCGAGGCGGCGCCGTCGAGCGCCATCGCGCCGGCGGGTCGGGTCGAGGTACAGCTGTTACAGTGAACGCCGCAAGGACGCCGCAACGGGCGCCGCAAGGGACGCCAACCGGGAACGCCGCTGGAGGATGCAGTTGAAACCGCTTAAAATCGCCGTCGCGGGGCTCGGCACGGTCGGCGCCGGAACCTTGCAGCTGCTCCAGCGCCAGGCCGCGCGACTGGCGGTCCGCGCCGGCCGACAGATCGTCGTGAGCGCGGTTTCGGCGCGCGACCGCGGACGCGAGCGCGGCGTCGATCTGGGGGACGCGCGCTGGTGCGACGACGCCGTCGCCTTGGCGGAGCTGCCCGACATCGATGTCGTGGTCGAGCTGATCGGCGGCGCCGATGGGGTGGCGCGGCAGGTGGTCGAGGCCGCGCTCGCTCACAAGAAGCACGTCGTCACCGCCAACAAGGCGCTGATGGCTGAGCACGGCACCGCGCTCGCCGAGCTGGCCGAGGCGCAAGGGGTCGCGCTCGCCTTCGAGGCGGCGGTCGCCGGCGGTATCCCGATCATCAAGACGTTGCGCGAAGGGCTTTCCGGAAATCGTCTCTCGCGCGTCTACGGCATCCTCAACGGCACGACCAACTACATTCTGACGACGATGCGCGAGAGCGGCCGCGACTTCGCCGAGGTGCTGGAAGAGGCGCAACGGCTGGGCTACGCCGAGGCCGATCCCAGCTTCGACATCGACGGGGTCGACGCTTCGCACAAGCTGGCGATCCTCGCCAGCGTCGCGTTCGGCCGGCCGGTGGATCTCGCCGGGGTTTATGCCGAAGGCATCCGCCATGTGTCGCGCCTCGATATCGATTTCGCCGAGGAGCTCGGCTATCGCATCAAGCTGCTCGGCATCGCGCGGCTGACCGAGCACGGGCTCGAGCAGCGCGTCCACCCTTGCATGGTGCGGCGCGAAACCCCGATCGCCGCGGTCGAGGGCGTCTTCAACGGCATCGTCGCCGAGGGTGATTTTGTCGGCCAGCTGATGCTGGAGGGGCGCGGCGCCGGCGCCCACCCGACCGCGTCGGCGGTAGTCGCCGATCTCGTCGACATCGCCGCCGGCCGGATCGTCCCGCCGTTCGGCGTGTCCACCGCGGCGCTCGAACGCTTGCCCGGCGCGCCAATGGAGCGCCATCAGGGCGCCTATTACATCCGGCTCATGGTGCTCGATCAGCCCGGCGTCATCGCCGATATCGCCGCGGCGCTGCGCGACCAGCAGGTCTCGATGCAATCGATGATCCAGCGCGGCCGCGCCCCGGGCGGCGCGGTGCCGATCGTGATGACGACGCATGATACGGTCGAAGCGGCGATGCAGCGGGCGCTCGCCGCGATCGGCAAGCTCTCGACAGTCCTTGAGCCGCCGCGGATGATCCGCATCGAGGATTTCTGATCAAGATAAGGTGAGGGAGGAGACCGTGCCGGAAGCTCCGAAGATGGACCGCAACCTCGCGCTTGAGGCGGTTCGGGTGACCGAGATCGCCGCGCTCAGCGCCTCGCGGCTGATGGGCCGCGGTGACGAGAAGGCCGCCGACCAGGCCGCGGTCGACGCGATGCGGCAGGCCCTCAACGGCCTGACGATCGACGGCACCGTCGTCATCGGCGAAGGCGAGCGCGACGAGGCGCCGATGCTCTATATCGGCGAGAAAGTCGGGACCGGGCAGGGACCCAGGATCGACATCGCGCTCGACCCGCTCGAAGGCACGACGATCACCGCCAAGGGCGGGGCCAACGCGCTCGCCACGCTGGCGATGGCCGATGCCGGCGGCTTCCTCAACGCGCCCGATGTCTACATGGAGAAGATCGCGGTCGGCGGCGGGTTGCCGGACGAGATCGTCGACATCGACGAGGAGCCCGAAATCAACCTCAGGAACCTTGCCCGGGCCAAAAAGGCCGAGATCGCCGACCTCGTCGTCTGCATCCTCGACCGGCCGCGCCACAGCGAGCTGATCGCCAAGGTCCGCGCGACCGGCGCCCGGATCGTGCTGATCGGCGACGGCGATGTCAGCGGCGTCATCGCCACATCGGACCCGGAGACCGGCATCGATATCTACCTGGGCTCGGGCGGCGCGCCAGAAGGGGTGCTGGCGGCGGCGGCGTTGCGCTGCATCGGCGGCCAGATGCAGGGTAAGCTCATCTTCCGCAACGACGACGAGCGCGGCCGGGCGCACCGCCTCGGCATCATCGACCTCGACCGCAAATACGGTCTTCTGGACCTCGCGCAGGGCGACGTGATGTTCGCCGCGACCGGCGTCACCAACGGCACGATGCTGCGCGGCGTGCGCCGCTTTCCGGGCGGCGCGACGACGCATTCGGTGGTGATGCGCTCGCGCACCGGCACCGTCCGCTACGTCGAGGCCAAGCACGATCTGACGCGCAAGGAAAGCTTCGCCCGCTTCGCGCGCTGATGATTCGCCGTCCGCGCCGGCTTTTCAATTTGTCGGGCACCGGGCATCTTCCGGCCGGCCATGGGTTAGGCGCGCCTGGGGTGACGAGGAGGCCCCGGTGATCTAAACCGAACGCGGTATTACGCACGGGAGCCGGGGTGGGTGAGCAAACGGCGTTTCTGGGAGTCGAGCGTTCGGCCAGCGGCCGGCGCTGGCGGTTGCGCGGCGTCGCCGACGACGCCGCGGCGGCGGCGCTGGCGACGCAACTCGCGGTGCCGGAGATCCTGGCGCGTCTGCTGACCCAGCGCGGCGTCGGGCTTGAAGAGGCGGCGCGGTTCCTCAGCCCCCGTTTGCGCGACCAGCTGCCCGATCCGGCGCACCTCAAGGACATGGACCGCGCCGTCGAGCGCCTGGTGCGGGCGATTCGCGAGGGCGAGAAGATCGTCGTCTTCGGCGATTACGACGTCGACGGCGCGACCTCGGCGGCGCTGCTCCTGCGGTTCTTCGCGGCGGTCGGCGCCACGGGCGGGCTCTATGTCCCGGACCGGATCCGCGAAGGCTACGGCCCCAATGCGCCCGCCCTGCTGCGCCTCAAGGAAGACGGGGTGCGGCTCGTCGTCTGCGTCGATTGCGGCACCACCGCGCACGACGCGCTCGATGCGGCGAAAATCGCCGGGCTCGACCTCGTCGTCATCGATCACCACGTCGCCGAGCCGCTGCTGCCGAGCGCGATCGCGGTGGTCAACCCGAACCGGCTCGACGAGGACAGCGCGCACGGCCATCTGGCGGCGGTGGGGGTCGCGTTTCTGCTGATCGTCGCCGCCAACCGCGCGCTGCGCGAGGCGGGCTGGTACCGCACGCGGGCCGAGCCCGATCTGATGCAATGGCTCGACCTCGTGGCGCTCGGCACGGTATGCGACGTGGTGCCCCTGACCGGTCTCAACCGGGCCCTGGTCGCGCAGGGCCTCAAGGTCGCGCAGCGCGGCGCCAACCCCGGCATGGCGGCGCTGGCGGCTCTCGGCGCGACGCCGGGGCGCCCGATAGCGCTCGACGCCTATCACCTGGGCTTCATCCTCGGGCCGCGGGTCAATGCCGGCGGCCGTGTCGGCGCCGCCGATCTCGGCGCGCGCCTCCTGTCGACCGACGACGTCGCGCTCGCCGCCGAATGGGCGCAGCACCTCGACGGCTACAACAAGGAGCGCCGCGAGATCGAGGCGCGGACGTTGGAGGCGGCGATCGAGCTGGTCGAGCGGCAGAATAGCGACTCGCCGGTGCTGGTCTTCGCCGCGGCGGAAGGCTGGCACCCCGGCGTCATCGGCATCGTCGCCGCGCGGCTGCGCGAGCGCTACGAGCGGCCGGCCTGCGTCGTCGCGCTCAGCGACGGGATCGGCAAGGGCTCGGGCCGCTCGGTCCCGGGCCTCGCGCTCGGCTCCGCGGTGATCGCCGCCCGCCAGTCCGGGTTGCTGCTGAGCGGCGGCGGCCATGCGATGGCGGCCGGCTTCACCGTCGCCGCCGACCGGCTCATCGAGCTGCGAGAATTTCTCGCCGAGCGGCTCAATGACGGGTTCGACCGCGCGAACCTGGTGCCGGAGCTGGCGATCGACGCGGCGATCGCGCCCGAGGCCGCGCAAGTTGGCCTCATCGCCCAGCTCGACGCGCTGTCGCCGTTCGGCTCGGCCAATCCGGAGCCGCGCTTCGCCTTGCCGATGGTGCGCGCCACCTATGTCGAGCCGGTGGGCAATGGCCATCTGCGCCTGCGCGTCGCCGACGCGATCAGTTCCGGGGGCGGCGGCGCGCCGTTGAGCGCGATCGCCTTCCGCGCCGCCGACACGCCCGTCGGCAGGCTCCTCGGCGAGGCGAAGGGCCGCGCGATCCACGTCGCGGGACATCTGCGCCGCGATGCCTGGCGCGGCGGCGACGCGGTCCAGCTCGTCGTCGATGACGTTGCGTTGGCGGAGGCTACGATTGGTTGACGAGATCGATATCCCGGAAGGGGTGCACGAACACCACGGGCATCGCGGCGACCATGGCGACGAAGATTTCCGCCGTTTCGTCGCGGTCTATCTTGGGATTGTGGCGATGCTGCTGGCGATCGCGTCGCTCGGCGGCGGCAAGGTGACCAAGGAGATGCTCTCCGCCAGCATCCGCGTGTCCGACACCTATGCCTTCGCCCAGGCCAAATATTTTCGCGAAACCGCCTACGGGCTGGCGGCCGACCAGCTCGACGCCGCGCTCGCCGCGCAGCCGACGATGCCCGACGGGGCCAAGGCGTCGATCGCGGCGACGGCGGCGCGCTACCGCAAAGCGGCCGAACGCTACGCCAGCGACCCGGCCGGCGGCGAGGGCCGCAAGGAACTCCTCGCCAAGGCCAAGGAGTGGGAAAACGCGCGCGACCGCGCCGAGGCGCAGGACCCGAATTTCCAGTTCGCCGCGGCGTTCTTCCAGATCGCCATCGTGCTCGGCTCGGTCTCGATCGTCGCGACCTCGCGCGCGCTCTTGGGGCTCAGCGCCGTGCTTGTCGTGGGCGCCATGGCGCTGACCTTAAACGGCTTCTTCCTCTTCGTGCATCTGGGCGGCGGCTAAAGCACGCCGCGGCCGTCAGTTGCCGGGAGCGGCGGTCGCGGCGCCGCCGTCGAGCTCGGCGAGGCTGCGCCCGCGCGTTTCCGGCAACATCAGCAGCATCAGGATCATCACTCCGAAGGCCAGCGAGCTGAAGATTGCGATTACCGCGCCGAGCGGCAGCCCCTCGCTGACAAACCCCACCATGGTCGGGAAGAACGAGCCTATCGCGCGGCCGGCGTTGTAGCAGAAGCCCTGGCCCGTGCCACGCACCGCGGTCGGGTAGAGCTCGGTCATGAACGGCCCCATCGGCGGGAACTTGATCAACAGAAAGATGTTGAGCGGGATGCCGAGGAAGAACAGCGATTCGTTGCTCATCGGCGCGAACATGAAGATAAGCACCATGACCAGCGAGCCGATCGCCGATATCAGGAACGTCCATTTACGGCCGATCGCGTCGGACAGGTAGGTACCGATCAGGAAGCCGACCAGCGCGCCCAATATTTGCACCAGGAGGAAACCGCCGGTGCTCGTCGCCGAAAGATGCCGCACCGTGCGCAGATAGGTCGGCATCCAGATGCTGAGCGCATAGCCGCCGCCCTGCGCGCCGCTCACCATCAGGGCGACCTTGATGGTCGTCCACAAATACGGGCCGCGGAACGCCGAGAAGAGGTGCGCGACCCCGATGCTCGATCGCGACTGCCGCTGCGCCTGGTGGAGTTCCGGCTCTTCGAGATGGCGCCGGATGTAAAACACGAATACCGCCGGCAGCAGCCCGACAGCGAACAGCACCCGCCACGCCATCGCCTCGGGCACGAGCCAGTAGACCGCGGTGTAGACCAACGCCGAGGCGCCCCAGCCCACAGCCCAGCCGGTCTGCACCAGCCCGACGCCGCGGCCGCGGTACTTGTCGCGGATCACCTCTCCCATCAGCACCGCGCCGGCCGCCCACTCGCCGCCGAAGCCGAACCCGTGCAGCGCGCGCAGGATGAACAGCTGCTCGAAATTCTGCGCGAAGGCGCAAAAGAAGGTGAAGACCGAGTACCACAGGATCGTGATCTGCAGCATCTTCACCCGGCCGTAGCGGTCGGCGAGGGAGCCGCTGAACCAGCCCCCGAGCGACGAGATCAGCAGGGTCACCGTGCCGATCAGCCCGGCCTCGCCCTTGGAGATGCCCCACACCGCGATGATCGTCGGGATGACAAAGCTGTACATCTGGACATCGAACGCATCGAGCGACCAGCCGCCAAAACAGGCGAACATGGTGCTGCGCTCCTTCGCGGTCAGGTCGTGGAACCAGGCCAGCATCGTTTCCTCCGAATCGTTTTGTCGTTGATGGCGCGCTGTCTTTGCCGGCAAGTGAAGCCGATAACCCCCCGCGCTGTCACGCGAAGATAAGCGAGCCCGCCATGCAGGCGTCAAACCGCCGCCCCGACGATCGGGACGTGCTCCTGGTCATCGATGTGCAGGCGGGATTTGCCGTGACGGTCAGGCTCGAAGCCTGCCGCGGCATCGACATCGACAGCTTGCTCGCCCGCGCGCTGGAAGAGATGCGACAGGCGGGGGTGGCGCTATCGTAGGGTGGGTAGAGCGCAGCGAAACCCACCATCGGGCGCAAAAAGATGGGTTATGCTGCCCTAATCTACCCTACGGCGATGTGGCTCATTGCGGTGCCGGGCGGCGCGGCAGGGGCCGCAGCGGCCGGCGTTCGACCTGGAAGGTCGGTTGCGGCCGCGGCGTCGCCGGAAACGCGGGCGCGGCGTCCGCATCGCGCGGCGCCATGCGCGGCGGCGCCGCCATCCGCGGCCGGCGAGGCGGTCCGGCGCCTGGCGGCTTCTTGACCGGCTTCTCGCTCAGCTGCACGGAAAGCTTGGAGCCATCGAGCTGGGTGCCGTTAAGCCCGGCGACCGCGGCCTTGGCGGCCTTCTCGGTGGCGATGTCGACAAAGCCGTAGCGCAGCCGCGCGCCGGTGTTGGGATCACGCGCGATCGCCGCGCTCAAGACCATGCCGAACGGATCGAACGCTTCGGCCAGCCGCTCGTCCGAATAATTCGGCGGCAGGTTGCCGACGAAGACATTGCCCTTGTGATTGCGCGAACGCATCGACCCCCGGCCCCTTGCGGCATACCCGATGTATTGCGTCTTAGTTGTTATCGGCCCCGGCGGTCGTCAACGTGCCTGCTTCGGATTGAGGCGCATTGCCGCAATGCGCCGCCGCGCCGCCGCGCCACTGCAAAGCTACGGCGGAATCGCCCGTTGCGTCGGCGCGAGATCGGCGCAAGCATCGTGCCGACGCAACCGCGGAGGTGTTCGATGCCCTCAGTCAACCCGATCCCCGACGGCTACCGCAGCCTCACGCCCTACCTGATCGTCGCCGACGGTGCCGGTGCGGTTGTGTTTTACGAAGCCGCCTTTGGCGCGAGGGTGCGGCTGCGCCTCGACCGGCCCGACCGCCGGGACGCGGCCTTGCACGGACAAAAGCCGTGATCCCGCGCGAGCGCGGGCCCTATTCGGCGATCGTCGACCGGCCGCCGTTGAAGCTGCCGGGCGGCGCGCGGATCGTCGTCTGGCCGATCGTCAACCTCGAGGTCTGGGACATCTCGCGGCCGATGGCGCGCCAGGTCTTGCCGGCGCCGACCGGACAGGTGCTGCTCCCCGACGTGGCGAACTGGTCGTGGCACGAATATGGGATGCGGGTCGGCGTCTGGCGCTTCTTCGATCTGTTCAAGCGGCTCGGCATCCGCCCGACGCTGTCGATCAACGCCCGCGTCTGCGAGGACTATCCGGGCGTCGCCGAGGCCGCGCACGAAGCCGGCTGGGAGTTCATGGGCCACGCCTACGAGCAAGGCCCGATGCACCTGATCGAGGATCAGAAGGCGATGATCGACAGGGCGATCGCGGTCATCGCGAAATTCACCGGCGCGAAGCCGGCCGGCTGGCTCGGGCCGGGCCTGACGCAGACCTACGACACGCCCGAGTTATTGGCGGCTGCCGGGATCAAGTACATCGGCGACTGGGTCTACGACGACGAGCCGACCGAGATCGCCACCGCCAACGGCCCGCTCGTCACCTTGCCCTATACGGTCGAGCTCAACGACATCCCGATGATGATCGTGCAGCACCACGAGTCGGAATATTTCACCCGGCGCTGCACCGACACCTTCGACCGGCTCTACCAGGAGGGCGAGCACCGCGCCAAGATCATGGCGGTCGCCATCCACCCCTACATCTCGGGGCAGCCGCACCGGATCAAATACCTCGAAGCGGTCTACGACCATATCGCCCGGCACGACGGTGTGCTGCACTGGAACGGGGTGGAGATTTTGGAGTGGTATCAATCGACCAAAACGTAGGGTGGGTTGAGCGCAGCGAAACCCGCCATCCTCAGCAACCGCTGATGGGTTTCGCTCCGCTTAACCCATCCTACAATGCATGAGGATGCGCTCGATGCTCCCCACCGAACGCCTCGAGTATTCGCCGATCTCCGGGCGCAAGAAGCTGACCCTCCCCGGCGGGGCGCGGCTGGCGCTGTGGGTCATCGTCAATGTCGAGGAATGGGACATCAACGAGACGATGCCGCGCACCGTGCTGACCCCGCCCGCCGGCGGCTCGCCGATGCCCGACATCCCGAACTGGGCGTGGCACGAATACGGCAACCGGGTCGGGTTCTGGCGCATGCTGGAGGTGTTTGACGACCTCCGCGTCCCGGCGGTGCTGGCGATCAACGGCTCTGCGATCGCCCGCTATGGCGCGATCGTCGAGGCGGCGCGCGAACGCGGCTGGGAGTTCATCGGCCACGGCTTCAGCCAGAAGAACATGCAGAAGGTCGCCGACGAGGCCGCCGACATCGCCCGCACCGCGGCCGCGATCCGCGCGGCCACCGGCAAAAACCCGCGCGGCTGGCTCGGCCCCGGCCTCACCGAGACCTGGGACACTCCCGACCTTCTCGCCGAAGCGGGCTACGACTATGTCTGCGACTGGGTGCTCGACGACCAGCCAGTGGTGCTGAAGACCCGCGGCAAGCCGATCGTCAACCTGCCCTACACCCAGGAATGCAACGATGTCGCGATGATGCTGATCCAGCACCACAAGGCGTCGGAGTATTTCGACCGGGCGATCGACCAGTTCGAGCAGCTCTACCGCGACGCGCGGGACTCGGCGCGGGTGATGGCGCTGGTCGTCCACCCCTACATCATGGGCGCGCCGCACCGGCTCAAATATTTCCGCAACGCGCTCGCCCACATTCGCGGCCACGCCGACATCCTGTGCTGGACCGGTGAGCAGATTGTGGACTGGTATCTGGCGCAGGAGCGCTCGGTCTGACGACGCGGCGCCTACGGCTTACTTGCTGGCTGGGGCCTCGATCTTGACGACGTCTACATGCTTGCCGAAGAACGGCATATGGCCGGTCACCGCCGCTCCAATCAGCGCCACCACGACAACGAGCGCCCCGACGATAAAGTAGAGGCCGCCGTTTCCACCGGAATTGTCCGCCATGTGCTTGGACCGCTTTCGGTTTAAGGTTGACGGATCAACGCGCAATCGGAGCCGGACGTTCCACCGATGATCGAAAACGCCTCGCTGTCCGACCTCCAGCAGGCGCTGGCCGAGGGCCGCACCAATTCGACCGCGCTGACCCGCGCCTATCTTGCGCGGATCGAGGCGTACGACCGCGCCGGTTGGAACCTCAATTCGGTGCGCGAGATCAATCCGGACGCACTCGCCGTCGCCGGCCTGCGCGACGGCCAGAAGCCGTCGCGGCGCTACCCGCTCGCCGGCATCCCGATCCTCGTCAAGGACAACATCGCCACCGGCGACCGCCAGCACACCACCGCCGGCTCGCTCGCCCTCGCCACCGCGCGCGCCAGGCAGGACGCCACCGTGGTCGCGCGGCTGCGCGCCGCCGGGGCGGTGATCCTCGGCAAGGCCAACCTCACCGAATTCGCCAACATCCTGGCGATCGACATGCCGTCGGGCTACAGCTCGCTCGGCGGCCAGGTGAAGAACCCGTACGTCCCGCTGCTCAATCCCAAGGGGATCCCGGTGGTGACGCCGGGCGGGTCGAGCTCGGGGTCGGCGGTCGCGGTCGCGGCGGGCCTCTGCGCGGCGGCGATCGGCAGCGAAACCTCGGGCTCCCTGCTCAACCCGGCGACGCAAAACGGGCTCGTCACCGTCAAGCCGACGGTGGGGCTCATCAGCCGTGCCGGGATCATCCCGATATCGCACAGCCAGGACACCGCCGGCCCCCTGACCCGCACGGTGCGCGACGCGGCGATCCTCCTCAACGTGCTGGCGGCGCGCGATCCCGCCGATCCGGCGACGCGCAAGCTGCAGCGCCCGCCGGATTACACCGCAATGCTCGACAAGGACGGCCTCCGGGGCGCGCGCATCGGCGTGCCGAGCGATCCCGCCGACCCGGCCAACGACGTGTATTTCAAGCCCCAGCCCGCGCGCACCCCGGCCGCGATGCGGCAGGTGATCGCGACGCTCGAAGCGGCCGGCGCCGTGATCGTGCGCGCCAGCATGCCGTCTGTCGGCTGGCTGGGCGGTCCCGGCGCCACCATGGCGGTGCTCAACACCAACCCCGAGAGCCCGACCCTCCACCAGCCGGCCTATCGCTCGGTCGTTTTTATCTACGAGCTGAAACACGATTTGAATCGCTACCTGCGCGACTGGGCGACCGAGACCGAGAGGCGCACGCTTGCCGACATCGTCGCGTTCAACGCCGCGCATGCCGAGCGCGCGCTGCGCTTCGGCCAGGACCTCTTCCTCGCCGCCGCGGCCACACGGGGCGACCTCACGGAACTCGAATACAAATCGGCGCGGGCGATGGATGTGCGCTCCGCCGGGGCGCTCGGCCTCGACGCCTACATGGACGCGCACCGGCTCGACGCAGTGCTGTTTCCCGGCGCGTCGGGGGCCGCGATCGCCGCCAAGCCCGGCTACCCGAGCGTCCAGGTGCCGGCCGGCTTCACCGCCGGGGCCGGGCCTGGGTCCGATCAAACCGCGGCGACGCCCGACTATCCGGTCGGCGCGACCTTTACCGGCCGCGCCTGGAGCGAGGCGACCCTGCTGCGCCTCGCCTACGCCTACGAGCAAGCCTCGCAGCTGCGCCGCCCGCCGCCGGGCATGCCGGCGCTGTGAGCGCCGCCTCATTCCGCCACGCGATTGCCATCATTGGCGCGCATTGAAACGGCCTTGGCAAAGGCCAACTTTACCAGCCGGTAAACCGGCGGCGGGTTGCGCAAAATTTAGATAGATCAACTTGGTTACGCGCTTCGCTTCGGCAATAAATCGAGGGGAGGTGGCATATAACCGGCATAGGCGTGCAGGGGCATGGGTGGATGGGGGTAATTATCGGCATGTTCAACCAGCTTGCCCGGCTCGGGGTCACCCGTGCGGCCGCGTTCTTTTATGCGGTGGCGGTCGGCGTCGTAGCGAACATCGTCATTCTGCATTTCACCCCGCATGACGGCGACCGCCCGGCCGCGGCAGAGACCGCGCCTGCGGTCGCGCATCCGTCGGCCGTACCGGTGGCGACCGCGGTGATCGCCCCAAAACCGGCGCCTGCCCCGATGCCTGCCCGCGCGGTCGAGGCGAGCGCCCCCGTGGCGGCGCCGTTGCCGCCCATGCCGAGCTTTGCCGCGCCGAGCCTCGCCGCGCCGGCCGCCAGCGCCGCCGCGTCGCCGGCGTCCGCCGGCCCGGCCCGGCCCGATGCTTCGGCCTCGGCGACGCTGCCAACCCCGGCGGCGATGACGCCACCGCCGCTAAAGCCCCAGCCGCTGCCGGGCCCGGCCGCCATGGCCCCGGCCGCCAACGTCGAGGCCGCCGTCAATCCGGCGGCCGCCGCGCCGATCTCGCTGCTCCCGCCGCCCGACAAGTCGCCTGACAAACCGGGGGACGAGCCGGCGCCCAAGCCGGCGAAGCCCGGCCCCGGCAGCGGCGGACTGTATTAGCGGCCGCTGTTTCGTTCCCTTTTCGCGGGACGTTTTCAACCTACCTTGGGCCTACCTTTGTCCCCACGCAGCAATGCAGCGCGTGGGCGGCAAGGAGGGTGCCCTCGGCATCAGCCTGCGCTCGAGCCGCGTGCCATACCGCCAGCTCCTCGGCGTCGAGCAGCGACAGCACATGGTCCTCGCGATAGCGCCAGATCGGCCCGTCCGGCCGGTCGAGCGTGATGAGGCAGGGGTAGGAGACGAGGCCGGTGAGCCCGGCCCGCCGCATCCGGCGGTAGAGGCCGGCGTCGGCGACTCCGCGCGGGCCGACCGAGCGCGGCGTCGGCGTGATCTTGCGGCGGATCGCCTCGGACAAATCGAGGTTCCACCATTGCGGCAGATCGATCGCGCGCACGACGATTGCGACTCGCCCGCCCGGCCGCGCGACGCGGATCATCTCGGCGATCGCCTTGTCGGCGTCGCATTCCTCGAGCACCGTCACCGAGAAGACGCAGCCGAACGACGCGTCGGGGAAGGGCAGGGCTTCGGCATTGCCGGGCCGGAAATCGATCCGGCCGGCGACGCCGTCCGCCGCCGCCAGCCCCGCGGCTTCGCCGAGCGCGAAGGCGTTGGGGTCGACCGCGGTGATCGGATTGTCGACCAGCCGTGCCAGCTGGCGGTCAAGCGAGCCGGCGCCGCAACCAACGTCGAGGATCGTTTCGCCCGGTTCGGGCGCCATCGCGTCGACGAGGCTGCGGAACATCGCCCGATAGCTCGGCATCGACGCGCGGTCCTCGAGCATCGCGACGCCGCCCAAATGTCGCCCGCCAAGCCGGATCACGGTGAAGTGCTTGGCCAATTCCGGCACCGCCGGCGCCCATTGCGACGCCGCCAGAAAGAACGGCAGCAGCACCAGAGCCGGGCCGCTGCCCTCGATGCGGTAGGTGATCTCGGCGTGCGAACCGGCGCCCTGAGCCTGGGGCGTATCCGCCGCGTGGCCGGCGAGAAAGACGGCCATGGCCTCGACGAGCTCGTGGGTGCGGTCGGCGGCGGTGTCGGCCCAGCCCTCGGCCTCGTAGCCATCTAGAATGAAGTGATGCGCGCCCGGCAGCCGCGCCGCCGCGCGCGTCGTCGTCTCGAATGTCGGGCCGTATTCACCGGCGACCAGCAGCATCCGCTCGGCGATACCGGCAAATGGCGCCGGGTCGAGCCGCACCGGCGTCACGCAAACGATCCCGCCGAGCCGGTCGGGATGCGCCGCCGCCAGCCCGGCCATGTCGGAAACGATTTGGCTGGCGATATGTGCCCGCCCCAGCCGGAGATGGTCGAGCAGGGCGACGAGCCGCTCGCTCGGGGTCACGCCACCACTCCCGCCGCGCGCAATTCGGCGATCTCCCCGTCGCCGTAGCCGTATTGGCGCAGCACCTCGTCGCTGTTCTGTCCGACCGCCGGCGCGGTGCGCGGCGGCATCTTCTCCTGGCCGGCGAGGAAGAACGGGCTGTCGATGGTCCACAAATCGGGGTCGTCGGCATAGGGTTTGAGAAACCCGGCGGCCAGCACCTGCTCGTCGTGGCGGATATCGTCGACCTGACCGACGACGCCGAAGATGAGGCCGGCATTGTCGAGCGCCTTGCGCCAATGCGCGAGGTCGTGCTCGGCGAACAGCCGGTCGAGGATCGCCACCAGCTCGCGCGCATGCCGGTTGCGCTGGGAATCGGTGGCGAACCGCTGGTCGGCGAGCTCGGGCGCCGCGAAGCAGGTCTTGAACTTGTCCCAGCGCCATTCGTCGGCCGCGATCGACAGCAGGAGCCAGCGCCCGTCGCGGCATTGGTAGTGGACGCGCAGCGCCGACAGCGCCTCCTCGCGCGGCGGCTGCGGCCGCACCTCGTCGCCGCACAATGCCGCCTGCACCGAGCAGGCATTGGCCCACAGGCCATTCGCCAGCAGCGACGAGCCGACGTAGTTGCCCTTGCCGGTGCGCTCGCGCTGATAGAGCGCGGTGACGATCGCGCCGTAGGTGCCCATCGCCGATGGGTGGTCGCCCATGCCGGGCAGCGAGCGCGCCGGGGTCGCCTGCTCACCGGCCCGCACCAGGTCCATGAGGCCGGTGCGCGCCCACCACGCGGTGGCGTCGAAACCCGGCTTGTTGGCCTCGGGCCCGGTCTCCCCATAGCCGGTGAACGAGGCGTAGATCAGCCGCTCGTTCAGATGCTTGAGGTCGTCATAGGTGATGCCGAGCCGGCCGCGCGCCGGCGGCGGGTAGTTGGTGATGAAAACATCGGCCGCGGTGACCAGGCGGTGCAGCACAGAGCGCCCGGCATCGGTGCGCAGGTCGAGCGCCAGGCTCTTCTTGTTGCGGCTGTCGAAGAAGAAGCCGGGGTTGAGCGGCCGCTCCGGGTTCGGCACCGCGCGGCGGCGATACGGGTCGCCCATGCCCGGCGGCTCGATCTTGATCACCTCGGCGCCGAAATCCGACATCACCGTCGCCGCCGCCGGCCCGGCGATAAAGCTCGCGCAGTCGATGACCTTGAGCCCGTCGAAGATGCGTTCGCTCACCCGATTTCCTTTCATTTCACCACGCAGGCACGGAGGAAAACTCTTTGACCGCTAAGAGCCGATCCAAGAAGAAAGGATTCATGCTGAAAGGGTTGGTCGGGTGAGGCGGCGGAGCATGATGCGGATCATGGCGAGGCGGAAGAAGGCGGCGACGGTACGGGCGTAGCGCTCGAA